>JADEYI010000976.1_pt1 | contig 26768 bp, 40 predicted proteins | sample 8542331 | NCBI WGS metagenome assembly JADEYI01 (sample SAMN16510988, study PRJNA670497) | mine drainage metagenome | isolation source: biofilm near Copperflume 1 | place: Germany: Marsberg coppermine Kilianstollen | collected 2018-02 | reverse complement strand
TTGGATCTGGCGAGTCCAACAAGGGGTAGGATTGTGGCAGCCTTTAACTGCAGCTAGAGCGTGGGACGTACCTTGCCTTCTGGCAGGAAAAGCGTGAAATAGTAATAGTATCATTATTAATAACTCTGGAGCTGCAGGTCTGAATGGTCTCAGCGGAGGAGATGCACAAGCTGCTGCACAAGCCATCGCAAGCACTGACACCACGGGCGAGGCCCAGGTGACAGTCCTGACCTTCTGTCATGTCATGCAGACAAGCGAATGTTGTCAGCTGGTGTGGCTATCTGACTCCCTTTGCCTGGATCTACTCGCAGGCTTTTGCAAAGGCCACTGCCCAGGCTTACACACAGGGTACAGTGACTTTTCCTGTCCCAATCCTGCACTCACTCTCTGCGGCTAAATGAAGATCATGCTCATGCATTGGCAAAGAACCTGCCTGCATTTCAGAACGTCATGAGCTGCATGCCGAGCTGTATCTGCTGATGACTGACAAAGTTTGCTGTGGGAATAGCGGCGGACCCGGACGCATTCGCGCAGACCTATGCTCAGGCATTTGCTCAGGCAGCCACAACCAACGTCAACGCTGCTGCCCTTGCCACCGCTCAGGCTGCCGCACGTAAGTGATGTCAGCCGCTCTCTGCATGCCCGCATGCTTAACACCAGTCCAGCCTTATAGCCCTAGAGCAGTCAAGTTGGGGGTCACTGCATGATCTGTGCATGGTCTGGATGGCGTGGCCTCATCCTCAGTGAGATGTCCTGTTTGCAGGATGCATAGAACTCTACTGCTGCATCTCTGAGATGTGAATGGAGTGTGTCGTTTTGCCATGTGCAGAGGGCGGTGCAACGGCGGATGCTTTTGCCAAGGCATCGGCCAAGGCATTCGCGGCTGGTGGGGCACAGGCCAGGGCATTCGCCAAGGCGTATGCAGCTGCGATCGCCCAGTATGGCTGCGACCAGATCAAGCCACTGCTCGCCAGTGAGTTTCTGGTCTGCCTCTTAGTCTTAGCATTTGCGATTGCTGTCTCCTGGCTCCTGGCGAGGGGATACGTCATCCCTGCATGCTATGCAATAAAAATGACAAACTCGCTGGGCTGGGCACCAGCCTAGCCCGGTGCCCTGAGTGTGACGCGCCACACATGTTTAGAAGAGTATGCTGTTTTGTGACTCACAGGGGTCGTTGCAGGAGGTGGCCATTGTGTCGGATTGGGCTGTTTCTAAAGTTGAGCAACTTTGCAATGTTCTGGAGGGGGACTCAAGGGGCTGATGTGCACTGCAGGTGCTCAGGCGCAGGCACAGGCTTCTGGTGGTGGAACCGGCTTCGCAGGTGCCTCGGCCTCAGCAGAGGCCCAGGCCATCCAGCAGTGCTGTGAGCCACCATCATCTTTTCTCCTGTTCATGCCAAGTGCAGAAACACAGTACTTGTCTTTGTGCTCAGCATGGCTTTCAAAAGCCTTGCATGGCCCTGAGGTGCCATTGATGGCTGGTGCTATCTTAGCAAGAGGCTGCCTCTGATGACTCAGTGCCTTATTCGGCTCATGTGTCCTTACTTCTGAGAAGAACATGCTTTGATGTGCAGTGGGAGGGAGCAGCTCTCAGGCCACAGCCACTGCCAAGGCCGAGGCGACCAGCTTTGGAGGCTCAGCAAATGCTATTGCAGACGCACAAGCGACCTCCACCGCCGGCCGGAAGATGCTCCGCGCGGCGCGTGCAGCCTGATACGATTTTGCATAAGTGGCCACATGATAATTCTTTTATGCGAGGCAGTGAATGATCGCTGCCTGAGAACTATCATCACATAATATTCCTAGTGTATTCGGGTCGGGTATAGTTATTCAAGCAGATACACGAGCATTGAAGTGTTTCTGTCGAAAGCATGCAGAATATTATTGCGTCTCAACAGATGCGTTGCGGTTCAGGGGTATCAACAGATTCTGCGGAAGATACACTTCAATTTCTGTGTGTATTTGAGGAAGATGAGATATGAGCGAAGCTCGAGGCCAAAGTCTGGGAACTCCAGGGTAACATTGTCAAACAATTTTCGTTGTGAAGCGGAAGCAGTCAAGTGGTGTGGTGAGAGCAGGGTTAAATAAGAAGATTGTAATCATATTGTCTAATCATCATATGTTCACAGTGCTAAATCATCATAGTAAAGAACTATGATCTCTTACATCTCAACTTGAGGCAGACTCTCAAGATACTACTCCAGGGGTAAGAACCTCACCCCTGACAGCCCTACGGTATGTGGAATGATGGCATCTCCAAACACTATTGCGTCACACCGAAGATGTGTCGATCAGCCCACCATTCTCTTACAGATCACGACCTAGATCTGTCCATGATCATTCAGACATGCCTCCCCACCTTGCTTCTCAATTAACACCCATAAATCAATTCAGAAGATACAAAGTCCAGATCAAGGCCTTGAGAACTATGTTTCGAGCTGCTACACACCGCAAAGGCCAATCAGCACTGAAATTAGATGGCCCATTAGCACTGTCGGGGTGTTTGGCGCGATCATGGAACAGTCCTTTGCTTGCCCCAAGTGCTTGCATGAGCCTCTGCCTTAATCAGTCAGCATCAGCTTCAACATTGGAGCTTCATGCGACTGCCCGCAGCTTCCGGCCGCTGCCGGCACCAGCCTGCGCGGTGGCGCTGGCCTGTGCAAAGGCGCCGCTGCCGTCGTTGGAGGAGGCCTGCGAGTCTGCAATGGCGGTCGAGGATCCACCCAGGCACCTCTGGATGTCTCCTGACGACGCTGCCGCCGCCGAGAAGGCACTCGCTGCGCCGTTGCCGCTCGCCTGGGCCAGCGAAGATGCCTCTGCATGAACACATGGCGCACCGTCAGTCTCTGTTTACCCCTCAGCTAGCGCATGCCAGTGAGTCACTCCAGCAGAGCCTGGGATAGCATGCTCCTACTGCGCAGAATGGTGTAGCTGATAGCATTGAAAGGACTCCCGGTGCACATCAGAAAACACCTGCAAGGGGAGCTGCAGCAGCACAAGGCGAGGGCAGAGCAGCAGGCGGCAGAGGCAGAGGCCAGTCTGCTGTCTGTTTGCAATAACAGCACTTCAAGATCCTTGAAAAGCAGCTGTGAACTCAGGGCTTGAAGGACGCATCATGTGCATCAGGTTGCCAATCAGCAGTGTAAGACACGCAGAATAATATTCCTGTGCATGTCCTGGAAGTCAGGATTAGACAGGAGCAATGCTGACTCTTCATTAGGGCAGGATTGTGCCTGGGGCGTACTTGCGAGTGCAGGCTGGATTGCCTGGCATCCATACTTGGAGATGGACCTTGAGATGGCCTGTGCAAAGGCGGACGCCTGGGCACCTCCAGTCACAAAGGCCTTTGCTGTCGCCAGCGCAGCTGCGTCCAGATTCGCTGCAGAGGCAAAGATGCAAAACACTTCAGCTCATGTCCAGTTCACTCTTGACCATGTTATGAGGCTCAGAGGAAAGCCGCTTACTAGCATGCAGCCCATTGCCTTTGTGATGTATGTCATCAGATGCAAATAAACGCATGCTGGTCGCAACTTGCTTGCGTTGCTCATGCATGCATACATGTGATCTGAACGCATTCTGAGTCCTCCTTGCAAGGGAATGTACTCACTTGAGCAGGTCTTGGCAAAGGCATCAGCGGCGGCATCGACGTTGGAGGCTGAGGCCTGGGCGAATGCTTGTGCACTGGTGGATGCAAAAGGGGACGTCAGGGTTGGGTTGCCAGCTGCACAACAGCCACACAAGTCCACTTGTCATTAAATACAAACACCTGCAGTGTAGGTTGCCACATGCATGCGCATGCATGGCCACAGGGCCGTTTCACAGTGGGTCTGAGGCCTCAGGAAACTCCATGCAAACCAGGTAGAGATGCTGAGACACATGCATGCTGCAGACTGTCTCAGCCAAACAGAGGCAGCAACTCAGCACTGTCACCGCTTGATTGCATATAAGGTATGAAGCATGTATTGCACAAAGCACTGGCCAGGGAATCAACTCAACAAAGCACAAAAGGCAGCCAAGCACGAGGGCCGCACCCTGTGAGTAAGCCTGTGAGAATGCATCAGCCACGTCCTGGCTGCTGCCGGACTGAGCAATGGCCTGCGCCGCCGCGTTGGCATCGCCGCCACCGAAGCCGGACTGAGCCTCGGCCTTCGCGCTCGCTGTTGCTGTTGAGCTGCCGGTGCTGGGGAGGAAGTTTGAGCCGCCTGCCCCTGCCGCGCCCAGCCCTGTTGCCTGAGAGCCGCCCGAGCCCAGCCCTGTCGTCTGAGAGCCGCCCGAGCCCACACCTGCCAGCAACCTCCTCTCTCACGATACCAATGACTGTGTAGACATGTGGCTGCGAGAGATGCCAGCATGTGGTAGAGGCAGCAAAACATTAACACATACTTGGTGTGACACCTGTGCAGCAATGCCAGCAGTGCACTTCTCAGGATACCAACGACTGCGTAGACATCTGGCAGAGGCAGTAGAAATGCACACATGTCTGATGGCGAATATCACTACTGTGGGACATGTGGTCTTCTTTGGGCCAGGGCTGGTGCATCTTGGCATGCACGGGCTGCTAGGGAAATGGGCTGCTGCAGTGGAGAAGCGTGTCCAGTGCATGCTGCATCAGCAGAGGTGGACAAAATATGAACAGCTCATCAGATGCTCACCTGACACCTGAAGGAGCAGCCGGCCTGCAGCAGCAGAAGGAGAGCAGGGATCAGTGACCTTCTTTATGGATGCAGCTCGAAGGAATATCGTCAAGCGCAACAGACAAGCTGTCGCTGAAGTTATTGCGTGACAAGTCTGCCAAGTGGCAGCTGAAGGGCACTTGGCAGAAAAAGAACGTCGCTGATGGTGTACGCGCGGTCTGGGTCGCACAAAGGAAGATCATCCATGGACGATCTGTCTGCTCGTCTCAGGCAACTTGGGTACCAAACAGAGATTAGAAGCTGGCAGGCTTGTTCACCTGATGGAAGGTCGAGGGCAAGCGCAGGGGCGCTGCACGCAATGACGGCCAGGACGAAGAGATGTGCGAGACTCTGCATGTTGGCCGGATTGATGGTGGTCCGTTGCAGCCGATCAGCGCTTTAAAGATAGAGTCTGATCCAAAAGCTATTGGAGCTTGCTTTTAAGCCTCAAAAGCTCTGAGTAATGAAGCACTTGGTGCCAGCTGTGGCCCGCCATCTGTCCAGGAGAAGACCAAAAGAAGCTGCATGCATTCCACATCACCAGTGCCCTTGGAAACCTAAGGAAATTTGGGGGAGAAATGGCGGGGCAATGAGCCATTGGCAGGGTCTGAATGGATCTGGACTGCTTAAGACCTGAATGTTGAAGTCTAGACAGTCATCAGATCTGTCATGAACCTCAAGAAGAACTAGTGTGGTCCGCACGTGGGGCATTGACTGACAGCAGTGATGGCTGTGTTGTGCATGCTGCATTGAAGCTGGCATTCAAGATTCTAGAAGGAAATAAGATGATTACAAGGGTGCGGCTGAATTGACACGCGTGCATCAGAATTTTGCAGGACAGCATCCATTAATTATATCAAAATATTACAACGCAGTGAATGAGCGCACTGTGCACATTGTGACAATCTTCACAGCAGGTCACCTTTCCGGAAGCGCTGCTCTCAAACTGTACTCCCAACACCCGTCTTGCGCCACGACGCCTCTTTCCATATTTCTTGACAAGAAAATTTGTATGTAGAGTGCTGCCACTCTCACCTGACCCTCTGCCATACGCCGGGCCCCCTTCGTGAAATCTTAGCTGACATCCAACACGCTCAGTGCCTGCATGGCACACTAGTACTAGGTTGCTTGCATTTCTGTTGCTGCTTCTCTGCATGCAAAAGCACCTGTATACAATGCACACGTGCAGCTCCATAGGATTTGAAGGAGACAACAACACATGTAGGTAATCCCCATGCATTGGCACAGCGTAAGCCTGACGGGTATTCCTGTTGGGTTCGTCTTTGCAAGCGGGACAGATGTTGCAAGACTCCCAGATGGTGATTCCCTGCTTAGCACAAGGGCCTGCTGCCTACACAATACACCAAAAGTTGTCACCATTTTCTGCTTGTCTATAGCATGCATAGTAATGATGTGGCACTCTCTGCTCATATTGCCACTCACCTCTTGAAAGTGCCCACAAACTTGGCAAGAAATGTGTTTGATGCCAAAAATGGTGGTGCGTTCTGTTTTCCTGCTGCCATACAGTTGAAGCGCCTTTCGCTGGTGGGTGTTCCGCCAAAAGGAACACGTCCACAGAAACCGCATATGAGTAAAGCTGTCACAAGCTCCGCTGTAAATTTGCGCCACTCATTCCACAAGCCATCTGCTTCCTGCCACCTTTTGCATGGCACTAGAGACAGTTCTTGCTGCTCTGTACCCTGCTTGCTATCATCTGGCAAGCACATCTGCTCATCAGTAGGTTGAATTCGTCAATTTCACGGCTAGTCTCCTATTCCCCGACAGGCAAGTTTGTTTGGTCTCTCTGCGATCTGGAGTGATCCAGTTTTTTGTTTCTCGGTTTGCTTGCTCACAGTGTTTGTCTATCACGATACATTCATATCATCATCTGAATTACACATTCACTTCGCAGAATGCACTCGATGTACTGATCCACGTTTTCTGTTCGCTTCACAACATGTGCGGGCACACTTTGCTGCACAAGTTTAACCTCGGCTCACACTCCTGACCGTGAATGAGCGCACAATCTTCAGAGCAGGTCACATTCCCGCAAGCACTGTTCTCAAACTGTACTCCCGACACCCGTCTTCCGCCAACACGCCTCTTTCCGTTCCTGCCTGCCAGGACTTCAAAGTTCGTGCACCTTGACGCTGCGGCACAGGGCGATCTTTCTGACATTTTAGATGCTCTGCAGTTCCCAGATCCTTCAGAAATGCCTCACATCTGTGCTTCGTTGCAATTCTTCACCGTCAAATTTGATTTGGGCAGGCCATATCCTGGTGGGACGCACATTCCGAGCGCCTCCTGGGAGTTGGGCGGACTAATCATGAAGAAGAGGTCATAAAGGAAGAGATGCATGCATTCTTCAGCGTGCAATTTCCTTAGCACGCAAAAGCTTGACATGTACGGGAAGGAGAGCTCTGTGCCACGCTGATGCCATTGGATGGTGCGGTGCATTCAAATATTTCTTCAATTTCCTTACAAGCTGTCACCATGACCATCAGCGAGTGACTGAGATGCTACCAATTCATTCTGAGCAACTTGAATCTACCTTAAAAAACCACTACATAGGACGTGCTGCTAGTAGCTGATGTCAAACAGCCAAACCAAGTGGACCAAAACCAGATTCCATTAGATACATCCGGATGGTACGTAGGGGATCCCCTACGTACCCTATTGTTGTGCTTGAGACGCTGCATCTTAGATTTCGTGTTACCCTAACTGCAGGGCAGAGCATAGTTCTAAATCACAGTGGGCAAAGCAGACGCTGCAGATGGTTGCAAGACATATTGAACAGAGAGTGGCTCCATAAATCATTCTGCCTCCATCATTCAGCACGACATTCATTCCTGGCATGCAGACATGTCTGGCAAGCGTTTCTGGCGCAATTGAGGACATGTTTCAAATAGCCAATATGAAATGGATAAATTATGCGCAGAAAGAACCAACTCAGGCTGATAGGGTCGCATGCCCCGACAATATGCCAGCTAACCACAGCAACTTGCTTGAAACATCTGAACCCTATCTTTCATTCTGCAGATAAAATGGGCATAGAATCGCTGCAGCAACAGCCAGGAATCCCACGCAACCCACGGTAGATATGAACTGCCATCACAGGAGGCTGGAAACTCTCAGGCCATGAGCATCTTGCGGCCAGAGCCAGAGCTGGCCTGCGCGTTGGCCTGTGCAGATGCGCTGCTGCCGCCGGGTCCGCCAGAGCTGCCGGCATTGGCTGCCGCATTTGCCTGCGCGCTGGCCTGCCCATTTGTCTGAGCCTTGGCTGCTGCATCAGCCTGCGCTGCCGCCTGGCTGGAGTTGCCGCCGCCGGCGCTTGCACTAGCGCGAGCCTCGGCCAAGGCCCGGGAGCCGGAGCCGCCGATGCAGTCAGCGATGATGGGGTACTGGGCCACCGCCTGTGCAAAGGCCTGCGCGACTGCGTCCCCCTGAGCGACCGCCATTGCCTTCGCCTCTGCACATGCAGCAGCCGGGCCGTCAAGACTGGCATGACATGACATGCAGGAGGTGCAGGTTGCCAGATGTAGAACATCATGCGAATGCATGATCAGCCAGTGACTATGCTGCAGGTTGCAACCCCTCAAAATGAAATGACATGCAGTGCATGATCTGCCAAGGCTGCAGGTTTCCCCATGCAGCTTCTCAAATGAAAGACATGCAGTGCATGATCATCAAGTGAATAGCCAGCAGGCTGTCTCATATAAACTCCTCGACGTGGCTGACATGCAGAACACAATCAGCCAGCACTGCAGAGACAATGCATGACCCAGATGCCTTGACTGGAACAAGGACCTGGTTGCCAGAGGAAGGGGCAGAGACTTACTGGCCAGGGTTGGCTGGAGGGTGGGGCAGCCCGTCTGGCTGATGGCCAGGGCGATGGCTGATGCAAAGGCCTTTGACTTCTCGCCGCCGGCGCTCAACGCGCGTGCAGCAGACACCGCAGCTGCTTCGGCAGAATCACCGCCACCTGCAAATGTATAGCAAAGACAGTCAAGAATTTTTCAACACAACATGCCAGTCACAGTTTATGCTCTCTGACATGTCCTGACACATCCAGGCTCCTGACTGCCTCACATCACAACATTGATGCTGCTGCTTGCATGCACAAAGGAAATTTATAGCATAGGGGACAATATGGAAGCAGGACTGTGCACACTTGCTGCAGCCTGAGCGTATGCCATCGCAGTGCTGGTCGGGTCAGAGCTGGCAGCTGATGAGAAGGCCTCTGCGCTGCTGTCCGCGAAGGAGGAGGTCGCGGATGGCTTGTCGGCTGCAGTAGAAACAGGACCCATCAGACACTATTCACAGGTGTGCCATTCAATTTGGAGGCTACATGACAATTACATGTGGTTGCTGCATGGCATGCAATTGCAAGCAGTTGCTGCAACTCAGTGATGCTCTTGCTGCGACAAAGGAGGGTGGGCACAGCCCATACCTTGGCTGTATGACTGGGCGAGCGCACTCGAAACTGCGCTGGCCTGCTCAGATGAGTGAGCACCCACAATAGACCTTGCTGCAGACAGGGGATCGGCAAGGAACCCGCCGCCTCCTGCTCCAGCCAGAGCCCCTCCGAGGAGACCTGAAAGATAGAATCTGGGTCAAAGTGACCAGAATCTCTCTCTCTCTCTGCATGTACTCAGTCATGCGCATTGCACATACATTTTGGCATAAACTTGGGCAGCCACAGAGCAGTTTGCATGACAATGCAGGCAGATAGACAGGCATGCATGCAAACCCTAGCTAGCCCCTCAGCAAGTAGACTTACCAAAGGTCTTCAGCTGGCGCCCTGCAGCAGAGGCACAGAAAGGAGTCTCTACTTGCCAGATCATCTGCTGCAAGCTAAAGCCTTTGCTTTCCTGCATGCTCCTCATCTGATGCTCTAGCGCAACGCCCGACGTTACGGGCTTGGAGTCGTGCTAAGACGGTACTTGGTCGGCCCGACACATACCACTTGCTTAACAATCCACAGTTGCAGAAGCAATCACCAGAAAGGTTCCTGTATGAAACGAGAGACAACCAGTGAAGAAAGCACTGCATCCGGCTTTCAGGAAGCTCGGATTGAAGACCGTGAGGCCTGAAGCTCACAAACACAGGTTGAGGCACGCCAAATAGGACAGGAGCTCACCCGAAGAGTGATCTTCCGCAAAAGCACTTGCAGAGGCGCAAAGGAGGAAGACGAGGAGGACGTTTGCAGAAGGAGGCGACATGGTGGCGGCCGGAGATGGGATGGAGATCTTTGATGCAGCAACGTAATAAACGAGTAGGACTGCCCCAGAGCCGTCAAGACTGAAAGGACGGAATCCCAACGAACACAATGCACCAACAAATCTGAAAGAGAATTGCTGAGCTCTACAATCCAGTGCATCATCGGACGAGCCAATTTAGCATCCGAAATGGGATATTCAGAAAACGCATTGCCAGCTGTGCACATGTGACAGACATGCATGCAGGCAGGCAGACTGATGCTTGTCATGACGTCAGTGATGACAAGAAATGGTCAGCAGCGGACAACGTCATGTCCATCCTGCTTTCCAGCTGGCAATTATGAGTACTAGCTCGTATAGCAATCGCTTGTTACAGCTCTGTCAACGGATATTGATACTACAACAATGCGCATCCCATAACCCATCCGGCAAGCACAAGCCTGCAGCTTGTCTGCAGACGCACTTTGCCATTAGCTATGGCAAGCACAGCATGCAATGATAATATGAAAGCCACTTGGGCAGGCAAACGTCACCCCGCATATTGCTACACAGTAGATTTGCTTGCAGATGTTCCAAGCTCTGAATCAGCAGAGTAAAAGAGTCCCGGCCTGGCCGTCTATTTAATCTTGAGAGAGAATGAGCAAGCTTAATGCAGCTTGCAACGAATAGACATTAGGGAATGACACTGTGCACTATGCAAAGGCCTGACGCAATGAATGCCAAGCCAAGATCCACCAGCAGCTGACTTCACAAAAAGAATACCAGCCATCACTTGGCAGCAGCATTGACCCCCCATTTGGTGGCATAGCGCTCAAATTCCTCGTCTGTCAACAGAGCGCCGTCCAGCTGCTTGCAGATGGCCGCCTCGTCCATGCCGGCGCCAATGAAGACAATCTCCTGTACACGCAGCAGCGTGGGCACTCAGCATCTGCCCAGGTGCACAACCAGAGGGAACGTCTGCCACATGCCCAGAAGATGAGCTTGGCCCAAAACGGGGAATGTGCCAGTGGCATGCGCAGCAAAAATCTGGATCCACTGCTCCGACCTAAGTGGAGTTGTGTCACAGCAGGAACAGGCCTTGACAGACAATTTGGCCAAGGATGCAGGTGATGATGACACCCACCTGACGACGGTCGCCATAGGACGAGTCCTTGTCAAAGTCACTGAGCACCACATTGCGCTGGGCTTCCTCCGTGGGCCATTCTGACTCTGGCACGGCCGCCCACCTGCACCAGAAATGCAACATCAGCCTCATGCTTCCATTGTACTATGAACACTTTGCGCCAGTGGACAAACAATCTGACATGGACCTATCGGATGCGGCCTGCCCCCATGATAATTTTGGGAACCCTACAAAATTGGTAACTAAGCAAGGAATATGCTGCAGCTACATGACTGCATGCAGCAGACAGCCTGCTAAGTGGAGATTAGGAGAATGCGAGCGCACCAGTCGCCCTCGTCGCGGATCTCAAAGTGCTGGCCGGCATGGGACCAGTAGAAGGCGGTCATGTGGTTGTGGCTCATCCACATAAAGCCCTTGGAGCGCAGCACCGTCTTGATGGGCGAGTTGCCCACCTCCGGCGCTGCCTGCCCGGTCTCTGCATTCTGAGCCACCGGCATCCACCGCAGCACTGTGTCCCTCAGCCTGCATGTCACTGAACAGTTCAATTGCATGAATAGAGCATGTGCATGGCTGTATTTGGGTTACAATCCTCAAGGTTTGAGGAGACTTCTTGAGAACGCGTTCTTGTCAGATGCAGGTTTCCGGCAGTTTGAAAATGTCTGGGGTGTTTTTTGTACATTGGGCAAGCTGGCCAGTGAATGCTGCAATGTATGTCGGGCGTGGGGAGTGAGCAGGTGTGTTGCTCACCTCTGGGGATGGAAGGGGCGCCTGCGTGAGTAGACAAAGCTACGGATGCCGTAGCGCTTTGCAGCGCTGGTCTCTTGCCGGTCCTGCAACAATAAACAGTCACGTACTGGCCAACACAATGCTGCTATGTTGCTGCATGCACCTATACATAAATGCACCTTGAAAAATCTGGATAGCAGATTTGACAGTCAGGCATAGGCCATTTCTCAACACCCTGTGTGTAGGATAAGATTGTGCTGCTGCTTGGCGCCCACCTTGTGCCCATGATCATGGTCATGCTTGTGGCTGTGATCATGATTGTGGCTGTGGTCATGGTCCTTGTGGTCGCAGCCCTCCTTCTCGCACTTGTCTCCGTCTGCATGCGCGTGGTCATGACCGTGGTGATCGTGGTGATGACCATCATGGCCGTCCTCCTTTGCTCCCTTGTGGTCATGCGCATGATCATGGCCGTCATGCTTGTGCTTCTCCTGCGCCAGACTCTTGCACCTTAGCAGCAAAACAGGAGATCATCACCAGCAAAGCCCCACAGCAGAGTTAACCTGCAGCCTGCATGTAGCCACTTGCCAGGTCTCCTGTCAGTGTAATTAAACAACATTGGGAGGCTATCAGAGTCTTCTACAAAGTAAGAATATTGACGAATGTGCACTTCATCTGCAGCTAGCGCGCGGGCAGCGGCCACAGCGCCCCGGTGGTGGCCTTCGGTGTTGAGGTGAGCCACAATTCCCTTGGCCTCCTTGCCGAAGACGTCGTCCAGATCAACGCGTCCTTGCTCGCATGCGATCACCTGCAGGCGAAGCAGAGCTTGCAATTAGAGGGATCACTAAGCACTCGACACACTCTGTCAGGGCCTCTTAGTGCACAGAGCATGAAAGCAACGCCACTTTAAGGCGGATGACACCCTTGCACGTTCTTTGGAGCTGGAAGGTTCTGCCAGTACTGATAAGCCAGAGTCAGCAGGGGTGAGCTCACCTTGGACAGAGGGTTGAGGGACTTGGCAATGTCCACCAGGCTGTCCAGCTGCCCCTCCTTCAGCGTGTCAATCTTGTTCAGTAGCACAAAATCTGCGCACCTGCAACAAGCGCAGAATGCAAACGCATGAGCAAATTGAAACCCTGGGGAAGATAACAAGATCGTCCTGTGCATTGACACGCGAGACCAAGCCACCCAGCTGGGTTGTGTGTTCATGTTTGGCAGCACTCACTATTGATGCATGGAGGAATGACTCACTCGATCTGCTCCACCAAGAGGTCGACCACAGGGCGCAGGTTGCCGCCTTCGCCCAGGTCTGGCCGCGCAGCAAGGGGGGAGCGGGAGGAGTAGTCCACAATGAATGTGCCGGTGTCCACGATGGTGACCAGAGTGTCCAGGTAGATGCGCTGCATCAGCGGGTTGTCAGCAGCGATGGCCTCTGTGAACTGGTCCCGGATGTTCTGCGGCTCTGCCACGCCTGAGTTCTCCAGCACAAACCTGTTCCCAGGAAAGAGCGCTTTTGACTTTGGGGCTCAATCTGGGCAGATCTGGAGAACCTCCATCAAGGGATCTGTCGTGTAGATGCCATGCAGCGCATTTGTAGGGGCACTTTGCCTCCAGCTGCGCGTGCAGGGGCGTCTGTTGAAGGGGCGTTTGTTGCGGGGAAGCTACAATCAGGTGTCCAGATAAAAGCAGCTTGCCTGTCGTAGGTAGTGCCCTTCTTGTCTGATAGCGCAAGCAACTGCTCGAAGGAACCAAAGAGCTCATCCTGGATGCTGCAGCCTGCGCCCAGTAAGTACAAAGCACTGGTCATATACTTCTACTTGGCAAAGAATTCATGGGCGTGACAAAGGACAGTCAATAACATTAAGATTGATTGTGATGCACTGATTGGCCGTTTCACTTACATGCACATCCATTGGCGAGTTCCACCGTATCTGCCAGATCTGAGGTTGTCTTGGTGCCATTGTTTGGGCCCCGGGTCCTGTCGTTGCGGATGAGCTTGGCATCTATATTGACATTCGCCACATCGTTGACGATACAACCGATCTTGGAGGTTGAGTTCTCCAGGAGGTACCTCAGAAGTGTTGTTTTGCCTGCACAGGATTTGTGATCACTTAGCCATCGCTCACTTATCACGATCTCAAAGGACTTAGCGGCCATTCAAAACTCTCTAAACCACCTGCAATACGAGAAAAACATCTCTCTTGCAATAGGAATTCATGAAAAGACAGACAGCCCTGTACTAGTCTTATTTCTTGGCACCATCTTGGCCGCCTCGTGGTATAGAAACGCACCACTGCCTAGGAAGCCACTGAGCATCGTCACGGGAATTGGCTTGGGCTCCGCCATCTTGATCCGCTTCATGGGTCTGTCGAGTCTGTTGCGCCGTGCAAGTCTTCAAGGTTTGAAAGAAACGGAACGCGGACTCTGGATCGCGGTCCTAAAAGAGGAGAAGAGGAGGAGGAAAGAGGGAGGCGTGTGCCAGGCGTGTGTCTCTTTCTGTCTCAATTTGGCTCCATGAAAAGGCTGCCAGCCCAATTAGGGTCTCTGACAACATGCCTGCAGTCAGCATGGCTCGCATGAGCATGTATGCCGATTGAGGCTCAGCAGGCTGCCAGTCGACTGTACAGTGTACCGTACTGAGTACGGTGCACTGACCGCTGTGTATCATGCGAGCGGCCCGCGGCCCTGGGCGTGGGGGTAGAATGCGGCAACGACTGCTCGCTCTTACAGCGGCCATATTGGCACCTTGAGGTTCAGGGCACAGCAATGAACCTGGCAAAACTTGAAAGGCACGAGCCCAATTGCATGTGCTACAGGTGCCGGTCCCCTGAAATTAGTTTAGAGGGAGTCAGAGTCACCGCTGGCAAAGTCTGCTGCCCTCTCAATTCAAGTCCCACTTAAAATTTGTGGTAATGTCTTGTTCCAACCTCAGCACTCAAGACCCAATGATCTAATCTTACAGGCTTCCTAGAATTCCGGGCGAATTCTGCATCAGACTAGGATTTGATCAGTGCGTGGAAAACATCCTGCGGAATGTCGACAGACCCCACTCGGCGCATGCGCTTCTTGCCTTCCTTCTGCTTCTCCAGGAGCTTCCTCTTGCGGCTCACGTCGCCGCCATAACATTTGGCCAGCACATTCTTCCGGAATGCCTGCATATGCATGCATGCACCATTCATGAAGCACGTTGTGGCAACGAGTTGGTACTCAAATCATCAATCTTGCATAAAGCAGCTGAAAATTGCTCAGTGTTGCAAAAGCACCTACCTTGAGAGTCTCTCGGGCAACAATCTTGTTGTTTGCAGCGGCCTGAATGACAACCTCAAACTGCTGCCTGCCCATCTTTTCCTTCATCGCCTCGCACATCTTGCCACCGATCCGCTGTGCTTTGTCCCTGCTCGCATGATGACACCTCTCACCATTCAAAGACTGCCCCTCACCCCATCATACTGGCAAAACAGTCAGATGTGAATCGCTCTTCACCTTATCGTATTGGCAAGACAGTCAGATGTGAATTGACCTCATTGTGAGGGGCAATGAGAGCATAGGATCTGAGATTCATGTAAATTTGCACGGGCAAGGAGTGCTCACCGGTGGACAATACGAGCCAGGGCATCTACGACCTCTGAGTTGAGGAGTAGGTCCAGGCGGACCAGGTCAGCCTTGCGCATCTCGCCCTCCTCGTAGTCAAAACTGGCATAGCCCGAGGTGATGGACTTGAGGGAGTCGTAGAAGTTACCTCCCAGCTCTGCCAGTGGCAGTGTGTACCTGACCAGCCAGCATGCAAGCCAACCTCAATCATGCCATCCATGTAGGGTGCAACTTGCATTGCACTCCTTTGGACCCAAGGGCCTCAGATGTTCTGTAAGTGGGGCAAGTAATAATCTTATTACTGTATGTCACATGCAAAGCAGATGCGCTTGAAGAGGGGCACTCAATACCATAATCATGAGTTCCGACAGACAAGAGGCTCCCACATAGAAGAGAGGGGCACACTGAAAGACTATCGCCTAGAGCGCTGTACATTTTCATGCATTGATTGACAATTGATGCAGATAGCTAGAAATTCTTGATTAAAATTCAGGTTGGGATCCACAGGGAAGGCTCAAAGCAAAAGGTGGCAGGGCGCATGCCTGAGGAGCGTGCGTGCAGGGCTGAGGACGGCATGCTCGGTCATCTCTCCGCGCCTGTCCTGGAAAAGTTCCATTATGGACCCCACATGCTCGCTGGGCGTCACCACTGTCGCCGCCACTGTCGGCTCCCACACCCCTGACAGCTTCTTGCCCAAGGGAAACTGCATGCACACCATACCATGCTTGCTCCAGTTGTTTCTTGTATCTTCAAGAACATCCACAGAAACTTCTACATGATGACCAACATAAAGCAGTGTGCAATTTCAAGTATGTACATCTTCATATTTATGCACTGCTGGTGACCAGCTGCAGGGAATGCATGCAGGAACTGCAGCCAGACTGCACGGGAATGGGAGAGTGGACAATGATGGTGTCACCTGTGATGGGTTCTGGATTTCCTCGCGCGAGCCGTCAGTGTGCTCGATGGAGTACGGGACCGTTGGAGACGTGGTGATGACATTTGCGCCATGCTCCTGCTCCAAGCGCTGATGGAAAACCTCCATGTGCAGCAGACCCAAAAACCTGGGGGGTAAAGACATACATCAGGGCCCTTGCCACTAAGCAACCTCCGAAGCTCAACCGGAAGGGTCTCAATTGCTGTACAGATGGACAGAGGTCGCCAGACCACCAATGACAGGCTGATTGTCACAATTTACATTGCTGACAAAGGTCTATTACATACACATGAGGAGCATGTGTGTATGTGACAGGGAGGGGTCAACAACATGATCTGTGAGCTTTTGTCTCAATCAGGCTGCTGCATGCATCACCCCCAAATTCGCTGCATGACATCAGAGTGATGTCACACACCCGCATCGGAAGCCGGCACCCAGTGCAGCGCTGTTCTCCCTGCGGACTGTCACGCTGGCATCATTCAGCACCAGCCGGTCCATCGCAGCCGCCAGAGCATCAAAATCTGCCCCCGAGATGGGATAGATACCTGCACAAACAGCAGAGCACATATGCAATCAAGCACACCTGCCATACAGTAGAATCCAAACTCTAACGGGTAAGATACAAAGCAGTGCGGTCTGCCAAAGAACCATGCTGAACAGGTGAAACGCCCCATGTATTAGTTGAAACCAGTGCACTTCTTGGTAACAAATTAGAGGGCACCTGCAAAAACCATGGACTTTGTGGGTTTGAAGCCAGGCAGCATCTCGACGGGCTGCTTCAGGAGGTGCCAGGTGTCGCCCACTCGGCAGCTGCGCGTGCTCTTCATGCCGGTGATAACATACCCCACCTGCCCTGTGCACAGCTGCCCCGTCGACACTGGCTCAGGTGAGAGAAGGCCCACCTGCAGCATCACTCCAGTATCAGCATACCTAGTAATCCAATGGAAATTTCCTGCAAAAAGCAAAGCGTCCTTATCACCTTGTTTAATCATCTGGCCTCCTCTAGGAATTTAAGAGGGGGTGGTGGGCGTTACACCAAGAAAGCTCTTGAAAACAGTGTTTAATCACCTCTAGAATGTCATAGGTGTCACCAGTGGAGGAAGCCACGACTTTGTCTCCCTTGCGCAAGTGCCCATCCACAATCTCCACCAGGCAGATCACGCCGCGGTACTCATCATGGAAGGCGTCAAACAGGAGCATCCGCAAAGGACCGGCTGTGTTGCCTGGAGGCGGCGAGATGCGCTCTATGACTGCTGGGAGAATGGTCTCGAGCCCAAGCCCTGCACATGGGCCAACCAAGCTGTTCACGCTAAGAACTGGCAGTGTGATCTGAATGTGACCTCTGATCAAGGCGACTTAATAAGTACGACTTCTATCACGGTCCTGTGTCATCCCGGATTGAGTGAGGAGTATCCCTCACCTGTCTTGGCAGATGTCAGCAGGCAGTCCTCTGGTGAGATGTCAAACACCTGCACAGCAGCACATGCCAGCTAAAACACTGAGTGATCCTTGAATAGCTCTGCCAGATCCAATATAGGGCCGGAAGGAATGCAGTTTGACGCACCTGATGCATCTGCTCAGCCACCTTTTCAGGTTCGGCGGCTGGCAGGTCGACCTTGTTCAAGACAGGCACAATTGCCAGACCCTGCTCAAATGCCAGGTAGAAATTCGCCAATGTCTGAGCCTGAGAAATGGCACCACAAACTGCCTCAGCTGAGGTTCTGCAGGCCGAGGCCGTCACGATGATCTGATGCTACTACAAAAATGTCATGTATGCTTCTGCAAGCTTGCTGCAGCATCTTTAATAGTTACCTGAATGCCTTGCGCAGCATCAACCAGTAACAAGGCCCCCTGGCAAGCTGCCAGGCTGCGAGACACTTCATAGCTGAAGTCCACATGCCCTGGTGTATCAATGAGGTTCAAGAGGTACTCCATGCCCTTGTATCTGTACACAAGGGATGCAGTCTGTGCCTGCATGTCCAATCGTCAACAAAATCAGGCATCACCTGTCTATTTGCCGCCTTTGAGCCGTTCCAACAACATTCTACTGCTACAATAATGGAGTAGAAGAGCATCATATCACGCACGATGGAGTGCTTTGTTCAATACTCCTGGTTGACAGACACCGCACTTACCTTGACTGTGATGCCCCGCTCACGTTCAACCTGTAGTTTGTCAAGGTACTGCTCCTTTCCACCCTTCTTGATGGCGCCAGTAAGCTCCAGCAGGCGATCTGCCAGTGTGGACTTCCCATGGTCCACATGGGCTATAATGGAGAAGTTGCGAACCTGACATGCACACCCACAGTAAGTGTGAGGCTTTGCTTAGTCAAACGTGATGCTACTTAATGCACCTGATCATGCACGTTTTAGGCCGGGGGCGGGGTAGGTCAGAGCTCACCCTTTCTGGAGGGAACTGCTGCACATCAAACTTCCCTGCCACGAATCCAGGGTTTTCTTGCTCGTTCTCTTTCGCCAGAACTGCAGCATGGGCACTGTAACCCCGCCAGGATGGGTGTCCAAGGAGGCATGCTGCTCCAATCGCATGGAGCCCTGTTGCTGCATGCACCTTACTAGTGCATCTCCTTGAGAGATATATTGGTGCTGGATTGCCTTCTTGACGACTGTATTCTGTTCGATATGCTAGAGAATCGTTCGAGATTGAGTTGCAGCCTAGTGTGTGCAGACATGCAGACAACGAAAACGAGTGCCGTTGCTCCCTTGCAGGTGTGTAAGGAGTCAATGAACACGCAGTTCTGAGAGCTTTTAACAATTTGACGCAACTTGTCATAGCCAGACTGGCATTGCAGCTATTGTGTAGACGCCATTGAACAAGTGATCTGTCGAATAAGAACAAAATCTATGTGCAATTAACACGGTCTTTGGGAGAAATTTTGACCAGTTTGCGATCTGCAGTATGTGAATTGAACTCCTTGGAACAAATTGTGCGAATAAATTAATTCGCACAACCCAGAGTCCAGCTGTGACTTTCTGATGACGTCACCTCTCAAGTGAGAGGAGACAATTTTCGTTCCTCTTCAGTCCATTCTACTCTGGAATGAGGGAATTCAAAATATTGGATCACTGACAGAAAGTGCAGGAGTGAATGGATTAGCAGTGCTAGGTAAGTACTTGTAGCTGGCAAGGTAATATGCATGCATGGTTATTCATGATCATGAATAGGTCCTATGTTCTGTGCAGTCTGCAGCATTATATTTCATGCATGTCCGGAATGGCCCCGATCGCAATCTGCAAGTCCATGAAATCAGCTTGACTTATACAACCTTAAAGAGCTTCCGACCCACCACCGGCATTTGTATCTTTTGCAGAGGAGTCAACATCATGCCACTGGCAGTAGAGTGCACAAAACTGCACTCACCGCGAATCAGCAGCAACATCACATTCGCTAAAATCCTGGACGCATGCAATTGATGCCTGTCTTTAACTGTTATAGTTTCCATGCTAATATACACCTGCAGAGGCAGTACTACTAAATTCCTGCTGCAGACCCACTGTTCAGTACATCCTATCGATTTGCCCGCTCTGCGTTGGCCGCTGCTCTGCCCTCTGTTTCCTGATGCGTGCTATTGCCGGCTTCAGCGCAAATTGCCGCTTTATCCATGTGGCCACTTGCACTGCGAGGCAAGCAGAAAATGTCAGCTCGCTTCTCGCAATATACCACTGTGCAAAGTGTGCCCATGCATGACCATTTTTGAACACCAGAATGCTATGGCAGCATACGCATGATGCTGGCAACCTCACCTTCGATCGTCCGTATCTGTGGCACCAATGTGCGCACGTTCCTGACTGGCAGCCAGTCAGCAAGTCCCTGGCCCCACACCAAGGTGCCCTCATCGATGACCCCTTGCACCCAGCACTCGCGCAACACTGGAAGGTTGCATGGCCCCCTGGGGACACTCAGCCTATCTCTGTAGTACCTGCATGTTCAAGAAGCATTCTACATGATTAATTAGACTGTCAAGGGTCAGTTGATCTAGTAGCTCAGTTGCAGCATTTTATGGGCAACAATGCAGCTGCAAAACCTACCAAAAGGTTTCAAAACAAAAGAATTCTGTGATATTCAGAAGATTTGGAGGGCTGAATGTGGGATCGCTGAGGACAATTCAAAAGTAAGACCAACCAGATTCCAAACTCACCAGACATTCTTTGAGGTTGCTTCTCTGACGTAGTCAAAGATCTGGCGATCTTCGAATGTAAGAGACGGCTTCTTCGTGGGCCTCTGTACTGTAGGTGCTTCCTCTGCTGCAATGTCTGCTGTTTTCTTTTTCACTCTGCGTTTCTTTTTGCCCACTCCTGCATCGGGTGGCTGCTGGTCTGCCATGGACACAGCGTACGATTATTAATAGGTTTGGATCAACGCAAAAAAATGTAATGCAGAGAAAATTTGTTCAATTCATCTAATCTTGCTGCATTTCGCAGGATAATCGAGCCGTCCTATCCGGGCTGGGCAGGCCATATCCACCTGCAGCTGCACATGCGCCGAATGGGACATGGGCTTTCTTCTTCATTGAAAAGAAACGCATCCTGTACAATATCAACACATGTATAACAGCTGTAGTTGTCGTGAGGATTGACACACTCTATTTGCGGTTGTCACTATTGCTGACTGCCTGGTCCAGATCGCATTGCGCATCTAGCCATGGCACAAGCTTTCAAGAAAGACTTTGTAGGCAGACGATAGGAAAATTATAGATGGAAGAAACATTAGATGTAATTTCTATGGATATCGCACCTTACAACATCGTCAAAATAATTGAAGGGCTGCGAGCCGTCAGGGACCATGGAACCAATCTGCAGGGTGAGCTTCAGGGAAGTACTAATTTGCCAGGAAAGGCTGCCTAAAATTAAGAGGGAAGATGATTGTGCGGGAAAGTATCAGGGACAGTAATAAGCATGTTGTTGAGCTTGGGCAAATGTGTGCCCAGGCTTGAAAGACCTTCGCAAAGCTGTCAGGGGACAGAGGGCACCGGAGGCGCTGCAAGAATTTCTCACACGCTCAAAAGAATGCGAAGAACTGCAGGCAGTATGGGATGCTCAACTCAAGGTATGCAACACCTGCAGGATGCATGCACCAAGAGCGTTCATGTCTCCCTAGTACAGAGATCTGAGCTTGTGAACCTATTATGCAGGCCAAGGATGACGATGTCACAGCTGCCCTGCTGCTGCTGATTGCTGACCTGCTCAATCTTTCCACAACTGTTGAGTTGGCGCCAGAGCAGCAGCGGTGCCTGTCCCAGCTAGCCCTGAGTATCATCTCTCGCCGCCTGAAGGTGATCATGCTTCCAATTTCTTGATAGATGCGGCAAAATAGGCAATGTCATTGAGTGAGGGTTGTGCGATCGTGCTATATCCGACATGCTTGTCAACGCGCTAGACACATCATCGGTCCCTCATCTATCGAGGATGCATCACAGCGATGGCTCTAAGCTGACGATGGTCCTGCGTGTTTTCTGCAGACCCTCTATTTCTACCTTGGATCAGATGTGAGAGCCAAGGCCAATGCTGCGCTGTCACTCCTTGCCGCCGTTGCCAGGCACAGCACTCAGGCTGCACGGGACCTGGTGCAAGCATTCGACTTCACACTCTCCGCACTGCCCAGGCTCTGCAAGCTCCCAAGGCAGGCCCTTTTGCACAATCTCAAAAAGCACACATGGAATCTGTAAGCCCTGAAATATGTTTTGTATTACATCCCTTTTGCTCAAGCAATATTTGTTTGACTTTTCTGTGTGACTCTGCAGGGAGAAGAAGGAGATCGGGGCGGATGAGGCTCAGCAGAGGCTCTGGCGTTTTTGGAGGAGCGCGGATGTGGCAAAGAGGCCCAGCGCTGCGCTGTTTGCAAAATTCGCTCTGGCATTGCTCCAGGCGGCTGATGCCCAGCTCCTGTGCACTCTGCTCCCTGTCAGGTATTTTGCACATAGATCTACTGCCGCATCTTTCCTCTGATCACCATATCTGCCTGTGTTGTGTGGTCTTCTCCTTCTTTGGCTGCACTAGACGCCTCAAACTGCACAGGGCTCAGATACCGCATAATGTGGGTTGCAGGCCGATCTTTTCGGGACTTCTGCACAATCTTGGGCAGTTTCCACCTGAGGCCGCTCTGTCAATCCTCACCACGCTGCAGGACAGGGTCCTGGGCATGGGTGACGCAATACCAGCAGACCTTCAAGCAGAGCCATTCGGCGACACTGCATTGTCCCAGGTGATGCCGAGGTCCACTCTGGAAGCAGCATGCATTAACACTGTGAAGGACATTTAGTAACCCACGTGGAAAATTGCAGGATGCCTTTTGATCAAATGGCAAAGCATTAGGACATGTCAGTCAGTGTTATTACATCGCTTCCAGCCAACTTAGGGCTGATCCGATGCCTGAAATGTGAAGAAGTCTGAACTTTGTTGTAGTGCTGACAACAGTGGTGGTGCAGGTCGCAGCAGTGGCTGCATGGGAAGCCCCGACAGAGGAAGAGGAGGGCTCCAGCAATGCAGACCTTGTATTATCATGCGCTGGTGTAGCTCAGCAGATGCTGCTAGAGCTGGGTACCAACCCTGCTCATGGCTTGGCTCCCGAAGGCGGTGATCACCACAGTTCCACTGAGAACATTGGGGGTGCGTGCACATTCCAAGCGCCTTGATGTAACTCTGCTCAATTCTGTCATTTTGTTGCTGCTCCTACTGTGTTGCACAACTGAGACAGTGCCGTTCTGGTGCCAACCTTGGATGTCGGGTTCTTGGAGAGACATGCGTAAAGGAGGAGCCCATGTGCATCAGCCCAAATATACCTGCCGGCTGTGCAAAAAAATTGGCATGGTTTTTGCTGAAGAATGACCGTGGTGCTCAGGAAGGAAGCGGCTGCAGCGATTCCTGCAGGGGCTTCGGGTGACGGCTGCAAAGGCGCACTATGACCTACTGCTCGCCATAACAGCCGCACAGCCCACGCTTGCGGCCGCGTACCTGGTCAATAACAGCCTCAGCCTGGAGCCAAGACCCAGCCTGAGGTGGTGGGCTGGGGTGTCTGTTATAAGCAGTGTCCTCCAGCAAGCCTCTCTTGTGCCGCTGCCCTACGCGGAACAGGCGCGACGGTGAGCATGCCTCCAGAAAATTTCCTTCTTGCTTGTATTCTGTGAGCAATGCAAGCGGTGCAGATAACGAGTTCTGATTGGCAATGTTGGAGCCTTGCTGCATGGTTAATGTATGGACAATGATGAAAGATCTGATTTGACAGGGGAGAGAGGCCGCCCTCCATGGACAGCGGGCTCGTCACTGGGCTTATGAGGCGCTTGTTTCCTGCCTGCCTGCCCAAGGTAATTGTCCCTCAATTGCAATCCCGCTCTTCTCACATATCATGTTTTCATACAAGGCTCGTTGTTGTATGCCATCAATTCTAATGAAGGTCTGCAGAGCACCAAAGACTATCAAGGAGTTTCATGTCTGCACACAGGCGGCCCTCTCCAGAGGCATTCAGCACAGCAGCCCCCTGGTGCGCTACGCCACGCTGTGCACAGTGCGCCAGATGCTTGAAGCACTCCACCTGGCGCTGGCGGCTGCGAGCGAAGCAGCTGAGTGGGTGGATCAGTCACAAGCCAGCGCTGCCTCGCAGCAGACTGACACTGTCAGCACAACAGACCCAAGACTCCAGGCTGTAGCCACTGATTCTGGGGAAGCACATGCAGCAGAGATGACAGACATGGATCTTGCGGCAACAGAAGGGGACGTGATGGAGATTGATGAAGCAGTGCACACAGCAGCAGAGGGTAGTGATCATGGGGAAGCAATTACAGATGTCCCTGTGCAGACAGCATCTAGCCCAAGGGAAACAAAAGACACTGTGCAGCAACCAGCACAAAAGAAAGAAGGGGAAGCATTTAGGCAGGCAGATCAGGGCCGCCTGAGAGGCAACGCCTGGCGTGGCTTTCTGGGGCGCCTGCGCAGTGCAGCTAGGGGCCGCCTGCCCGACCTCCAACCGCTGCTGGCTCTGCTCGCCACGCTGCATGCTGACATCCAGTCAACCCAGGACAAGCCCCGCCCTGTAGAGGTGACTGATTTTTCCTGTCACCATGTATTGAGGCAATTTGAAGGTGCACCCTGTCGTGCTAGCAGTTCAGTGTTCCAAGTGCACTAAATTTGAGAGGTTTATCACTCAGGAGCTACTTCTTATGCTCATCAGGGTACTTATTGGCAGGTGAGCGAAGAAGGTAATGCAGATTTTGTGGCGGCTGGCGGCGTGAGCAGTGCACAGATGACACTTGTGCAGCTGCTGGCTGTGCTGCGCGGCTACCTGCGCTGCATGCCCGAGACCTTTGCCGAAGCGCGCTTTGATATCTCCCGCCTTTTGCCAGAGGCACGTTCTATCCTTCTTGTCACGCCTCTTAGTGCTCCCCCCTGTGTGAATGCTTTCCAGATGCTCGGTGCTCATCATCTGCTGCAAACCCTGCAAACTCTTGTCACCACTTTGGTGTGGTGACAAGAAATATGATTGCCTTCTCTGCAGGACATTTTGAGTCACCCGCCGATTGTTCAGCACGGCATCCTGGGGCTAATGGAGGCAGGAAGCTCCGTGCACAGCTCCAGCGAGGCATCCCTGTCAACCGGACAGGTCTCATCTGCCGCTCTGACGCCCCTGCTGCGCCTGCTGTGCGGCTCAGAGCTTCCAGAGATCACCGGCGCAGCCGAGGCAGTCTTTAGACAGCGCCTGGAGGAGGCAGTGGGCTTGGAGGACAGCCCTGCAGAGGTGCACCTGTGGCTGGAAATGCTGCCCTCACGACTGGGCAGCCCTGAACAGAGCAGGTGGACAATCTTATCCTTAATTCTCTCAAGCCTAGCTGAATGCATGCCATATTGCACACTAGGTACATATGCACTTACATCTACTATCAAGTAGATGATATGCACCAGAGATTCTACAGGATTGGATCCTAGTAGGCCCTCAATCTTCCTTGTATTGATGGCGTTGATGTGAGCTAATGCGTTGCCGCACAGGGAAATTTGAATTTGAATTTGAGGTGCATGCATGCCAGGTGCGCGGATGCCGTGGCAGGCTTCCTGGCAGAGGCTGTGGCGCTGCTTTCGCGCAAGCCCCAGGAGTTCCACGAGGCCGAGCGAGCCATCCTGTCTCCGCAGACATCCACCGGCAATGCCATGCGGCACGGCCAGCACAGCCTGCTTGTGGTGGCGGCCTTGCGCCAGGCAGTGCGAGTGGCGGCTTCTGCCAAGATGCCCGCTGACGCGCGCGCCGCCATTGCCTGCTATGTTGCCGGTGAGATGACAATTGGCAGTCCTATTGATGTACCTTTGTTGTATTGCAACCAGGTTCCAGAGGTGCTGAGTCCTTACACTCAAAAATTTTTCTACCTTTTCCTTTGTTGCGTCCGCAGTCTTTCAGTGGTACTGGAAACGTATCAGCGGCTGCATCGCATTCCCCTTCAACATTTTATGTGAACCTCATATACAATGCATGTGCATGCAGGAGCCCTGGGGGCACTCTTGCGGGTCCAGGCACATGCTGAGCCTCTGGTGCTCGTCATCGTCGGAGTGATCAGGGCAGAGGCAGCCCAGCTCAAGGCTAACCCGCCGCCAGCTATTGCCGAAGCGGATGGCGACGCTGCCAAGACACCGCGCAAGAAAAGGAAGCATAAGGAGGAGCGTGAGGGGACAGGAGATCAGAGCGGGGCAGCTCTGAGTCTGCCCATAGAAGCGCAGCCACTGGCGTCATTGATGGAGCTTGCACAGAGAGTGCTCTTGAAGGAAGCCTCTGGCGCCACCGCTGTGCAGCTAGAGACTCCAAGAAGGTCGTCAGGTGTGACTGCAAACGGTGGGATGGCGGCACCGGTGACCAGGGAGGCAAAAAAGCGCCGGAAACAGGCAGATGGGGGCAGTGCAGGAGGGGAGGTGACCACTGAACCTGCCTCATCAGGCTTCCCAAATGAGCAGCCAGGAGGGTTGTCAAGCAAAGAGGTGCAGGTGGCAGGGTCTGAGGAGGCAGACGAGCAGCTGTCAGCATACCTTGAGCAGAGCATGAGCGGAAGGGCACTGGAGCCGCTGCAGCTACAGACAGTACTGCTGTGTGCGCCAGCCGCGGCAGTGGCCGCCAAGGTGCCTACATTGGCGCGCCTTGTCACACAGCAGCCAGAAGAGCAGCAGGACGGCTGTCTGCAGGTCCTCATCAGGGCGTGCCAGGCGCACTCGGTCCCTGTATTGGGCAGGGAATCTGCAGCCCAGCTGGTGTCGGGCGATACCATGAAAGGAGATGAGTGGAGGGGCCTGGAGCGTCTGCTGGATGCCAGCCCTGCCTCACTGTTGCTTCTCACCGCCACGTCACTGCCAGGTGAGCACATCCTGCTGCAAACTTCGCCATAGCACTCATGCATTGTTGTAGCATTATCCATTCTTGACAAAGAAAGTGGTAATGATTGATGAAGCCTAGTCAAGGAGGAGTGGGTGCCCGGTGATGACTACACGAAGTCACAACAAACACTGACGGGACTTTGGT
>JADEYI010000975.1_pt1 | contig 26786 bp, 37 predicted proteins | sample 8542331 | NCBI WGS metagenome assembly JADEYI01 (sample SAMN16510988, study PRJNA670497) | mine drainage metagenome | isolation source: biofilm near Copperflume 1 | place: Germany: Marsberg coppermine Kilianstollen | collected 2018-02 | reverse complement strand
ACTGCAGCTTGTCTGCAGACGCACCTTGCTTCTGGCAGAAAAAGCGTGTAATAATGATAATAATAATAAGTTGGGATGGCTGCGCACCTTGGGCGGCAGCTTCCCCTCGACGTCCTGCACCTGGCGGCGGAGCATGAAGGGCTCCAGGATCTGGTGCAGCCGGTGGATTACCACGACTCGCTTCTCCGTCTCCAGCCACTCGTCCGGGCCGCCGCCTGCCCCCGCGCCCTGCTTGCCCAGCGCGTCGCTGAACCACTCCGCAAAGGTCGCCTTGTCGTCAAACACCTGCGCCAAGGTGCACGCTTGTCAGGACTCGCGTTTGCAACAATGCAACACTCAACAAAAGCAAGTTCTGGACTAGTACCTGCAGGAAGGGCATGATATTGAATCAACAAGAAGGAAAGATATGTTGCATCCTGGGAATGGCACATTGCGTATGACTGCCATAAAGGAGCATGGCAGAGTATACCCTTTGCTCACATGACATCGCAGCACAGGACGCATCGTGTAGCCAGTTACAAGCATGCCGGCTGGAATCATATTGAGGAGCATTCTCAAGCCTTCGGATATAGAAAAGCGCAGGAAAACGTTCCAGGGGGTAGATAAGAAATGGAAGGGTGCGCGCCTGGGGCAGCAGGAGGTTGAGGAGGGACCAGAGCTCAGAGAGGTCGTTCTGCAGGGGCGTCCCCGTCAGCAGCAGCCGCCGCGCGGCCGTGAAGCGGTCCAGGTCCTTGGCCAGCTTGCTCTGCCGGTCCTTCATGCGCTGCGCCTCGTCAATTACTATGTACTTCCAGTCCACCTGCGCAGCATCCAACAAGCCTTGAGCAAGCAGTAATGACAATACTGTATAAGCGCAGGCACTCCAGTCCCAAGGTCTTAGATATGACAAGGTACTCATGAAGAAATTAGCGGAATAAACCTTCCATGCATGGGCAGAGGCTTGGAGACACAGACAGAGAAGAAACAAGACTATCTAAGGGGACAAGGTCATCATGCCCTCCAGTCATAATGGATTATATAAGAGCTATTATATTAGAGGTAAGTAGCCATGAGGCAAGAGGCCACCTTGGAGAGCTTGGCGCGGTCGCGCATGATGTACTCGTAGGTGGTGACGAGCACATTGAACTGCAGGGAGGCGACCTCGGTGGCAAACTTGCGCGCGCGCTCGTCCTTGTGGCCCACGTAGTAGACGCAGCGAACGCTGGGCAGCCACTGCGTGAGCTCGCTCTTCCAGTTGACCATGACCGCGTTGGGCACAATGATGAGGTGCGGCCCGTAGTTGTTCTTGTGCTCCATCAGGTGCGCCACCAGCGCCATCACCTGCGCGCACATGCCCATACATGAGACCCAGTCACATGCCCATGCTTATGAGGCCCCGGCAAGCCGCGCAAGCATGGCCTGAAGCACTGTTATCCCTTTTCTCTGGCCGCATCCCGGTACATGCAGGCATGCCTGCACATGCTGACTGTGGACAGGCTGGCCGAGCCGGCACGGGGGAAATTTGGCTTTTTGTCTGCTGTAGAGAAAGTTGAAGGTGTCCTTCTGAGGAAAAGAGTAAATTGGATAAATAGACTGATGTTTCCTCCTTTCTCAGAAGGGCACTTCAAGATTTCCTGCAGATGACAATTACCTGAGTATTTTATACTCCATCAAGCAGGCACTCCTTGATAAGTGTGTACTTTCATCACTGCATAACGACTCGTTTTACTAAACACACGCTGCTCAAGTCGAGGCCACCATACTTTCACACTCACACTCACCCACGGCAATGCCTGTAAGCGTTTGCAAAAATGTCTATTCCTGTAAAGAGGTTCCCGGGGCGCGCCTGCACGGTCTTGCCGAGGCCCATTTCGTCGGCGAGGATGCCGTTGAGGTGGTTGTTGTAGAGGGAGACCATCCACTGCAGACCCACCATCTGGTACTCGCGCAGCTTTGCCCCCGCCGGCGGCCGCAGCAGCTTCGGCTGCTCCAGCACCAGCTCCTCCACACTGCCCCATACACAGTCACCACACTTATCACAACTACCGCTCCAATCAAGGACCGTACATGAAAGCGTTCCGCACGGTAAGTTGCAGCTATGTCCCCGTCCTGTATGGAGCATTTGTCATGTTGTCAGCCATGCAGCCGCCCAGGAGTGTTGCAGCTCTTCACACCATGACAGAACAATATCCCAAGACACACAATGAAAAATTCCCAACTATGCCCTTTGGTACCCGTTAAGTGAGAGGTCCATACTTGAAAACACAAGATACATACCAGCCTCCAAGGAGATGTGGAAGCAGGCTTCACGCGCATTGCAGGTGTCAGCAAGGAACGGATCAGAAGATCACCTGTGGGCGAGATTGTAGTAGCGGGACTGCGCGTCGCCGCCGTCGGCCTTGCTGGACTGCACTAGGCTGCTGCTGACTGCAGCTTCCGCCTCGGCTGCCTTGGCAGCTTCCTGCACCTCTTCCTCGGACAGCCCCTGACACAAACCATGCACACCCATCAGTTCGGCGACTTCTAACAGCACACACATTTAAGAGGCACAGTTACTGCATGCAGATAAATCAAATGCGCCTGTATCTCTTTTCACATTGTTCAGAAACTTCACGAATGCAGGGAAATCGACCTCCAAACACTTCAACCAATTGATCGGCGGTACACATGCCCATGCCACTGCTGCAAGAGCACCTGGTTCTGAAATCCGCACAACGAGATCAAGGTGTCAAGCCTGCACGATGCAACGGGTTGTCTGAGGTGCTGACCTGGGCGCGGGCGCGGGAGATGGCGAGGGCGGCGGCCTCGGAGGCCTCCTGTGCGAGCTTCACATGGGCAACCTTGGAGGCCAGCTTGTGCAGGTACTCCTCCGTGGTGGACAGGAAGCGCGAGATGACCTCGTAGCGCTCGCCGCTCGTGCCGGGGCCAGCCGTCTCGCGCAGGATCTGCTGGTACGCCTCAAAGTCGTTCGCCTGCACAGAAAAGTAGAGGCGTCACAAAGTCACACATGCAGCGCAAAGAAATGAGTAAACATCCCATCAGCCAAGTCCTCAAGCGAGCTCCTTGAGCCAGCATCAAAGTTAGAGAGGGCAGCCAATGATTGACTTCCTGGGTGCAGGCAGCTCAATGGTAAAAATCAGAAACTTGGCAAGAACAGTTGACATAGCAAGCTGGTTTGCAGCGTTGCACCAAAGCAAGCTGCATTTCTAGCCATGCGGCGTTGCAAACCCATATTGGGAACTGTCAAGATCTGGATGCAGGCCATTGCGTGCAGGCCTTAAAAGCCACGGTGCTCCTCATTGCTGATCGTGCTGCGTGCAGCAATGGAGAGGAACCAGGGCACGTTAGGCCGGCATGCAATCATTCAGCATTGCACCCAGCAGCAAGAAGTTCTCGTGAAATGTGCACAGCATGCTCGGACTCACATGACAAGGTCAGGGAGCTGCAAAATTGTGTCACACCTTTAGGGCTTCCATGCGGCGCGTCCGGTCATCCTCCTTGAGGCGGTTCATGTCTCGCAGCAGGCGCTCGTGTGCGCGCAGGACGTAGCGGTTGCGCGCCACCCGCATCTCCCTTGCGCCACTCAGGCGCTCGGTTGTCTCGTTCTTCCACACCTTGATCGCCCTGATGCGCTCCGCAGCCCTGTCTGCTCGGCCCTTGTCCTCCTGTGCGTGAGAAATTTGATGCTCAGTGCACCCCTATGTACCACTGCTGCAGGCCTCTCGCTGCAAAGGAATAATGGGACCCTGCTTGGCTTTACAGAGTTCTGCAAGTCCCCTATGTACCATTTGCATGCGTCCCGCTGCAAAGGGATCATGGGACCCTGATTGGCTTCACAAGTGCTGCAGCTCTAACGTTCTCATTTAGTCGTGGAACACAAAGGACTGCTTGATTATGAGCTGAGCCCTGGCGCTTGTCACCACACTTCATCAAGGACTAGATTGTTCTCATGCGAGGTCAAGTCGCATGAGAACAATCTAGGAAAGTTCTCATGCGACTTTTAAGATACGCACGCCACATATGAGAAAGACAAGAAAGAGAGCAGGGAGCTGCAGGTTGCTAGGGAATTGAAAGGCAGGGCAGTGCGCCAACTCAGCATTGCATCTGCCAGGACACACTTCTAATTTTGACTCACATATCAGGCAATCAGGTAAGCAGCGTGGAGCAGCAAGGTGCAAGGGGGTGGAAGGGCAGGGGGAACGCACCGCTCGTTCGTCGTCAATGCCCTGGCGCCAGCACTGCCGCGCAAATTTGCGGTAGGAGCGGTCGGGCATGCTCATGATGTCCGCCTGCTCCCTCTCCACCGCCTGCCGCACATTTACCTGCTTCTCCATCGCCATCAGCCGCTTCAGCCGCAGCATCAGCGCCGCCTTGCCAACGCCCTGGCCACCGGCACGTGCAATTCTATGAGCACTCTGACCTCTCAGTAGCATGCACACCCCATAACGTCTCCCAAATTTATTGGTTCCGCAAAGCTTCAGCCACTCAGACATCTCCAGAACACTTTGATCGGCGCTGTCCTATCTTGCTCAATTAGTTTTTGGGCTGTCCAAGGAAGAAGAAGTGGAACCAGGGATAAATTCCACTTGGCCTTGGCCTCAGTGGCGAAGGAGCACAACGAGGGCCGCTCTGCCGGGAGAGCCGCACCATTTTGAAGCCGGGGACCGTGCCGTTGGCGAGCTTGGTCTGCAGGTCGGCCATCTGGCGCTGCCGCGTCCGCTGCACGAAATTGTGGTACTCGTGCGCCAGCAGCTGGGTCGGCTCAAAGTTGAACGCGTTCTGCTGCTGCTGTTGAAGCACGCCTTGTGCAGTAGGATATTGCGGCGCGCGGTTGCCGGGCGCGAATGAGAACAGCGGGCCCAGCTGGCGGTGCACATCCGGCAGCGGTGGCGGCGCCGGCGCCGACGCCTGCATGCATGCATCCATGAGCATCCGATGACGTCCTGATCTGGCTGCTTGGATGCGGAGGGACGAAAAATAAACTGTGGCGCAACGGCCTGTCAACCCTCAGCACCAATGCGGCATCCAGCATCTGATGGCGTCCTGCTTCGGTTGTTTGGATACGGAGGAACCATTATGATTGGTGACAACAAAGCTTTGTTGATTCACAGTGGCAAAGCAGGGCTAAGCTGTGATATAGAGTCTCTTGCTGAGCAGTTTCTCAAGCAACCATATCACATGCTACGCCATTATAGGGTCAGCAGGACCCTTATACACCAAATAAGTACGGGACCAGAGGTGAAAATTGGAGGCGGCTGAAACAAATACCCACCTGGGGAGGCTGGGCAGGCATTGATGGGGGACTTGGGGAGGGGGTGAGGCCAGTGCTGGCAGGCTGTATAAGCACCACAGGAGCGCTGGCTGGCTCCGATTTGACCACAGTAGGCGCCGGTTGGGCCGGCCAGGTCACAACCGCTGGCGGTGCTGGCATGGCGGGCTGTGCAGGCGCTGCCGCCTGCGGTGCATTGTGTAATGGCACAGGCTTGATGCTCTTTAGCAGGTCCGCTGGCAGCTCCTTTCGGTTCTGTGTGGCAGCAGACACCGTGTCATGGCTTCAGCAGAACTGGTCATCCAAAGCCAACCATACACACCCGTTCGGCATGACTCTAGAACCGTGCAAACTATTGTCCGCGGATTTGCGCAGCAGGTGAGCTGGCACAGGCTTCAGATAACATACCTTGATGTTGCGGAATGCCAGAATCTGGTTCCGCAGCGTGTACAGCTGACTCTCCGTGAAGATGTTGCTTGTGGCCTGATTGCTGCTCGACGCACCAGCCGCTTGCGCTGGCGTGGATGCAGCTGCAGCGTCGCCTTGCTGCATGATCCCTCCGTTGCGTGCCCAGGCAGAACTTCAGCACTTCAGCAGCTCCCAGCAATGCCCCCTGCTTGGTGCCATTCTGCTCGACCCTGGCACCTTATGGCAGCCAGTACATTCACGCGCCTACAACAAGGGCAATCAGACGCTTCATCATCGAGAAAGTTGTCGACTCCACACAACACCTCCTCATAAACCTGATGCGGTGATCTGAAACTTTGAAAGCCACTTCCATCAGAGCTTGTCACTTGAGATATATCATCATGTTCTAGAACGAAATTACTGCCATTGTCTTATTCTCTAGGGCCATCTATAATTTGTCCGATCACTGCAAGGCACTATGGCCAGATGTGCAGAATGCAGGTCCACGTAGTGCAACAATTTACGTTTTCGTCCCGTATGGCTTTTCTATAACAAAGGTGCTACATACCTTCGAGTCTTTGACAGAAGAACTGTCGCTTTTCCTTCACAACAGGCTGCTCTTAGAGTCCTTAGAAGCAGACCAGAGTCTATTAGCCAAGGTGCTCTGCTTGACTCCTTTGCAGACTTGAAAGCTTGAAACAAGAAAGTTATCAATGAGATGCACGCAATGACAGCTCGTGCAAGCTTTCAAATCTGTTTTGAAAGAGAACGAATGACGCTGGCTTCCAAGCGGCTGGACAGAGGCCTGCCTAGATCTAGAGGCGGTTGCCTAATCAAGGCAGCTCTCCATTTGGAGGAAGTTGCCCCAGAAAAGTGCCATGTCGAACGCAGAAGAACGCATATCGGACACTGATATTGGAATTTGTTGGTATCTGGCATCTGCTGGAACATTAACTTACGTATCATATCTATGCTGTTGCATTTGAGGGAATTGACGTTGTACTTGACATCGACCCGTTTCTGTTGAAGAATTGTTGCAGCACTGAGACGTTACACAATATAAGTAGCTGCGTTGGTGCGATTGAATGGAGGATCTATGGATGACACTTGGTTGCAGCAAGTGCCGCTATTCAAAGCGTGGCTGCAGAAGATGCAAAGACCCAGAGTTTCAGGCACGTCAGCAGGCCAGGGCAAACAAAGCACAGGCCGATGCTTGTACACAAAAGAGCTCAACCAGAACACGAGGGAAGGACATCGTAAGACTTGACACAGAGGGTCCACCAGCTCCAAAGCGCAGGAGAAATATCACTCAGACAGGAGAGCAGACCACTGCAGACAAAAAGACAAGGCTCAATGCGGTAATGGAGCCTTCTGCAGACACCAGGGAAGCAGGCAGCGTGGAGCAACTGTTGGAGGCTCCTGCAAAGAAAAGGATTGGCTCTGGACTGGAGCTCGGCCTCGCAGCAGGCCTGCTGTCCCTCCCTGGCACCGATGCAATGGAGCAGCACTCCCTGGAGCACAGAGCGCTCGACCAGCGCGGCCAGAGGCCTCCAGCTAGCCCAGACGCCAGTCTACCAACAAGCACAGCGGCTGCCAGTTGTTCCGATGTCAGCTGCAGCAGCACCCAGGTGACTGGAGCAGCCATGCATCAGTCGTTGCGAGGGGAGGATTTGGCTGAAGTCGTGGTCAACGAGGAGGGCCCAGGTGAGCAGAAGAGGAGGCAGCGCGACTTCATGGAACTGCTGCACAGCAAGATTCAGCAGAGGCATGACCAGCGGCAGCAACAGGGCGGCACCAAAGATGGCCCCTCCCTGGCCGCTGCCCTGGCATCAGGCGCACGCCGAAAGAAGGTGGGCACTGATGCATCACGGCATACTGAGGGTGGCCTTACATGGTTGCTAATCAGCTAAAAGTGCCATTCCTTTAATCTGTTGGAGCGTTTCTGTGTTCTCACGAGTGCACAGGTTCCTGGTATGAGTGTATGGTGCCTTGATGCAGGCAAAGGATGTGAGCGAGTTTCAAGGGGACCCTCGGGTATCTCTGTGGGAGCCACCACAATCTCCCTTTGGCCTCATAGAGGAGCAGCTGTTTGGCAACCCCTGGAAGCTGCTGGTGGCCTGCATCCTGCTCAACAAGACCTCAGTCGTGCAGGCACGCATGCTCCGTTGATTTCTTGTGCATACAGAATAGATTTCGTGGGTGCATCACGATTTTTTCTCTGTACAATGCTATGGCTGGTGGAATTTGCATCGTTAAATGAGAGGAGAGGAAAGGTACAGGGAGATATGAACCCATTGTATGAGATTGTCAGGGGTTGCTGATCCATGCAGGTGCGAAAGGTGATCTGGAAATTGTTTGAGCTGATGCCGACGCCAGAGGACGCCATGCATGCGGATGTCGAGGCTGTGCGAGAGCTTATTGAGCCTCTGGGGCTGGCGCCCAAAAGAGCTCCAATGCTCATCCGCTTCTCCAAAGAGTATGTGGAGAAGCAGGTGTGACTCTTCTAATATGAACCAGGCAGCAATGCTGTCCTATGTCTGGAGAGCTGCAACCAATCCAAAACGCAGTGCATAAGTTGTTTTTCCTTTTTTATGCTCAACCCGTCAGGCAGGATGCATTTTGCAGAAGCTCCCAGTTCAGTCAAACACCAGGTGAAGAAGGACGTCTGGCGATTGACGGTCTTGTGACACATCAGGTTAACGGACTGAAACTAGTGGGTTCTTGTGGGAAAAATTAGTCATTGAATTCTTTGGGCTGTGTAGTGGACCAACCCTGTGGAGCTGCACGGTGTGGGCCAGTATGCAGCAGATGCGTACAACATATTCTGCAGAGGCGACTGGCGCTCAGTATCGCCTAAGGACAAGGACCTGCTGCGCTATCACCAGTGGCTCACGGAAACTGGCGGCGAGGGAACCGGTCTGTCGAGGGATGCAGTGCCTGTCAGTAGCGGGACAGGCAATACTGGCAGTCTGGTAGATGATGGCCACTCGTAAATTGCAACTCTACCTAGCTTCTCAAGAATTGTAATTGCCTTCCTTTTGGACGGTGGTATCTGTGCCAAAAGAAATGTCATGTGGAGGCACGCTCACAGCGCTGGCACATCAGTGCATTATCACAGCCATTTCTTCCCCTGAATTTCTGAATTGAATACATCTAATGTCTTTCTCCCAGCTCCAAGCACTCTCCGTGGCGTCTTGAGAGAGAGAGAGAGAGAGAGAGAGTAAAACATTACATCGTGCCTTGATTAGAGCTGGATCTGTCACAGATCCATTCAGAAGCAAAGGGTTGTGAAAGCTATCGACTCAGCATCGCCTGTGGCTTCCGATCTAGGTTCCCGTGACAACTTTCTCTCTGATAAAAGCAGACGATCCGCAGAACTGTAGAATACAAGCTCAGTGACTTACAAGGGCGTGAGAGCGACTTCCATTTTCCCAGTTTGAGATCACTAGCACGCGATTGCAAAATATGGGGACACACTGATGCTCTTTCACACTTTACTACAACATTTGAAAGCCAAAATCATGCCAAATCGGTATTGACGGAGGATGTCAGGTCCAGCAGCTTCGGACAGTTCGGAAGTGCCGGTGCCATCGCCATGCCAGGTTAGTGAACAGCCCGGTCGTCTCGCATGACTCTTGGCAGAAATGACAGTATACGATCATTCTGTTGCTATTTTTGTGGTCTGACAAGGTCATTGCGGCTCTTATTAGCATATCTGTAGTCTGGCCAAGGTTGGTTGCATCTCTTGGAGGAAACCAACTCATTCCACTGGTCTTCTTCTACCGCAGGCAGCCGCTTCAGACACGAGCTCCACGACGGAGGGGTCCGAGAAGACGATCTTCTGTCGTGTGTGCCTCGAAGATGGCTTAGAGAACCTAGTTGCACCCTGCTCTTGCAGTGGGACACTGAAGTGGGCGCATGCTGCCTGTATCCAGAGATGGATAGATGAAAAGGTCTGTTCACCAGATGAAATACCACTTCATGGTCTTTGACACTGGTTGGTATATACTCATGCATAAGAGCCAGCTAGCTTCCCGATTTTGACTCCCAATGCAACTTTGGTGCAGGGTGACAAATGCTGCGAGATATGCAGACAGTCCTACAGCGGAGACTACAGCAGTCCCTCAAATCTTCCTGTTGCGGGCCCGCAAATGCCATTAGTGGCACCTTTTCGAGGAATCATGCTGCCATCACAATACCTGACTCTACCGGAGGCCAGAACAGCTGCTAGGGAGGTATGGCCGAGCTAGCAAATCCCTGCACATGCAGGCAGACATCATGCCAAATGTAAAGAACACTTTTCCCAAACCATTCACAGTCGAGGCAACCTCAAAAGCACAGGGAGTTCACTGGACGACGTACATCTGCGCAACATGCACTTCGCATTGTGGGCTGTCATGACTAGCATGGCTGATTAGATGAAACGGCATGAAGCTGTAGCAGTTGGACTTGTCTAAGGTTATAAATACCTGTCCCAGACTGTGTAGCAGTAGAATTACACAGGCACTGCCTCTACCTGATCATCAAGGTGTAGGACTCAGAAGGGGGTCATAAGCGCTGCATGAGCTAATATTTTGGAGCTAAAAGGGGGTCTAAAGCGCTACATGCGCCTGATCAGGAAGCAGCCGGGGGTGAGGAAGGCGCGCAGACGAGCGCGGCCTGGTGCCTCAGTGCGGTGCTGCTCTTCATGAGCTTGGTGCTGCTGAGGCAGGCCTTCGAGCCCCCACTGGGCGCCAAGGACAGCGCTCCAGGGCCCAGTAGCACTCCTGTCGGCGCCATGCAGCCACACAGCCTCGGCACCAGCCTTGTGTACTCCACCCTGCCTGCAGATTCCCTCACTTCGACGCTCGTCCACCAGGACGCCCCTTCACAGGTGCGCGCCATCCTGACCACTCCCGTCAGTGGGATTTCTTCCACCGCTGCTGGAATGTTCAGTAATACCTATCAAAGTTGCTATCAGAAAGGGCAGGTGTGCAGCCTGGCATGTTTGTCAATGCCTGCCGTTTTACAATCAGGACATAGATGTGAGGTCTCTTCCTTGAAGAATATCCATGTGCCCGCAGACAAAAGCTGTCGCAATTTGCGCCGACAGCAAACATGTTTCTCAGCGTCTGTCTCTTCATAGACCGCGATAAATCGTATCTATTGGGTGCACTTATTTGGGAAGCTTGTTCAGGGCGAGGGGGCCCCTGCGCTGATGTGGATAGCGCTGAAGGTGCTGATGATAGTACTGCCGTTCTGCATCCTCCTGCGCATCGTGGTGATCGTGCGAGAAGTCCGCATGCGGCACAGCCGAGGCGCCGCTGCAGAGCAGAGCAGGGGAGCCGTCCTGTGGGTGCGTCTGCATCGGTGCTTCTTTCTGCATTGTATGTTGGCATTGGACAAAAGTGTCAGGCAAAAGGTGCAATGTCTCTGAGTTTGTCTGATACTTTGGCTGATGATCTGACATTGTCTCGTGCAAGACTGTCCCGCAGAGCACAGGTGCAGCTCTGGGCTTCGTGCACGCTCTGCGCCTGCAGTACTGCTGCTGAGTGCATATAATTTGCAGTTTTTGAAGACAGGTTTTGGTTGCGCTTGCAGAACATGGAGGCGGGGTTGCAAGATGTGCGGCAAGAACCGGTGCAAAGTCAGAGCGCAGTGCAGCATCAGAGCGAAGTGCAGCATCCGAGCGAAGTGCAGCACCAGCAAAGACAGGCAGCCCGATTTTTGCCGTTCTCTGTAGCGGTGTGTTGATTGTGCACATTCACGTACACTAGCATAGTTTCTTTGGCCATGTTGAGAGCATAGAACTGTTTAGAAGATGTTGTACGATACGCTTTGTATTTCCTTTTGTATGCTGCTCAGTTCAGCTCAGCTTTTGCTCAATGAGGATATCCCTAGGATGTCTGGCTGTGAGAACTGAGTGAAGTGACTCGTGCAGCAAGAAGGGTTTAAAATGTGAGACCACTGTCATTGAATTTTGATAGCTGTGAAGCTGTTCATGAAGGATTTTGCCAACGCTCTGTTCGACAACTCAGAAAATGGCGCGCAATGTGACAAATCATGATGTAACCGTCAAGACGATGCAGCAGTTGAGCTCTTGGACACTGTTAATGCCAATAACGGTTTTGAAATGGTGCACAGCTGCTCACAGAAAGACACACCAGCAGCACAGACGGCTACTAAGTCTGTGCTCTGCAAGTGGATGGCTGTGAGGGACAGCTTGGTCAACTCAGCAGGCCTGCCACCCAACCTGAGCATGTGCAAGATGCCGGCAACCACTGCCTGCAAGCCATCATCCGGCTGCTTGATCAGCAGGGAAAGATATGCGCGGCATGCTCGGAAAGATTTCCTTGCCACTTCTGCCATCAAAGCTGGGTGCACAGCAACCATAGCGTCCTGCAGCTCCCTGCCTGAGCTGCATGCCTCTGCTGCACTTCCACTCCAGTCATTGCTGAAATCATTAGAGAGAATGCACTCTGCAAGTGCAAGAGCTTCCTGCCCGGCTGCTTCACTGTCTGTGCTGCTCCTGTCTGCTGCCGGCCTCTGCACATGAGTCCCTGCAGATGTCTCCCCAAGCCTCGGCCTCTTTAGGTCATGCTGCGCCTCATCCTGGTCTGCGTAGCTGCCTGGCAGCTGCTCTCCAGCTTCCGCTGCCTCATGCACCTCTGAAGTCTTGAAGGGTGTCCTGTCACGCTTGCGAAGCGCACTGACCGCTGCAGGGTGCTGACATGACTCAAAGAGGCATTTCTCCCCATCCAGCTGCAGTGGCAAACGGCTGGTATGTGCAGCGCTGGATGCAACAAGGGATGAAGCCGCACAGAGAGCTTGGAAGTCTTTGATCAGACGGCCAGTCATTGCGCCCCACTCTGCTGACAGGGCTGTCAGACAGAGCAGCTCCGCAGCAAGGGCTGCTCCCTGCTGCCCACGCTGCGCCAGTCTGTCAATGACTGCTCCAAGAGGAATTTCTCTGCCATGTAGCTGTTCAGACCGCAAATCTGCCCGGGACGTGCCAAGGAGCGCCCTTGCAAGCGCAAGGCACTGCTCGGCTGGGCCTGAGAAATAGGACAGTGCTTGCAGACTGGCTGCGGCTGTGTACACGGTGAGGTCAGCTTGGCTGTCCAGGATGTGTCCAGCAAAGTGCGCCAGGGAAGAGAAGCGGTGCAGGCTGAGATATCTGACGAGGCTGCTCGGATGAGCATCCAGCTTTGGTGCCGGCAGCACCAGCATGCCATTGTGCAAACAACGTGCCTGCATGCAAACAATGCATTCCTATAGCAAAGTACAAGCGTGAAAAGAGGGAAGAAAAGGGCATGACATGGCACGCTGCATGAATTGTTAAATGCCGTCGCAAGGTTTCCCTCACCTTTCGTAAGCACTGCCTTGTGGATGCTTTCAAGAAGGCCAGGTCGAGCTGCGGTGCTGCCTGGGAGGCTTTGTGACCCAGAAGGCACTTCTGCAGGACGTTAAGGGGTTCGCTATGGTGGAGTGCGCTGCTTTTCCTGGATGGCCTCTGGCAGGCGTCTAGGAGATTGGCCAGCTTCCTCACAGATCTTCTGCAGTGCACCAGCAGGGCTCGGACGAGGAGCTCTCGTGCATGCTTCAGGCTTGCCAGGTCGAATTCGGACGAAATCGGGGGCAAAATGAGACCGGACACCTGCACATTGAACCTCAACTTCGACAGTGGTCCCTAGAAGGCGAAAGTATATATGCAAGATGCAGTCCACAGGAGGCTTTGAGAGCAAGCTCTCGTAGTGATAAGACGTCTAGTTCCAGCCCGTTTACTACTTGTATGTCTGCATGTCTACCTACCTGCTGCTGGCCCACCAAGGCTTCAACAAGCTGTCCCCATCGAAGACAAACGCAGATCTGTTTTGTCGACCAGTGGATTTCAGGCCGATGTGCAAGCTCAAGAATATTCAGATACACTTTGATAGCATGAGGAAGACTCTGATCCGTCCCGGGGTCTTCCATCATGTCGTAGATGCTCTCTCGATGCCTTTCAGCAGTTGAAGTAAACCAACGTTACAGTCACCAAAGGATGCTTAATATGTCAACACAGATGACATACCAATCTTTGATGCAATGTCCCGGACATTGAAAACCTCAGCACATAGAGAAACAGACTCTGGACCTCCAAGCGCGGTGACGTCAGCTGAGCTGGCAAGCAAAGAAGAGAGGGAAACAGTTGTTATTGAATTCGGCAATACATCTTTCTTGTCATGATTTTGCGATCTCAGTCATCCGTCACTTGTCAGCACCAGGTGAACGCAAAGCGCACTCGGACCAGGAGTTCTGCAGCGGTCCCTTTGAAAGACATGGCATCAACACAGTCTGCAGCAGCAGAGCAAAGAGTGGTCATATCATTCTGCCCAGAAAGAGGTGATACTAGACTATATATGAGTATTTTGCGTTTTCTTTCAAATCTAAGGATCAGCAAGTCCCAAGATTTGTCCCTCAGTGCACAACACCATCCTCAAGATTCTGGCCTCAGAGGGCCGCTGCACATTGAAATAAAAGATGGTTCGCAGGATGCGACGCGATAGAAAAAGCATCAGCCCCTCCAGGCTGGAATAGTCGGCCTTTGCAACTCGCGCACCCTCAGACAGGTATCTCCCCAACAAACTGACTTACACTGACGCATCGTTGGGACATATTCTCTCAAATAAACGGGTCAGATAGTATGGTCACCAGAATTGATATATTCGCTTATGTTCAGGGCATCCCACAGAGTACGTGCTGCTCAACGGTCACCTACAGGAGGTGAACTGGTTTAAGGAACGCTACAGGGCCTGGTTTGTGGGTGACAATGTAATTGACGATGGAGGACTGTACCTGTGCACACCCGTTGACCCCCTATTAATGGCTCTGCCTCTGTTGGAAGCGAGCCGAAAAGAGGTGAAAACCATCTCCTCCCACCCATCCGATTGTGGCAATGATCGCAGATTGTGGTCATCCGGGGCCCTTAACTGTGCATGCATTGACATGGGGTGGATCGCAGGGTGACGGCAACGAAGGGGTCTTCACAGAGAGAGACGAGTTGCTTCAGACGGAGGCCTGCTCAGGAAACGCGCAGCTAGCGGAGCTGATGCAGGGCAGCTTTGCATGCCTGTGCGACGTGAAGGAATCTGGGGGCGTTGTCTACTACAGACTCAACAATGCAAAGGTGCCACTCTTGCTGCTTGCCTGCATTAGAAATTGCCAGCTGATCCTTCATTTGAGTAATGCAACCCATCAGTGCTGCTCCCACAGGCCCTCAATGTTGATTGCTGTACCCAATTGGGAAGGACCAGCAGGGAACTCCAAAGTAATGTACTGTCAGAGTGTCCTGGGGCTAGGGATACCAAAGGAAGGACAGCCTTTGGATTCAACAATTGCTGGGATGCAAATTATTGCACTATGGATTGATGCAGCTCTGAGAGAGATCGCCTGTTCAGGTGCTGGCTTGGCTGCGCTGCAAATTGAGGCGGCTGCGAGGGGCGCTACTGGACAGCAGCGCCAATTTTGCTGCGATGGATGACACATTGCTGACGTCGTATGCAGTCGGACTGCTTGGGGAGTACCTCTCTGAAGCCTGGCTACAGCGCCTCTGCAACGCCTGTGGCATCTCTTTGGCAGGTGAACGCCTGATCACATCCTTGAGCTGAGACATGGGATGTACCGGAGCTTGAAATTACAGATTGCCTGATACCTGATATAAATGACGTGGCACTTGATTTCAGAAGGCAGGGGTGAAAAGACAGGCCTGCCCCAGGCAGCACAGTGGGTTATAGGGATGGTGCTAGAGACAGCAAGAGAGTGGCTGTCTTGCGTACGATAGGGGACATAAATTGGAAGTATGTCTGCAGGGCCGGATGGCGAGGAGCCATTGAAGCCACTGAAGGAGGTGAATGGAGGTGCTGAGGAGGACCATGCCAGGAAGAAGCCACGAGTAAGTCCCTTTCTCTGGATCTGACTGCCACTTGCTCCTTTTGATCTGTGGGTGATCTCCTTGTTGTGTTGCCCTATTGGCTAGCTGTGAATACAAACGTGTATTGGCATGCATGTGGCAATGTGCTGATCTCATCATGTGGCTTTCACTGCAGTTTGATCCAAAGGAGGTGGCCAAAAAGAGGCTTGCCGAGGCAAAAGCAGAGGCCAAGGCAGATCAGATACGCCGGGAGACCCGAGGCATGAAGAGCATTTCCTCAATGTTTGGAAAGTTTCAGTGTAAGAAGAAGCCATAGATACATTGAGGAACTTTTTGCAATTTATGCTGCCTCAGGCCAGCCTGAGTCGAGCGCTGCAGCGCTGCACAGGGGCCCAGGAATCTTTATTGGCCAGCATCTTAATTTATTTGCATGCATGCATTATAAAATTTACATGATCTTGAAGCACAGGGACTATGAGGTACTTACGATTTAATACGAGCATTGGGGGAAAAGCCTTCAATCTTGGCTGCAGTCAAGGTTTTGAGGACATCTGTTCGATGGCGTTCCTGTAGAGAATTGGACTTGAAATCTTTCGCATGCTATTGTGGGACTATTTCAGGCTCGAATATATCCATTACTTTTGATTCAAATAGAGCATGTGTACATGTAATCGGTGATACAAAAGAAGATCAGTTGGGGAGGGATAAACCAAAAACCATCAGACACAGCAGCCACGGATCACTAGGACATCATGGCGGATATCGCCCCAAATCAGACCATATACGTAAACAACCTTCCAGAAAAAATAAAGAAAGAGGGTGCGTTGGCGCATTGCACATACTACCCTTGCAAAACATATGTTGGGCCAGGTTGCCAAGATCTGCAGAGTCCTTCTTGCGCAAGCAACATGTCAGATGGTGCTTGTCTCTTTGTGTTATTGCAAAGGCCTTGGTGTTCACGCGCTGACTGAAATTTGCTGTCTTGTCTGTCTTCAGATTTGAAGAAAAGCATCTACGCAATCTTCTCACAGTTTGGAAAGATCCTGGACGTTGTTGCTTTGAAAACGTACAGACTAAGAGGGCAGGCATGGGTGGTGTTCGCGGATCAGAAATCTGCAGACGATGCGATCCGGTCCATGCAGGGCTTCCCCTTCTTTGAAAAACCCATAGTAAGTTCTTTGCACGCATTCTACTTTTGGAGTCCTTCTCCTTTTCTCAGGGGTACACGATCATGTATGTGATTAAGCACTTCTGTGGTGACGTTGCTTGATGGGCTGTGTTGACGAAGAAATGGCGTGTTTCGTTGCAGAGGCTATCCTATGCAAAGGGGGAGTCGGATGCTGTTGCAAAGCTGCACAACAGGTTTGAGGAGAAGGACAAGAAGGAGCGACAGAAGCACAACAAGCTTGAGCGGGGTGGGTTCTGCCATCTACTCAGCTGTATTGTAAGACCCGGTTCAGCACCCCCTTGGATAGCTGGTTGTGAACCGCAAATGCTGCTCTGCAGATCGGCTCATGGAGAGGAGTAAAGGGAAGGCACAGGGAGCACAGGCTGCAGCAGCAGCCCCTATGGTGCGCATCCATCATTCTTGTGTGCTCTTGCTGGGAACACTCCACTGTCCTCAGTGCTTCTTGGTAGTGCAAGAGAGTGCTGTTACATGCACCTGCCGCACCCATTCCATTTGAGCTCCAGGACACCAGGTCACATGCAAATATTCGAGTCATCACACTGCCTGCTCATGTGGACAGCACTCTTTAGTCAACAGGTGATTTGATGATTTTCATCATGTGTGCTCAGGCTGCGCCCATCGCGCCGGGCAACGCTCCGCCGCACAAGATCCTGTTCGTGCAGAACCTGCCGGAGGAGACGACCTCGGCGATGCTCGCGTTGCTGTTCCAGCAGTACGCCGGCTACATAGAGACGCGCATGGTCGAGGCGCGGCCGGGAATCGCCTTTGTTGAGTTCGAGGACGAGGACAAGGCGACTGTGGCCATGGCCGGCCTGCAGGGCTTCAAGATCACCGCCACCAACGCATTCACCATTTCCTACGCCAACCGATGAGGCCAGTCGCCTTGGGAGGCATTGGATGTCTTGGGTGAATCAACCTGGGCAGATGCTGATGAGGGGGTACAGACACCATGGATGTGCTAAGCTCCAGAGGCAGTGCCTGGAAGGTGTACGCATGACGGGGCCTGTGTCATGGCTTGACCTGTGAGACCCATGCAATAGTGCCGGGGAAAGGCTTGCATAAGCTAGGTAGACTGGGCTGGGTGCGTAGTGCAGCGTGCAGGGCCGCAGTGCGCACTGTGTCTGCAGGAAAGACAGACACTGGCCATGTGCAGTGATGGGGTCGTACCTGGTGTTTGCGAGATGTTGTCGAGGGTCTTGAGATTATGCAGCTTCCTGGTGAGCAGATGCCAACCAGCGGCATGATGCTGGCAGATACATTTGGAGGACTGCCAGCAGTGTTGAGTACGGCTCAGCATTCTTGTCAGAATGAAATTGTCCACTGATGATTTGGAACGACGTGAACATCCAATGGAAGAGATCTTACCTTCTCCCTGACGAGATTATCGACATCTCATGATCATTCTGCTCTTCACTGCACACCTGGATGCACCATATGGTCACGATGGACTCGGAGAGAGATTTGGAGAGGATGCCATTGACTTGTTATCACAATGTTCAATCCTTGCATACATCCCAAGAACATTTCTTGCCACATCCATGATCAGCCAGGAGCTCTTAATGAAGGATTTTTTTTAGCCCGACATGGAAAAGGGTGCGTATCCGAATATACTGCAGGCGTGGCCGACACGTTGAACTTGATTTTGACGCACACCAATCAACTTTCCCACGCTCTCCTCTAGTACTAATCTCTAGTCTTGATAAGGAGTCTAGTCGGTGATGCTACAAAAAGTCGCCGATAAAGAAGAGGAGGCAGTGATCTTAACTTCAGGGATTCACTGTCCAATGCCGGATTGCACCGATTGTATTCTCTTGATAGCGCATGCAAACTATTATTGAAGTATTTTTTACCATAAATCTAAATTTCCTAGTACAGTGACTGCAGCATCTAGTGTCCCAAAAACGTACCTGATCTAACTTGCATTCATCAGATCACGTGAAGCAGCGACTATTAAACCGATCAATACTGAATTGCGCGATCAATCTTGAGTATAAACATTACAATGTCAGCAGCAGCCAGCTCTTCACGGCCCCCAGAGTCTTGGGAGGAGGACGACAACCAAGAGTGAGCGTCCAGTTCTTGCAGCTTTGGATCGCCCAAGAATATGGCTTCAATTGTATCCAACGAGCTTTAAGATGACAAGTCCGATATGAACTGATACAGGGCTGATGAGGCTGCAGAGTTGGAAGCTTACCAGCGCCAGTATGAGGACTATTTCTCATGGGAAGCCTTGCAGGAGGACGAATTTGGTCGATTGCGCCCTCTGGTGTGTGCTTTCACCTTGCCCATTTGACCGTGCAGACACTATTCGATTCAGAGGCAAGACCTCTTTGCAGCTTGTCTAATGAGATCAACTTCCACCCTCAACCCATGTTGCAGGACTTCAGGGAAGAGCAGCGTGCAAAGCGTCGGCGCCTGTTGAGCGCTGCAGCTACAGCATGCATACGACGTGGCATGATCCGCTACCTCCAGGTACATTTGCGCCTGACTACACACTGCGCGAGAGGCCACATATCTCCCGGGTACCTGTACATGACATGTTGAGGTATGCAGTTCAGGAATGTGAAGCAAATTTATGGTGTCATCATGTCATGTTTCTTGATGCTTTGCAGATCATTGTGGACCTCTCCAGGGCGGCCTCAATCGGGGACATGCGGCCCAACAGGCTGGCAGTCATGTCAGGCGTGCTGCAGGGTTTCATCCGCAAGTTTTTCGACGAGAACCCGCTGTCGCACTTGGGCATCATAGTCATGCGTGACGGCATCGCTCAGCGGCTCACTGACATGGCCGGCTCACCAGTGAGTCAGCCGCATGCTTCAATTGTCCTAAGTCTCTGTGTTTTCACATTTACCACAGTTTACAAATGACATGTGCAGTCAACAAGGCTGCAGCTCTCTGCCAGGAACAGTCGTCATCGAAGGCAACAATTGTCAATTACGCAGTAATTGACACTGCAGGAGGCGCACATATCAAAGCTACAAGGGAACCTGGATGCCAGCGGCGATGCCTCTCTGCAGAATGCAATGGATATGGCAGCAGAGTCTCTCAAGTCCATACCGCCATATGGGCACCGAGAGGCATGCCCACAAGATCTCCTCAAGACTGCCCACCTCCTGTCACTGGGAAATCCTTGCATCTTTTGCCATGCTGATCTGCCCTGATGCACGCTGTCTGGTGCTTTCATGAATACATGGCTCAAGGGTACTCCAACAAGTAGCAGACATGAGATAGACTTGAAAATTTGAGAATATTGATGCGTGCTGCAGGTTCTGGTGCTATTTGCAGCGCTGTCCACGTGCGACCCTGGGAATGTTCTGGATGCAGTCAAGGCAGCCAAGCAGAACAGCATCCGCGTGTCCATTGTGGGAGTTGCGGCGGAGGTGCACATCTGCAAAGTCTTCACTAAGGTGGGCCACCTCTTCTTTCTGCTCACACGCCTTTTGCTGAAAGCACTTGTACAGCTGCACGGTAAGCTGAAATGAGCATCGCGAGGATTGCTGAATGGGGCATGAGTTTTCGATGACATGGGCTATTGTGAACATACAATGCGGCAGCCAGTAGAGGAGCATAGATGCATGCTATTCAATGAGTTGTTGCGGCAGCATGCAGGAAACAGGGGGCACGTACGGTGTTGCGCTGAACGAGAAGCACTTTGAGGACTTGGTCTTTGAGCATGCTCCGCCTCCACCTTCCCTCGCGACCGATGCAGCCGCTTCCCTGGTACACCCACTCCCTCACTAACTTTCACGCATGAATCTTCCAGTTCTGTATGCCATCCTCATGTGTATGCGCCATGCAGTGCGCGATTGCCCCTTCTTGCTGGTGGTTCCACGTCAAGAGCGTGTCTGGTGATGTCAGGTGCGGATGGGCTTTGCGCACCGCAACCAAGACGGCGTGGAGGGCACGGCGTTCATCGGCAAGGACTGCAAGCTCTCTAGCGGCGGCTTCACCTGCCCCAGGTGGGGACATGTGATGCTTCATTCCCCGCTGATCACTGTGCTTTCCATTTTGCTGTGAGGTCTAGCCTTCTGGTGCGTCGCAATGCATGCTTCCACTCTAATCTGAGCCCCGCCGGTAAAGCACGCACGCAAGGCATGCTCCAGAATTGGTGGAAATCGGCAATTTAGAGCCGTCCCTTGAGATGAAGTCTGGGTGGAGTCCGATGCGTGGGATGATGGGTGTGCCAGGTGCAAGGCTAGGGTGGTGGACCTGCCCTGCAGCTGCCACATCTGCGGCCTGACCCTCATATCTTCGCCCCACCTGGCCAGATCATACCACCATCTCTTCCCAGTCAAAGCCTTCACCGAGGTTCCCCAGGCAGAGCTGGATGATCTCCAGGTAACCGACTCTCACACCATACATGATCACAGGCCTGAGGGATACTGAACATAACTGTGTACGGTATGTATATGTTGTATAGGTTGTATATAGCATCCCCCGGGCATCACTGTTTGTTGAGAAGCAGCTGGTCTGTGCGTACAGCTGAGGGTCATTCACCTAGATTATCATAGGTTCTGTCAAGCCGTCGCAGGGTGCCAGACCAGATTGTGGGTTCAGGGCGGCGGAGGGCAAAGAAAGGGGGATAGTGGCGCTGTGTCCTGCTATGCCTGCTTGGCAGATCTGGAGCCCAGTTCCTTGGATGATGACGCACCTGGAGAGGTGGGCGTGGTTGTGCGCTGCCCAGATTGCTGCCAGCTGTTCTGCTTTGACTGTGATGCTTTCATTCACGAGACCCTGCACAACTGCCCGGGGTGCCTCTGCTTGGTGGACGATGATGTTGCAGAGGATGGTACTCTCGATGAGCATCCAGCAGCCATGGAGGAAGGGACTGTGGAAGAAAGCACGTAAAGACAGCTCCTAACATACCTAAGACCAACATTGGGCTGTTCGATTACTTTAGGCCGAAGCAAAGAAGGCAGGACATAAGCTACCGGCTCAGAACGGCTGGCATAAATATGATTGGGAACAGTGCCATCTTCTTTAAAGTTATATTGAGAGAAGATCTCTTATACCCAGACAGCATCCTCAAGTAAAGCACGGTTACGCTAAATTACTTTTTCGAAAGACCTCCGTCGATGCCATTGTTTCTCTGTGAATGTGCAAATTGCTCAGTCCTAGGTGCCTGCAGACTGGCACACGCCTAATATCGTCGCAAAACATAGCAGGCGTTGCAGCTCTAGCAGCACACAATAATCCAGGAGTCTCTAGTACAAGCATTTCTGATAATTCTTTTCACCCATCGTGGCGCCGATGTGCCGTGAGGGCCATACGAATGTCGTCCATCTGCGGTGCATTTGTCGGCGAAAGAACAGCACCGGCCAGCGAGTACCACAGCAACGACTTTGATTGGGAGGACCTGCGAGCTGAAGTGGAGGCTCTTGCAGCCAACAAGCAGCAGTTATCAGGAGGTGACCCCTGCGATGGTGAGGCATCGGCCCCTGATGTATTTCTATGTGGATTGCACGACATTTGAACATCCTCTGGAAAGTGATTTGGCTGCACATCCTTTTGTCAAAGCTAGATACTGGAGGTTCCTGTTGTGACACAGGCCCCGCTGCAGAGCCTTGGGCGCAGGATCCCAGGAGCTGGGAGAAGTTCCACGCCAGAGACAACGCCACTGCGCGCTTCTACAAGGAGCGCAGGTGCAGCCTCTCCCACATCTTGGCCCGTTGCATGCATGCCCGCCCTGCAGGAATTGGCTCGCCTCAAATATGAGCTGTAAAGTGGCTACATATAGGCTCTCTCTTGCATGCACGAGCGCCCTGCACACCTGCAATGCTGCAATAGTAGTTCCCACAGTAGCGGCGCTATTCTACCCAGCTTCAGGAGGACCCACCCAGGCCCAAAGCACAGCAATCTTGGAAATCTAATTAGTTGTGCACTAGGAATGCAGCCAGCTGTGGGCATAAATTGTACATGTGCAGTATATTTTCTGGTAACTCGCGCACAAGAACAAGGCGAGAAAGCACTGCCACCCCAGGTATCTGCTGCTGCACGTTGCAGCTCTTCCGAGTGTTTCGATGCCATGCTGAGCACTGACTCTGCAAGTTAGAGACCGGCATTGGATTAGCCCTATGTTGGCTTGACATGGATGTTATGTGCGCCTGTGAGGCCTCAGAGGTGCTGACATTTGGTGCCTATCCGCGGACTACTCAAACTTCCAGACCTTCAATACATCAGTTGTTTTTGGTACATGGGCAGGATAATCTGATCTTGGATTGAGCAGCGGGTCCTGGCTGAAAGCACAGCAACTTGCTGGCAATGATGGCAGGCTGGGTACAGTCGGCTTCCTTGCTGACTGTGACTGACTGTCTCATATGACCTCGCCTGCTCCACTCTGCTCTGCACGGATGACAAAACGATTGTGTGAGTCTGATGCAGCACTAATGACTGACTGGTTGCGCAGGTACCTGCTGCTGGAGTTTCCGGCGCTGGCCGATGCAGCGCGGCCGCAGCACGTGGCGGAGATCGGCTGCGGCTGCGGCTCCTCGCTGCTGCCGGTGCTCAAGGCCAACCCGGCCGCGCGCGTGACGGCCACCGACATCAGCCCGACGGCCGTGCGGCTGTTCACCGACGCGGCCGCGCGCGCAGGGATCGCCCCAGAACGCTACAGCGCATTTCCATGCAATGCCGCCGACCCGGATGCCGGGCCCCGCCAGCTGTCAGGTGCTGCCACAAGCTCTGCTTTTTTTTTCAATTTTGCTTTCGTTGGAGAATATCTGCTGGAACAAGGAACAACGCGCCAGTTGAATCTGGTGTAGCATGCAAGTTTGGCATTTCGTTTGCATGATAGTCATGCGTGCATTCCTGGGAACAAGCTGCCACGTACTATTGGAATGCCAGAGGGGATCTTGATATGGCAAGGTGTGCACAGGCCTGTAGTACCGGAGATCCAGAAAAATGGTTATCTGGTGCAGGTCTGGATGCGGACTGCGTGTTGCTGATATTCACACTGGCGGCCCTAGCTCCTGAGGATCAGCATATCATGCTCAGCAATGCCTTCAAGGTGAGCTGCACCGACCACCTACTTCTTCACAGCAGATTCCAGGGGAATACCTGCTGTTTCTGCTCTCATTGATCTTTGTTTATATAGGCAGCAGTCAATGATTGGGGTCCTCTGGTGCAGGCACTGAAACCGGGGGGTCTGCTTCTCATCAGAGACCATGGAGTGTATGACATCACACACCTCAGGTGCTTCACAGTCATTTCCTGATACTACTCGTTTGCTGGAGAGCTTTCTTGGTGCTTTGGCAGCTCGTATATGTCATTCTGCAACAGCAGCACCGGCAGAAATTGGCAGTGTCTTCATGCTACAGGATGACTGCTGACAGGCAAGTGGGCGAGAAATTGTACAGGAGGGGAGATGGGACGCTGTGCTATTTCTTCTCAGTCGAAGATCTCAGCAGCAAGGCAGAGGCAGCAGGTTTTGAGGCAGTGGAATGCAAGTATGCATGCACGCGCCTCCTGAACAGGAAGAAGCGGTTTGAGATGAGGCGAGTCTTTGTGCATGGAGTCTTCAGGAAACCATTGATTGAAGTGCTGCTTTGAATTCTGTTGTGTGAGGAACCAAGTTCTGGGAAGCTGAGCCACTGGTTTTGGATGCTATTGGGTAGTTGCCATTTGGCGTGGAAATGGTTTGGGCAAAGACAGCCAGGAGGCAGGCTTAGGAGCAGCCTCCCTCTGAAGAGAGCGGCATTATCTAGAACTGCGCAATTGTTACATTGATGGATATCGTCTTTGTTGTCGAGGACTCCTAGTCGGACTGTGTTTTGGCAGCCCTTTCTAGTCTCTAAAACTATTTACATGACTTATTCTAGGGGTGATTAAGCTAAGAGAGAATGCAGACATCAAGACAGATAGAACTACTAGTTCAATAACCCCTACTTATTCTACTTGTCGCGTGCTTGCAAATTTTTATGGGCAAATCCGATCACACCACTAGTAATTCAACAATCTCAATGTTCTAATTGCCATATAACATACAACAATCTATATTAATCAACACATTTTTATCGATCCATCTAGCCCTCCAGCACAGCTTCAGCAACACAGCTGTCAGCTTTCAAGGTACACGCATCCATGTGAGCAATCAATGAGAGCAGACTACAGGCTTGCATATCAAGGGAGTCCTTTGAATTTGAATGAATGAATGAATTAAGTAGCTAGTTGACTGGCACGGCAAGCATAATATTGTCACATTGACAGATAACTGAGAAAATTTGCCCCCAAATCAGCCTGAAGATGCTGGGAATCAGAGCGACAGGGCCTAGGGCGGTTGGGTAATGGGAAGGAGCATTAAAAAGCAATGTGCCGTCCTTCACCTGCCGCCTTCTTTATTCGGCTGGCCGCCAGTCAGGAAGACATAATCGGACTGGTAGGGGATTGCCAAGGGAAAATTGGGTATCTTGTCTGTGTATGCAGGCAGCCCGGACAGTCCTGTCGGCGGCACACCTCCAAGTGGGTTTAGCCTCTGAATGTATGCAACCTCCTTCAGTGCACCTGCACATAACCCTTCTCTCAGTGTCTTTAGAGGGTGCTACAGACTCTGCTTTGTCGTTGCCCAAGGGCCAGCTGCACAATACCGGCATGCAGCCATGACGAAGACCAGGATTCAATTCCAGCTCATCAAGCAACTGTCAGGAATTGAGCATTGTGAGCCTCAAAGGATTGGGCTCTGGTCTGATCGATGCTGCTTCAGCTTAGCATGGTGACAAGAGATGCCCTTGTATAAAAAGCAGAATAAAGCCCACACAGTCACAGGTAGCTTGCTGCTACAACATAATAGATGTATCTAAAGGTGCATTAGAGATGCATGCCACATTGAGCACACACACACACACACACACATGCGGAGCAACGCTAATGAATTTGCGAAAAGCAGATGTCACACCTGTCCCATTGGAGGCAGCGATCAGCAGAGCATCCACGGAGCCGAAGCCCCCATCGCTTGCCTGCTTTTGCACTGTCGCCCGAGCCTTTATAGCGCCCACCACAGTACCCTGGACTGCTCCGGTGGCCGAGTCAAATATGACCCAGTTTGGCTTGCCCGCAGCGTTGAAGAAGTGCTGCCCTGCCTTAATCGTGCCATCGTAGAGGTCTGCCACAACTCCTTGGAGACGATAGGTGCCATTCAAAACTGCGAGAGCACACTGTGTCAGTGCTAGGGTTCTGTGCGCTGCATGTATTCAGATGCTCGTGAACGACTCCCTTGGAAGAGGTGCTTACGTGCTGTGTAGTTCTGTGTGCCCACTCCATGGAGCGAGTACAGGGGTTTGTGCCGGAAGGAGCAGACACAGGGCTGGAAGCCTTGTCTGGAGCGTCCTGCAGTGCCCTTCGACTACCTGAAAAGCAGTCGGGTCTGTCGGTCACTGTGTCACAGGTTTGATACTGTCCTCCACTGCCAAAATCACTGTTGATAGTTACAATATCGACCGAAAGCATAATATGCAGAATTCAAAGTACCAAATTCCGGCCGGGGATCACGGACAATCTTGATGACCGTTTAAAGACACGCCTTCTGTTGAGATCGAAGGACACCCATTATATTGTACCAGAGATTATACTATATGGTCCCTATCGAGGTGTGAAACACTCCTCATTCAATCCTTCCTCGAGCCGATGCCGATCACTAGAACTGGCATGGTTCTCGAGACCGGTGCAACCTCACTTCGTTCCGTGCAATTTTGTATCCAATGAGATCCTGACGTCACTGTTGCTCTGCCAACACTATTAATGCTCGACGAGAGGAAAGTGAGTGAGATCACCTTCCAGAGCTGCTGTGCGCGCGCACACTACCAGGAGTACACAGCTCAAAGTCGCTGGAAGCCCCACCATTGTCATCAACATGGTTTGTTGATATCAACAGAAAAACAAGATTGATCCCCGGTCTCTTTGATTGGGGTATTGCCTCTTCTTTTTGCAACGACTTTTCTGTTTTCAGTCCAGTCCCGCCAACCCTAGCAATAGGGAGATCTCCCCCGGGCCCGGAACCCTACTGGTTTGGGGGGTTTCACTCGGAGGTTTCCAATCCCAGGGGGTGTTAAAATAACACC
>JADEYI010000974.1_pt1 | contig 26868 bp, 24 predicted proteins | sample 8542331 | NCBI WGS metagenome assembly JADEYI01 (sample SAMN16510988, study PRJNA670497) | mine drainage metagenome | isolation source: biofilm near Copperflume 1 | place: Germany: Marsberg coppermine Kilianstollen | collected 2018-02 | reverse complement strand
GGCGTATCTGCTGGCATTCGGTCTGCTGTTGATTCTGGCGCCTGGCTTGCGGAGTGTGGGGAATATATAGTGCATGGCTGTGCGGAGACGAGACCCTGCATCGCTAAAACGTGAGGGGAGCGGGCATCCGGAGATAACGATAGAAAAAATTCTGAAGGAATGGAAAAACATTGAAAAACGAAAATAAACCGCTAGCTCTGCGATCGAAGGAATCCTGCAAATGGGACCTGGTGAGCCTGGGAGAGGTGATGTTGCGGCTGGATCCAGGCGACGAGCGCGTTGCCACCGCGCGGCAGTTTCGCGCATGGGAAGGCGGCGGCGAATATAACGTGGCGCGCGGGTTGCGGCGGTGTTTCAACCTGCGCACGGCGGTCGTTACCGCGCTGGCCGACAATCCTGTGGGGCGGCTGATTGAAGACATGATGCTGCAAGGGGGTGTGGATATTTCTCATCTGCGCTGGATGCCTTACGACGGAGTGGGCCGCACGGTGCGCAACGGGTTGAACTTTACCGAGCGCGGATTCGGCGTGCGGGGGGCGCTGGGCTGCTCCGACCGCGGGCACACGGCGGTGTCGCAGATGAAGCCGGGAACGATCGACTGGGACGAAATTTTCGGCAGAGAGGGCGCGCGATGGTTTCATACCGGCGGGATTTTCTGTGCGCTGTCGGAAACAGCTCCGCTGGTGGCGCGGGAAGCGATGGAGGCGGCGCACCGGCACGGTACGATGATTTCCTATGACTTGAATTATCGAGATTCCTTATGGAAGTCGATCGGTGGAAAAAAGCGGGCCTGCGAAGTGAACCGTGAACTGGCCGGGCTGGTCGATGTGATGCTGGGCAATGAAGAGGACTTTTCCGCCGCGCTGGGATTTGAGATCAAAGGCGTGGAGGACGACATTGCCGAGCTGGATACGGCGCACTTTCGCGCCATGATCCAGCATGCGGTGGCGGCATATCCAAACTTTCGCGTGGTGGGCACGACGCTACGCCACGCCAAGACGGCGACCCGCAACGACTGGGGCGCGATCTGTTTTTACGGCGGCGAATTTTACGAGGCGCGGCCAATGCCGGACCTGGAGATCTTCGATCGCGTCGGTGGAGGAGACTCGTTTGCCTCCGGACTGATTTACGGATTTTTGAGCGAGAAAGGCCCGCAGTGGGCGGTCGATTGCGGCTGCGCGCATGGAGCGCTGGCGATGACCACTCCAGGGGACACGACGATGGCCACGCTGGGGGAAGTGGAGCGGCTGATGCGTGGGGCCAGCGCGCGGGTGGTTCGGTAACAATCGAGAAAACGGCAGGGAGGCCGCGAGCGAATGAGCAAGTCGAAGATGATAGAGCGGATTCACAGGATTGGATTGGTTCCGGTGCTGCGGGCGACCTCTGCCAAGGAGGCGATGACGATTGCGGACGCGATCATTGCGGGCGGGGTGACGGTGCTGGAAATTACCATGACGGTGCCGGGCGCGATTCAGGTGATCGAGCAACTGGCGCACCATCACGGAGAGAAATTGCTGGTGGGCGCCGGCACGGTGCTCGATGCGGAGACGGCCCGCGCCTGTATTCTGGCAGGCGCGCAATTTGTTGTGAGTCCGGCGCTGGACGTGCGGACAATCGAATTATGCCGTCGCTACAGCGTCCCGGTGATGCCGGGCGCTTTGACGCCGACGGAGATTGTGACCGCATGGCAGGCGGGAGCGGACGTGGTGAAGGTATTTCCGTGCAGCGCGCTGGGGGGCGCGAAATATCTGAAGGCACTGCAAGGGCCGCTGCCGCAGATCCAGCTGATTCCGACGGGCGGAGTTTCGCTGAGCACAGCGGAGGAGTTTCTTTCCGCGGGCGCGTTTGCGTTGGGAGTGGGTGGCGACCTGGTGGATGCGAAGGCAGCCGCCGAGGGGCGGACGGAAGTGATTACGGAGAATGCGCGCAAGTATATGGAGATTGTGCGGAAATTCCGGAAAGAAAATTAGGGGCACACCCGCGGTACATGCTTTGCCGGAGGCTGGATGAAGGCTGCTCGTACAACGGACGACCCGTATGTGGTGGAGGCAGTGCTGCGGGCGCTGGACATTCTGGATGTGTTCGACGGCTCGCGCGAGTTGAGCTTGAACGAGATCAGCCAGCGAACCGGGCTGAACAAGAGCCGGTGTTTCCGTTTGCTGCACACGCTGGCCAGCCGGAAATATGTGGAGCGTGTCGGAAAAGATGAAGGAGAGGGCGGTTACCGGCTGGGATCGCAGCCGTTCGAGCGGGCTGCAGGCGCACGCCGCGACGTCCGCGAGATTGCCCATCCGTACCTGGTCCGGTTGCGGGACCAGTTCAACGAGACCGTCAACCTGGGGTTGATTCACAGCGGAGAAATTCTGTATGTGGATCTGGTGGAAAGCCAGAGGCCATTTCGCATGTCCGCCATGGTGGGCAGCCGGATGCCGGTGGAAAGCACGGCGATGGGGAAGGCGATTCTGGCCTGCCTGACGAAAGAGGCGGTGCGTGGACTGCTGGCCGGGCATAGCGTGCGGCGCGCGCTGCCGGCGGAGCTGGAGCAGGTGCGGCAGCGCGGCCACGCAATCGACAACGAGGAGAACGAGCGGGGAGTGGCCTGCATTGGGACCGCAATCCACGATGGAGAGGGCGCGCCGGTGGCAGCCATCAGCATGTCAGGGCCGGTGCATCGCATACTGGCACGGGAGCGGGAGATTGCGAATGCGCTGCGAGTCGTTTGCCGTCAGATTTGCGGGCAGCTCGGCGGCCCCGCCAGTCTTCCTGCGAAAGTCCGCATGGAACGCGGCCTGCAGGAACTTCCGCAGAAAGATTCGATAAATCTTTACCGGCGCGGGGGGCGGACGGCGTAGAACGGAAGAGGGGATTTGCCGATTATGGAGACTCAGATTGCCCGCGCCACGGAGGAACTGTGGGAGCGGTGGCCGCGGCTGACACATGCAGAGCGCCTGAAAAGCTTCCGCGAACTGCACACCGGAGAGAAGGCCGATTTTTTTCTGGAGCTGAGCGCTCATGACCAGTGCGACCTGCTGCAGCGGCTGCCGGAAGACCAGCGTCATGTGTGGATCCGGCTGCTGGCGCCGGACGATGCGGCAGATCTGGTCCAGGAGGCGGCCCCGGCGGAGCGCGATCGGCTGCTGGCTTTGCTGGATGAGCCGACGCGCAAGGAGGTCTGCGCGCTGCTGGCCTACAAGGAGGACGAAGCGGGCGGATTGATGAGTCCCCGCTTTGCGCGGCTGCGGCCCGAATCGACTGTCGATGAGGCGATCACATATCTGCGGCGGCAGGCGGCGGCGGTGGAGACCATCTACTACGCCTATGTGCTGGACCACGATCAGGGCCTGCTGGGCGTGATTTCTCTGCGCGAGCTGTTTTCCGCCGAGCCGGAGAAATTGATCCAGGACATCATGCACACCGACCTGACGACGGTCACGGAGGAGGCCGATCAGAAGGAAGTTGCCAACCTGGTGCGCGGAAGCCGGCTGCTGGCTGTGCCGGTGCTTGACCGGTCGCAGCGGATGGTCGGCATTGTCACCATCGATGACATTGTGGATGTGGTGGAGGAGGAGTCCACGCGGGACATTCAGAATGTCGGAGGAACGGCGGCGCTGGACGGCCCCTATCTGCATGCGCCGTTTCTGGAGCTGGTGCGAAAGCGCGCGGGATGGCTGATGATACTGTTCATCGGCGAAATGTTCACCGCGACGGCCATGAGTTTTTTTGAGAAAGAGATTGAGGCGGCGGTGGTGCTGGCATTGTTTTTGCCGTTGATTATCAGCAGCGGAGGCAATTCCGGATCGCAGGCGACCACGCTGGTGATTCAGGCGATGGCGACGGGCGACGTCCGGCTGCGGGACTGGTTCCGGGTGATCCACCGGGAGCTGTTTGTCGGCCTGGCGCTGGGCTGCATTCTGGGAGTCATCGGGCTGGTCCGCATTTTCGCGTGGCAGGCGCTGTTTCATTTTTATGGCGCGCAGACGGTGTTGCTGGCGCTGACGATTTTGTGCGCTTTGATCGGGGTGGTGGCGTTCGGCTCGGTTGCGGGGGCAACTCTGCCGTTTGTACTGCGTGGCTGCGGCCTGAACCCGGCGAGCGCCTCGGCCCCATTTGTGGCGACGCTGGTCGATGTGACCGGGCTGGTGATTTACTTTTCGATTGCCAGAGTGATTTTGCTGCGTCCGCACTGAGGGCCAAGATGCTGAAGGCCAAGATTCAGGCGCTCAGTTTTCCGCAGGGAAAAATCTCACGTTCAAGGGCATGTTTCTTCAGCGGAGACGATGGTGCCCTGGTGGTAAAGGATGCGCCAGCCCTCCTGCGTGCTCTGCCAAATGGTCGCGCGACGGGTGAGGCGGCTGGCCTGGCGAAGGGTATATGTGAGCAGGTAAGTTTCCGGTCCAAGGCGGCGCAGCCCATAGCCGGAGCATTGCCAGTCTGCGGATGCAGCGTCGACGGGAGAATTCTGGCTTAGGGTGCAAAGGATAATGTCCCGGCTGTAGCGGCGACCGGAGGCGCCAACCTCCCAATAATCCGGCGCCATGACGTGTTCATAGTCAGACAGTGTAGTGCCGAATTCCGGCGTGTGGAAGATGGGTTCGCGGCGACGCAGTTCCTCAAACACTACCATCAGGCTGGGTTCAATATGGGTGAAGGCAGTCTGGCCTGGCATCGGACAATTATAGGACCGGCCGCCGCGACGGTCCGACGCCACTCGACCATTCCGTGCCAACTCCGTTACACTACCGAGTCGCCCCGGGATGCGCTCCCGTGCAGCCGAGCACCATACATAAACTATGAAGATTCTTGTTTGCATCAAGCAGGTTCCGCAGAAGGACGCGCCGCTCAAGCTGAATGAGGCGGGCACGTGGATTCGTGAAGACGTGTCCTATGAGGTGAACGAGCCGGACGCCTATGCGCTGGAAGAGGCGCTGCGGCAGAAGGAAAAGCATGGGGGCGAGGTGGTGGTCGTGACCGCCGGTCCGGCGCGTTCGCAGCAGGTGCTGCGCGAGGCGCTGGCCAAGGGAGCGGACCGGGCGATTCATCTGATGGACGACGCGTTTGCGGCGCTGGATCCTGTGAGTACGGCGCGCGCGATTGCCGCGGCCATTGAAGGCGAGAGCTTCGATATGGTTTTCACCGGGCTGCAATCGGACGATTACGGATTTGCGCAGACCGGCGTGCTGCTGGCGGAGCTGCTCGGATGGCCGCACGCGACCATCATTATCGGCATTGAAAAGACGGAGAGCGGCGTGCGTCTGAAACGCGAGCTGGAGGCGGGCCAGTATCAATATATGGACATGCCGCTGCCGTGCCTGCTGACCATTCAGAGCGGCATCAACAAGCTGCGCTACGCGACGCTGATGGGCATCAAGCAGGCGAAGAACAAGCCGGTGCGACAGGTAACGCTGGACGAGGTGCAGAACAAGCTGGGGGCGGGGCTGCAGAAGATCGAGCGCCTGTATGTGCCGGTGAAGCAGAAAAAGACGGTGATGCTGGAAGGCACGCCGGGCGAGATTGCGAAAAAGATCGTGGATACGCTGCGGAATGAAGCCCGCGTGATTTAATAATCATGTCGGCGCTGTTGAGCGCGCGACCGCGCCGAATTTGCACCAAATAGACATCAGGAGATGAGAACCATGCCGAATATGCTGCTGCCGCCAGAGGAAAGAAATCTGACCCCGGACCAGGTTGCCGCGCTTGACCGGCGCCGCTTTCGCGGGCTGATGCTGGAAGTGATGGGTGGGGTACTGGGCATTATGGCCACGCTGTTGACCGTCTGGGCGGGCCAGGATTTTACGTACAGCCCGGGCTGGATTCATCCCATGGGCTATTACATGATTTTGACGGGCACCCTGTCGCTGATCTGCATTGGAAAAGGAATGTCGATGCGGCGGGGAAGCCCTGAATTCGATTAGTTTCCGATCGTCCGCAATTTTCGCAGGGAAGCGGATATCGCTGGCTGAGAATCGTGACCCTTCCGCAGGCTCGGTGGCACCCGCCTGGCTGCATCTGCGATTTATCCATAGTTTTCCAAATAGACCGACCGTAACCAAACCAGGAAATGAGCCGCATGGCCGACACGATTCTTGTTCTCGCGGAGCAACAGCAAGGGACGCTGAACCGGGTCTCATTTGAGACCATTGCCGCCGCCCAGCGGATTGCCGGAGAGACCGGCTGGCAGGTGGAGGTTGCGGTGCTGGGCAATGCGGCCGGCGCGATAGCAGGAGAGCTGGCGCAAAAAAAGGTCGCCAGGGTTTACGCGATCGAGTCGCCGGCACTCGCCGTTTATACGGCAGACGCTTACGTGCATGTGCTGAAGGAATTTCTGTCGAACCGGCAGCCGCGTCTGGTGCTGATGCCGCACACCTATCAGGTGCGCGATTTTGCTCCCAGCCTGGCGCTGGCGCTGGGCCGGACGGTGATTCCGGACGCGGTCGGGTTCAAGTACGAAAGCGGCAAGCTGCTGTTTACCCGGCAGATGTTTCAGGGCAAGTTTGCGGCGGATGTTTCCTTTACGGATGATGGCCCGCTGTGGATGGCCACGTTTCAGAACGGCGCATTTCGCGGCGACCAGGCGGAGGCCGGAAGCGCGCCGGTGGAAACGGTGCCGGCCGCGGTGCCGGAGGGCGCGGTCCGGGTGCGGTCCCACGAAATCTTCAAGGAAGCCAAACAGGCCGTGGACCTGTCGCAGTCCGAGGTGATTGTCGCGGTGGGGCGGGGAATCAAGGAACAAAAGAACCTGGCGATGGTGGAAGAACTGGCGCGATTGCTGGGCGGAGATGTGGCCGCCTCACGGCCGATCTGCGATGCGGGCTGGCTGCCGCTGGACCGGCAGGTGGGAAGTTCAGGACAGACCATCGCTCCCAAGCTGTACATCGGGCTGGGCATCAGCGGGGCGATCCAGCACATCGTCGGGATGAAAAGCTCGCGCACGATTATTGCGATCAACAAGGACGCCGAAGCGCCTATTTTTGAGATTGCCGATATTGGCGTGGTGGCGAACCTGTTCGATGTGGTGCCGCCGCTGATTGAAGAGATTAAAAAGGTGCGAGCTGGGGCGTAGCTGTCCGTACAAGCTGTTTTTGCTAGCATGGCGGCATGGCGACTCTTACCATTCGACAAGTCCGCGAAAAAAATCAAAACGAAGCTGCGCGACTCTACGCAAAAGTCGCGTTTGCGCGACGATCCAAAGGCAGGGCCATCCGTCTCGCAGACGCACAGATTGCGGCAATCGGTATAGCCCATGAAGCTGTTCTTGCCACGCGAAATATCAGGGGCTTTAGCGGATGGGGCATTCAGCTCGTAAATCCCTGGGAAAAAAATAGGCGCCATGATTCACTTTCGCAAGCAAATTGAGGGCATTGAGCGTCCGCAGATGGAAGCGGACGTGGTGATTGTGGGCGGCGGTCCGGCGGGCATGGCCTGCGCGCTGCGGCTTTCGCAGCTAATCGACGCGCACAACGCTGCGGACCCGGAAGCGCCGCTGAGCAAAGAAAACATTTACGTACTGGAGAAGTCGCGCGAAGCAGGACAGCACTGCCTTTCCGGGGCGCTGCTCGATCCGCGTTCGATGCGGGAGCTGCTGCCGGGCTTTGAAAGTGAAGCGCAGCTCGACGGGGAGTGCACGCAGGAGTCGATCTATTACCTGACCCGCGCGGGCAAGCGGAAATTTCCGTTTACGCCGCCGCCGATGCGCGACCACGGCAACTACGTCATCTCGATCAACAAATTTGTGAAGTGGATGGCGGAGAAGGTGGAGGCGGCAGGCATCACGGTGTTTACCGGGTTTGCGGCGAGCGAGGTTTTGTTCGAGGGCGATACGGTGACCGGCGTGCAGACCGATGACAAGGGTGTCGATAAAAATGGGCAGCCGAAGGCGAACTTTGAGCCGGGATATGATCTGCGCTCGAAGATCACAATCTTTTGCGAAGGCCCGCGCGGATCGTGCACCAAGCAGATCAACGAGCGGTTTCATATTGAAGATCCGAACCATGCGCAGGTCTATGGGGTGGGCGTCAAGGAACTGTGGGAGGTCCCAGCCGGGCGGGTGAAAAAAGGCGAGGTGATCTACACGATGGGCTACCCGCTGACGTCAAAGGAATATGGCGGCGCGTGGATCTATGGAATCAGCGACACATTGATTTCGGTTGGCTTTGTGACCGGGCTGGACTATGAAGACCCGCGCACCGATCCGCACCATGCCTTTCAGTCGTTCAAGGAACATTCGCTGGCACGGGGCATTCTCGAAGGCGGGAAAATGGTCCGCTATGGGGCAAAAAGCCTGCCATACGGCGGATGGAACTCCATGCCGAAGCTGTATGGCGATGGCTGGATGCTGGCCGGGGACTCCGCGGGATTTTTGAATGCACAGCGGCTGAAGGGAATCCATCTGGCGATCAAAAGCGGGATGCTGGCGGCGGAGACGGCCTTCGATGCGCTGGCGCGGGGCGACTGCTCGGCGGCGCACCTGGCGGATTATAAAGAGCGGGTCGATACAAGCTGGATTCGTGAGGAGCTGTACCCTGTGCGCAACTTTCACCAGGCCTTCGAGCATGGTTTGTGGAACGGCATGATGAAGGCCGGGCTGCAACAGGTGATGGGCGGAGCCAACCTGGGACCGGATTCGAAGTCGCACGCCGGATATAAAAACATGCGGCATGTGGATGCGCTGAGTTTCTTCGGGGATGGTCGAATGCAGTTTCTGGGAGCGGCCAAAGGCGACGGAAAGCTGACCTTTGACAAGCTGACGGACGTATATCATTCCGGCACGCGGCATGAGGATGACCAGCCGACGCATCTGGTCATCGCCGATATGAACATCTGTAACGACCGCTGCGCCAGGGAGTTCGGCAATCCGTGCCAGTTCTTTTGTCCGGCAGCGGTGTATGAAATGGTGGAGCAAGCCGGAGAAAACGATGCACCGGCGGCGAAGAGTCTGCACATCAACTTCGCCAACTGCGTCCACTGTAAAACCTGCGATGTCATGGACCCGTACCAGATCATCACCTGGGCGCCACCGGAGGGTGGCGGCGGCCCGAATTACGACGGAATGTAATGCAGTTCGTGCTACCGTATCCCGCATGGAAATCCAAAATCCAATCACAGTAGAAGAGCTTCAGGAAGCGAATGTATTGGCAGTACCTCGTTTGTTGCGGGGCAGTGTACGCAGGCAGGCCACGCAGAACATCCGTCCGTCGAAATGGCGGCTGGCGGTGTTCGGGGTGATCATTGTTCTTTACCTGGTGCGCATCTTGTTCGACCCGAACATGGGTGGCATGGCGCGCTGGGGTTTATTAGTCCTGTTGGCGGCGGTGGCTTTGTACCGGCTGATTTACGCGCCGAAGATTGCGCTGAAGGGATATGGGTCGCGGATCGATCGGATGCCGCAGGTCACCTCAGTGGACACCGACGGGGTACGCTACACGGACAAGAATCAGATGGGCGGTTTTCGACCGTGGTCCGGCTACACCAAGTGGCGGGAAGGCCAGCTTATATTTACGGTTCGCGGACCGCAGCGGGCTTACAACGTAATTCCCAAGCGCGGCCTGACGCCGGAACAGATCGACAATCTCCGCAACATGCTGCGTGTCCATATGCCCACCAGCGGCTGATGCGCCTGCGCCGGACGCCTGCTGCGTTCGCTTCTATACTGAAGATGTCTTCCGACCGCATTCGCCGAACGGGCATACCCAGGCGGCTGTGGCGGCGTTCCGTTTATGGAAAACATATTCGGAAACGAGGGCATGGCTGGAAACGGCCCTGCCTCCCGCGCCAGGAGAATTTTTCCGGGCGCATTGGAAAGGAAGCTCGCCGGCTCCGTGGGTGCAACGCGGCTTTATGCCCGCCTGCTTCCGGGCTCCTGTTTCCCGCATCGAATTCTTTAGCGGCACCTGATATCAACGGTCCCTGGTCTGGCGGCAACATGGAAGCGATGGCACCCAATCCGCGCACGGTCGACTCGGCTGCATCTGCGGGACGGCGCGTTTCTTCCCGCCTGACGGACAAGCACGGGCGCGCCATTACCGACCTGCGCGTCTCGATTACCGACCGCTGCAATTACAAGTGCGTTTACTGCCGCACCGGCAATGACGGCGCGCAGTATGCCGAACTGCCGATTGCCGATTATCTTCGCATGGTCCGCGTGCTGGTCTCGCTGGGAATCGAGAAGGTCCGGTTGACGGGAGGAGAACCGCTGCTGCGCAAGGGACTGGTGGAGATGGTCGCCGAACTGGCACGGATCCGGACGGCATATTCCACCGACGGGCGGCCACTGGCGGATGGAGAAGGCGAGCCGCTCGACATTGCACTGACCACCAACGGTCATCTGCTGGAAGGACTGGCGCAGCCGCTGAAAGATGCAGGTCTGAGCCGGATCACGGTCAGCATGGACGCGGTGGACCGGGAAAAATTTGCGCGGATTACGCGCGTGCCCGACAGTTTTGACAAAGTTCTGGCTGGCGTTCGCGCCGCCAAACGCGCGGGGCTGGAGCCGGTAAAAGTGAACTGCGTGCTATTGCGCGGCTTCAATGAGGACCAGATTGTCGAGTTTGCAAAATTTTCCCGCGATGAAGGCGTCATCGTTCGCTTCATCGAATTTATGCCGCTTGAAGAGGACCGCGTGTGGACGCCGGAGGTGGTGGTGCGGCTGGAAGAGATTCTTGCCTCCCTGAATGGCTTTCAACGCGTCGTTCCACTGGCGCCGAATGCGGCCAGCGAAACCGCGTTGCGGTACACGTTTGCGGATGGCATCGGTGAGGTGGGCATCATTGCGCCGGTCTCGCACCCTTTCTGCGGACATTGCAGCCGCATCCGGCTCACCTCCGACGGCAAGCTGCGGACTTGTTTGTTTTCGCAGTTCGATCACGATCTGCATGGGGTTTTGCGGCGCGGCGGAGAGGACGCAGCGCTGGCGGAATTTATACGGCGGACAGTGGAGCAGAAAGAGGCGCGCCACCACATTGGCGAGCTCGATTTTTTGAAGCCTTCGCGCAGCATGGTGCACATCGGCGGGTAGCAGGACGTGCCACACAAATGGTCGGCAAAAAATCAATGGCAGGCGGTATTCTGAAGCTGCTTCATTAGTCACCCTGAGGACTTCCGCGGGGGCGAGGGGTTCGATTGGTCAAGCCGATTCAGTTTCCTGACGGACAGCCGGCGCTTGAGATCCAGACGTTTCATGAGGTCGCCCGCGCGCTGACCTCGTCGGTGGACCTGAGCGGGATTCTGCATGCGATCATGCAGCAGATGACGCGCTTTTTTCATCCCCAGGCATGGTCGTTGCTAGTGGTGGATGAACCGGCGCGGCAACTGTATTACGGCGTCATCTCGGGCGGCCAGACGGAAAAGCTGCGGCGCAAGCGCATCCCGCTGGGCCAGGGAATACCGGGCTGGGTCGCGGAGCACGGCGAGCCGATGATCCTGACCAGCGTGCCGCACGATCCTGAACTGGCCGATGAGCTGCCGGAAAACAGCGGCCTGGTGGAGTCGATCATTTGTCTGCCGCTGCGGGTGCGGAACCATACCTACGGCGTTCTGCAACTGGTGAATTGCCATCCTGAGTCGATGCGGAACCATGAAATATTTTTTCTGCACGCATTGTGCGACTACGCGGCGATTGCGATCCAGAACGCACGGGCGTTCGAACAGATTCAATTGCTGACGATTACCGATGACTGCACGGGGCTCTATAACTCACGGCATCTATATGAGCGGCTGGAGCACACCCTGAGCCGCAGTCAGCGGACGCGCAAGCCGGTCAGCCTGGTGTTTTTCGACCTGGACAATTTCAAGCGTGTGAACGATACCCACGGGCATTTGAACGGCAGCCGCCTGCTGAAGGAAGTGGGGCAACTGGTGCGCGACAGCCTGGGACTGATCGAAACCGGCTATCGCTATGGCGGGGATGAATTTGTGGTGCTGATGCCGCACCAGTCGAAACAGCGGGGAGTGGAGCTGGCGCAGCGCCTGATGGAAAAACTGCGGACGACAGCGTTCCTAACGGATGCCGGACTCAGTCTGCATTTACAGGCCAGCTTCGGCGTGGCCGCCGCCCCGGATGATGGACAGGATGTTCATGCCGTCATCCGCGCCGCAGACACGGCCATGTACCGCGTAAAAAACTCCACGCGCAATGGAGTTGCGGTTGCGGGGGAGCTTTCACTGGCCAGCCGGTGATGGCGGTGTCTTTGGCAGTCAGGTTTCCGACCGAATAATTTCGTGTTTCCAACCACTGCAAATCATCAGGAGAAATGCCCTAGTCGCCCTTGTGGAGCGCAATGTCGCCCTTTTCGGCGGTGATATGGACCAGCGGGCCGCCGCCATTCACCGAGCCGGAAACGATACTGTGGTCGTTGCCATTCTGAGTGGAAAGCGCGAAGCTGGTGTGGACATCTCCCTGGACGGAGGTTGCCTGGACGGAAAATTTACCGTCCGCGGGAAGAGTGACCTGCACCGAGCCATTGCTGTTCTCGATGCTGATGGCCCCCACCGGATCGAGCGTCGTCACCTCAACGCCCCCGTTCGAATTGCTCACCCGTACCTCGCCGGTAATCTGGCGCAGAGCAACATCTTTTGCCCGCGTGGCGACGGTGACCGGACCGGTGGCATTCTCGACCGAGAGATCGTCATCGCTCAGTATGATGGAACCGGCCAATTGCGCCACCTGAATATCTGTCCGGCTGGAATGCAGATGCACGCCGCCGTGGAGAGCGTCCAGGTGGATGTCGCCGAAGAAGTCTCCATCCAGCCCGGCGGTTCCGCTGACCTGAGACAGAGTGACGTCATTCATGTGGCCGCTTAACGTCAGGCTGCCTTGAATGTTGCTGGCGGAAAAATCGCCGTCGCGCATGACAATATGCGCGTCGCCGGCGATGCCGGCCAGCTGCACATCGCCATGATCGGCGTTGACGGTTACGGGCGCATGAATTCCGTTGATCAACACATCGCCATGCCCGGCCTTGACCTCGACCGTCGCGCTTGCGGGCAAGGTCACATCCATGTCCGTCATCTCACTGTCGCTTGACGGCATGTGGACAACGATCACGCTGCCGTTCGATGTGATCAGCGGCTCCAGCGCCTGCAATTTTTGTTTGGATTCCGAATCCGAATTGCTGTAGACGGTTTTTTTCAGCGAGAGGTGTATTTGATCGGCTGCCGCCGCAGTATTGTCCGTTGTGATGGTGACATCCCCATGCGGGTTTTGAATCACCACTGTCGCGTTGGGAGGCAGCGCATGGACAATTTCTTCGCTGGCATCATGCCGGTTGCCGAACATTTGCGACAGGTTGAGATCGTCGTTATCGAGATGGATCTGGTCTCCGATGGCCGACCAGTTCACATGGTTGTGGGCGGCGGCGATTCCCAGCAGCGCAAGAATCATCATCAGCAGGACCATGCCGCCACCGAGCCGAACGCGGGAGTGGCGGGAAAACGCCAGCGACTCCAGGGCCAGTAAAACACCCGCACCGATCAGAATGAGCGGCCACCAATGACCGTACCACTGCCAGAAGGAGGGGAGGCTGATGTGATGGGTGGTGGCCAGCAGCGCGAACACGCCGATGGCAGTCAGGAATAACGGCCCCAGCATGGAGCCGCGCTGCGCTCCGCGATACTGGGCGCGCCAGGCCGCGCGCTGCATTTTGGCTTGCATCTTCCATTGCCTGCGCTGCGCTTTCCATTGCGCGCGGGAAGGAGGATAAGGAGGCGGGTTTTGCGGAGGCAGACCCATAATGTCAGTGGTCCTCTCTGCTGAAATCTTCTGGAGATGGGGGTTGCGCCTGTATGAAGGGTTTCTCGGCGCCGGAGGCAGCGGGAGCGGTGCTCCAGCTTGACGATGCGGTCGCATTTTCGGCCATGTTCTGCGCCGAATACTCGCGCACATCGGCGGTCCAGGCGGCGCGTTCCGCCAGGGCAAGCAGACCCGCGAGGATCAGGAACAGGGGCCAGCTCTTGTCCCAGCTCAGAATGCGCCACTCATTCAGCAGGGCCAGCACACCAACCAGAATCAAATAGGCTGCGCCGCGCAGGCGGCGGATTTGATACCAGCGATTCATTGCACACCTCCGCGGGGAGTGGGCGGCGTCTGCGAGCGGCGAATGACCAGCCAGACGCCGATGGCGATCAGCAGCAGCGGCCAGCTGCGCTCCATCCAGTATTGGCTGAGAATACCCAGGTTCCCCAGCAAAAAGCCCACCCCCAGAATGATCAGGATGATGGCTCCGGTGGGGACGCCGCGTCCGCCGCTATGCCATAGGTCGGGCATGTCGTATTGGCCGGGAGGGACTGGCGGCATGGGCGGAGGGGTGAACCCAGTTGCAAAGGGAGTGGAGGGAATGCCTTCTCCGGCGGTTGCTGGCCCGGTTGTTCCGGCATACGGTGGATTTACTGGATTCGTACTGGGACTCGCTCCGGGATTCGTTCCAGCACCCGGATATCCAGCCGGGCCGCGACCGCCGAACCAGTGGCCGACATCGTTCAGGCCAAGAGGGTTGGGCAGCGGCAGGCCATCGCGCCGGGCGATGGCGGTCTGGTAGGCGTCAAACACCTGATAGAAGAGCCAGGCGGCGACCACAATTCCCAGGATGTCGTTATAGTTGGCCAAATTAACCAGAAGGGCAAAGATCAGCACATGAATCAGGCCTTTGGCAAACTGCCCGTTATACATGGCACCGACGCCGGGGATCCAGCCGAGTCCAAACGCCACCCAGGGCTGGGTGCCCCAGGCGTGAGGCTGCCCCGCGCCGGGAGGGAGCGGTCCGCTGGAAAAATGCTGATAGCCCGGGCCCTGGCTGTAGGAATTGCCTTTGCCGTCCGTGGCGTACATACCTTCGGCGGTCTGGATGAATTGAGCTCCACCTGCATGGATTTGCTGGCCGCCGAGCCTGGCGGCGAGACAGGGCTCGCAGGCGACTACGGAGCCAACTTTGTGGACGCACTGTGTGCAGAGCGGCTTGCCGCAGAACTGGCAATACGCTACCGCAGGAGTTTCCGGATGATTTGCACAATTCATGCCAATCTCCTATCTCGCGTTGAAAAGGGACGCGTTGAACAGCAAACAAAATGGAGCGGGCACGATGAAGCCGGCAGTGCGTGCAGGAGAACGGGCTGTATAGCGAACGGCAGCCGGAAGATCGCTGCCTGAGGGTATGCAGCGGGTTCTTGCACGGACCGGTCGAACTGTGGTGAGTGTAGCGCAGGCCAATGAAAGGAGGCATCCATTGTGGGGCCGGTCACGATGGGAGCTGGAGCCGGGTGCTTCGCTCCCTGCGCGCCGGAACGGGCGGCCAGACCATCTCGATGCGAGTCCGGCTGGCCGTCGCCGGAGTTACCGCTGGTATTGGAATTTCGCTTACGCGGATGAGTTTCCTGCTCCGGGGGAGCGGATGTTTCGGCGGCGCGGCGCAGTTGTTGAACGCGGGCCTCAACTTCATAGACGATCCGCAGATTTTCATAGTAGCGAACCACCCGCGCATTGGTGTCCACATATTGGCGGGTGATGGCGTGGCGCATATTTCTGGGAGTAAGGTCGGCGGCGCGCAAATGAGTCAGGCGGACGCCCATTAGATTCAACGTCAAGGAGATGGAAAAGAAGGCCATAGCGGCAACCAGCGCCAGCCTTGGCTCAAGCAGGGTGCGCCGCAGCAGAACGACGGAGCTGCGCTGCCAGAGGGGAACGGCTGGACTGGACGCGGCAGAATTGGCGGCTGCATCCTGGAGTGGAAAACGATCATATGGAGGCAGAGTGTCGCTGCCGAACGGAACCAAGCGGGCAGATTCGCTGGCAGAGGCCGAAGCGGACAGATCACTTCCCGGAGGTGCGCCGGCATGACTGGTTCTGGCCAGGATCTTCGCCACCATGCCGGCGGGGGGCGCCAGCCGCTCTTCGTGGAGAATCAGCAGCCATTCCCAGCCATGACGCGCCAGCGCCAGTTTTTCATTGCAAGCCACGCAGTTTGCCGCGTGACGGGTGACAGCGTCGAGGGAGGCAGCGGGCAGAGTCTGCTCGGCGGATTCGGCCAGCCATGCTTCCACGGCGGAACAGTCGAGCGGGCCGGAGGGGGCATTCCCCACAGGCCGATTGGGTCCGAAATTGCTCGTGTCCGTCATTTACATCACCTGCTTCCTATTACGTTCCAGGAGCCTTGCCAGTTCCATGCGGCCGCGGCTGATGCGCGATTTGACCGTACCTTCTGGAATTCGCAGGACATCGGCTATTTCTTTGTAGTCCATATCCTGCAAATCGCGCAGGATTACAGCTTCGCGCAACTCCGGGGAGACTTTCAACAGGGCCTTCTGCACCATCGTCTGCAACTCGCGGTTCATGGAGTGGGCGAGCGGGTCGAGCTCGCGCCCAGGAATGCGTTCCGCCGGGGAGGAGATGCCTTCGGTGTCCTCCCAGCCAGCGTCGAGGGACTGGGTGTTCTGCTCAGCACGAGTACGGCGAAAATGATCGACCAGCAGGTTGCGGGTCATGGCGGTCAGCCAGGTCTGAAAACTCCCACGGTCCACATCGAACGTCTTCAGGCTGCGATAGACCTTGAGGAACACGTCCTGGGTGAGGTCTTCCGCATCGCAGGCGGAGCCGGTGAAGCGGTAGCAGAGGCTGTAGACGCGGCGGTGCTGGGACTCCACGATTTGCTGCCAGGCGTGGCCGTCTCCTTGCAGACATCGGCGTACAAGTGCGTTCGTCTCTTCCAATAGAGGTGCCGGCATCCGTTGTTTAACCGTCGGCGCAGCCTTTGGGCCGGGTTGAAGCGGTTGGATCATGCCGCTGCCACGGCTTTCCCGTACATCGAACCGGGTCAGGCTGTTCCGAGGCAGTGGCCAGACCGATAATCCCATGTCAGAGGATACGCGGACTGGAGCGTTCTGGTTCCCACACATGGTACAGAAGAGCCAGGGAATGTGCAGGAGAATATCAGATGGCAGGCGGCCCTGACAGGTTGAGGGACTCATTCCGAGGCGAATTGACCGGCAAAAAACGACGGGACGGCTTGATACCCGCCGATCAAAAAATGAAAGAAAGTCCTCCGGTGACAACATCCTGACGCATGGCACCCTGGAATACTGGGCCCACAAACGTCAAGGTCGAGCCGTCGTCGACCTGAACGTTGGAAAGAATATCGTTGATGGATTTCGTCCAGAAATCCGGCTGGGAGGTCAATGTTTCACGGAAATCGGCGCGGACCATCCATCGAGGAGCGAAGCGATAGCGGAGCCCTCCGCCATAGTTCAGGCCCACCTGAAAAATGCCTCCGCCTTCGAGCGGCGGAGTGCTGCCGAAGTTATACGCAGCACTGATTAATCCGATATTACTGAGGCCCAGGCGGTACCAGCTCGGGGCTTTCTTGATCGGGGCCTCGGCAAGGTGCATGAGTTGCAAGGAAGGGCCGATGGCAAGGTAAGGGCGGAGGCGCGAGGTCTTGGGGCGCGCATTCAGAAGAAAGTTGTAGGTGAATTGAGATGTACGCAGTCCCGCTATATCGAATTCGAACTGGTTGATGTCGGCCCCGGATGTGGAGTCGTGAGCAATAACGCCCAGGCCGAGTTTGAATCCAGTGAAGCTGTAGTCATAGCTGAACTCGTGCGAGAAATATTTTTGCGGATCGATGGTTACGGTACCGCCCAGATCCCAGCCGTCTTCCAGGGTATTTTCCAGGACGACTGTTGCCTCCGGTTCGGGCGGATCATGCTGAGTGAATATGAATCCAATAGCTCCACCATTTCCGCCGTAGTAACCGCGAAACCCTCCATGAACGCCCAGTTCGACAGAGGGCGGCGCCCAGTCTGCGGACGCTTTTTTGCGGAGAGTCGTCGAAGCGGGGCCAGCGGGCCGTGGTTGCAATCCCCTGGAGTAGCCGTCCTGGGGGCGGTACGTGGCGTCGATGGTGTACACATCCCCATCGATGTCCATTTTCCGTTCCGGGCCGGTAGTGGGCTGCTTTTTCCTGGAATCGACCGCGTATCGAATACCGGAGTAGGCCTGCACCCCGACATTGTCGCGGACGATATTGTTTTTCAGGGTCAGCACGGTCTGTCGTGTGGCGCGATCCAATTCGTTTCCGTGCGTGCGTAATTTGTTCTTTTGTTCTCCGCTGGTTTCATCGCGCGGATCCTGGCAGCTATTCAGCTGCAATACAGCAATCCGGCCGTCTGTTATCAGGTCTTCTCCGGTACCGTTCTGAGGCGTGGCTGGGAGCCAGGGCCGGGTAACGAGTTGCACGCCCGAAACACAACCGGTAAAGATCAGATCGTTGACAACTTTGGCGCGTTCGTTGTCGATGTGATGATCGATGAGGTGGATGAAAGTTTTGTTTTTTTTGGAAAACCCAATGCCAATATCGTGGGTCGAGGAAGAAGTCCAGACCGGCTCTCCGTGCCATGTTTCAGAGGTGGTCCAAATCCGCAGGTGATGACGCTTTGAAAAAGTGTTCAGGGTTTTGGCGTAGGCATAATCGGGCGGTTTGCCATCCAGTACCAGTATGGACATTGGCGCGCTGCGATAGCCCTGATTCTCTGCAACGGAACGAATCGTGCTGTAAGTGGATTCGGCAGTCAGTTTGTCGACGATCACCCATCCGCTTGCTGCGAAGGCGTGTTGCAGCGCCTCCCCGCTTCCAATAAAAACCAGATTGGTCAGGTCGGATGGAACCTCTTTCTTTCCATCTGTGTAGGTACGATAGGGCAGGTTGCGGATCATCGACGTCAGCGCCTGTTTGCCTTGTGCGTCGGTAACGATCGGCGGAATTATCTCCGCTTTTTCCGGAGGCAAAGCAAGTGCAGCGGTAAGTTCCGCTTGAAACTCGGTCCCCGCCGGCAGGGTAATCTCCGGTTCAGAAAAGCGCAGAACACTGGAGGATCCGGCAGTGGTAAAAATGGCTGCGATCGGGTCTCCGAAGGCGAGCGTGCCGACTATTCCTGAAGCGCGACTGCTCATTGTCGACGTTGAACGGATGCCCTGAATACGTCCTTTCCTGTTAATGCTTTCACGCGCATTTTCAACTTCAGTAATCTGGCATTGGATGGGTATGATCTGGCCACTTGAAAGCACGAGGCGCTCGAACTTCAGGTCTATCTCTGCCGTCTCATGGGCAATCCCCAGACCTACCTTGCGGATTTTAACGACTGACCCCTCAATTGTGGTTCCCAGCGGCAGCAGGATGCGGCCACCTTCGTTGACCGGGGAAATAATGACGCCGGTAATTTTCGTTCCTTCAGGCGTCGAGTAAGAACTGATCGGCTGCTGAATGCGAACCTCAAGAATTGTTTTCGGAGGCAAAGTTTCCGCAGCGACTGAGCAGACAAAAGGCAGAAAAGCAAAACAGGCGAACGTAACCCAACATTTTCTGATGCACTTATGCAACGGCATGGGCTCCCGGAAAAAGATCAGTTCAAATCAGTTCAAAAGGGGGAAGGACATGGTTTTCTGCCCTGTTCGATGAAGCTGACGTTACCACAAAAGCCGATGGATTGACGAATGAAAGATGATTTCAGAGCGACACTTACATGTCCTGAGGAAGGAAGTCGGACGAGATGGGGTTCTCGTAGAGGGAGTAGTCGCGGCTGACGACGGTGATGCCGCTTTCCGTGACCAGGTGGTTTTTGCGGTCTTCGTTGGCATCGTAGCCGATGACGGTGCCCTCGGGAATCTGGACATCGCGGTCGATGATGGCCCGGCGGATGCGGCAGTGGCGGCCGACCCTTACGTGGGAAAAAAGAATGCTGGAGTCCACCTCGCCGTAGGAGTTGACGCGGACATCGTGGGAGAGGACGCTGTTCCGCACGGTGGCGCCGGACACGATACAGCCGGCGGAGATGACAGAGTTGATGGCCATGCCGGTGCGTCCGGGCTCGCCGAAGACGAACTTGGCAGGAGGGTATTGCAGAGGACGAGTGCGCATGGGCCAGCTTTTATCGTAGAGATTGAAGATCGGCGTCACAGAGGCGACATCCATGTTGGCTTCGTAATAGGCGTCCAGTGTCCCGACATCGCGCCAGTAGAGCGCCTCCTGCTTGTTCTCATCGACAAAGTTGAAGGCGTATACCTTGTACTGCCCCAGCATGGCAGGCAGAATGTTATGGCCGAAGTCATGCTCGGAGGTGGGGTCTTCCGCGTCGCGGATCAGAGCGGGCAGCAGGACGTCTGTATTGAAGAGGTAGATGCCCATCGACGCGTCCACCTTGTCCGGGTTGAAGGGCGAGCGCAAATCCGTTTGTTTCGGCTTCTCATAGAAGCCGATGACTTCTCCCGTCCGTGACACTTCGACGACGCCGAACCGGGAGACCTCTTCGGGAGTGATGGGGAGCGTGGCCAGGGTGACGTCCGCACCGGAGTCAAGGTGCTGTTGCAGCATACGGCCATAGTTCATTTTGTAGATATGGTCGCCGGAAAGGATCAGGACGCGCTTGGGCTGCTCGCTGCCGATGGAATAAATGTTCTGATAGACGGCATCGGCGGTGCCCATGTACCAGTTGGCGCTGACGCGCTGCATCGGCGGCAGAATTTCGATGAACTCGCCGAGTTCGTTGGCAACCACGGAGCCCCAGCCCTCGCGGATATGGCGATTCAGGGAGAGCGCTTTATATTGCGTCAAAATATAAATGCTGCGCAGGTCGGAGTTGATGCAATTGGAGAGCGTGATGTCGATGATGCGGTAGTTGCCGCCGAAAGTGACTGCGGGCTTGGCGCGATCACGGGTCAACGGATAGAGGCGCTCTCCTGCGCCGCCCGCTAAAAGAACGCCCAATGTATCTTTCATCGATTGCACCCGATCCGGTATCCCTATCGATTGCGGCCAGGCCGCCGGTTGCGATATTCAACGCTTCCAGCAGGTTAGATGCGGGAAACGTCCGATGCTACCATAGCGCGCAGTTCCTGGTTATGTATGTTCCAAAAACAATTGCAAATGAATCAGGCTCCTAGTCGGCGGCCTCGGCGCTGTCTGTCTCCCCAGTGAGTTGAATCCGCAGGGAACGAAGGAAGTGCAGGTCCTGTGCGGTGAACGGGCCATGACCCGGTGCGGCGTTCTCTTCGGCTTCCGCCGTCTCCGCCTCGGCCTCATTCAATCCGATGGTTGCCTCCAGCATCAGCATCACCTCAAAGCCTTCGGCGCGGATATTTCGCACCACGCCGGCGATTTGATCGGATTCTGCGACAGTATCGTGGATGGCTTCCCCCAGTTGCTCAATGAGATTGCGTATTTTGCGATTCAAGTTCAGCCTCCCCGCCGCCGTATGGACGCGTTTTTCTTACCATACTTCCCTTTCCGTCCGAGGGCAACGCGTGGCGGCCGGCTGCTACACTTTTTCTGACGTGGGATATGTGAATTTAGGCCGAAAGCTTGGCATCGGGACGCGCATCGCCGCAAAAATGCTGCGTGAACGGACGCAGGGCGGGCCCGCGGTTGCGGCTGGCGCATCGTCCGGCACGGCGGGGAAGCCAGTACCGCAGCGCGCGCCGGCGCCGCAGGTGAAAACGGCACAGCAGACGGATGCACGAACTACGACGCGCAACGTGACCCGCGGGCTGGCCCAGGGAAGCAAGGGCTTCGGCCGGGGGTTCTGGCAGCCGTTTGCCCGCGCGATCCGCGCCTTGTGGCACGAGGTCACGGGCGTATTCTTCGGAATTTTCGCGTTGTTTTTTGCCCAGAACATGTGGCGCGTGCGCGGCGCGTGGAAGTCCGGCGCGGAACACCGGCATTTTGAGGTTTATCTGATTTTTCTGCTGGTGTTCGGATATTTCTCTGTTGCGGCCTTTGCCAGTTCGCGCCGCTCTTCGCAGTAAACTTGTCGGTTGCACCATGCAGAAGGATTGACCTATGCCGGAACGAAGCAGCCGTGAAAGTGGCGGCGTACCCACGAAGCAGGAACTTGCCAGTCTGAAGATCGAGGCTGTCCATGATGCACCGACTGCTGCTGAAGGTGAGCGGCGGGAGATAGAAATCGGCTATCCGGGGCAATACCCGTTCACGCGCGGTATCCAGCCGACCATGTATCGCGGCCGGTTGTGGACGATGCGGCAGTATGCGGGGATGGGCGATGCGGAGGAGAGCAATCGCCGCTACAAATTTCTTCTGGCCAGCGGGACGGCGGGCCTGTCGGTGGCCTTCGATTTACCCACGCAGATTGGCTACGATTCCGACGACCCGATGGCGATGGGAGAGGTGGGCAAGGTCGGGGTGGCGATCGATTCGATCGAGGACATGGAGCGGCTGTTCGCGGGCATTCCGCTGGACAAGATATCCACGTCGATGACGATCAACGCGACGGCCAGCATTCTGCTGGCGCTGTACGTGGCCGTGGCGCGGCGCACGGCGGCGGACACAAAAAAACTTTCCGGTACCGTGCAAAACGACATTTTGAAGGAATATATTGCGCGCGGGACATACATCTATCCGGTGACGCACGCGATGCGGATTATCACGGACATGTTCGCCTGGGCGAACGAGGAAGCGCCGGAGTGGAACACGATTTCGATTTCCGGCTATCACATGCGTGAGGCAGGATCGACGGCGGTGCAGGAAGTTGCGTTCACGCTGGCGAATGGCAGGACGTATGTGCAGGCCGCCGTGGATGCGGGCCTCGACATCGATCGTTTTGCGCCGAGGCTTTCGTTTTTCTTTAACGCGCACAGCGATTTTCTTGAGGAGATCGCCAAGTTCCGCGCAGCGCGACGCATGTGGGCACATATTATGCGGGAGGAGTTCGGCGCGAAAAATCCGCGTTCGTGGATGCTGCGTTTTCACACCCAGACGGCTGGGTCCACGCTGACGGCGCAGCAGCCGGAGAACAACATTGTCCGCACGGCGGTCGAAGCGATGGCCGCAGTGCTGGGCGGGACGCAATCCTTGCATACCAACGGCTACGATGAGGCGCTGGCGCTGCCGACGGAAGAGGCGGCGCGCATTGCGCTGCGCACGCAGCAGGTGCTCGCATATGAGTCCGGCGTGGCGCAGACGGTCGATCCGGTGGCCGGTTCGTATTGCATTGAGGCATTGACGGACAAGATTGAGACCGGGGCGACGGAATATCTGAAAAAGATAGCGGCGATGGGTGGCATGTTGCGGGCGATTGAGCGCGGCTATGTGCAGCAGGAGATTCAGAATGCGGCCTACGAATATCAACGCGCCGTCGATACGGGAGAGGCGGTGGTTGTTGGCGTCAATCGCTTCACGCGGGAAGACGAGCCTGGAATTCCGCTACAGCGGATCGACGAATCGCTGGAGAGGAAGCAGGTAGAGCGCTTGCAGGCGCTGCGTGCGCGGCGCGACGCGGCGCGGTGGCAACAGTCCCTCCGCAACGTTGAAGACCGCGCACGCGACGGAGCGAATTTGATGCCGGCAATTCTAAACGCAGTCGAGAGCTATGCGACTGTCGGCGAGATTGCGGGTACGATGCGCGGGGTGTTCGGCGAGTACCAGGAAGCCGTCGTAATTTAAGGGTCGTCGAAACGGCACGCAGAGCGTTCTGGAAAGGATCGGTCATGGTGGGAAGAGAACATTCCGACAAGTACCGGGAGAGCCGACGCAGTTGTTTTCCTGCTTTGCTGGTGGGGATTTTGCTTGGGCTGCTTGGTTTCGCAGTCTTTGCCCGCCAGGCCAGAACCGGCATTTGGGACAGGCTGGCGGCAATGGTGACAGGGCGCTCTCTGGCAATTGATACCTCGCAGCCGACGGTTGTGAACAGGATCCAACGGCTGCAACGGCTGGAGACGGTCACCTATTCATTGGACAAGATTGTGGAGGGCGATCGCCAAAGCGCGGTGCTGCCGGATTTTCTGGTGGGCGACAAACTGCTGATGGTCATCCACGGGCAGGTGATCGCGGGAATCGATCTGGCCGGATTGAAAGCGAGTGACGTCCAAGTCCAGGGTCGAGCGGTTACGGTGCAACTGCCGCCATCGCAGATTTTTGTGACCAGTCTCGACAATACGAAGACGCGCGTGTACTCACGGACGACCGGGCTGCTGGTTCCGGAGGACCCGAATCTGGAGAGCGAAGTGCGCGCCAAAGCGCAGGAGCAGGTGCAGCAGGCGGCATTGGCGGATGGAATCCTTGCCACGGCGACAAAAAATGCGGATGCCACGGTCGCCTCCATGCTGCGGGGCCTGGGCTTTGAAACGGTGACGGTGAAATGAAGCCGTCTCTTCCCCGCGAGATAATTTTCTGCCAGTGTGTTCTTATAATTTCGTGAGCCATCCTGAAAATTACGAATTTGAGATTGGAAGCGTGCAGGTAGGGGCGGGCCAACTGTTTCTGATTGCCGGACCATGCGTGATTGAGAGCGAGGAGCATGTGCGGCGCATGGCGGACGCGATCCAGCGAATCGCCAGCGATCTGGGAGTTTCGTATATCTTCAAGGCCAGTTATGACAAGGCAAACCGCACCTCAGTAAAGAGTTTTCGCGGACCTGGTTTAGAAGAGGGGTGCAAAATACTGGGCAGGCTGGCGCGGGCGACGGGGCTGCCGGTGCTGACAGACGTGCACGATGCACACGATTGCGAACGTGTGGCGGAAGAGGTGGACGTGCTGCAAATCCCCGCGTTTCTGTGCCGCCAGACAGACCTGCTGGTGGCGGCCGCTAAAACCGGGCGCGCGGTGAATGTAAAAAAAGGCCAGTTCGTTGCGCCCTGGGACATGGAACATGCGGTCGAGAAAATCCGTTCATCCAGCAGCAACAGCCGCGTTTTTCTGACCGAACGGGGCGCCAGCTTCGGCTACAACAACCTGGTGGTGGACATGCGCTCGCTGACGATACTGCGGCGCTACGCTCCGGTAGTGTTCGACGGGACGCATTCGGTGCAGACGCCGTCATCTTCGAATGGGGTGAGCGGCGGGCAGCCTGAGTTTATTCCGGTGCTGGCCCGGGCAGCGGTCGCAGCGGGCGTGGATGGAATCTTCCTGGAAGTTCACGATGATCCGGCGAACGCAAAATCCGATGGCGCGAATGCGCTGGACCTGAAACTACTACGACCGCTGCTGCAAAGGCTGTTGGCGATCCATGCGGCAGCAGGCACATGAGCGAAACAGTCGCGCGAACCACGCCGCCGTTCGCATTCCCATCCACAGCTACGATCGATCTGTGTGGCGCACGAAACGGGTGCTGACTGTCTCGGATTACCGCTACTGTTGCGGCTCACCTTTGGAGACCGTAATGTCCTTTAGCAGGGCCTGAGCGATGCCCACATTCGTGTTGTAACGAGCAAGCATTTTGTCGGGTGAGAGCCGGTAGCCGGGTCCGAACCGACGGCTGAGCTGTGGGAGGGTGAATGCGTCGCGCATTTTTTCAACGTCGGCAATGGCCTGGGGCAGCACGGAATGGAAGTGGATCAATTCCGCGGAGATGGTTTCCGGATGATAGGTGAGCCGGTCGCCGGACTGCATGGCGTCGATCAGGTCGTCGGGCGACCAGGCCAGAGGAGAGGTCTGATTCAATGCGTCGTAGGCTTCGCGCAGGCGGGTCATCGAACCGGCGAAGCCGTCGAGTTGTGCCCGATGACGCACGCGATTCAAGGGGCGATGAATGCGGACGTCCAGCGCTTGAGAAGTCGGCAGGGCGGGAACCGTGATGACGGTGGTGAGAGTATTGCCGTCGTACCGCCAGCCCGGTGTATTGGTCTTTGGGTCATAGTCCAGTGTTTTGCCGTTGGCCGTAACGGAGGAAGGCGGCCAGTCTGCCGGCAATTTTATTTCGTAACCGCGAGCGTGGATCATGCCGGCATAGCTGCCGCGAGCGGGAGCAATGTGGAGGATCAGATCGCCGCCGGTTTGCTGCGCGGTAATGGGAGTCCACGTGGCCTGGTTCTGCTGATAAGCGCGGCTGTCTCCGGCATCCTCATACAGCGTGTAATGGGACGACTGGCCGGGTTTTTGCGGAAACACGGTGAGGATCAAGGGATCCAGAGGTTTCTGGCTGCTGTATAGCATGGGGGGCGCGGCAGGCAGAATGGCCCCGGCCGGGAGGTAGAGAGGAATCTGGCGGATGGAAAATTTTCTTTCCACGGTTATGGGGCCAGTGAAGTGCCTGCCGGTGGGCCATTCGATCCATTCGCCGGAGGGCAGCCATATCGATTCCGATGCCAATTGTGTTGCCGGATCGACGGCGGTGGTGACCGGGGCGACAATCATTTCCCTGCCGAACTGATATTCATTTTTCGATGTATAGGCCGGGTCAGCATTCGGCCAGTCGTAGTAAAGCGGCCGCAGGAAGGCAACGCCGGAATCGTAGGTGCGGCGGGCTTCGGTGTAGATGTAGGGAATCAGCGCATAGCGCAACTGAAAGGTGTTTCGCATGATGCTGGAATACGGCTCCGGATAGGCCCAGATGCGGCGTTCGGAGTCAGGGTTCTTGGTGGTGTGGGTGCGCAGGATGGGACTGAATGCGCCGAACTGGATCCAGCGGGTGTAGAGTTCGGGAGCGACGGCGCCGGGCATGTGGCCGCCGATGTCGTGGCTCCAGTAAGCATAGCCGACGTTTGCCGCGGTGGCGGTAAACCAGGGCTGAAAGGCCAGTGACGGCCAGATGGAAACCGTGTCGCCGGAAAAGCCGATCTGGTAGCGGTGATTTCCCAGACCTCCCCAGCGATGAAAGAGTAGAGGCCGCTTGCCTTCGCGCGCCTGGTCGGTGAAGTGGACATAGTTCAGCCACCAGGTTGGATTGACGCCGGGAATCCTGGTGGTTTCTTCCTGTTGCCAGTCGAGCCACCAGAAATCGATCCCCTGTTTTTCCAGCGGGTGGTGCAGGATGTCCATGTAGTTCGTGGCGAATTTCTTGTTGGTGATGTCGAAGGGCACGTATTTCTTTGTGGTGGGGTCGATACCCATAGCGCGGGCCATCTCCGGATAGCGAAGCTCCCACGGCTGGACTCCCGAAGCC
>JADEYI010000973.1_pt1 | contig 26919 bp, 30 predicted proteins | sample 8542331 | NCBI WGS metagenome assembly JADEYI01 (sample SAMN16510988, study PRJNA670497) | mine drainage metagenome | isolation source: biofilm near Copperflume 1 | place: Germany: Marsberg coppermine Kilianstollen | collected 2018-02 | reverse complement strand
GTCACGCTCGGCGCATGGCGCCCCGTGCTCTGGTGGCTCCTCCCCGTCGGCGCCCTCATCGGCCTGGCGCTGCACCTGCAGAACACCATCGCCGACATCGAGGGCGATGCCGCCGGGGGCGTCCGCGGCCTCGCTCATCGCCTGGGCGGTGCCCGGTCGATGCTGCTCGCGTGGGCGGCGTTCGGCCTCGCCCTCGTCATCACCCTCGGGCTCGTCCCCGCCATCGACTACGACCTGCGCTGGTACCCGCCAGCGGCGTTGGTTGCGGCCTTGTGCCTCGCGGCGAGCATCGCGGCCTACGCCCTGCGCCGCGATGCCGCGGCGCTCCAGCTTGGCTTCGGCCTCCTCGGCATCGGCTCGGCCGTCCTCGCCACCGGCTGGCTCGCCGCCGTCACGGGCTGAGGGTGGTCACCGCCAGCCCGCGACGGGCCAGGGCCGCCGGCTGGAAGGTAGAGTGCGTGGTTCCGCGCGGGACCGCGGCCTCCATCACCTCGCCAGTGTCGCGTGGGACGCCCGCCCTTGCTACGATCAATGTGTGACCAGCGACCCTATCGGCCTCTACCTGCACATCCCATTCTGCACGGCGAAGTGCGGCTATTGCGACTTCAACTCCTACGCCGGCCACGAGCACCTGATCCCGTCGTACGCGGGCACGCTGCTCAAGGAGGCGTCGCTCTGGCGCGCGACGGTGGGCCGGCGGCCGGTTGCGACCGTGTTCTTCGGAGGCGGCACGCCGAGCCTCAATCCCGTCGACGAGATGCGCGCCATCCTCGACGGCCTGCGCGGCAGCTTCGTCTTCGCGCCGGACGCCGAGATCTCGCTCGAAGCGAACCCTGGCAGCCTCACCGAGGAGTACCTGCGCGGTCTGCGCGCTGCCGGTTTCAACCGCCTGTCCATCGGCGTCCAGTCGTTCGACGACGAAGAGCTGGTCGTGCTCGACCGCATCCACACCGCCGCGCAGGCGAAGGAGGCGTACGCGGCGGCTCGTGCGGCCGGCTTCGACAACGTGAACCTCGACCTCATCTACGGCCTGTCCGAGCAGCCGCTCGCCGCCTGGCAGCGCACGCTCGAGCAGGCGGTCGCGCTCGCCCCCGAGCACCTCTCGCTGTACGCGCTCACCGTCGAGGAGGGGACGCCGCTCGCCCGCGACATCGCGCGTGGCCGCGTGACGCCGCCGGACCCCGACGTGCAGGCCGAGCACTACGAATGGACGCAGGACCGCCTCGCGCGCACGGGCTACGAGCACTACGAGATCTCGAACTGGGCGCGCCCCGGCCGCCGCTGCGCGCACAATCTGCTGTACTGGCGCAACCGCGAGTACCTGGGCCTCGGCGCCGGCGCCCATTCGTACCTCGACGGCGTGCGCTTCTCGACGGTGCTGCTGCCGCAGCGCTACCAGGAGCTGGTCGACGAGTCGCTCGCCGGCATCGAGGACGGGCGCGGCGCGATGCGCCAGGTCGCCGGCGCCGAGCCGATCACGCCCGAGCTGGCGATGGCCGACGAGCTGATCCTGGGCCTGCGGCTCGGCGAAGGCGTTTCGCGCGCGGAGTTCCTTGCCCGCTACGGCCGCGACGTGCGCGAGGTGTACGGGGGCGTCATCGACGAGTTCCGCGGCTACGGCCTGCTGGAGGAGACGGCGACGCACCTGCGCCTGACGCGCCGTGGCCGTCTGCTGAGCAACGAGCTGTTCCAGCGGCTGTTGCCGCAGCCCGCCGAAGCTACCGCGTAGCGTCCGCGACGGCGTCCTCCAGCGCGCTCCGCTGCGCCTCCATGACAGGCAAGCGATACGCCGCCGCCCGCTCCAGGCTCCGCAGCGCGCGCGGGTTGCCTTTGTGCAGCCAGGCACGCAGGCTCTCCGCGGTGCGCGCGATCACCAGCGCCGGCAACAGCGGGACGATGAGCGCTCGCTCGGCGTCGTCCAGCGGCGCCGCCTCGTGGTACCCCGCCACAAACGCGCGCATCCCGGCCACGCTGATCGCGTTGTGCGCCGGCGGCTCGAGACAGTCGAGCAGCACCGATTGCGCGATGTCGGCGACGCGCGCGTCCTGATGCACGGAGTCGAAGTCGAGCAGCGCCGTCAGCTCGCCACGCTGGAACAGCAGGTTGTCGTGGTGGAAATCCCAGTGCACCACGGTATCGGGCAGTTCGCCATAGCCGAGCCGCGATAGCTCCCGCAGCGTCGAGTAGCGGTAGCGGCGGAAGACCGCGGCCATCGCCCGGCGCTCTCGCCCGAGCGCGCGCAGCAGGTCGGACAGGGAGCCGCCCTCGGGTCGTCGACCTCCCACACGCGGCGGAAGCCGAGGCGCTGCTCGCGCGCGGGCGCGGACGCAAGGTCGTGGTGCAGCCGCGCGAGCAGGCGGCCTTTGATGCGTAGATAGCGCGCATTGTTGTACGGCGCGGGGCGCCCTCCCAGGAATGGGAACAGCGCGTACAGCGAGCCGCCCTCCGTCACGGTCGTGCCGCCATCGGTTGCGGTCACCGGCGCCGCCACCGGCCAGCCGCGCGAGCGGACGTGCGCGAGCATCGCGTGCTCGTACACGATTGCCCCGTCTGTGCGCGAACGGGCATAACGGCGCAGCGCGTACTGCGCGCCGGCCGCGGCCACGCGCCAGTGCTTGTTTGCACGCCCGGCGCGGATATCGTGCACGGCGTCGGCCTCGATGCCGTAGTGCGCGAGCACGTCGCCCAGGGTCGCCAGGGTGTCAGCCGCGATCGTCATGATCCGGCCCGGGGTGGGAGGCCCCTCGCGCGGCGGCCGCCGTCAACTTCGATGCGCTCGATCCCAGCAGGATGGCCGCGAGCCTCATGCGTGCGGCAGCAGCAGCTCGCCGCGCAGCACCGTAACCGCGTGGCCACCGACCTCGACCGAGAGCGCGTCCGGCATGCCGGTCACGCGCAGGCGCACGCGCCCCGGCTGGCCGACCTCCGCGCCCTGCTCGGCGACGTAGCGGATCTCGCCGCCTTGCGCACGCATCAGCCCGTGCCGCGCGATGAACGCCGCGATGCAGCCGTTCGCACTGCCCGTCACCGGGTCTTCCGCGATGCCCGCCGGCAGCGCGAACGCGCGCACGTGCACGTCCACACCATCGGTCTCGGCGCCGATGCAGAAGATGGCGAGGTGCAGCGTCCGCAAGAGCGCCGCGTCCGGGCGCATGCGCATCATCGCCTCGCTCGACGCCACCTGCGCGACGGTCCAGAAGATCCCGGTCGATACGTCGTCCCCGCGCACGACCTCACCCGGCGGCAGGCCGACCGACGCCGCGATGGCGTCGAGCGCGACGGGGCTCGCGCGGAACTCGGGCGGCGCCTGGGTCATCGTGTAAAGCGGCGGCGTCCCCTCGACGGCAACCGGGATCACGCCGGCGCCCGTCTCCAGCCGAAGCGGCTCGCCGGCGGCCGGCGCCGCGAGGCGCTCCTCGGTGAGGATGTGCGCCGCCGCGATCGTCGGGTGCCCGGCGAACGGCAGCTCGGTCCGCGGTGTGAAGATGCGGAGCCTTGCGTGGTGCGCGGGATTGGCGGGGGGCAGCAGGAAGACCGTCTCGGAGAGGTGCTGGTTCAGCGCGATCCGCTGCATCACCGCGGCGTCGAGCCCCGCGCCATCGACGACCGCCGCCGGGTTGCCGGCGAGCGGCGTCGTCGTGAATGCGTCGACGTGGCGGATGGCGCGCGCGGCGGTCACACGCCGCGGCGGGCGACGCGCAGGACGCGGGTCGCCACCGTCAGCATCAGCGTCCACGCCAGCGCGTTGGCGACGACGTTGACCGGATACATCAGCCACATCCGCTCCGCCCGGCCCTCTTCGATCACCCGTCCCGCGAAATGGCGCGTGATCACGAACTGCAGCGCCGCCGTGACGATCAGCGAGCGGATGAACGTCTTGCGCATGTGCGTCCCCCTACAGCGCTTTCTTGTAGATGCGCATCCGCGTGGCCGGCGTCCACGACGGGTACATGCTCGTCTCGTGCTGCCAACCCTGGCGCTCGAAGAGTTGATGCGCCTTCACGTTGTTTTCGCTTGTGTGCAGCCAGAGGTAGCGCTTCCCGCGCCGCCGCGCTTCGTCCTCGACCGCCTGGATCAGTTGCTGCCCCAGCCCGCGGCTGCGCAGCCGCGCCGTGACCTCGATGTTCTCGAGGTAGGCGTTCTCGCCCGACTGGTAGAGCCTGCCATCCTCGTCCGGATCCCAGTCCTGATCCTCACGATAGCGCAGGTGCACGATCGCCCACCCTACCGGCACTCCGCGCTCCGCGGCGACGTAGATGAAGCAGTCGCCGTCCTGCAGCGCCACCTCCGCGTGCGACAGCCGCATCTTGTCGCGCTCGCTCAGGAACGCCTTCAGCGGCTGCTCGTCGCGCACGAAGTCGATCGGCCGGATGACGAGTTCGTTCTCACTCATCGCGGCCGCCCCGGCGCGGGGGTGCGGCGCGGCCGGGCGCGCAGACGATGCGGATCGAGCGGACAATGCCGGGTGGCGGGCATGTGGATCACTCCCCGCTAGCGGCGCCACGTCGAGCGCGCCGTTGCGGCATTCTAGCGCGGCGCCGGGATCGGCGGAAGATCAGATCCGCGCGGCAGCCGTGAGGCCGTGGCGATGCTGCCCGCCACCCGTGGCTTCAGCCGCTCCGGCTCATCACACCGCTGAGGGCGCCCGAGAACGAGCCGCCCGCGGCGGCACTGAAGCGCGCCAGCATCGCCATGCTCACGCCGGCGTACGGCCCTGCGCCCTGGCAGGTCATACGCGCGCCGTCCTGCCCGAAGGTCGTGAGTTTGCCCTCGCAGATCACGGCGTTTGACGCCGGGTCGATGAGCTCCGCCTTGTTCACGGTGACCGTCGCAGACCCCTGCGAAGCCAGCTCGATCCGCAGCTCCGCCGACAGATTGCCGCGCGTGGTCCCCTGCATGACCAGGTGCGACGCGTTCGCGTCGCCCGTCTGCGTGTACGTCCCGCTGATGCTCTCCTGGAAAGTCGGCAGGAACGGGTACGGTTGCGTGGCCGCGCTCGTGGCCGCCGCCGCGGCGCTCTGGGGCAGGGCCTTTTTCGCCGAGAGCAGGCCTGTCCCGAACGTCAACCCGATCGCCGTCACGATCGCGAGGCCGCCGCTTGCGAGGCGGATGCGCTGCATCGTCGCGCTCGCGGGGATGCGGTACTGCAGCCGGTAGGCGAGGAGGCCGAGCACGATGGCGCCGGTGACGACATAGATCGCGCGCGCCCACGGCTGCGTCGTGTCCGTACCCGCGGTGATCCCGTGCAGCGTGACGCCCGCGTACATCGCGAAGGTCAGGAAGTGCAGCGTCCTCCACGCCCGGTAGCCGATGAACTGGCGCAGGTAGAAGCTGACCACGATGAGCACGAGTGAGTACATCGCGAAGGAGCCCACCGCGACCGCCAGCAGGCGGTACGGTGACAGGAACGGCAGCGTGAGCTGCCAGGCGTTGTAGTTCAGGTAGCCGTCCCCCAGCAGCACGTAGACGTGGAACAGCGAGAACGCCAGCGCGAGGATCGAGAGAAAGCGATGGATGTCGAACAGCGCGTTCTGCCCCGCGAGCCGCTTGCCCGCCCGCGTGCTGACCGCGATGCCCAGCGCGACCGAGGCGAACAGCAGCAGATACGCCGTGAAACCGGCGGCGCGCGAGAGATACCAGAACTCGTGGGTCACGCCAGGTACTCCCGGAAGCCGTCGCTCATCAGCAGCTCCCCCCGGAGGGTCACGGCGAGTGTGCCGCAACCCGCGGTGCGCTCCACAAAGCGCGGGCCGGCCGACGACCCCAGCAGGAACGCCGTCTTCGCCAGCACGTCCGCTTCCGTCGCGGACCGGGCGATGACGGTGACCGCGAGCAGGTCGCTCTCCGACGACGTCCCCTCCCGCGGGTCGATCAGGTGGTGGTAGCGCCGGTCGCCGGTGCCCCAGCGCCGCTTGCTCGACCCGGACGTCGCGACGCCGCGGTCGCGCACGACGATCGCGGCGAGGTCTCGTTCGGGCGCCCGCGGGTCGGCGACGCCGACGCGCCAGCCGTCGCCGGCGGGGCCATCGCCCGCCGCGTACAGGTCGCCGCTCGCGTTCACCATCGCGCCGGTGCGCGCGGGCAGCGTCTCGATCGCGCGGTCCACGGTGTATCCCTTGCCGATGCCGCCGAGGTCCACCCGCACGCCCGCCGGCAGCGTGATCCGGTCATGGTCGAAGTCGAACGCGATCTCGCGCCAGCGGCCGGTCTGCGTCCGCGGCCGCTCGAGCAAGGCGGTCCGCCCGGCGACCTCGTCGAACGGCCGGTCGTAGCCGGCGGCTTCGAGCGCTTCGAGCACCGTCGGGTCGAAGACGCCGCCCGTGACGCACGCCCAACCGCATGCCTCGCTGACGATGTCGAACAGCAGGGGCGACGCCGCGAAGGGCGCGCCCGTGGCCTTGTTGAGCGCGCACACCTCGCTGTCCGGGAGGAAGCGGCTCAGCGCCCGCTCGTGCGCGGCAAACAGCGCTTCGACGCGCGCGGCGTCCTCGGCCGCGCCGCCGGCGATCTGCACGTCGACGCTACCGCCCATCGCCGGGAAGGTCAGGCGGGCGAGGTCAGGAGGCACTGGTCCGGGTATCCACGGGCGGCGCCTGGGTGTAGTAGCTCTGAGACGCGTCCGCCCCGCTGCCATCGGCGTAGGTGGGAGGCGGGGCGCTGGCGTTGGCGCTTGCCGGCTGCGGTGCGCTTGCGCTCGCTGGCGGTGGCGGGTTCCGCTGCACGAGCACCAGCGTCGCGCCCAGCGCCAGGAGGCTGGCGGCCAGCGCACCGATCTTCGCTGCGAGGTTCTTCCTGAGTTTCATGGTCTGCCTCGGGTTCAATCATCGCACGCGGGCGGCCGATCAGGTGTTACGGAACCTGAAAAACGGAGCATTCATTGGGAATCCCTAGCCATGGGCGCCGCACACCGCTGGCCAAATCGCCAACAACAGCCCGGCTTCCGGCGTTGTCAGCGCCTTGTTCGCGTCCGTATACTCGGCTGCTCGTCGTCGCTGAACATGGGAGGATACCGCCATGCTGTACTTCGTCCGGGCGGAACTGCGGCAGATGCCGCCGATGCCGCGCGAGCAGTGGATGGGCCAGGTCGTCGCGACCTGGCAGGTGCTCGCGGAGCTCGAGCGCACCGGCCGCGCGAAGGGCGTCGGCGCCCTCATCGGCAAGGCGGCCGGCGTCGCGATCATCGACCTCGAGTCGCACGACGAGCTGGCCGTGCTCCTGCAGCGCCTGCCGGTCTCGGCCTATCTCGAATGGCAGATCGAGCCGCTGATCTCGGCCCAGCAGGCGCTCGAGAACGCCCGTTGGTCGACGGCGGCCGCGGCGCGCGGCTGACCGGGGCGGGCTGGGGGCGCAGGCCCGCTGCGCGCGCGCCGGGCAGGAAGGATGGCGGATATGCAACTCGCCGATCAGATGCGCTCCCTCGTCGCGTACGACGCGTGGGCCAACGCGAAGGTCCTCGCCGCGGCCGAGGCGCTTCCTCCCGCCGAACGCGCGCGCGAGGTCGTGCCGGGCCTCGCGAGCATCGACGGGACGCTGGCGCACGCGCTCGGCACGCAGGTGTTCTGGCTTGCCTGCTGGACCGGCACGCGCGGCGCCATGCCCGATGTCGCGTCGCCCGAGAAGCTGCGTGTCGCCTACGCGTCTATCCACGAGGCGCTCGCGCGCTACGTCGAGGGCATGGATGATGCGGAGTGGGCGCGCGAGGTGACGGCCGAGTGGATCGGCCGTCCGCTGCCGATCCGGGTGACGTTCACGCAGGTGATGCAGCACGGCATCCACCACCGGGGCGAGGTCGCCACGATGCTGACGATGCTCGGCCGGTCGCCCGGCGACCTCGACTACATCATCTTCGTGCGCGACAACCCGTAGCGCGCGTCCCTACGCCTCCGCACCGAGCGCGGCAAAGATCGCTTCGACCTGCGCCAGGTTGTGCGGCTGGAAGTGCGGCAGCGCCAGCAAGACCACGCCGTCGCTGTCGATGACGAACACCGCGCGCCGCGACCGGCGCGGGTCGCCATCGTCGATGACGCCGTACGCGCGTGCGGCCGTGAGCGCCGTATCGGACGCGAGCGGGAACGGCAGGCCGCCGAGACGCCCGGCGAACGCCGCGTGCGCGTCCAGCGTCTCCGCGCTCAGCGCGAGCACGCGCGCCCGGAACTCCGCCAGCATCGCGCTCGCGTCGCGTAGCATCGCCAGCTCCGTCTCGCACGCCGGCGTGCCGTCTTCGGCGTAGAACGCCAGCACGAGGCGTTGCCCGTCGGCGAGCAGGTCGCCGAGCGAGCGCTCGCCGTCGGTCGTCGGCAGCCGGAAGTCCGGCGCCCGCGCGCCGGCGGCGATGCTACCCGCCATCGTGGAACCCACGCGGCGGCGCATCCGGCAGGCCGCGGCCCTGCAGTAGCACCTTCACCCGCCCCAGCCTGCCCGGGTCGATGAGGTCCATCACGACGTTGCGGCGCGCGAAGTACTCCGCGAGATCGCCGGGCCGCTCCCGCGCGACCACCGCCGGCCCGTCGCCGATCCCCATCCGCACGAGGAACTGCGCCTGGTCCGTCATCCCGAGTGTCCCCAGTCCGGCGCGCTCGCCGGCGGCGCGCAGTGTCGTGAAGTCGACGCTCGACGTGATGTCCTGCATGCCGATGCGCTGGTACGGGTCGCTCGACGCCGACTGCCGGTAAAAGCACAGCAGGGTGCCGTCGCGGCGCCAGGGCGCGTACAGGTCGCCCGCCTCGTAGCCGTAGTCGAACGTCAGCACGGCGCCGCGCGAGACCGCGCGTCCGATGCGCTCCATCCAGTCGATGGCGTCGAGGTTGACCTCCGCGACGCAGCCGTCCCCCGGCAGCATGCCGAGCGCCTCGAAGTACGACCCGAGCGCCGGCGTCGAGGGCGGCCCGGCCGCGTCGATGAAGCGCCATCCGTCGTGCGTCACGTAGACCTCGCGCAGCTCGTCGCCGTTGCGCCTGACGCGGTGCACCGGCAGGGCGTCGAAGAACTCGTTCGACAGCACGCAGCCCTCGATCGCGTCCGGCAGCGCGTCGAGCCAGCCGACGTCGGCCGCGCCGTCGAGCTCCGCGAGCGTCCGGCGCTGCCGGGCGATGAGCGCGGGGCTCACCTCGATGATGCGGTAGCGCAGCGCGGCCGCGAAGGCGGGCTCGCGCGCGGCGCGCCGCACGCCGTCCCGCGCCAGCAGCCCGCCGCCTCAGCCCGGCTCGACGATGTCGAAGCGCGCGGGGCGCCCCATCTCTTCCCACAGCTCGATGAGCTGCTTCGCGACGAGCGCGCCGAAGATCGCGTGCACCTCGGGGCTCGTGACATAATCGCCACCCCGCGTCATCGCCTCCGCGTGCGTCGTGTAGTAGCCGAAGCGCGGGTGATAGAGCGCCGCTTCCATGAACGCCCGGAAGGTGATCGGCCCGCGGGCGTCGATGCGGGCGCGAAGCTCGCCGGCGAGCGGGCCGCTCTCGGTGATCGGCGCGAATTCGTCTTCGATGGGCAGCGGCATCGATGGAATCGTAACCGCCACGAGCGTCAGGCACCGGCCGCGACGCCCGGGGCAACATTCAGCCGCGGCTTCCGGCTCAGCGCACCTCTCGCCCCGTGAGGCGCCGGTACGCCTCCTTGTACCGCTCCGACGTGCCCTGCACGACCTCGGGCGGCAGCGCCGGCGCCGGCGGCTCCCTGTCCCAGCCCGACGCGCTCAGCCAGTCGCGCACGTACTGCTTGTCGAAGCTCGCCTGCGGCCGCCCCGGCGCGTAGTCGTGCATGTCCCAGAAGCGGCTCGAGTCCGGCGTCAGGATCTCGTCGATGACGATCAGCTCGCCCTCGTGCCAGCCGAACTCGAACTTCGTGTCCGCGATGATGATCCCCCGCTCGCGCGCGTACGCCGCCGCGAAGTTGTACAGCGCCAGGCTCCGCAGCTTCAGCACCTGCGCCGGCTCCGGTCCGACCTCCTGGATCAGGTCGGAGAGCGTCATCGGCTCGTCGTGTCCCTCCTCCGCCTTCGTCGTCGGCGTGAACATGGGCTCGGTGAGCTGCTGGCTCTCCACCATGCCCTTCTCCATCCGCACGCCGTTCACCATGCTCCACTGCTTGTACTCCGCCCACGCCGACCCGGCGAGGTAGCCGCGCACGATGCACTCGACGTCCACCCGCTGGGCCTTTTTCACGATCGACGTGTGGCCGATCAGCTCCGGCGGCAGCGCGAAGGGCAGCTCGTCGGCCGCCGTCCCGTCGGCGAGGCGGATGCAGTGGTTCGGCACGACTTCGGTGGTGTGCTCGAACCACCACGCCGACATTTGGCTCAGCACCTTGCCTTTGTCGGGGATGCCCGTCGGCAGCACGGCGTCGAACGCCGAGATGCGGTCCGTCGCCACGATCAGCAGGCGATCGCCGAGGTCGTAGGTGTCGCGGACCTTACCGCGGTACGTCCTGTTCGGGAGCGGGGAGTCGATCAGCACCGGCATCGGCTTGCATTCTCGCTTTCAGGTCGTAGTACAGGAGGGTCTGTGCGGTTACAGCGAATGGTAGCACGAAGGCCGATACCACGCTCGTCACGATGGCCGCCACCAGCGTCGGCGCCAGCGTGGCCGCGGTCGAGAGGAGCAGCGGCCCGAGCTGGATCAGCGTGATCACCACCAGTATCCCGAACGTCCGCCACCAGCGACCGCGCACGAGGGCCGCGCTCGCATCGAGCGCCGTCCAGCGGTCGCCCCCGTCGATGATGACCGCCTGCTCCACGAAGAGCCAGCGGACCGAGAGGTAGAGCGTCAGCGCGAAGGGCACGGTCACCAGCCACCAGTCGCGGCGGCCGTCGATCGTCGCCCCCGGATGCGTCAGCCACCACAACGTCAGCAGCGGCACGGCGAAGATCGAGAGTACCCCGAGCCCCGCGGCCACCAGCGCCGTCGCCATCACGGGCCGGAAGCGCTCGAACGCGGCGTCGATGGCGCGCGAGAAGCCGGGCGCCGCGCCGCCCGAGATCTCGTGCACCGCGCTGATCAGCGCGGTGCTCGCGAGCAGCGTCACGAGCACGCCCGGGATGATCAGCAGCGACACGATGTTCTGCTGGACCGCCTGCGACGTCACGCGCCCCTGCACGACCGCGATGAGCATCTGGAGCGGCACCGTCGTCAGGGCGAGCCCGAACAGCGTCAGGAAGTGCCGCCCGTACACCCGGTACGCCAGCCCGACGATGTCGCCGAGGTCGTGCCGTCCGCGCAGGTCCGCGCTCACACGAGTCCGAGCCGCCGGAAGCTGTCGTCGACGTGGCGCGTGTAGGACGCGTAGTCGAAGATCGCGTCGAGCGCGGCGCGGTCGAGCCGCGACGTGACGCCCGCGTCGGCTTCGAGCAGCGACCGGAACGGCGCGCGTTCCTTCCAGGCCCGCATCGCGTGCCCCTGCACGAGCTTGTACGCGTCCTGCCGGGACATGCCGGCGTCGATGAGCGCGAGCAGCACCCGCTGCGAGAACACCAGGCCCTGCGTCAGCTCCAGGTTGCGCCGCATGTTCTCCGGATAGACCTGCAGGCCCCGCACGATCTCCGTGAACAGCGACAGCATGTAGTCGAGCAGGATGCAGGAGTCCGGCAGGATGATGCGCTCCGCCGACGAGTGCGAGATGTCCCGCTCGTGCCACAGCGCGACGTTCTCCGTCGCTGTGCCGGCGTTGCCGCGCAGCACGCGGGCGAGCCCGCAGACCCGCTCGCACAGCTCCGGGTTGCGCTTGTGCGGCATCGCGCTGGACCCGGTCTGCCCCTCGCTGAACGGCTCCTCCGTCTCCAGCACCTCGGTCCGCTGCAGGTGCCGCAGTTCCAGCGCGAAGCGCTCCAATGACGCCCCGATCAGCGACAGCGTCTGCACGAACTGGGCGTGCCGGTCGCGCGCCACCACCTGCGTGCTCACCGGCTCCACGCCGAGGCCCAGGCGCGCGCACACGCGGTCCTCGATCTCCGGCGGCACCGTCGCGTGCGTGCCGACGGCACCGCTGATCTTGCCGACCGCGATCTGCGCCTTTGCGTCGGCCAGCCGCTGCTGGTCGCGCCGCACCTCCGCGACCCAGCCGGCCAGCTTCAGCCCGAACGTCGTCGGCTCCCCGTGCACGCCGTGCGAGCGCCCGATCGTCAGTGTGTCCTTGAACTCGACGGCGCGCCGCTCGACCACCTCGCGCAGCGCCGCCAGCCCGGCTTCGAGGATCGACCCCGCGTCGCGCAGTTGCAGGGCCGTCGCCGTGTCCCACACGTCGGACGACGTCAGTCCCAGATGCACCCAGCGCCCCTCTTCGCCGAGGCTGTCGGCGACCGACCGCAAGAACGCCGTCACGTCGTGGTGCGTCTCCGCCTGGTAGCGGTCGAGGTCGTCGATGTCGTAGCGCGCGCGCCGCACCTTCTCGGCGTCCGCGGCCGGCACCCGTCCGGCCTCCGCCCACGCGTCGACGACGGCGACCTCGACCGCCAGCCAGCGGTCGAACTTTCCCTCGTCGGACCAGATCGCCCCCATCTCGGGGCGGGTGTAGCGGTCGATCATGGCCCGCCTCCGGCGGAGAACAACCAGCAGAGAGCAGACAGCAACGTGCTCATCCCAAACTGGAGCGCGGACGCCCCCGGCCGCGCAATGCAACGAACGAAGATGTAGGGGCGCTGCTTGCTGCGCCCCTCTGGCGGCGACGGGGCGCGGCAAGCAAGCGCCCCTACACCGGACGCTCCTGCGAAGCCCTCCTCCACCCTCTATCCTCCGCCTTCCAGTGTCCGGGATCTCGCGAGCGCCCGCTAGCTGCCGGCCAGCCCTGCCCGGTACGCGTCGTACGCGCGCCGGATGTCCTCGTGCCCCAGCGCCAGGATCTCCGCCGCCAGCGTCGCTGCGTTGCGTGCGCCCCACGAGCCGATGGCCACCGTCGCCACCGGCATCCCCGGCGGCATCTGCACGATCGAGTACAGCGCGTCGATGCCCTTCAGCTCGCTCGAGGCCAGCGGCACGCCGATCACCGGCAGCGGCGTGTACGACTTGCACACCCCCGGCAGCGCCGCCGCGCCGCCCGCCGCCGCGATGATCACCTCGATCCCCCGCTCGCGCGCCGTCGTCACGTACTCCCGTACTTTGTCCGGCGACCGGTGCGCCGACATCACGTGCACCTCGTGCTCGATGCCGAACTTCGTCAGCGTCTCCATGCACGGCTGCATCGCGTCCATGTCCGACGTTGACCCCATCAGGACGGCCACCAGCGCGGTCATGTGGCCCTCACCCCCCGACCCCCTCTCCCACAAGGGGCGAGGGGGAGGAAGCGGCGTCCCCGCTCGCGCCGATGTCCCGCCGGTAGTGCATCCCCTCGAAGCGGATCCGCTCGACGTTCCGATACGCCTTCTCGCGCGCCTCCGCGCTCGTCGGCGCCGTCGCCGTCACGGCGAGCACGCGGCCGCCGTTTGTGACGATGCGGCCCGCAGGGTCGAGCTTCGTGCCGGCGTGGAACACCAGCACATCCGCGTCGATGTCGCCCAGCCCCTCGATCGGCTTGCCGGTCTCGTACGGTCCCGGGTACCCGCCCGACGCCAGCATCACCGTCACCGCCGCCTCGTCGCTCCAGCGCACGTCCACGCGGTCGAGCGTCCCGTCCGCGCACGCGACCATGATCTCCAGCAGGTCGCTCTCCAGCCGCGGCAGCAGCACCTCCGTCTCCGGGTCGCCGAAGCGGCAGTTGAACTCCAGCACGCGCGGGCCGTCGGCCGTGATCATCAGCCCCGGGAAGAGCACGCCCCGGTACGGCGCACCTTCTGCCGTGAGCGCCGCTATCGTCCGCTCCGTAACGTCGCGGTGGATCGTCCCGGCGACCTCGTCGCGCAGCCATGACGCCGGGCTGTACGCGCCCATGCCGCCGGTGTTCGGCCCGCGGTCGCCGTCGTACGCTGCCTTGTGGTCGCAGGCGAACGGCATGTGCGCGACGCTGCGACCGTCGCTGAACGCGTGCGCGCTCGTCTCCCGCCCCGTCAGCCTGTCCTCGATGACCACCGTCCGGCCGGCGGCCCCGAGCGCGCCGTCGATCATCAGCTCGCGCAGCGCGTCGATCGCCTCGGCGTGCGAGCTCGTGACGATGGCACCCTTGCCCGCCGCGAGCCCGTCCGCCTTCACGACGACCTCGCCGGGGCGCGACTCCACGTACGCGCGCGCCGCCTCGAAGCCGTCGAAGCGCACGGCCGCGCCCATCGGCACGCCGTGCCGCCGCATGATCTCCTTCGCGAACGCCTTCGATGACTCGATGCGCGCCGCGGCCTGCGACGGCCCGAAGACGCGGATGCCGGCGATGTGCAGCCGGTCGGCCAGCCCGAAGCTCAGCGGGTCCTCCGGCCCGACCACCACCATGTCGGCGCGCCGCTCGCGCGCCGCCGCCACCACCGCGTCGCAGTACGCGTCGATCTGCGCCTGCTGCGCGTCCGGCTTCGGCACGGTAAGCGGCACAGGCTCCGCGAGCTGCGCGATGCCGGCATTGCCCGGCGCCGCGTACAGCGCGCCCAGCCGCGGCGATTGCCGCAGCTTCCACGCGATCGCGTGTTCGCGCGCCCCGGACCCGATCAGCAGCACATTCATCGAATCAGACTGCACGCGCGCGGGAGTCCGGCGCGGCTCCAGCCTCGAACATTCAGCGTCCAACATCGGCGCGTGTTTGTGTTGATGCCTGCGTCCTGGCCGGCGGTCACGCTTCTTCCTCCGGCGCTTCCGCGATGCCGCGCAGCACCAGCGCCATCGCCACGGCCAACAGCACCGGCATCAGCAGGCGCAACAGCCCCGGCTGCCGTGGCCGCCGTCCGACAGCGCGCCCGCTCACATCCGCCCGCGGGGCCGCATCGTGCGCCTCGTCCGAAGCGCCCCGGCCGTTCATGCTGGGCGCGTGCTCGATGGTCATCGCCCTCTAACCTCTAACATCCGGCAACGGCCGGTCACTCCCACTCGATCGTGCCGGGCGGCTTCGACGTGATGTCGTACACCACCCGGTTCACGCCCGGAACTTCGTTGACGATGCGGCTGCTGATGCGCGCCAGCACGTCGTACGGCAGACGCGCCCAGTCCGCCGTCATCGCGTCCTCCGCGTTCACCGCGCGCAGCGCCACGACGTGCCCGTACGTGCGGAAGTCGCCCATCACGCCGACCGAGCGCGTGTCCGTCAGCACCGCGAACGACTGCCACAGGTCGTAGTACAGCTTCGCCTTCTTGATCTCGTCCATGACGATCCAGTCGGCCGCCTGGAGCACCGCGACGCGCTCCGCCGTCACCTCGCCGATGATCCGGATCGCCAGGCCGGGTCCGGGGAACGGCTGCCGGTACACCATCTCATCCGGCAAGCCCAGTGCGAGGCCGACCTGGCGCACCTCGTCCTTGAAGAGGAAGCGCAGCGGCTCCACCAGTTCGAACGTCAGCTCCTTTGGCAGCCCGCCGACGTTGTGGTGCGACTTGATCTTCACCGCCGCGCCCCCGCCCGGCGCGCTCTCGATGACGTCCGGGTACGTCGTGCCCTGCACCATGAAGTCGACCGCACCGATCTTGTCGGCCTCCGCCTCGAACACGCGGATGAACGTCTCGCCGACGATCCGCCGCTTCTGTTCCGGGTCGATGATGCCGCGCAGTTGCGTCAGGAAGCGCTCCGCCGCGTCGACGTGCACGAGCTGCATCTGCATGTGGCGCTCGAACGTGTCTACCACGCGCGGCGGCTCCTCGCGCCGCATCAGCCCGTTGTCGACGAAGACGCACGTGAGCTGGTCGCCGACCGCGCGATGCACCAGCGTCGCCGCGACGGCCGAGTCGACGCCGCCCGACAGCGCGCAGATCACGCGCCCCTCGCCCACCTGCCGCCGGATCCGGTTGATGCTGTCCGCGACGAAGTTGCCCGCCGTCCAGTCGCCGCGGCAGCCGCAGAGCTTGTACAGGAAGTTCTCGATTACCTGCTTGCCCTGCGGCGTGTGCGCCACTTCCGGATGGAACTGGATGCCGATGATCCCCCGGTCATCCCCCATCGCCGCGATCGGTGAGTTGTCCGAATAGGCGAGCGAACGGAAGCCCGGCGGCATCTCCACGATACGGTCCCCGTGCGACATCCATACCGGCAGCGACGCCGGCAGCTCCGCGAACAGCGGCGTCTCGCCGTCGTCGCGATGCACCACCGCGTGCCCGTACTCGCGCTCGTCCGAGGGCGCGACCTTGCCCCCGAGCTGGTGTGCCAGGAGCTGCATGCCGTAGCAGATGCCCAGCACCGGCAGGTTGCGCTCGAACACCCACGCCGGCGCCATCGGTGCGTCGACGTCGTAGACGCTCGCCGGCCCGCCGGAGAGCACGACGCCGCGCGGGTGCAGTCTCTCCACCTGCTCCCACGTCGCCGTGTGCGGCACCAGCTCGCAGTACACGCGGCACTCGCGGATCCGCCGCGCGATCAGCATCGAGTACTGCGAGCCGAAGTCGATCACGACCACGGCCTCGGGCTGCGCCGGGGCGGGCGGCGGCGCGGCCGCCGGCGCTTCGCCGCTCTTCTCGCGCGCGATTTCGAGGTACGTGGAGACTTCGAGGTCGTCCGAGGTGCGGACCCGGTGTGAGGTGTGCGGCTCAGGCATCGCGTATCCTGTGTGATTGATGCGGTGGTCTGAGTGTAGCCAGCAGCAGACTCCGGGGTCAATAGCTTCTGCTCATCGACATAAGCATTTGGACCAGAACGACGCCTACCGTCGCGCGCTCGACGTCCTCCGCGAGGGCGGCGTCGTCGCGCTGCCGACCGATACGGTCTACGGCCTCGTCGCGGTCGCGACGGACGCCGCGGCGGTGCAACGGATACTCGACATAAAACAGCGACCCGGCGGCCAGGCACTGCCGCTGTTCGTCGCTTCCATCGAGCAGGCCACCCTCATCGCCGAGCTGACGCCGCCGGCGCGCGCGCTCGCGGCGCGGTTCTGGCCCGGCGCGCTCACCATCGTGCTGCGGCGCAGGGCGGAGTTTCACACGCTGGCGGCGGTCGGGGACACCGTCGGCGTGCGGGCACCGGGCGACCCCGTGCTGCGCGAGCTGGCGGCGCAGCTTGGGCCGCTCACCGGCACCAGCGCCAACCGCTCCGGCCAACGCGAAGCGCGCACGGCCGCGGAGGTGCGCGCGCAGCTCGGCGATGACGTCGACCTCATCGTCGATGCGCCGGCGCGCGCGGCCGGCGTGCCCTCGACCGTCGTCGACTGCACGGGCGACCGCACGGTGCGCGTCCTGCGCGACGGCGCCGTGCGACGCGACGAGTTGGCGGGCGCCCTCGCCGGCATCGCCGAGCTCGCGTAGCGCTGCGCCCCGTCGCGATTCGAGATCGTGCCCCCGCTCTGGCATAATGGCCCCGCCGGCGGATGTGTCGGCGGCCATCTCCGCCTCGTCGCGGAATACACAAAATTACGGAACGAATTCGGTTCCAGATTCGACACGTTTGACATAACATCTAAAACGGGGCCGCCGGCCACCTGGACCGCCGCCGCGCAGTCCCCGGGACACCCCGTCGCCAGGAGTCGGAACTTGCCCACGATCATGTGCCTCCACCGCACCGCCGAGCGCCATCGCGCCGGCTGGACCCGCCGCTGATGGCCGCACCCGGCGCCCGCCCTGCGGCCGCTGTGGCCCGTGTCGATGCGCTGCTCGTGCGCTATCGTGAGCGTATCCTCGCCGGCCTGCGCGCGACGATCGACGCGGCGGACGTAGGCTACGCCCGCTACATGCGCTACCACTTCGGCTGGGAGGACGCTGCCGGCAACCCCGTCACTGAGGCCGCCGGCAAGATGCTGCGCCCCGCGCTCTGCCTGCTCTGCTGTGAGGCAGTCGGCGGCGATGCCGCGCGCGCGCTCCCCGCGGCCGTCGCGCTCGAGCTGGTCCACAACTTCACCCTCATCCACGACGACATCGAGGACAGCAGCGAGACGCGCCACGGCCGCACCACCCTCTGGCGTGTCGCCGGCATCCCGCAGGCGATCAACACCGGCGACGGCATGTTCGTGCTCGCCCATCGCACCCTGCTGCGGCTCGCCGAGAGCGGCGCCGCCCCGGACCGCGTGCTGGACGCCGTGCGCGCGCTCGACGACGCGTGCGTCGCCCTGTGCGACGGCCAGTACCACGACATCGGCTTCGAGCGCACGGCGGGCGTCACGCGCGAGCAGTACGAGGCGATGGTCGCCGGCAAGACGGCCGCGCTCCTGGGCGCCTCCGCCGCGGTCGGCGCCATCGCGGGCGGCGCGGACGCCCGCACCGTTGATGCGTTTGGCGCCTGCGGCCGCCGCCTCGGCATGGCGTTCCAGGTGCAGGACGACGTGCTCGGCATCTGGGGCGACGCCGGCACGACCGGCAAGCCAGTCGCCGACGACATCCGCTCCCGCAAGAAATCGTTCCCCGTGGTCTACGCGCTCGGGTCGCTGCCCGCCGCGGACCGGGAGCGGCTGCGAGCGGTCTACGAGCAGACGTCGCTCAGCGAGCACGACGTCGCGCTCGTGCTGCGTCTGCTCGACACCGCCGGCGCGCGCGCGGCGTCTGCCGAGGCGGCGAAGCGCTGGGCCGCCGCCGCCCTCGACGCCGTGCGCAGCATCGAGATGGACGCCGAGCGCCGCGCCGACATTGAGGCGCTCGCCGACTTCATCGTGCAGCGGAGCGCATGACCGGGGCCATGTGTGTCCGTCGGCGGAGGGTGCGATGACGGGGCCGGCATCGTGAACAAGAAGACCATCCGTGACATCGACGTCCACGGCAGGCGCGCGCTCGTGCGCGTCGACTTCAACGTGCCGCTGGATAAGCAGACGGGCCGCATCCTCGACGACACGCGCATCCGCGCCGCGCTGCCGACCATCGCCTACCTGCGCGAGCACGGCGCGACGGTCGTGCTGATGTCGCACCTCGGCCGCCCGGACGGCAAGGTCGTCGATGAGCTGCGGCTCGCGCCGGTCGCCGCGCGGCTCGCCGAGCTGCTCGCCATCCCCGTCCCGTGCGCGGCCGACGTCGTCGGCCCGTCCGCGCACGCCGTCGTCGCGGCGATGAAGCCGGGCGACGTCGCGATGCTCGAGAACGTGCGCTTCGAGCCCGGTGAAGAGCGGGACGACCCGGCGTTGGCGAAACAGTTGGCGGCGTTCGGGGATCTCTATGTGAACGACGCGTTCGGCACTGCGCATCGCGCGCACGCGTCGACGACGGGCGTCGCGAGCTTCCTGCCCGCGGTCGCCGGCTTCCTGATGGAGAAGGAGATCGACTACCTGGGCCGCGTCGTCAGCGACCCCGTGCGCCCCGTCGCCGCCATCATCGGCGGCGCCAAGATCAGCACCAAGATCGGCGTGCTGCGCCACCTCCTGTCGAAGGTCGATGTGCTGCTCGTCGGCGGCGGCATGGCGAGCACCTTCCTGAAGGCGCAGGGCGTCGATGTCGGAGCCTCGCTCGTCGAGGACGGGCGCCTCGCCGACGCGCGCGAGATCATCGCGGAGGCCGCGCTCCGCGGCGTCGATCTCGTGTTACCCGCGGACGTAGTCGTCGCCGAGCGCTTCGCCGCCGACGCGCCCTCGCGCACCGTCGGCATCGACGCGGTGCCTGCCGGCTGGATGATCCTCGATGTTGGCGCCGCGACCGTAACGTTGTACGAGGCGAAGCTGGCTTCCGCGAAGACCGTCGTCTGGAACGGCCCGCTCGGCGTCGCCGAGTGGCCGGCGTTTGCGCAGGGGTCCATCGCCATGGCGCGCTTCCTGGCGGCGTCGCCCGCGACCGTGATCATCGGCGGCGGCGAGACCGTCGCGCTGGTCACCGGGCTGGGGCTGGCGCCGGCGTACGCGCACGTCTCGACGGGCGGCGGCGCTTCGCTGGAGTTCCTCGAGGGGCGCACGCTCCCCGGCGTGGCCGCGCTCCTCGATCGCTAAGCGGTCACAAGCGACACGTCGCGGGTGCGTCGGCCGCGCGGGAGCCGGCAGCCGCGAGGCAGGCGCGGCCCTCGACGGCTGGCCATCGACCGACCGGCGCGTGCGCCGCGCGTTTGATCCGCTGGCCCCCCTTTGTTACCCTCAGCGGGTGGCCCGCCAAGGCGGGTCTTCATCATGTGGACGATCGGCGGCGCGACCTCGCCGCTGAGGGGAATGACACCATGGCGGACAAGGAACTGCAGGTCGCGCCGCGCAGCGTGCTCGGCAAGAAGGTGAAGGCGCTGCGCCGCAGCGGCGCGACGCCGGCCAATATCTACGGCCACAAGATCGCCTCCACGGCCGTGCAAGCCGAGACCGCCGCGCTCACCCACCTCCTGCGTGGCATGACGCGCAACGCCATCATCGACCTGCGCGTCGCGGGCGAGCCCCAGGCGTGCCCCCTCGTGGTCCGCGAGGTGGACCACGACCCGGTGAGCACGGAGATCCTCCAGGTCGACTTCTACCAGCTCTCGATGACGGAGAAGATGCGCGCCGACGTGCGCGTCGTGCTCCTCTGCACGTCGCCTGCGGTCTCGACCTATGGAGGCGTGCTCTTGCAGACGCTCGAGCTCGTCCCGGTCGAGGCGCTGCCTGGCGACATCCCCGCGCAGTTCGAGGTCGATGTCACGCTGCTGACCGAGCTGGAACAGTCCGTCCACGTGCGCGACCTGGATGTCGACACGAGCAAGGTGACGATCCACATCGACCCCGACGTCGTGCTCGCGCGTGTCGCCTCGCCACGGCTCGCGACTGCCGAAGAGACCGCTGCGGAGGCTGCCGAGGCCGCGGCACCGGCAGCCGGCGAGACGCCCGCCGCCCCCGCTGCCGGATCGGAGTGATCCGTGGGCCGGGTGTGGCAGGCGGGAAGCCCGCGCCGCTCGCGTCTTCTCACGCCTCCCGGTTGAACCGCGGCTCGCGCTTCTCGATGAACGCCGTCACGGCCTCGCGGTGGTCTGGCTCGCTCTGCCGCTCGCGGATCGAGTAGCTCTCGAGCGTCACGACGCGGCGCAAGTCCTGCTCCAGCGCGTTCAGATGCAGCATCCGCTTCGCCGCCCAGATCGCCTCGTGCGGGTTGGCGGCAATCTCCTCGGCCAGCTTGAGCGCCGCCGGCATCAGCTCGTCCGGCGCCACGAGCTTCTCGACGAGGCGGCGCTGGAGCGCCTCCTGCGCGTCGATGATCCGCCCGGTCAGCGTCATGAACAGCGCGTTGGGCAGCCCAGCGACGAGCGGGAGATAGCGCGTGCTGCCACACTCCGGCGTCAGCCCGACCTTCACGAAGCGCGCCGAGAAGCGCGCCTCCGTCGAGGCGATGCGGATGTCGCAGGCCAGCGTCATCGTCAGCCCGACGCCGACGGAGACGCCGTTGATCGCCGCGATCACCGGCTTGCCCTGCGACAGCGCGATTGGCACCTCCGGGCTGCCGCCCTCGTGCAGCATCTTCGACGGGCGGCGGGACGCGGCGCCGTTCAGCGTGCGGTCCCAGCCGCCGATGTCGGCGCCGGCGCAGAAGCCGCGCCCTGCGCCCGTCACGACGATGCAGCCGATCGCGGCGTCGGCGGCCGACGCGTGGATGGCGTCGATGAACTCGTTCTCCATCGTCGGCGTCCATGCGTTCAGCTTCTCCGGACGGTTCAGGGTAACCAGCGCGACCGCGCCGCGCCGCTCGTACAGGATGTGCTCGTAGTCCGCCACAGGTACTCCTTCCACAGGCAGACGCGGCCGGCGCTGCGCCCGCACATGCTTGCTTGACCGCCCCCTTGGCGAGGACGTGTGGCACAAGTATGCCAGTTCGGGCGGATGACGCGGCACATGACGAAGGCCCCGCAACCGCGAGGCCAACGCCGCAGGCAGAGGAAGGAGGTAGCCGGTCGAACGCCCCTGCAAAGCGGTCGCCCGTCATCTGAAAAATCGGCCTCTGCCACCAGATCTGTAGGCGCGCGCCGCAGGCCGGGCGACGCCCGCCCGATACCGTCACCCCGGTTGTCTACAATGGCGGCCATGAGCATCTCCGAGCCCGACCGCTACCCGGAGATCGGCGCGTACGCGCTGATCGGCGATTCTCGCGCCTGCGCGCTCGTCTCGCGTGACGGCTCCGTCGACTGGATGTGCCTGCCGAGATTCGACAGCCCGTCCGTGTTCGGCCGCATCCTCGACTGGGACCGCGGCGGCTATTTCCAGATCGTGCCCGAGGTCGAGTACACCACCCGGCGGCGCTACATCGACGCCACGAACGTGCTCGAGACGACGTTCCACACGGCGCACGGGGCCGTTGCCGTCATCGACTTCATGCCGGCCCAGACAGAGGCGGCAAAGCGCGAAGCGCTGGCGCCCCTGCGCATGCTGGCCCGCATCGTGGAGTGCCGCGAGGGGCGGGTGCCGATGCGTCTGGCGTATGTGCCGCGTCCCGACTACGGGAGCGGCCCGATGTGGCTCCAGGCGCGCGCGCCGTCGGAGGTAACGGCCTCGTACGGCCGCCACGTCCTGCACCTGCGCAGCGACGTGCCGCTCGACTGTGCGCCACACGAGGTCCGCGCGCGGTTCGAGGCGACGCCCGGGCAGCGGCTGCGCTTCTCGGTCGCCTACTCGTACGAAGAGCCGGCCGTGATCGTCTCCGACGGTTACGTCGACCTGCTCTACGACCAGACCGTTGCGTTCTGGCGGGACTGGTCGACGCAATGCAGCTACGACGGCCCATACCGCGGCGAGGTCCTGCGCAGCGCGCTCGCGCTCAAGCTGCTCGCGTACGCGCCGTCCGGCGCGATCATGGCGGCGCCGACGACGTCGCTGCCGGAGCGGATCGGCGGGCCGCGCAACTGGGACTATCGCTTCTGCTGGATCCGCGATGCGGCGTTCACCATCAAGGCGTTCCTCGGCATCGGCTTTGAAGCGGAGGCGAACGCCTTTCTGAGTTGGCTGATGCACGCCACCCACCAGACGGCGCCCAGGCTAAACCCCCTCTACATGCTGCTCGGCGAGCGGCGTGTCGTCGAGCGCGAGCTGGACCACCTCGAGGGGTACCGCGGCTCAAAACCCGTCCGCATCGGCAACGACGCGTATCGCCAGTCGCAGCTCGACGTCTACGGCGAGCTCATCGACGCCTTCCACACCTTCCTCAAGGAGCAGGGTGGCCGCGTGGCGAGCGACGACGCGCGCTTCATCCGCGAGGTCGCGGACTACGTCTCGGCGCGCTGGGCCGAGCCCGACAACGGCATCTGGGAGGCGCGCGCCCAGGCCCAGCAGTACATCGAGTCCAAAGTCATGGCGTGGGACGCGCTCACGCACGCCGCCGCGCTCGTCGACGAGGGACGGATTAAGGGCGACGCCGCCCGCTGGCGCGCCGAGGCGGCGAAGCTCCGCGAGCTGGTGCTGCGCCGCGGCTACAACACGCGCATCGGCGCCTTCACACAGACCCTCGACGGCGCAACGCTCGACGCGTCGGTCCTGGCGATGTCCCTGGTGCGCTTCATCGACGCCGATGACCCGCGCATGCTGTCGACGATCAACGTGCTCCGCGAGCGGCTCGCGCCCGACGGCTTTCTCAAGCGGTACGACGGGTTCGATGACGGGCTGGCGGGCGACGAGGGCGCGTTCATCTTCTGCAACTTCTGGCTCGCAGCGGCCCTCGCGCGTGGCGGGCTGGCGCACGAGGCGCGCGCCGTGTTCGAGCACACGATGACGGCAGCGAACGACGTCGGTCTGCTGTCGGAGGAGTACGACCCGAAGACCAGGACGCGCCTCGGCAACTTCCCCCAGGGCCTCAGCCATCTGTCGCTGATCACCGCCGCGCTCGCCATCGACGAGGCGGAGCGGGGCGGTGGGCGGGATCACCGCCCCGGGCCAGCGAAGTAAGGGGGTGCGCAAGCCCTTCCCGCGCCCACTTCCGTGCTCGTCAGGCGTGCGCGGTGTCCGGGCGGGCCTGCATTCCTGCCGCGCGTCTGTCAGTCGCGGGGCGCGACCCTGTAGAAGTACCCGAGGATGGCGCCGTACAGGACGTGCGCGAGGAGCGTCACCAGCGGCGTGCGATGGCCATAGTTGCGCGCCATGAACCCCGGCGGCTCCAGCCGCGTCGTCGGCTGCGGCCCGGTAAAGTCCGACGCCATGCGCCCGTGCGCCCCGGGCAGCAGCGGCAGGACCGAGAGCAGTACGAACAGCCCGTGGACGAGCCCGATCGCCCCGCCGAGGATGATGCCGGAACGCCGCCACGCATGGAACGCCGCGACGTACACCCAGCCGAGCATCCAGCCGTTCAGCACGTGCACGACGAAGCCTTCGACCTTCGCCCGGTCGCGGTCGGGCGTCAGCATCGTGCCCAGCATGAGCGGAATGTCCATGCGGGTGTAGCCGGTCGCCTGCGCCACGCGCAGCGTACCGGTGAGGAAGATCGTCGCGACCAGGCTCCCGAGCACGTGGTTTCGGGCGCTCTGCGCGCGGGTCACGGCTTCGCCAGGCATGGCCGCAGTGTACCGCCGGCGCTCCGCGGCGGGGAATCCGCGGGCGCGGTCACAGGGTGTGAACTCGGTACCGCGGACTGTACACTGCCCCGCGTGAAGCGAGACCTCAGCCAGCGCATCATGCGGCTGCCCCTGCCTTCGAAGGCGCGGCTCGTCTGGCGCATGCTCCGAGACCCGGCCGTGCCGGCCTCCGCGAGGGCGGTGCTCCCGCTCATCGCGGTCTACATCGCGATGCCGTTCGACCCGATCCCCCACCGCATACCCATCCTGGGGGAGCTCGATGACCTGCTCGTTATCGCCCTCGGGTTCGGCATGTTCGTCCTGTTGACGCCGAGGCATGTCATCGAGCGTCACCTCGCGGCCTGCGAATGAGTGGCGCCATGCTCGCCGGCGCCGCCCGTACGTCGATCGCCCCGCGCGCCGAGGATCTGGCGGCCGGCGTGTACCTCGGCGGCTTCGGGAGCTATCGCGGCCGACGCGCCACCGGCGTCCACGACGAGCCCTGGTGCCGTGCGCTGGCGCTCTCCGACGGGACGGGGACGCTCGTCGTCGCCGCGCTCGACCTCGTCGGCGCCAGCGGGCCGCTGCTCGCCTCGATCCGCGACGACGCGTCGCGCCTCACCGGCCTGGCGCCGGACCGGATCATCGTCTGCTGCACGCACAGCCACGCCAGTCCCGACCTGCAGGGACTCTGGGGCGGCGTCCCCGCCTCCTACCGCACGCACGTCGCGCACCGGGCGTCGTGCGCGATCTGGGAAGCGGTGCAGGCGCTCGTGCCGGTGACCGCCAGCGCCGCGACGGCCACGCTCGAGGGCCACGTGCGCAACCGGCGCGGCTGGCCGGAGACCGACGTCGCCCTCACCGCGCTGCGTTTCAGCGGCGCCGGCGGCTGGCCCGTCGCCACGCTCGTGAACTACGCCTGCCACCCCACCGCGAGTGGCCCGGCGAACGTCGAGGTGTCGCGCGACTGGTGCGGCTACGCGGTCGACGCCATCGAGCGCGAGCTCGGCGGCCCGGCGCTGTACGTGAACGGCGCCATCGGCGATGTGAACCCCGCGCGTGACGGCGGCTTCGAGGCGGCGGAAGCGCTGGGCGCGGCGGTCGCGCGCGGTACCATCGAGGCGCTCGGGTCGGCGTCCGCAGTCGGCGGCACGCTCGATGTGCGGATGCGGGTGCTCGAACTGCCGTTGAACTTCGAGCGGCTGGCGCAGCGCGTGCAGGACACCGTCGGGCGCGCCGGCCGCGCGCTCTCGCTGCTGAGCAAGGCGGGCGGGCTCCACGGCGCTGCGGTGGCGCTGCACGCCGCCGGGCACGGCGACCTCGCGCAGATCGTCGCCGCGCTCGAAGGCATCTCGGAGCGGCGCATGCTGCACCGCGACGGCAAGACGTACCTGCCGACGCGCTGCGGCTACCTGAGCATCGGTGGTGACGTCGAGGCGTTCTGCGCCCCGGGCGAGGTGCTGACGCGCCTCGCACTGCCGCTGCGCGCGTCGCTGGGCGCACGTCACCGGCTCTTTCTCGGCCTGGCGCAGGACACGCTCGGCTACTTCCTGCCCGAGGACGAGTGGATGAGCGGCCGCAATAAGGACTACGAGGAGTCGGTGTCGATGGGGAAGCACGCGGGCACCGTCCTTGCCGATGCGCTGCTGTCGCTCGTGCGCCACGGGGAGGCGCGCGCGTGAGGCTGCCGCTGGTGACGTCGCACGCGGCGTGCAAGGGCCACGCGCCGGAGAACACGCTCGCCGGTATCGCGCGCGCGCTCGCGCTCGGCGCCGACGCGGTCGAGATCGACGTGCACTGCACGGCCGACCGCGTGCCTGTGCTGCTCCACGACGAGACGGTGGACCGCACCACCGACGGCAGCGGCAGCGTGCACGAGATGACGCTCGATGCCGTGCGGAAGCTCGACGCGGGCGCGCGCCAGTTCGCGCCGCGCTTCGCCGGCGCGAAGGTGCCGACGCTCGCTGAGGCGCTCGATCTGACGAAGGGCAAGGTGCTGTTGCAGATCGAGGTGAAGCAGACGGGCATCGAGGACGAGGTGGCCCGGGCCGTGCGCGCCGCGGGCGCGGTCGCCTCGTGCGAGGTGCACTCGTTCTATCCGCAGGTCGTCGGGCGCATGCGCGACGTCGAGCCTCACATGGCGGCGGCGCTCATCACGGACGCGCGCCGGGTCGTCGACTGGGACGACTTCTTCGGCTTCGCGCTGTCGCTCGGCGCGCAGGGGGTCAGCGTCTACCACGCCGCCGCGACGTCCCAGATCGTGCGCCGCGGCCAGCGGCGATCGCTCACCTTCATGACGTGGACGGTCGATGATGAACCCGACATCGAGCGCATGATCGACGCCGGCGTCGACAGCATCTGCAGCAACTTTCCCGATGCGGTGCGCCGCGCCGTCGATGCCCGCGCCGGCGGCGGGCGGTCACGACTGGCTGACGGTTACGAGACCAGGTCGCCGGCCTGATACGCCTCGAGCCGCTGCCTCACCGCCTGCATGAAGGCGCCTGCCTGCGCGCCGTCGAGCGCCCGGTGGTCGAAGCTGATGCAGAGGTTCATCAC
>JADEYI010000972.1_pt1 | contig 26949 bp, 20 predicted proteins | sample 8542331 | NCBI WGS metagenome assembly JADEYI01 (sample SAMN16510988, study PRJNA670497) | mine drainage metagenome | isolation source: biofilm near Copperflume 1 | place: Germany: Marsberg coppermine Kilianstollen | collected 2018-02 | reverse complement strand
CCTCCAGTACCTCTACCCCGAGGGCGACGAGCTGGTGCTGATGGACTTGGAGACCTACGAGCAATTTCATGTGCCCCGTGACATCTCCGAGGCCACCCAGTTTCTCAAGGAAGGCATGACCGTGCAGGGCGCGATGTACAACGGACGGCCTCTGGACATCAATCCCCCCGCCAGTGTTGAGCTAAAGATTACGGACACCCCGCCCGGCGTGCGCGGCGACACCGTGTCCGGCGGAACCAAGCCAGCCACCCTCGAGACCGGGGCGGTGGTGCAGGTGCCTTTGTTTGTCAACAGCGGTGAGACTATCCGGGTGGACACCCGTAGCGGAGAATATCTGGGCCGAGCTTAAAGTAACCCACCAGCTTAGAGCGGTTTTCAGGCCCTCCACTGGGTTGGGAAGATCGTACCCAGTTCCTTTTTGCCGCCATGAGTAGTGGCAAAAATAGCGCAAACCGCGATAACGCGCCCCTCGGTAGAGGGGCTTTAGTTTGGATAGCCAGGCCAAGTATAATGCGGTTGCACGACCAGTTGAAAGGAGAACTTATGAGTTGGATTATCGCCATCATAGTTGGAGCGATCATCGGCTGGCTAGCGAGCAGCGTCATGGGTGACAAAGAAGGTCTGATTGGCAAAATCGTTATCGGTATCGTGGGTTCTATCATCGCCAAATGGCTATTCGCCGACTTGCTGCATATCGGCGGGGCGGCTGCGGCTGGAACCTTTACGTTTGCCGGGTTGTTGTGGGGAATTATCGGAGCAGTAGTGTTGATATTTGCGCTACGGGCCTTGAAAATCATAAAGTAGCTAGCCGCAACAATAACCCTCGAGTAGCCAACTCGAGGGTTTTGTTTTATTGGGGAGCCCTCAGCTCACCGCAACTTTCTGGGCGGGTCTGCTGCATTTGTGAGAGCAGCCGGTATACTTCTAGTGGCACAACCCCCACAGTTGACCTCTCGGAGGCGTTCATGAATGCGAAAGAACTCAAAGCAATCCTCCAAGCTCTACAAGACCATGAAGTCGCCGAACTGACCCTCGAGACCCCCGATTACAAACTCACCGTCCGGCGAGGTGGCCCGGTGCAATTCATCACTGCTCAAGCTGCCCCCGTAGTGTCAGCACCGATAGCTGCCCCCCCGCATCTGGTTGCTCCACCTCCCCCCACATCCCACACCCCAGCCCCAACTCCCAAAGTTGAAGAGGCCCACAAAGAAGAAACCAACCACTACGCCGAGGTCAAGGCTCCCATCGTGGGCACCTTTTACGCTTCTCCCTCACCCGAGGCTGCGCCCTACGTCAAGGAAGGCGACTCGGTACAAAAGGGTCAGATTCTTTGCATAATCGAGGCCATGAAACTCATGAACGAAATCGAGAGCGAGGTCTCGGGGGTGGTCAAGAAAATTCTCGCAGGCAATGGCGAGCCGGTGGAGTACGGGCAGGCCCTGTTCCTGATTGACCCTGCTTAGCGGTCACAGCTTGTATGTTGCAGGTCGGAATAACCTAAGACCCGCTCGGAGAGCGCCTATGTTCAAAAAAATTCTGATTGCCAATCGAGGAGAAATCGCCCTGCGGGTGTTGCGAGCCGCCAGGGAACTGGGTGTAAAAGCGGTGGTGGCCCACTCCGAAGCCGATTCCCAATCCCTGGCGGTGCTCTTGGCTGATGAGGCTATCTGTATTGGCCCGCCGCCTTCCAAAGACTCCTACCTCAACATTCCCAACTTGCTCTCAGCAGCCATCATCACCGGAGCCGATGCCATCCACCCTGGCTATGGTTTCCTGGCCGAAAACCCCCAGTTTGCCGAGATGTGCCGTGATTATGGCATCGTGTTTATCGGGCCTACGCCGGAATCCATGCACTCTTTAGGCTCGAAAGTCGGTGGGCGCGAGATTGCGGCCCAGAGCAAGGTGCCTATCGTGCCGGGGACGGGTATTTTGGAGACCAGCCAAGAGGCTATCGCAGCCGCGGAGGGCATTGGCTATCCGGTGCTCTTGAAAGCCAGTGCGGGTGGGGGAGGGCGCGGGCAGAAGGTGGTGCGCAACTCGGAGGAGATGGCAACCGCTTTCGCTCAAGCTCAGCTCGAGGCCCTGAACTATTTTGGCGACCCGGCCCTAATCCTCGAGAAATTCATCGAGCTATTTCGCCATGTCGAGGTGCAGGTGATGGGCGATGGCAAGGGCCATGTGGTTCATGTCGGCGAGCGCGATTGCTCGATCCAGCGGCGCAACCAGAAGCTCATTGAAGAAGCCCCCAGCCGCCTACCCGAAGACCTGCGCCAGGAGATTTTGGCGGCAGGGGTCAGGCTGGCTAAACACGTCCAGTACGCCGGGGCAGGAACCTTAGAGTTCATCGTAGACCCCGAGGGCCACTTCTACTTCATGGAGATGAATACCCGTATCCAAGTCGAACACTGTGTCTCGGAGATGATTTCTGGCCTGGATTTGGTCAAGCTGCAAATTCTCATCGCTTCCGGGGAGCCCTTTACCCTCGAGCAAGAGGCTATCCAGCTAAGGGGTCACGCCATCGAATGTCGTCTCAACGCCGAGGACTACGAAAAGGACTTCCGCCCCAGCATCGGCAAAATTGAGACCCTGCACTTTCCTGGGGGGCCTGGGGTGCGCGTAGACTCGCACCTCTATACGGGTTATAACGTTCCGCCCAACTACGACTCGCTCGTCGCCAAGCTGATTGTTCACGCCCCCACCCGTGAGGAAGCCATTGCCCGGATGCACCGGGCTTTGGGAGAAACCGTCATCGAGGGGCCAGGACTCAAAACCACCGTGGCCTTTCATCTCGAGGTGATGGAAAACAGTTTCTACAAGCGGGGAGCGATTTTTACCAACTTTGTCTCCACTCGGATGAACGACTGAGGCTTTGCAAGGCCATTTACCCGTAAACTGGTGAACGATGAACTTCGGACTCTTGCGCTATCTCTCCGACCCTCTGGCTTTTTTGGTGGCCTTTGCGGCTAGTGCGTTTGGGCTGGTTTTACATAACCTTTTCCAAGCCTGGTTGGCTGACCGCTACAAGGACGGCGACCCCCGTCGCTACGGCTTTCTGAGCCTCGAGCCCAGGGTTCACTTCGATGCCTTAGGGCTATTGTTCCTGGCGATTTTGGGGTTTGGCTTTCCCCGTCCGGTTCCTTTTCGCCTGAGCGGCGGAAGAGCTGCCGGGGTGGCCTTGATGGGGCCGCTGGGTTTTTTCACGGCAGCTTTGGTCTACGAGCTTTTGGGGCGACTGTTGCTGGGAGTAGGCCCGGCCACTCAGAGCATCGCTTTTGGTTTGCAAATTGCCGCAGGCTTGATGCTGGCCCACGCGGCGGTGTACTTGTTCCCAGTCCCGCCCTTGGACGGGGCACGGGTGATCTATGCTATCGGAGGCCCTGAGGCCCGGCGCTTTATGAGTCAGTTGCAAAGCTATGGCCCCATCGGGTTTTTCGTGATTTTCCTGGTCTTGTCTTATACCGGGATTTTGGGGTCGGTGGTGAGCGGTCTCTCGGGGTTGCTGAATACCATTTTCCGGCTGATTGGCTTATAAATGGGACTCCTACGTATATTGCAGTCCGACCCCCTAACCTTTTTCCTCTTGGTCGGGGTGTTGCTGCTCTCGCTCTCGGCGCACGAGTGGGGCCATGCAATTTCTGCGTTGTGGATGGGGGATAGCACTGCCAAAGAGCGAGGCCGGGTGAGCCTCAACCCGCTGCGCCACCTAGACCCTTTTGGCACGCTAATGTTGCTGCTGGTGGGCTTCGGCTGGGCCAAGCCAGTTCCCATCAACCCCAACAACTTCCGCCGTTACCGACTGGGGCTTTTTGTCGTTTCAATCGCGGGAATCGTGGTAAATATCCTGATAGCCCTGATTCTGACCGTCTTCCTGCGCTGGTTGGTGGGGGTTTATCCCGCCGAGGTGCAGGGCATGCTGCAAAACAACCAGCATTCTGAGGCTGGAACCATCGCCCTAACGGCTCTGCTGGCGGCGACCATCAACCTCAGCCTGGCGGTGTTTAATCTGCTACCCATACCGCCTCTAGACGGCTCGAAAATCCTTCAGAGCCTGCTGCCCTCGAGGCTCCAGCCCTTTTTATGGCGGCTCGAGTCCAACCCCACCTACTCAATCGTCGCCATGCTCTTATTCCTGACCGTGTTGCGTTCGCCGGTGTCTAGCCTGATAGGTTGGGTGCAGACACATTTCTTCAGTTTTTTTATTCCGGGGCTTTGAATAGAGCGGTTTTCACGAACAATCGTCACCCCAATCCCTAAGATTTGTCGTGAGTGACGATTGAAAGACTGCGCTGAATGGCGCAGTCTTTGTGAAAACCGCGATAGCTCATAGGGGATAGCCGATAGTTGAAAACAACCCCACGTCTGGGACGGTAAAATTGAGGCTCGAGAATCCCCGTCCTGGACATAAGGTCTTTGGCTATCGGCTATCAGCGTCTTCCAACCACTCCCGCAAAACCCGCAAGTTGTGGGCATCCTCGTGGGTACTGCGGCGGGTTTCCAGGATGACGACCTTATCGTGCAGGCGCTCGTCGGTGATGAAAGTGCGCAGACCCACGCCGATTTCGCCTTCCAATAGCCCCGCGTGATGGTCAACCCCGCTCCCAAACTCGCCCACCGAGTCGTTGAGATGAATTACCGGGAGGTTCGCCAGGCCGATAATTGCATCGAGTTGACCTATAACCCCCTGGGGGTCTTGGTGAATCGGATACCCTGCCGCGAAGGCATGGCAGGTGTCGAAGCAAAGGCCCAAGGGTGTGCCCTCGATTAGCTCTAGCAGGGTCTCGAGCCGGTTTCCCAGCTTTTCCCCGCCCCCGGCAGTATTCTCCAAGAGCAGCCTTGGCCCATTTTTGCTTTTGCCCACCTTGGCCAGCTCTCGAGCCTTGAGCGCACCCTCGCGGGCACGCTGCCAGTCCCCCGAACCCGGATGTACCACCACGTACTCCGCCCCCAGCGCCTGGGCTTTGGCGAGGTCGTCGGCCAGGCTGAATACGCTCTTGTCCCAGAGGTCGCCACCCGCTCCCAAGTTGACCAGATATGAGGCATGAATCACGGTGGGCAAGCCCCCCAGGTTTTCCCGCCGGGCCCGGAAGCCCTCGAGTTCACCTGGCTTCAGGCCGCGCAACTTCCAACTTCGGGGGCTTTTGGCAAAGATTTGAATGGCCGACAGACCCAGCAGTTCAGCTTCGATAACGGCTCCTGCGAGGCCCTGCTGCCCGGATATGGAAACGTGAAAACCATAGTGCATGAGCTTCAAGATACTCCACTACCGGCTAGAGCGGTCTTTATAAGGTTTGACTGAACAGAAACTTTAGGAATTGCCTCCCAGATTGACAGTTAGTGTTATTTGAGGACTTCTAGCGTGACGGGCGCAATGCCGTCCATGCCGATGCGCTGTGCGGCGGCTTTGGAGAGGTCAATGATGAAGCCACCAGAATACGGCCCCCGGTCGTTGATGCGCACCACCACCCAGCGCCCATTGTTGAGGTTGGTAACCCGCACCTGCACGCCAAAAGGCAGGGTGCGGTGGGCTGCGGTGAGGGTGTAGGTGTTGAAAGTCTCACCGTTGGCGGTGGGTTTGCCCTGAAAACCTGGCCCATACCAAGCTGCCATCCCCCGCTGGAAGAACACGGCCTCCGTAGTTTGAGCCGGGGTTTCCTTACGAGGGGTGAGGGCTTGGACAGCTTTTAGCCGCAGTATCTGGCCCGGCTGGATGGTGTCGCCAGCTAAACCGTTGAGCTTTTGCAACTCCTCGAGGCTAATCGAAAAGCGCTCAGCAATCACCCGCAACGAGTCTCCGGGTTGCACGGTATAGGTGATTTGGGCGCGGCTGATCGCCGACAGCCCATAGCCCATGGTCAGCAGCAGAACCATCGCAATCCGAGCCACCCATTTCCTTTGAACTGTCCTAAACGCACTATCTATCACCCTTCACCTCCTGCGCTATAGCTCGAGCAGCTCTTTCGGGCTCTGCGACAACACCTCGTAGCCCGACTCCGTAACCAGCACCAAGTCTTCGATGCGGCAGCCGCCAAACTCGGGAATGTATACTCCCGGCTCGATGGTGATGACATTGCTGGTTGCCAATACATCCTCCGAGGTCTGGCTCAGCGATGGCCCCTCGTGGATGAATAGCCCCACTCCGTGCCCCAGCGAATGGGTGAAGTATTCGCCGTAGCCCCGCTCCCTCAGGGAGTTTCGGGCGATGCTGTCGAGGTCTTTGGCAGCCACACCAGGAGCAACGGCCTCGAGGGCCGCCATCTCTGCTTCCAGCACCGCCTGGTATAGCCCGCGTAGCTCTGCTGAAACCTTTCCTACGCCTACAGTGCGGGTCATATCTGAGCAGTAGCCGTTGGTTACGCAGCCAAAGTCTAGCGTCACCAATTCACCAGCCTCGATGACCTTATGGCTGGCCCCGCCGTGGGGCATGGCGCTGCGTAGGCCCGAGGCCACCGTGATACCGAAAGCCACCCCTTCTGAGCCGTGCTTGCGCAAGTAGAACTCGAGTTCCAGCGCCAGGTCAACCTCCCGCACTCCAGGCTTGATAAAGGGCAGAATATGCTCGAAACCGGCATCGCTGAGGGTTGCCGACTTGCGAATGACCTCGATCTCGTCAGGGTTCTTGACCCGGCGGATGTCGTCGAAAACGTTGTGGGTGGCAACGAACTCCACCTCGGGCATATCCTTTTTGAAGGATTCCAAGGTGGCCACGCTCAGCTCATCGGCTTCAAAGCCCACCCGCCCCCGAAAATACTCCGCCAGCAGCTTGTTCATCTCGCCCCGATTGAGCAGGATGCGCTTTGGAAAGCTTTGCTGGCTAGCTTCGGCGATGTAGCGCCCATCGGTGATAAAAATCGCGCCAGCCTTGCTAAGCACTATCTTGCCATCCTTACCCGCGACAAAGCCCGACAGATAGCGAACATTCTCAGCTTTAGAAACATACAGCGCGTCGAGCTTGAGTCCATCTAGAAGCTGACCAAAATCTACTGGCATGGCGTGTCCAGGCACGCCCCAAGCCACCGGATTCATTCCCTTTTTGCTGGAGTCCACCCGCCAAACTTTACCCGCTCGAGCCTCTTCGCGCAAATAAAAAACTCACGAACAAAATATCGTGAAACAAGATACAAAAAGTAGATTTCGCGCCTATCCATTCATATGAAAAAGCGAGTGTCTTTCTGGACGGAACGCAGTGAGGTGAGGAATCCGATGCGCTACGGTCAACTGAACGCAGACCACGACAGCGTATCAGATTCCTCGCCAAAGGCGGGCTCGGAATGACAGTGCTTATCGCGGTTTCCGCTATTTTTGCCGCTACTCATGGCGGCAAAAAGGAGCTGGGTACGGTCTTTCTAGCTCAATGGAGGATCCTATTCTTTCTGAAAACCGCTCTAGGCTTTTGCCAAACCGAACTTGACCGCACCTTCCTCATCTTGCAGCTCTGTGAGGAAGCCACTCACCTGGCCCTGATTGAGCGACAGGGCCAGGGTTTCCTCTTGCAAACGCGGGCCAAACTGCATCAGCGACTCGGCGTATTTGCCCTCGGCAGCATAGGTCAGGTGGATGCGATCCGAGACCTGAAGGCCCATCTCTTTTCTTGCTTGCTGTACCAACCGCACCAAGTCTCGAGCCAACCCCTCGAGAAACAGCGCATCGTCCACTATGACCTCTAAAGCCGCCAAATACCCATCCTGCTCCTGGGCCGAATAGCCTTCAGGCGACTGCGCTTCCAGCAGCAGCTCCTCGGGCATTATGGCGACGGTTTCGCCGTTTAGCTCGAGCTTCAGTTCCTTCTCGGCTTTAACCGTCGCCGCAACATGTCTGCTGTCGAGTTCGGACAACGCCGCGCGAATGGCGGGAACTTGCTTGCCGTACTTTTTGCCAAGGATGGGTAAGTTCGGTAAAACGCGGTAGGAAAGCAGTTTTTGACTGAAATCCAGTACCTCCACGGCTTTGACGTTGAGTTCCTCGGCGATTTCATCGGCGAAGTGCCGGAGCCCTGTACGCTCATCCTCGGTTGGGGCGGTGACGAGAACTTTGGGCAGCGGCATCCGGGTTTTGACCCCACTCACGCCTCGAGCAGCACGCGCTAAACCCACCACTTTGACCACCGCACCCATTTGAGCTAACAAAGTCTCGTCGTTAAGACTGCTGTCGGCTTTGGGCCACCCGGAAAGATGAACCGACTCGGCAGCATCAACATCCACCGAGCGCACCAAGTTTTGCCACAGTGCTTCGGTGACGAACGGTGTAAACGGCGCGGCAAGTTGGGCTACCGTCACCAGGGCTTGCCAGAGCGTTGCATACGCGGCTTCGCGGTCAGCAGCATCCTCGTTTTTCCAGAAGCGGCGGCGGTTGCGGCGGACATACCAGTTGGAGAGTTCCTCCACGAAATCCTCGAGCGCTGTTGCAGCACCTCGCGCGTCGTAATGCTCGAGCGCCTTACTAATTGCTTGGATTAGATGCTGCGTCCTCGAGACTAACCAGCGGTCTATCTCGGGCCGCTGGTTGACTTCGGGCGCATGCTTCAAATCGGGCTTGTCCAGATTGGCGTATAGCACGAAGAAGCTATATACGTTCCAGAGCGTGTTGAGAAAGCCCCGCATGGCCTCAGCCACCAGCCGCTCGCTGAAACGCTTGGTGTCGCCGGGGTCGCTGGCGGTGAACATATACCAGCGCACCGCGTCCGCGCCGTATTTATCAAACACCGCCAGCGGCTCGACCACGTTCCCGACGCTTTTGGACATCTTTTTGCCCTTCTCGTCCACCAGGTGTCCAAGGCAAATTACGTTTTTGAAGGCGGGCTGGTCATAGAGCAGTGTCGAGATGGCGTGAAGTGAGTAGAACCAGCCGCGTGTTTGGTCTATTGCCTCGCTGATAAAGTCGGCGGGGAAGTGGCGTGCGGCCTGCTCGGCATTCTTTTCATTGCCGGGCATAGGTTTGAGGGAAACCATCGTGTAACGGCTGTTGCTTGTCCCAAGTATCTGAGGATCTGAATCTTCTTCCAACATTAAATGCCACTGTGCATAGGGCATTGCACCGGAGTCAAACCACACGTCTAGGACTTCGGGAACACGCTTAAAAGTTTTGCTGCCCCGGACGAAGGTAATGTCATCTACGTAAGGCCGGTGCAGGTCTAGGTCTGATAAATCCCGGCCCGCCAATTGGGAAAGCTCGGCGACACTGCCCACGCACACCGATTCTGAGCCGTCCTCGGCGACCCAGAAGGGGAGAGGCGTGCCCCAGTAGCGCTCGCGGCTGATGGCCCAGTCCACGTTATCCTTGAGCCAGTTGCCGAAGCGTCCGTGCTTGATATGCTCGGGAACCCAGTTGATGCGCTCGTTGTTGTCGTAGAGCTGCTTGCGGTAGTTGGAAGTTTTGACGTACCAGCTTGGCTTGGCAAAATACAGGATGGGGTCGCCGGTACGGTCATGGAAGGGGTAGCGGTGGCGGATTTGTCCAGCGTGATACATTACCCCACGCTCTTTCATCTCGCGGATGAGTCCCTTATCTGCATCCTTGAAGAATTTTCCGCGTTCGCCAGTGACTTGCATAACGCCGTGGTCGTCAGTCCCAAAAATGAAAACCGCTCCGTATTTACGAGCAATCTCCAAGTCTTCTGCTCCATAAACAGGAGCTTCATGCGCGATTCCCGAGCCGTCTTCAGCACTTACAAAATCGGCGAGAGCGACAAAATGTATGAAAGGTTTACCTCTACTTTGGTTGATTAATATTTGAGAACCAGAGTAGTTCACAGGCTCGTTTTTCTCAAAAATCTCTTGCCAAACCTCGGGAAATGGCGGTGCGTACGTCCACCACTCCATGTCTTCACCTTTGAGGTGAGCGACGACTTCCAGCTCTTCTTTATGCAACTCGGCCACACGCTGAACTGCATCTGTCGCGAGTATCAGGTGCCCCACCGAAGGAGATTTGACGAGCGTATAATCCATCTTGGGATTCACCGCTGCCATCGTGTTCGAGGGCAGCGTCCAGGGCGTGGTAGTCCAGACCAGGATGGCGGGATTTTCCAGCGATTCTAGTCGAACGCCTTGGGCCTCGAGCTTCCCCCGTACCGTCTGGGGCGTGGTTTCCAGTTTCAATGGAAACCGCACGTAGACGCTCGGGTCGTCCACTTCTTTGTACCCGTCGGCGATTTCGTTTTGCGAGAGCGTGGTGGAAATGCGCGGCGAGAGCGGCACCACCTTGTAATCCCGCACCACCATGCCCTTGTCCCACATCCGCTTGAGCAGGTTCCACACTGACTCGATATAGCTGTTCTGGTAGGTGATGTAGGGGTCGTCCAGGTCTACCCAGTAGCCCATCCGCTCGGTGAAATGGTTCCAGTCGGTGATGTTCTCGAAAACCCACTCCCGGCACAGCTTGGTAAACTCGGCGATTTCGTCGCGGCTGAGGGTTTTGCGGCCTAGCACCCCGAGCTTTTTCTCCACTGCGATTTCGACGGGCAAGCCGTGGGTGTCCCAGCCGCCCTTGCGGGTGACATGAAAGCCCTGCATGGCTTTGTAGCGCGGGAACAGGTCTTTGAAGCTCCGCGCCAGGACGTGGTGCATGGCCGGTTTGCCGTTGGCGGTGGGCGGCCCTTCGTAGAACACGAACTCGCCCTCGAGAGCGGGCTTCTCCTCGGATTTCTCGAAGATGCGTTGCTCTTTCCAGAAGGAAAGAACGCTGGCCTCGAGGCCCGGAAAATCCGCCCCGCCCACTTCTTTGAACAGCTTTTTCTCGTCTACCATTTGGGCTCCTTCTGAGGCCCAGGGCGTTGCCTTAGGCAATGGCCGCTCTGCGACTAACCCAAACGAAAGTCCGCACCCGGAGTCCGTTTGGGCTTCTCAGGTGCGGACGAGACTGTGATATCCCGCGTTACCACCGCACTTCCGTTGGAGGATAAAGGTTGAAGGATGAAAGATGAAGGCAAAAGCCTTTATCCGTAATCCTTTATCCTTCATCGCGCCTCCGGCGCTCGTTCACGCTATCTCGGGCGAACCCGTCAGGGTCTACTTTCCTCCTTAGTTCCCTTTGCCCTCTGGGAGAGGGTTAGGGTGAGGGAAGGGTTCTTCCTGAAGAAAAGGGGGCGATTTTCGGCGCTCTCGAGTTGCCGCCCGGCTCACACTGTACCGGACTCGCTGAATGGGCTCAGGGCACGTACTCTTCCCCAGTTGGCAGCACTGGCTGCCGCTTTACACTGACCCCAACTTGTGCTACTCTTCACGGTTAGCGGTCAGCACCTTTAGGGTAGCAACCCGCATCTCCTGAGTCAACCAGGTCAGTTCCATGCGCCAGAGCGAATGCGCTTTCTGCCATGCCCCCGCAGTGGACGCGACCAACGTCTATTGCTTCTCATACGCGGCGGGGAATATACTTCTGAGGGTTCCACACAACAACATAGAAGTAATCGTCCTTCGGGATATCTCGTTGTTGGGCCATAAACAAGTCTGTTTAGACTGGAGCAAAGCCGATGCCAAGACCAAATAGCGATCCTAACGCCGATACCCAGACTGCCCTGACCCGTACTGGAAAGAAAATTCGCCGCAAAACCCCTAACGCGGATATGCCCCTTAGCTACCAGGAACTTTCCAATCGCATCCTGCCCGAGCTGCATTTGCTAGCAGCGGAGGCGGGCATAGCCGATTACAAAAAACTCTCCAAAGACGAGCTGGTCATGACCTTGCTCTCGCAGGAAGCCACCGACGAAGGTCTGCGTATCGCCAAGGGTTATTTAGAGATTTCCTCCGATGGCTACGGGTTTTTGCAGGAAAACCTATATGTGCTCGAGTCGCGCTCAGTTATCGTATCGGCGGGCCTGATCAAGCAATACCAACTGCGCACGGGCGACTATATCGTCGGTAAAGCCCGAGTCCCCCGCGAAAACGAACGCTACGGCACCTTGATGAAAGTCGAGGCCGTCAACAACCTCGACCCCGAGGCTGCGGTCAAGCGGCCCAAGTTCGACGATTTAGTGCCGCAGTTCCCCGACCGCCAATTGATTCTCGAGACTACCGGCGAAGAATCCTCCAACCGCGTTATAGACCTGTTAGCCCCTATCGGGCGGGGTCAGCGCGGCCTGATTGTGGCCCCACCCAAGGCCGGTAAGACCACCTTGCTCAAAAAAGTTGCACGGGCTGTCCTGCGCAATGAACCCGACGTGAAGGTGATTGTCCTGCTGGTAGATGAGCGCCCCGAAGAAGTCACCGATTTCCGCGAGTCGGTGGACGGGGCCGAGGTAATTGCCTCGACCTTCGACGAGCCCCCGCAAAACCATATCCGCGTAGCCGAGTTTGTCCACGAGCGCAGCCGCCGTATTGTCGAGGAGGGTGGGCACGTTTTAATCCTCCTGGACTCGATTACCCGCCTGGCTCGAGCAAATAACCTGGTCACGCCCCCAACGGGTCGTACACTATCGGGCGGGTTGGACTCGGCGGCGCTGCATTTCCCCAAGCGGTTCTTGGGCGCGGCCCGCAATATCCGGGGTGGGGGTTCCCTGACCATCCTGGCTACCGCCCTAGTCGAGACTGGAAGCCGCATGGATGATGTAATCTTCGAGGAGTTCAAGGGGACGGGCAACATGGAACTGCACCTCTCCAGAAGGCTCGAGGAACGCCGCATTTTCCCGGCCATTGACATCCTCAAGTCCGGTACCCGGCGTGAGGAGTTGCTCTTGGGCGAGGAAGTGATTCGGAAAATGTGGCTGTTGCGCAAGGTTCTGGCCGATATGGATCCTGCTGAAGCCATGGAAATGCTCCTTGGTAGGCTGTCGCGTACCAAAACCAATAAGGAGTTCCTTGCAACTTTGGCAGGTAAGTAGGTATACTTCCCCAAGGTCTGACACCCGAGCCCGAAGCCCCACTCGAGAATGTTCAGATTTTGTAGCTGAGGCTCTGCTGAGTCCCTCATGAGTCTCAAGTGATGTGGGTATAAATACGTAGTTCGTCGTCGGAGGTTGACTTTGCCTATCAACGAAGTTTTGAGCAGTGCGCTGGCAACGGGAGTTTTAGGTCTCCCCCTGGGCCTACCCCAAGCTAATCTGCCCAAAAGTGCTGAGATCGCCATAGCGTCTCCGGCTAAAAAGGGTTGGTTGATCTACACCGTGCAGCCTGGCGATACGCTGAGCGCAATCGCGGTGCGCTTTGGGGCGAATACCAAGGCCATTATGTGGGCCAGCGGTATCAGCAACGATGCGCTGCATCCCGGAGATACGCTGCGTATCCCCCTGGCCGATGCCTCGCAAAGCACGGTACGCCTTCCCCCTGGTGTGCAGGAATATACCGTACACGCCGGAGATACCGTGGAGTCGGTAGCCAGACGTTTTTACCTCACCCCCCTGGGCTTAATCTCGGCCAACCCCAGCATCGCCAGCCTGGATCGCCTCACGGAGGGTTCTACGTTATATATCCCTACCGTCGAAGCCGGGCTGTTGGTGCAACTTCAGAAGGGCCAGACCATCAAGGACTTGGCCGCCCGCTTTGGTTTGCCGGTGATGCAGATCGCCAGAGCCAATGCCCTGAAGTCGCCCACCGAAGTTGGCACGGGCGACTTTATCTTGCTCCCTGGAGTCCAGGCCAAGACTACCTATAACAAGCTCTTGGATTTGCAGGCAGCTGAGCGCAAAGCCCGCCAACAAGAAGCCTTGCGCCTGGCTGCTGAGCAGAAAAAGCAGGAGACCGCACGCCTGGCTGCCGAAGCCCTGCGCAAACAGCAGCAACGGCGGCTCGAGCAACAGGCGGCTCAGGCCGCACAGCAGCAGCAGTCCTCGAGCCAGAGCGAGGTGCGCCGAGCCAACTACGTGGTGGCGGCAGCAGGCTATCGCTATCCGGTGAATCGCTTTGTCATCACCACCTACTTTGGGGCTCGAGGGGCTTACCAGCGCTTCCATACCGGGCTAGACCTAGCTGCCCCGATGGGCACGCCGATCTATGCTGCCAGGGCGGGCCAGGTCGAAACCGCCGGGTGGAGCCCTTATGGATATGGCCTGAATGTCATTCTCAACCACGGTGGCAATGTCGAAACCCTATATGGTCATATGTCCCGCATCGTGGCCCAGCCAGGGGAGTACGTCCAGCGCGGACAGCTTATTGGATATGTGGGCTCGACCGGCTGGTCTACTGGCCCGCATGTCCACTTCGAGGTGCGGGTCAACGGGGTAGCCCGCAATCCACTAGCGTATCTGCCCTAAAGCAGTTTGTGCTTGTAGGGTCGGGTCTCGGATCCGGCCCTAGGTTTTGACTGGTTATTGCGCTTCTCACCTGTAACACTGCGGGCTTAGTGCCAGCCCGCTACCTCCTGATCGCCGAAGATCAGGCGACGCAGCTCGTGCGTGAAGAAGCCCTGGGAAGAAGGGTCGAACACACTGGCCGCGTTTAGCGCCCGGAGCTGTTCAGGATTAAGGCTGACCTCGAGTGAGGCCAGATTGTCTTGTAGTTGCTCGAGCCTGCTGGCTCCCAGCAGCAGCGAGGTTACACCCGGCTGTGCCACGGCCCAGGCCAAGGCGACTTGGGCAGGCGGGCAACCCCCCTGCGCCGCCACCGCCTTCAGGGTGTCCAGTGTCCGCCAGTTGCGCTCGGTGAACTTAGTATCCCCAAATGGGTTGGGGCCGCTCAGCCGCCCCTGACCGCTGGCCCCTGCCTCCTCGCGCGTGTACTTACCGGTTAGGAATCCGGCAGCCAAGGGGCTCCACGGCACGATGCCCAGGCTGCTCTCGCGGGCGGCAGGAATATGCTCCTGCTCGATGCTACGTGCAACGAGGGAATACTCGAGCTGGGGCTGGGCGTACCGTAGGCCTGGGCCAGCGCAGCGGCCCTAGCAGCATACCAGGCCGGATTGTTCGAGAAGCCGAAGTAACGAATCCTCCCTGCCCGAACCAAATCGCCTAGGCTTTGCAGCGCCTCTTCCACTGGTGTAACCATGTCCCAGACGTGCATCCAAGCGAATCTTGGGGGTGAAGCCGGACAGATGCGTGAGGTTCTGGTCGCGGGGGAGCATGGCAAGAAGAAAGCCGGACGAGCCCCGTCCCTGGATTTAGATGATCAGTTGGTACTCACCCTGAGCTTCTGGCGGGAATACCGTACCCACCAGCATCTAGCCCTGGACTGGGAGGTGGATGAAAGCACGGTGCGGCGCAGCATTGAACGGGTGGAGAATGCCCTAATCCAATCGGGTAAGTTTAGCCTACCCGGACGTAAACCTTTGCAATGGGAAGCGCGATGCCCAGGCGACCCGCCAACGGATTCTCGAGGCGGTCACCGCCGAATTCGCCCGCTATGGGATCATCGGAGCCCGTGTGGATCGCATTGCTGAGGCAGCGGGATGTAATAAAGCCATGATCTACGCTTATTACGCCAGCAAGGATCAACTATTCGATGCGGTTTTCGATGCCCTGATCGTCCGCAATATGCATGATGTGCCCGTTGATGTACACGACCTCCCCGAGTATGCGGCCCGCCTTTTCGACCAATACCGTAAATACCCTGAGGTTCTGAGAATTGGCATCTGGGATCGCCTCGAGCGCGATGCCGCAGGCATGAAGATTAAGGCTGTGCTGGAAGCCAACGAATATAAGGTGAACGCGATAAGTAAAGCTCAGCAGGCAGGACACATCCGCACCCACTTTCCGGCTGCCGTGCTGCTGGAGTTGATCCTGGCCCTGACCCAAACCCACTCTAACCTCGAGGAAGGCTCGAGCGGTGACTTAGGGCATGCCAAACGCCGACAGACCATTAAGGACGCGGTGAGCGCTCTTCTTCGCCACTAAGACATTTGTATCATCCTACGTCCGGGACAGGGATTTTCGAGCTTTTATTTTCTTATCCTGGATGTCTGTGTTTTTAGCCTTTGGTTTTTCGCTTGGAGCGTCTTGGGTATGACCTGCGACAGCCGCTTGGCTTACAACGCTTTCCGCTTTGGGCATTTATCCTTAAGCTAAGAAAGTTGGAGGAAGTATGGAGAAAGCTACGCTAAGGGTTAAAACGGGTTTTGCTGAGATGTTCAAGGGCGGAGTGATCATGGACGTGGTCAACGCCCAGCAGGCCGAGGTCGCGCAGGAGGCCGGGGCTGTTGCGGTGATGGCCTTAGAACGGGTTCCTGCCGATATTCGTGCTCAGGGCGGCGTGGCCCGTATGTCTGACCCCAAGCTCATCAAGGAGATTATCGCGGCGGTTTCTATTCCGGTGATGGCCAAGTGCCGCATCGGGCACATCGTGGAGGCGCAGATCCTCGAGGCCCTGGGGGTGGACTTCATTGACGAATCTGAAGTGCTGACCCCCGCCGACGAAGCTTTCCACGTGGACAAGTTTGCTTTCAAGGTGCCCTTCGTATGTGGTTCGACCAACATCGGCGAGGCTTTGCGCCGTATTGGAGAGGGGGCCGCGATGATTCGTACCAAGGGCGAGGCCGGAACCGGGAACGTGGTCGAGGCTGTGCGTCACGCCAGAAGCGTTCTGGGCAGCATCCGCCAGATTCAGGCCATGCCCCGCGAAGAACTCATGACTTTTGCCAAGCAAAACGGCGCACCCTATGACCTGGTGCTGTGGATTCAGGAAAATGGCAAGCTCCCGGTGGTGAACTTCGCTGCGGGCGGTGTTGCTACGCCTGCCGATGCCGCTTTGATGATGCACTTGGGCATGGACGGAGTATTCGTAGGTTCGGGCATTTTCAAGTCGGGCGACCCCCGCCGCCGGGCCAAGGCCATCGTGCGGGCCGTGACCCACTACAACGACCCGCAGATTCTGGCGGAGGTGTCGGAAGACCTCGGCGAACCGATGGTAGGCATCAACCTCGATTTCCTGGCAGAAGAAGACAAGCTCGCTAAGCGCGGATGGTAAAAGCAATTTCCCCCCCAAGGCTTCGCTAGAAGGGCGAAGCCTTTTTGTGCTTGGTATAAGTTACGGCTGCGTTACGCAAAATATAACTCAGAATGCTAGACTCGTAACGATATGGGAACTCAGACCATCGTTGCCCTGTTGTTAGCGGTTACGCTTGTGGTGGCGCTGCTTCCAGTTTGGATAATCCCCAGCCTTAGCCGCCGCAAAGCCGAGCGCCAGTTGGATCAGCTCAACGAGCTATACCGCTATGCTCGCCGCCATAACACCTTCGTGCGCAACCATAATGGGCTGCGCTATGTGGTGGTGCTGGGTAGCCGAGGTTTTCACTATCTGCTCGAGGGCCATAGCGTGAGCCGCGAACGCTTGTTACGCGCTCTGGGCGAAGATAAAGAGGGTTTGTTGCTCAAGGCTGAAGGCGAGGAAAGCCGTCACGGCCCCAGCCCAACCTTTACTACCGCAGCAGCCTGAGAGACGAAAGCGGAAAACCGCTCTATCGCAGTCTTCCGGGCTCTGCGGCTACCCGAGGGCGGAGTGCGCGTAGCGCATAGCCGCTCTGCGGCTACCCGAGCTAACCTGGATGGGAGCCAACCGTTCAATCCAGAACGTGGTTTCTCAAATGCCTATTGGCTCAAACATCATGAAGACCGCCCTAAATTTGTAGCAGCACATCGCGCTGTTTCTCAATCTGTGCGAGTAGCCTCGAGAGCAGCGATTTTTCAGCCAACACCACCAACCCCTTCTGACCCAGAGGAAGCAAAACCACCACAGCCTGCGACAGCGAGAGGATGGCAAGCTGGGCGGGTCGACTGGAAAGCTCTCCGGCGAGGTTGCGCAAGTCATCAAAGACGTGTTGGGTCTTGTGGTCGGCGATGGGCAGACTACCCCACAGCAAGCGCCCCTGTTCGACCAGGGCCACTGCCTCTACCCCCCGCATCTGGAAGGAGGTCAGGGCCATCTGAAACTCGGCGGGCAGGGTCGTGGTGGGGATGGGAGCGGCCTGCGATACTCGAGCGGCCTGAGCAGGAGGAGACACAGACTCCGCAGGGGCATCAAATACGTCCAGCAGAGTGTCGAGGTCTACCCCTCGGAGTTCTTCCAGCACCGAGCGGGCGGCCTGATACTCCTGGGCCAATTGACCCTCGAGGCGCTCGGCTTCTTCCAGGGTGCGCCGCACCTCCAAGAGCGAACTCGCCCCTAGCCGCAGCAGACGTTCCGAGGCCGACTGCAAAAAATCACACAGGGGCTTGAGGCGAAATACTGTCTCGCCGCCCGCGCTTTTGTGGGCCTCGAAGGATTCCAGCAAGGCATTGATACGGCCTCCGAGTTCGGCCCGGAGGGCTTCTTGTGACCGGCGCATCCGCGCTAGCAGCGAGTGAATCTCTTCCAGGTTGGGGAGTTCACCAGCGCTGAGCAGGCTTCTGGCCTGGTTCACCCTGGCTTCGAGGTCTTCTCCGCCCAATCCTCGCAGGCTGCGCCCAGCAATCTCGTAACGCGAAAGCTCCTCGGTCATCGCGGCCCGGCGGGCCGCCACGAACTCCTCGAGCAGGTTTTCGATGGGCGCAGGATCGCTAAACTGGCCCTGGGCCAGACCTTCTCTAGCCGCAGACAGAGCCTTGTGCACCTCGCCCAACGACTCCTTGAGAGTTTGCTCGAGGGTGGAAGTGCGGGCCTCGAGCGTATCCAGACGTGAGGCAACCAGGGCTCGGGCGTGAGCAGTGAGGCTATTGACATAGGTCTGTAGGCTAGCCAGCGATTCGCGGGTTCCGGGTTGCTCCAGGCGCAGCAACACCGCTTGCTTGCCTGCTTCCAGAGGCTCCAGGGGCGGTAGAGCTTGCACCGCCGCCCGCAGGCTCATGCGACCCAGCCCTTCTTCTTCCCGCTCTTTGGCAAGTTCTGTAAGGAGGCTGGAGAGCTGGTTTCTGGCCCGTCCCAAAGCATCTTCCAGGGCTGGAAGGTCGCTCAGGGTGGCCAGGAAAACCTCGACTTCGGCTTGATTGCGGTAAGGCGATAGCGCGGCCTCGGCCTCGAGACGTAGGGTTTCCAATGAAGCTTTGAGGCGGTTTTGTCGTTCGCGCAGTTCGCGGGCGGTTTTTTCCTCGGCCTCGAGGCTGGTCAGAACCCCCTCGAGTTCGGATATTTCTCCCGGCAGCCCTCCGCTCATCAGGGTCTGTCCAGCGATTTCCAACCGGGCCTGTAGCGAGGTGGTTTTTTCTGAAGGAGCCAGATGTCTTAGCCGCTCGGTCAGCCATTCGTAGCGCACCCTGGTCTCGGCGACCAGTTCGGCGTGGGCCTCTTTGAGCTGGGCTTCAAAAGCTCCCAGGCGCTCGCCTAAGGGGATGCCCGCCTCGAGGTCGGCCCGCACGGCAACCAAGGGGCCAACCACTTCCGAGCGGGTCAGGGCCGCCGCATAGCGCTCGCTGAGGGCTTCTAGCTTACGCCGATCCTCGGCCACGTCAATCTCGCGGATACGCGACTGCTGCTCGGTGGTAAGGGCCTCGAAGTCCAAGTCGAGCACCAACTCGGAGTCGTCCCAGGCCATCTCCACGGTGGGGTTTTTGGGTTGGTGGACGGTTTCATCCTCGAGCAGGATGGCACTTTCTATGGTGGGGTTTTGCACCACACTGCTCTCGACCAGTTTGCGCATCTCTGCCGCCAGCGCCCGCGCCCGTTCGACCTCGGCGGGAGCCAGGGTCTCGCCTTGGTGGGCCTCCTGGATTTGCCGCAACAGGTTTTCCAGGCGGCGCACCTTGGGGCCGCCCACGCTCTGGACGCGCTCGAGGGCCATTTGTAAATCGGCGATGTCGCGGGTCTGGCGCAACAGCGCCGATTGTAGCCGCTCCTCGAGGCCCGCCAGCACCTCTTGCCCCTCGCGTAGCAGCGAAGCTACCGTGCTGGCCTCGGGGTCTTGTTTGATAACGCTCATCAAACCCCGCAGCCTACCCACTTCGGGCCAATCCAGATACAGGCTAAAGCGCTTGAGACCCCCTTCCAGCTCCATGAGCAACGCTCCGTCCTGAACGGACAAAGGCTCGGGTTTAGCTTCGGTTTTGACTTCTTCGGCCCCGATGGCCTTGAGCATTTCTTCGATACGAGCCCTGGCCGCAGTGGGGCTCATACGCGACTGCAACTCGCGGTAGACCAGCCGCTTGAGGATTACCTCGGCCTGGGAAGGGTCGAGCTGGTCGGGGTTTACCCCCAACCGCCGCACCCCCTCCTCCAGCACCATGCGCGTACGCTCACCCAAAACGGGCTCAAGGGACTGGTTAAGGGTCTGATACAGCGACAAACTAACAACCTCCCCCTTGGGTACAGCTCCCTGTCAGGTTATACCGACTTCATTTGGCTAGACTTGCTGGGCAAGACTGGCTAAATGCGACTGAAAGGAGTCCCCTATAAATCTACCAAGATAGGAAATCCTGACAGATTCGGTATTAGTGTAGCGCTTAAATCCTATCCGCACGGTTCAAACCAGCATTAAGAAATCCTATCTTGGCTTTCATGATGATTCCACCTTGCAAAGCAGCCACCCCCTCGAGGTTAGCTCGGGTAGCGGCTCCGCAGAGCCTGCTGCTGTGCGGCTTCACTTGAGTACCAGTGCAGCCAAGACCTCTACCATTTGACCCTTGCTATACTTCGAGATAACAGCCTTAACTATTCTTGACCCATAATAAAAATCCCTGGTCTCGAGACCAGGGATTTCCTTCAGGGCTCGACCCTACTTTATGAACAACATATCGCGGTAGCTCGGCAGCGGCCAGTGGTCGGCAGCTACGATTTTCTCCAGGGTATCGGCGGCCTTGCGCACCTCGAGCATCGCTGGGAGCACTTTGTCACGCATATGGTGGGCCTTCTCGTGAACCGACTCCCCACCTTCGGCGGCATTCTGGGTTTTGAGCTTCTCGAGCGCGTCGGAAAGGGCATCGGTGGCTTTGCCGACCTGCTCGGCGGCACGGGTGGCGGCCTTGCTCTTCATGCCCACGCTACTGAGGTCGGCCAGATAGCCCAGGGCCCCCGGCAGAATCTGGGTCTGGGCAATCCACTCAGTGGTCTCGCCCTCGATGTTTACCGACTTGAAGTAGATGTCGTACATGATTTCCTGCCGGGCCTCGAGTTCGCGCTGGTTGAGCACCTCGTACTTGGCGAAGAGGTCGGCGTTTTTCTTGTCGGTGAAGCGCTCGATGGCATCCAGTGCGGTGCGCAGGTTCAAGAGGCCACGCTTGGCTGCTTCCTTATGCCAGGCTTCGGCGTAGCCATCACCGTTGAAGATGATCCGGCTATGCTTTTTGTAGGTGTCCTTGAGCACGTCTAGCAGAGCATCCTCGAGGCTCTTCTTTTTCTTCAAACCGGCCTCGAGCGCTGCCCCCAGCACGTCCACCGACTCGGCCACGATGGTGTTGAGCACGGTAATGGGCAGCGAGATGCTCTGGCTGGAACCCACCGCGCGGAACTCGAACTTGTTCCCGGTGAAGGCAAAAGGCGAGGTACGGTTGCGGTCGCCTGCGTGCATGGGCAGGTGCGGCAAAACCGGCGTGCCCAGCTTGAGCAGGCCCGGCTTGCTACCCGTGCCCTTGCCACTCATCAGTCGCTCGAATACCCCGGTTAGCTCGCTGCCCAGAAAAATCGAGAGGATGGCGGGCGGGGCTTCGTTGGCTCCTAGGCGGTGGTCGTTGGAGGCTCCGGCCACACTGATGCGCAAGAGATCTTGATGGACATCCACCGCGCGAATCACGGCGGCGCAAAAGAATAAAAACGAGAGGTTGGTGTGGGGGTCGTCGCCAGGCTCGAGCAGATTTATCCCGGTATCCGTGCCCATGCTCCAGTTGCAGTGCTTGCCTGAGCCGTTGATACCGGCGAAGGGTTTCTCGTGCAGCAGGGCCATCAAGCCATGCTTGCGGGCCGTGTTGCGCAGGATTTGCATGATCAACTGTTGGTGGTCAGCGGCTACGTTGGAGGGCTCGAAGATGGGCGCGATTTCGTACTGCCCTGGAGCTACCTCGTTGTGGCGGGTCTTGACTGGGATACCCAAAGCGTACATCTGGTGCTCGGCATCGGTCATGAAGGAGAGCACTCGGTCGGGGATGCTGCCGAAGTAGTGGTCTTCGAGCTCCTGTCCGCGCGGAGGCTTGGCCCCGAACAGGGTGCGCCCGGTCATCACCAGGTCGGGCCGCGCCAGGTAGAAGTCCTCGTCAATCAGGAAATACTCTTGTTCGGCTCCTAGCGTGGAGGAGACCTTGTTGGCGGAGATGCCGAAGTGCGGCAGCACCTTCTGGACAGCTTTGTTGAGGGCTTCAGTCGAGCGCAGCAGGGGAATCTTGAGGTCTAGGGCTTCTCCCGTCCAGGAGGCGAAGGCAGTGGGGATGCATAGCGTCGCGCCGTTGGAGTGGCGCATGATGAAAGCTGGGGAAGTCGGATCCCAGGCGGTGTAGCCCCTGGCCTCGAAAGTCGCGCGGATGCCGCCGGAAGGGAAGGAAGAAGCATCAGGCTCGGCCTGAATCAAATCCCTGCCGCCAAACTGGGCGATGGCCGAGCCGTCGGAGGTGGGAGAGAGGAAGCTATCGTGCTTCTCGGCGGTCAGGCCGGTGAGCGGATGGAACCAGTGGGTGTAGTGGGTGGCCCCTTTCTCCAAGGCCCAGGTTTTCATCGCCAGAGCTACGGTGTCGGCGATGGCAGGGTCTATCACCGCGCCTTTCTCGATGGTCGCCTGGAGCGACTTATAGGCGGGCTTGGACAGCCGGTGGCGCAGTTCCTCGAGGCTCAGGGTGTCGCTGGCAAAGATTTCATTCATAACAGTGTTTGCATTAGTTATATCCTTTACTTCCCTCATTTAGCTACCTCCCAAATAATCGGGGCTCTTCATTGCCAAAAACCAGGGCACATACTGAAGTGTGGTTTTGGCGGCAAAAAGTCCGACACTTGCCCCGTTAGCCTACCACATCTTGCAGAAATATCCACCGCCCGTACAAAGTGTGGCAATCATATTGGTCTTTTGCTGAGTTTTCTTGGTAGTTTTGACAAAAAAGTGGTACACCCCGTGTTCCAAGGAGTTTCTCTTAGAGTAGTTTTCATAAGTAACAGCCTTCCCCGCCAATATCCGGTACGGTTGAATCATGATGGGTACGGGATGTTGTGCTCCTTGAGTACCGGCATGGGACTCGAAGACATGCCGCTGGACTCGGCGGCATTCTCGTCTTCGTCGCCGGGCGACGTACTGTCGCTTCACTGGAGGGGAGCATAAATGCCGGAAATGCGGTAAGCGTCCCTCCGTGAGGCAGCGCCTAGGCTGCCGTTTGACCAGACCGGGTGGGTTCAGACCCCGAGGCTGACAATCTGGTAGGGAGTGAAGGCAAAGCTCAAAGCCTGGTTATCTACGGAAAGTTTTTCCTGGGTTTCCTCGAGCAGGTTAATTTGCCGGGCGGTTTTGCCCAGGAAATCGGCCTCGAGCCGCGCGGTTCCACGCCCACCCAGGGCCTCGTAGAGCCGTAACACCAATCCCGTGCCATCCTCGCTTTTTTTGAGCGCGGAGAGCCTTAGACCGGGCTGGTCGAGCTGCATCAAGCGTTGGGTGGTGGGCCAGGGGCCTCCTTTGGCCGGGAGAATCACTGCCTGCAAGGGAGCGTTCAGGTCTTGAGCCTCGAGTACCGTACCGCCGCGCCAGTCGCCGCTGTGCGGATAAAGTGCGTAGGTAAAGTGGTGTTCGCCCTCCTCGGCGAAGGGGTCGGGGTAGACCGGGGAGCGCAGCAGGGTCAGACCCAAGGTATGGCCCTGGGCGCTGTGCCCATATTTGCCGTCGTTGAGCAGGCTCACGCCATACCCCGCCTCGCTCAGGTCGGCCCAGCGATGCCCGCTCACCTCGAAACGGGCGGCATCCCAACCGGTGTTGCGGTGGGTGGGCCGGGCCACCGCGCCGTAGGCGGTCTCAAAATAGGCCTCGTGGCTGCGCAAGTTGAGGGGGAAATAGGCCCGCAGCAGAGTGCGCCGCCGCTCCCAGCGCATATGCGTAACTACCTCGAGCCGCCTGCTGCCTGCTTTGAGGCAATATTCTTGCTCGATGGTTGCCCCATCCAAGCCGCGCTCTACGGCTATGCGGGCCTCTAGCGCCCCTTTCTGGGCTACTCGAGGGGCTTTGGTGGCCAGTACCTCTTGCCCGTCCTGGGCGTAGGCCGCGTCTATCTCCCAGGCATCCCACTCGCGGGGAATGTCGGTGTAGGCCCAGAGCTGGTTGCCCCGCCCGGCCAACACCTCGCGCCCGGCTTCCTTGTCGTAGACCGACTCCAGCGTCCCGTCGGCGGCCACCTTGACCCGCAGATAGCGATTCTCGAGGCTGCTGGACGTAACTTTCAGCTCGCTAGAAACCTTGTGGGGCACACCCGGCAGCACTGCTAAGGCCAGATAGCCTAAACCGGGGACGCTCATCTGTGCGGCTTCCACCACGATTTCTTCGTTCTGGGCTTGATAGGCGACCTCGACACCCTCTGCTGTGACCAGCCTGAAGCTGTCCTGGCTCGGTCTGGGCATCCGCAGGCGTAAGGGACGGTTCTCCAGTGTGAGGTTCCACACCACCACCTTCGAGAGAGCCTTCGGAGTCTGGAGGCCGACCTGGGCACTCAAATGCTCGAGCGACCCGCCGCGCAGCTTTTCCACTGCTTCCAGGGTAGCTCCCAGGTCGCGCTGGGCTTCCTGATAGACCTGATGCACGCTGCTGCCGGGTAGCACGTCGTGGAAATGGTGTTTGAGGAGGGTAGTCCAGGCGCGGTACAGCTCAGCTTGGGGGTACTTCTTGCCCAGCAGTTTGTAGGCCAGTGCGGAGGCCGCCTCGGCCTCAACTAGGGTGTGCTCGAGGCGACGGTGCAGCCCTTTGATCGCACTCTGGGTGGTGTAGGTGCCCCGGTGCAGCTCGAGGTACTGTTCGCCCATCCACACCGGCAATTCCAACCCCCCATTTACTTTGTCCTGGACGCGATTATATAAATCCTCGACGCGCCCCATCTCGAGCTTGGGCAGCCCCGGAAAGTCTTGCAGGCGTTCAAAGCGCTCGAGCATTTCCAAGGTGGGGCCGCCGCCGCCGTCGCCCCAGCCCACCGAGAGCAGAGAGGTGTCGTGATAACGCTTGCCTTTAAAGTTGCGCCAGGTTTCGCCCACGTCGAGGGCTTCGATATGCCCGTTATAGCCCTGATGGGGGTTCAGGAAGCTATGTGCAATCACCCGTGTGCCATCCAGACCTTCCCAGTGGTAGAGGTCGTAGGGGAAAGGGTTGGTCTCGTTCCAGTTGAGCTTGGTGGTGAAAAAATAGGGAATACCGCCCTGCTGGAGCAGTTGGGGTAGGTTGGCAGTGTAACCGAATGTGTCGGGGAGCCAACAAACTCGTGCCCGCTTACCGAACTTGGCCTGGAAATAGCGTTGCCCGTAGAGCAATTGCCGCGCCCAGGATTCGCCCGAGAGCAGGTTGCCATCCGGCTCTACCCACATCCCGCCCACAATGTCCCAGCGCCCTTCCTTGACCCTAGCCTGGATGCGCTTGAACAGTTCAGGGTCGTCCTCTTCGACAAAGGCATAGGCTTGGGCACTGGATTGGTTGAAGTAGAAGTGCGGGTAGCGCTCCATCAGGGTGAGCATGGTGCCGAAGGTGCGTTGTATCTTGCGCCGGGTCTCGCCAAAAGGCCACAGCCAGGCCAGATCTATGTGGGCGTGGCCGCTAATCCAGAGCCTGCCCTGGCTAGGGTAGCGGCTGTGGATGGCTTGCAGGGCCGCTTTGAAAGCGCTTCGCCGGGCTGGAAGCGCTTTGCCCAGAGCCTCTGGCAGGGGTAGGGGTTGGGCCTCGAACTTCCACTCGTCCCAGATAGCTGCCTGGGTACGGGCCGCCTCGGGGGCCTGAACGATGCGGGCCAGGTAGTTTGGGGTAGGGGTGCGCGGCAGCTCGAGGCCCACCAGGGCAGCTTCGATGGCCTCTACGAGCAGCCCGGCGATTTCGGGCCGCCCATGCCCTACCAGATATTTGGCCGCGTCCAGGGCTGCAGCCAGGTCTTCGTGAAAGGCTCGTAGCCGCAGGTCGGGCACAATCAGACGGGCTTCTTCAATTTTAGGCTGGAAGTTGGGTGTTCCAAATAGCCCCTTGGGAACGGCCTCGAGGCCCACCTCGAGCTTCTCGCCGCTGCGAGCCTTATCCAGCAGAGGATATTCCTGGTGATAGGGGTTGAGACCCCCTACCAGCTTGCCATTTACCCTTAGTTTGGCCTCGCCGCCCAGCCAAAGCCGCACCCACACCGGCTGTCCCGCCCAGCTTTTGGGTACGCTGGCGCTGAACTCCAGTAGCGCTGGGAAAGCCCTCGAGGGCCAGGCATCTCCCTCCTTGACGGAGAGCCATTTGGTGCTTCCAGCCGCCTTAAAACGCCCCTCGCTCAAGGATAAACTTTGCCGGTTTCTCCAGGCCGAAAGCTCGACCAGGCGATGCTCGAGCCGCCGCACGGCTTGTTCGGTCTGCTTGTCTTGGTTCATGTTGATGACCCCCCCCTTGATTTTTAAATCGTTTTGAATTAATAATCAGACTACACAAAAGCTGGTGAACGTGGCAAGGGGTTTTATGCTCTCGGGAACCAACCTGGAATATACCCGCTTTTATAACCAGCGCGTCGTGCTGGAGGCCATCCGGCTGCACGAGCCGGTTTCCCGTGCCGAAATTGCCCGCCATACTGGTCTCACCAACCAGACCGTTTCCAACATCGTGGTCGAACTCCTCGAGCGCGGGGTGGTTCAGGCCGGAGATAAGCGTGTGGGCAGGCGCGGACAGCCCGCCCTCGAGCTGCGCCTCAACCCCGAGGGGGCTTTTTCGATTGGCCTGCACTTAGACCGTGACCATCTGGCCGGGGTTTTGATGGATCTCAAAGGAATCGTCCACCGGCAGATTCACTACGAAGCCCGAATGCCCTCCCCCGAGCAAGCCCTAAAGCTGATGCAAAAAGCGGTGCTCGAGCTGCGGGGTCAGGCCAAACCCCCCGACCTGTGGGGTATCGGGGTGGCCCTACCGGGGCCCATGGAAATGGAGAGCGGGCGGGTGGTGGCAGTTCCCAACTTCCCTGGCTGGCAGGACGTGGCGGTACGGGACTGGCTCGAGGAGCACCTGGGGGTGCTGGTC
>JADEYI010000971.1_pt1 | contig 26983 bp, 29 predicted proteins | sample 8542331 | NCBI WGS metagenome assembly JADEYI01 (sample SAMN16510988, study PRJNA670497) | mine drainage metagenome | isolation source: biofilm near Copperflume 1 | place: Germany: Marsberg coppermine Kilianstollen | collected 2018-02 | reverse complement strand
GCTCGCGGCCTATCTGTCAGACAAAAAGTTGACCGCCCCACCAACCCTCAGCCTCTACGTGCTGGACCAGGCGGAGAGTGCTTTGAAGATGGGGAGCATCATGCGCGACCAGCTCAAGGCAAACCTGGGGCTGACGGTCACCGTGTATCCAGTCACGAACGCGCAGATGGGCAAAGGGTTGCTCGACGGCAGTTATGCCTGGGCTGCGGCTCCGGACGACGGCTGGGTCGACCTCGACGACTGGGTCTTCCCATACTTCCACAGCACGGGGACGCGGAATACCTTCCCGCTGCGTAACAAGGCGATGGACACGCTCATCGAGTCGCAGCGGACGGAGCTCGATGCGGCGAAGCGCCAGGCGATCGGGTATGACATTCAGCGCAACCTACTCGTCATCAACGCGGCAGTGAACTTCGTCAGCGAGCGGGTGGTGTCATTGGCGTGGCCGTATGTGCGCCAGTTCCCGCTGGACGCCTCGGATGGGTACCAGAACCGTTTCGCGGACTGTTACCTCGACCACTCCGACCCGACGTTCCGGGGGCGGTAGGCCCGGCTACGGCAGCCGCGCCGGCCAGTGGCCCTCGCGGTGGAGGTCGAATCGATAGCCGGTGCCGCGCACAGTACGGACAGACTTCGCTGCCGGAGTTCCCGCCAATTTGCGGCGAAGGTTGGAGACATGGCGGCGAAGCATCTGGAGGTAGCGCGCATCAACCTCCATCCCCCAGCCGCGCTCGATGATCTCACTGGCTTCCACTACCTCGTTGGGCCGCGAGAGCAATAGCGCGAGCACGCCGGCCTCGCGCTCGGTCAGGGCGATCTCACGCCCTCCAATGCGGAAGCGGCCGCGCTCCGGGTCGAGTTCGAATGGGCCTGCGGCCACCAGCTCCGTGGCGCTCATACCTTCCCGCGCCAGCATCCGGATCCGGTGTTGGACGGCCGGGGAGAAAAGCTCACCGCGAAGCAGGCTATCGACTCCGGCCCGGTAGCCTGGGGGGACGGCAATGCCACCGCTCTCGGGGTCGCAGAGGTAGAGGATTGGGACGAATCGCCAATGGGAGTGCTGCTGGAAAGCGGCGGCGACGGCCTGTTGCTCATCAACCGTCATCCCACCCAACACGAGGAGGTCGAACGCGAGCTCTTGCGCCTCTTTCAGTGCCGGTCCGGCAGCGAAGCGGAGTTCGAGGGTGAGCCGCTCTGAGAGCATGTGGCGGCCTTCACGCTCCGCCGGGACGGGGGCAATCGCGAGGACGCTTGGCACCACAACACTCCGGGCAAGCAGTTGGCCGCAGCTGCCAGTACCCACCACCAATGCCGATCATAACGCCGCCTCGGGGGCGCTTGAATCAGGACTCTCCCCACTTCGCGGCGATCCGAGTGATCACTCGCGATTGGCTCGTGGGGCGCCGGGAGAGGTGAATCGAGTGTCGCGCTAAAGGCCCCGTCCCAGGATCTCGCGCGCGATCTCGCGGGGGTCGGGATTATAGGTGCCCTCAGCGATCTGCTTGCGCAGTGTTTCGACGCGCTCGGTGCGAAGGTTGGGGGCTGCCTCGGCGGCCGCGCTTGCTTCGTTGAGGTCTCGCACGGCACGCGTGACGCCCGTGCTATCGCGTCGTGGAGCTGAAGCTGCTGCCCGGCGCCGCGCCCGCGGAAAGTCGTAGACACTCGGTGCGTAGGGGTCCGTTGGGCCAGTCCCTGGTATTTCAGACATGAGGCACTCCTCGCTGCCGGCATGATACGGAGGCTCCAGCCTCAGCGCACGGCCATTGCAGGATGTGGTGTTGTGGGCCTGGCAGTTTCAGACCAGTGTCCCGATGACAACGAGCCGATTCTGAAGGTCGTGGGTGCACGTGATGAGCGTGACAATCGAAGCCTGATCGGAGCGGAGCACGCGCAGGTCGTCCGGCGGCACAATCATGACCCGGCTCACGCGGTACTTATAAACTCGCGACCCTGAGTAGACCTGCACGATGTCGCCCACCGTGACTCTATCGAGTGTGCTGAACGCTGCCATGTTGCGCCTGTCGGCGACGGACACGTGGCCCGTGAGGACGACGTTGCCGGGCTGCCCGGGCAAGGCGGAGTCGAGGTTGTGGCCGGCGGAGTGCCACGCCGTCTCATAGATGAGGCGGCCACCGTCGGAGAGCACGCCGACTTCCGCAATCGGTGCGTCAATCCCTGCCCTGGGGACGACGACGCGCGTGGGCAGGCCGCCGGGGTCGATTGTGCCCACTACCGCGGGTGTGCGGCGTGGCACGGCGGCCGCGATGGTGACGGAGGGGCCGGTGGGAGGCGCCGCGCTCCCGGCCGGGCCGGTGCCGAACCACCCGGCGGCGCCGGCACCGGCCACCACGAGCGCAGCAAACCAGGCGAGCGGCGACCGGTACCAGGGTTTGCGTGAAGTCGATCCGGCCATTGCTTTTGCCCTTCTGGAACGCTTGGGCCGCCAGCGCCGTTGAGGCGGGTGCCGCTGCCCTAACTGTCGGCACCCGGACGCACGCTCTTGAAGCTTTGCGGCCACGCTTTGGCGGCGATTGCATGACGATCGAGTGACAGTGGGCGTCGCATTATCGGCCGTTTACGACGGAGTTACAGAGCACCCACGGCGGCGGCCGGAGGAGGGGCGTTTTCAGCCTTCGAGGCGGGGGATCTGGCGGGCCACAGGCGCCGTGATGAAGTAGGCCGAAGCAGCGCGGCGGCCCTGCCAGAGGCTCGCGAGGTGGGCTGCGGCTTCTTCTTTGCGGCGGCTCGTCTCTGCGAGCAGTCGCTCGTTCACCGCGACCAGTTCGACGAACAGCGCTTCATTTGCGGCGCTGTGGCCGCCCTCGCCGCCGAACGCGGCGCAGGCGGCCGCACAGAGCTCTCCGAACTCGTCCAGCCCGGCGAGGTATTCGTCGATGTGGCCGGCTTCAAGCAGGCTCCAACGCTTCCGGGAGAGGGTGAGTGCGGCGGCGATGGAGTCGTCGTCCATCAGGCTGCCGAAGTCGATGAGTGCGGGTCCAGTGCGCCGCGGCGCAGTTCTGCGGTAGCGGTCTTCCAGGCTGCGCCGATGCGGCCGAGGTGTTTTTCCGCTTCGTCGAGCTTCATGAGGTCACCGAGCGTCGCTTCAACAATCGAGCGCAGGCAATAGGCGTAGACGCTGCTAAGGGTGCGCGGCAATTCGCCCTGGCTCATGTCCAGCGTGGCGAGCAGCTCGCCGACGATGAGGTAGGCGCGCTCGGTCTCTTTCAGGAAGCCAGGGCGGTTGTCGTTTTCGAAGTGGATGCGTGCTTTTCGGATGGCCTTGATACCGCCGTCGAATAGCATCGTCGTCAACGTGATGGGGTCCGCGGTGGTCGTCGCTGCGACCTTATAAGCCATGTGTCCGTCGGTGCTCATGAGCGCTTTTCCGTCCCCTCGTTGCTGGCTGGTTGGCAAGGACGCACGTGCTGGAGCGTCCTCGGTTGGATGATCGGGCGTAGCCCACCCATCGCTCATCGGGAAAACTCCCGACGGGGTTGGAACGGCGCGCATCCGGCCGCTAGGCCGGCTTCGTGGTCGAGCTGGAGGTGGTCGTCGTGCCCATCGCCTGGTTGAGCTGGCTCATGACACTGGACGCCTTCGCCATCGCCTGCTCCATCGCGGTGAACTTCTGCTGCCAGATTGCCACCTGCGCATTGACGCTCGATTGCATTTCGGCCTTGCGGGCCTCCATGTCCTTGATGTCGTTGGTGTATTCGTCCTGAAGGCTCGGGAGGGTGCCGCCAGGGCCCGCCAGACTGTTGAGGAAGTCGCGCATCTTGCCGATGACGCTCTCATTCGTGGTGCCGGCGGAGATGGACGTGGTCCCGGACTGCAGCGCACCGATGTTGAGCGTGATGCCGGGGAGAAGTGTGGTGTTCGTGCCATTCGCTGAGACGGTTGCCGTCTGGGTGACGGCCGCACTCCCGTCCGAGGGGGTGAAGACCGAAGTGAGGAGGCCACTGGCGTCGCTGGTGATGGCGTAGTTCCCGGGGATGGTGCCTGCATAGGTGCCGCTGATGCCCGTGATGCTGCTTGTGCCGCCGGGGACAAGCGTGGCGCCGACCGTGAACTGGCTGAGCGCGTTCTGCACGGAGGCCGGGTTATTGGTCATCGCCGCCTGGAAGACGTTCTGATCGAAGACCAGCGTGTTCGTCGTGCCGACGGCTGAGCCGATGGCGCCGAAGGAGAGACCGATGCTATCAAGCTGACTGAACTGGCCGGTCACGTTCGTCCCGACGTCTGTCATGATCGCTCGCAACTGGGACTGCAGGGAGATGAGGTTGGAGTCGCCGCTCATCGGGCCGGGATTGGTCTGGTCGGACTTGGTCACGGCGGCGAGGTCGGTCGCGAGGGTATTGTAGTCGGAGACGAAGTTGGTGATGGCGGTGACCGCCGCGGAGCTATCCTGGCCGACAGTGACGGTCGCGGGCGTAGCCCCGGTTGGGCCTGTAAGCGTGAGCGTGACGCCGTTCCCAAGGGTCACCGTGTTCGAGGTGGCGTACTGGGTAGGCCCGTTGTTGATGCTGTACTGGGCGTTCTGGCCGAGGGCCTGGGTCGCTGTCAGGAGGCCCGTCCTGGCGAGAAAGTTGCCGCCTGCACCGTCGTCGGCGAGTTGAATGCCGACGGAACCAGGCTTCGTCTGTGTGAGCGTAATCTTGTCGGAGATTGGGTCGTAGGCGGCCTTCACACCGGCCGAACTGCCATTGATGCGCGTGATCACCGCACTGAGAGAGTCGACGCTGGCGTCGTAGTTAATGTGGACGCCGTTGATGGAGAACCAGTGCGGCCCGGAGGCCGGCGCGCCACCGGCGAAGCTCCCGGCCGACATGGCGACGCCGAGATTGATGCGGTTGACGTCGAGGGTGCTGTCGCGCGTCGTCGTCCCGGGGGACGCGAGCAGGTTCGTGGCGGCGAGGAAATTGGACGTATCGGCTCCGCTGCCAAGCTGGATCGCCCCGCCCGTCGAGGTGAGATGAAGGAGATTGGGCTGGCCATTGGCATCGTTCACTATCGACGCTGTGACGCCCGTTGTGGCCGTCTGGGCGTTGATCGCTGCGATCACGTCGTTGAGCGACTGGGTAGCCGGGTCCACGGTGATGGTTGCTGCGCCCTGGGGCGTCTGGATCGTAAACGTGCCCGCCGTGACCGCCGTGCCCACGTTCGACGCGTTGAGCAATGCGGTCGCGTTGAGAGGGGCGGTGAGCGCGCTGCCGGTGGCGGACGTGCCCGTAGCAATCTGAGTGACGGCCACCGAGAAGCTGCCGGGCGTTGCCGCGGCGCTGGCCGCGGCGCTCACGCCGGTGCCGAAAACAGTCGCCGTCTTGGCGGAAACGGAGTTCGGGTCCATGAGGGTGTTCGCGCGGGAGAGGAGCGCTGCGAATTCGGTCTGAAGCTGCGAGATCGCGTTCTGCTTCTGCTGGATGCCGCTTTCTTGCTGGCTGATCTGGTTGATTGGCACTTCCGCCGCAGCAGTGAGTTGCTGGATCACGGCCTGGGTATCGAAGCTCGAATAGAAGTTGCCGATGCGGACCGGCTGGCTCGCGGCGCTGCTGGAAGGACTGAGGCTCACGCAACTACCCCCTGGATTCGAAAAGCACGCCGCTCTGGCCCGTCTCGGCGACGAGCCGCGTCAGGTCATCGAGGTCGAAGGTTGCGATGATAGCCTCCGTGCTCGTGTGGCGGACGAGGATACCGACGATCTGGCCGAGGCCATCGAGCTGGTAGACCATTTCACATTGCTCCGGGTCCGCCTGCGGGAGGGCCGCAGCAAGCAGTGAGGGGAGCTTTGCGCGGTGGCTATCGCGCTGCCGCTGGCCCTTTCCCCCCGACTGCTGGCCCCACTGTGGTGCTTCCATCGCGACGCGGGCAGGTTCAACTCCGGATACCGTAATTCCAGCCATCGCACACCTCCCATGGGTGACTCCCCTGATCATCGGGAGGGACTCGCTCATTCTTGATGGGGCGAGGTGGTAGCACGGACGGGTATCAGCGGTGATCGGCTGGTGATACAGGCGGCGAATTGGCCGCTATTTCGCGCTCTTCTGAAGATTAAGCTGCGTGTTGAGCGTGGCCAGCGTCGCCTGAGCTGCTGCCTGGGCCCGCTCCATTGCCGCGAACTTGCGCTGCCACACAGCCACTCGCGCATCGACCGACGCCTGAGTCCGTGCCTTGCTCTCTTCGAGGCTGCGGATGACGTTCGTATATTCGTCCCGCAGGTTCTTGAAGGTGCCGGACGGCCCGGCGAGCCCATTGAGGACTTCGTAGAGCATGCCGATGACGCTCTCGCTCGAAGCCGTGGCGGTGACCGCAGCCGTGCCAGCGGTGAGCACACCGATGTTGAGCGTGACTCCGGGGATGAGCGCGGAATTGGTGCTGCCAGCCGTGATCGTGGCCGAAGAAGTTGTCGATGCACTGCCATCGGCAGGAGACAGCGTCGCCGTGAGGGTGCCGGCACCGTCGTCGTTGAGGACATACCTGCCGGCGGCCGTACCCGTATAGGAGCCGGTCATGCCGGTGACGGACGTGGTGCCCCCAGGCTCCAGCGCGGCGGTCAGCGTCAGCTGGCTCAGTGCATTCTGGACGGCAAGCGGGTCCGCCTGCTGAGCGGCCGCGAAGACCGTCCTATCGAAGACGAGGGCCTTTGTCGCCCCGGGGGCGGAGCCAATCGGGCCGAACGAGAGTCCGACGCTCGCCAGTTGGGAATAGCGGCCGCTGATGTTGTTGCCAGGCCGCGACATCAGGCCGCGAAGTCGCGCCTCGATTGCGACGAGGTTCGAATCACCACTGAGGATGCCGGGGGCGGATTTGTCGGATTTCGTGACGGCGGCCAGGTCCGCGAGCAAAGCGTTGTAGTCGTCGACGAACGTGCCAATGGCGGAGACTGCGCTCGCGGAGTCCTGCGCGACTGTCACTGTGGCAGGCACCGGTCCCGTCGGTGCGGTCAACGTGAGGGTGAGGCCATCTGCCGTCTGGACTGTGTTCGACGGCGAATGCAGGAGCGGGCCGCCATTGATGCTGTACTGGGCGTTCTGCCCGGGAGACTGAGTGGCATTGAGGAGGCCAGTCCTGGTTAGAAAGTCCCCGCCGGTGGCATCTTCGGCCAGTTGAATGCCGATGGAGCCAGGCCGCGACTGCGTCAATGTGAGGCGGTCGGAGACGGTGTCATAGGTGGCGCGGACGCCTGCCGCGCTCTGGTTTATGCGGCTCAGGACGGAAGAGAGCGAATCGACCTGTGCATCGTACGCGACCTGCACACCGTTGATGGTGAGCGTGTGCGGGCCCGTGGCCAGCGCCCCGGCGGAAAGACGCGCAGAGGCCAGGGAAGCGGTGGGATTGATGCGGTTCACACCCAGTGTGCTTGTGCGGGTCGCGGTGCCGGGCGAGGCGAGGAGATTGGTCGCGGCCAGGAAGTTGGAGGTGTCGGCCCCGTTCCCGAGGAGGATCGCCCCGGCGCTGGACTGCAGGTTGAGCAGGTTCAACCCGCCGGTCGCATCGGCCTGGAGGCTGGCCGTGACGCCCGTTGCGGATGCCTGCGCGTTGATGGCAGCGATGACATCGTTCAACGACTGGGTCGCGGGGTCCACGGTGAAGGTCGCTCCTCCGAGTGAGGTCTTGATGGTAAACGTCCCGGCGATGACGGCCAGGCCGACGTTGGATGCATTGAGTGCGGACGTGGCATCGAGGGTCGCCGAAAGACTTCCACCGGAGACCGTGGTGCCGGTTGCAATCTGGACGACGGAGACAGTCGTCGTGCCCGGAGGGGTCGCCGTCGATGGTGTAGCCGAGACGCCGGGCCCGGTGACGGTGGCACTCTTCCCCGAGACGGAGTCGGCCTGCAGCAACCGTTTGGAATCTGAAAGGAGAGCAGCCAATTCCGTCTGGAGGCGGGCAATTGCGGCGCTCTTCTGCTTCAGGACGTCTTGCTTCCGCTGCATCTGGACGATCGGAGCCGATGCTGCATCGGCCAAAGCCCGCACGACGGCCTGCGTGTCGAAGCTCGAATAGAAGTTACCGAGGCGGATCGGTTGGCCAGTGCCGCCGACAGGGCTGGTGCTCATACTGATCCTCTCCTCTCCGCGCGCTGCGGCCGCGTACGGCCAATACCCGACTCTAAGGTCAACTCTGGCCCATTTCCATGGGCATTTCCCCGATCATCGGGCGGGGGAGTGCGACTCACGACCCGGCAACAGGTGGAGACAGGGGAACAGCGCAACCCACGACTTCTCGCGAAGGCGAGCTCAGGCAGGCGGAGACCGCGGGGTACACACGTCTTCACGCGCGGCAACGCTATACTTGCGTCACACAGGAGGGCCGCCATGACGCGCTATAGCGAGCAGCCGGGGAACATGCGCCGCCGGATCGAAGCCCAACAGGCACGCACGTCCGAGGAGCTGATCCTCGTCGAACGGACCGGTTCGGGCCGCAAGTTAGCGCGGACCGATAGTGGCACGATCGCGCTCGCGATGTCGGGCATGGCCTTCTACTGGCTGCCGATGCTGATGGGGGCGAAACGGAGCCGGAGAAAGAACCGGAAGCCGGCTGCCGCACCGAACCCGCAAGATGGCGCCTGACCTGCGTCTGGGGCTCGCCGGGACACAGTTCATAGGCAACCTTTATGTGGAGTCCCTGCGGCAGGTGAGCGGCGTGGCCGTCGTCGCCGTCGCATCGCCGAACACGGCGGCCGAGTTCGCCGCCCGCCACGGGATAGCGAAGCAATACAAGGATTACCGCTCGATGATCGAGGACAGCGACCTCGATGCCGTCGCGATCGCCACGCCAAACGACCTCCACTACGACATCTGCCTGGCGGCCGCCGATGCCGGCAAAAACGTGCTCTGCGAGAAACCGCTCACCTTGAGCCTCGAAGAGGCCGACACGATGGTCGCGGCCTGCGACCGCGCCGGCGTGGTGCTGATGTATGCCGAAAACCTGCTCTTCGCGCCGATGTATGCGCGCGTCCGGGATCTCGCCCGCAGCGGGGCGATCGGTACGCCGTTCCTTGTGAAGCAGTCACAGTCCCACGGCGGGCCTTACTCGCCCTGGTTCTGGGATATCGACCGCGCCGGGGGCGGCGTCCTCCTGGATATGGGCTGTCACAGCATCCATAGCATCTGCTGGACCATCGGCGCGTGGCCCGAGGCGGTGACCGCTACGCTGGGCCGCTATGCACACGGCGCGAAGACCGCGGGGGAGGACCACGCTACCGTCCTCCTGCACTTCGCGAACGGCGCACTCGGGATTGCGGAGAATTCGTGGGCGATGCCCGGGGGCGAAGATCGCCTCGAAGTGTTCGGGCCCCAGGGTCGGCTCGTGGCGAACCTCGAGCGCGGCCCCGCGATCTCGATGTATCTCGCTGCTGGCAGCGGCGACGCAGCCGCGGACGGACCGCGAGGCGGCTGGCAATACGCAACCTACGAAGAGGCGTGGGAGTTTGGCTTCCCGCAGGAACTGCAGCACTTCGTCGATGTCTGCGCCGGCCGCCAGGAGCTGCGCTCCAGCGGGAGCGATGGGCGCCGCGTGCTGGAGATCATCTGTGCAGCCTACGAATCCGCGCGCACGGGCGCGCGGGTGGCACTTCCGTTCGCGAGCACGGCCGAAAAGCCGATCGACCATTGGCTGGGTATAGACGCGGCGTCCGGCCTCGACTGAGGGGCGTGGCGCGGGCGCTGTCGCCGACTCAGCCGTGGAGTGGGCCAGTTTCCCAGTCATCATGCGCTTCGGCTACAGGGAACCAGGGTGGTAGCGGCATCAGCAACCGCACACCGATGCGCCAAACGAGCGGCTCATAACTTGCACGGAGTACGGTCAGACGCCGGGCGGCGGCATCGAGATCCGTGCCGGGCGGCGACCAGCCCGCGAGGAGCGCGCGCAGTCGCGGCAGATCGTCAAAGCTCATCCGCAGCGGCGAGGCGGTGATATCCCCGCCGAAGATCTGTTCGAGGTCGATGGCGGCGTGCCGTGCCATGGCGAAAGTAAGTTGCGGCTGAGTGCCACGGGGATCCTCCATGCAGGCCACCACGAGCGCCGTTGCATCGAGGATCGCCGTGAGGGCCGCCAGCCAGGATTGGCGGTCGTGCTGCGATCGGAAATAGGCGAGCAGCGGATAGCTCAGGTGGCTCTCGAGCAGCTCTGCCGACCAACGCTCCCAATCGGAGAGGAAGGCATCCACGTGGCCGAGGCCGGTCGCCGGGCTGTAACGCACGAGCAAGGCGCCGGCCGTGGGCGGCGAACCGGCACGCGCGTCGAGCAGAGAGATACTGACCTCCCGGCGCGAAAACGCCTGGTAGAGCACGGGCAGGTAGCCAATCACGAGCGCGAGAAAGCCGAATCCCGTGCCGGCTTCAGTGACGGTGATGATGCGCGCAGGGGTGGAGTTCGGGATAACGTCCCCGAGGCCAAGGGTGAACAGCGTCGTGCCGCTGAAGTAGAGGTCGAAGCCGAAGCCCGCGGGGCCGCCGTTCGTGGAAAGGTGCGAACCGAAGGCGAAATGGAGGGTGGCGAAGCCGAAGATCAGCAGCGCCGCCCACATGATCGCCAGGAGGAGGAGCGAGATCGGGCCGAAGAAGGCGAGGAAATTTTCGCGGGCAGCCTCACGGCGCATGCGCACCACCCACCACGACCAGATGCGCCAGCCGAAGATGTAGTAGTGGCGCGTCAATCGCCAGCGCCGTGAGACGCGCCGCGGCAGCACGATCGTCTCGAACGTATCCCAGAGCGTGACGAACACCAGCAGCAGGCCCGGGACAGCAAGGACCCGGATCACGTGGCCACTCGCCGGGTTGCAGGCGGCGTCATCGCGTGATCATAGGGCACGGCAGAATCTCACGGGCCCCGGGCTGCGCGGCACCGGTGGCCACAGCCGGGCGGGCAGGTTCGCGGGCAACCAGCGCCTGCGGGTAGAATGCCCCCACACTAACGTTAACGTGGGGGTAACTACCTGTGGCATCGGGACCGCTTGCTGGTGTTAAAGTCCTCGAATTCACCCAGATCATTGCCGGGCCGTTCTGCGGCATGCACCTGGCCGACATGGGCGCCGACGTCACCAAGTTCGAGCCACTGGAGGGTGAGCCCTGGCGGCTCTCCGTTGAGCTCGTTCCCAAAGAATCCCGCACCTTCGCGAGCCTGAACCGCGGCAAGAAGGGCGTCGCCATGGACATGACGCGCCCGGAATCGCAGGAAATCATCCACCGGCTCGTCGCCGATGCCGACGTCGTCCTCATCAACTACCGGCCGGGTGTCGCAGAACAGCTGAAGATCGACTACGCGACGCTGAGCGCCATCAACCCGCGCATCATCTACTGCGAAAACACTGCGTTCGGCCGCCAGGGCCCACTTGCCCGCCGCGGCGGCTATGACATCGTCGTGCAGGCGATGACGGGGCTGATGGCCGGCGAAGCCAAGCTCCAGGGCGACGTGCCGGCCTACATCTACCCGGCAATCGCCGACTACGCGACCGGCATCCAGATGGCTAACAGCGTCTCGGCTGCGCTCTATGCACGCGAAAAGAACGGCAAAGGTCAGCGCATTGACTGCACGCTGATGGGCACCGCCCTGGCCATGCAGACCTCCCAGTTCACCTGGATCGACGCCTGGGACAACGAGACCCTCCCGCCGATGCTTGAACAGCTCCACAGCGACCGCCTGGCAATGAAGTCGTTCGAAGAGCAGGTTGCCGGGCGGAGCAGATACCGGCCCGCGCCGGCCGGCAACATCTACTATCGCGTCTACCAGACAGCAGACGGGTTCATCGCGACGGGCGCGCTGAGCACGGCGCTCCGGATCAAAGTGCTGGCGGCGACCGGGCTCGTCGACCCACGCCTGCGCGAAGACGGGAGCTGGGACATGGCGCCGGAGGGCTGGGACGTGATGGGCCCGAAGCTCGTCGCAGAAGCCGAGGCGCTATACCGCACGAAGACGACCGAGGAGTGGGGCCGGATTTTCGAGCGGCACGGCGTCCCGGCCGGGCCGGTGCACTTCGTTGAGGAGCTCTTCGGCCACCCCCAGACGCTTGCGAACGGACTGGAGGTGGAGTTGGAGCACCCCCTGCTCGGGCACATGCGCATGGTGGGGCCGCCGTTCCAGATGTCAGAGACGCCGCTCGCGCCGCAGGGGCCGAGCCCAATGCTGGGCGAGAACACCGACGAAGTACTCGCTTCAGCAGGGTGCTCCCAGGGCGAAATCGACCGCCTGCGCGTGGCTGGCATCATCCGGTAGCGTCGCTCCCGGCGAACGCCGGCCTGGCGGGCCGTCGCCAGGGCCATGCAATCGCCTCGCGTGCCACCCGCGGGCACGGGACGAGCGCGCGCGGTAGGCTGTTGGCATGGCATTCGAACGGCCGGTTTTGCTGATCTTTCACGGCGGGACCGGCGGGGGACCGGCAGAGCTCATGCTCGCCGCGGCCCGCGTCGCTGCGGCGCGTGAGACGGCACTGAGCGCGCTCGCAGCAGGCTTCGAAGCCGTGATCGTGGCGACCGATCAGCCTGCGATCTTCGACCCGCTCCCGGCTGGTGTGCTGGTTGATGCGGATGCCCCCGGCGAGGCGTTCGACTTCGCGGCACGGCTGCGCGGGCTGGTGCTGCGCTTCGGCCTGCACAAGCCCGCCGTCATGGGTTCGGGATCGGTGCCGCTGCTGGGCGTCGAAGAGTTCCGCCTGATTGTGGAACAGCTTGACGCGCGCGATGCGCGTTTCGTGACCAACAATTTCTTCTCCGCGGACCTCACGGCGTGGACGCCGGGCGAGGCGATCCACCGCACCGGCGATGTCGCCCGCGATAACGTCCTCCCCCGGCGGCTCAGGGACGAGGCTGGCCTCGCCGCGGTCATCCTCCCGCGCACCACGGCGACTCAGTTCGACCTCGACACGCCTTCGGACCTCGCCGTGCTGGCCCTCGCGGAGGGCCTGCCACGCGGACTCGCGGAGGTTGTGGCGCGGGCGAGTGAGACGGCCACGCGCTATCGTGCCCTGCTGCCCCTCCTCTGCGACCGGACAGCGCAGGTTGTCGTTGCCGGGCGCGTGGGGAGCATGACGTGGCAGTACCTCGAACGCGAAACTGCCTGCCGGGTGCGCATGTTCAGCGAAGAGCGGGGGCTCGCTGCGGCTGCGGCGGGCCACGTCTCCCACTCCCTGCTCGGCTTCCTGTTGGAGGAGGTTGGCGTCCAGCGCTTCTTCGAGCGCATGGCGCTGCTCGGCGACGCGCTGGTTTTGGACACGCGGGTGATCGAAGCCCACCTGGGGCTCAGCCCATCACGGGAGGACCGCTTTCAGAGCGACCTGATGTGCTTCGAGCGGATCGAGGATGAGTTCTTGCGAGGATTCACGCGCGCGGCCGCGAACGCACCGATGCCCGTGCTCCTGGGCGGACATTCGCTCGTGGCGGGCGGATTGATGGCACTCAACGACGTCGCCTGGCGCGAAAATGACCGGCGCATCGCCGCGCTTCCCTGAGGGCCGCAGCGCGCGCGACCGGGAGGCAGTATAACAAGCCGAGTCGCAATCGGGAGGTCGGAGATGCCAATGGGACTACCAGCGCACGGGCGCGCATGGGAGGCCATCCGCGATGAAATGGCCGGGATGCGCGACCACGACCTCGACTGGCGACATGGCCGCCACGGCGCCTATGTGTGGTATGCCGATGACGAGCTCGAAGACGTCCTCCGCGAAGCGTTCGGGATGTACATGGTGGAAAACGGCCTGGGCATCCGCTCCTTCCCGAGTATCGGGCGGATTGAGCGCGAGGTCCTCGCGATGGTGCAATCGCTCCTTTCCGGCGACGACGAGAGCGCCAGCGTGTTCACCTCCGGCGGCACCGAGAGCATCTTCGTGGCCATGTATGCAGCGCGCGAGTGGGCGCGCAGCGAGGGGCGTGGCGGGCCGACGCCGGAGATCATCGTGGCGCATTCGGCTCACCCGGCCGTGAGCAAGGCCGCCCACCTGCTCGGGATGAAGGTACGCCGAATCGCCGTTGGAGCAGACTACCGGGCCGATGCGCGGGCGATGGAGGCGGCGATCACGACGGACACCGTGGGGCTCTACGGCTCCGCGCCGTCTTACTCTCTCGGCCTCATCGACCCCATTGAAGCGCTTGGTGAGGTGGCCGCGCGGCACGGGCTGTGGCTGCATGTGGACGCATGTGTCGGTGGCATCCTGGCACCGGCCGTACGGCAGATTGGCTACCCGGTGCCCGCGTTCGACTTCGCCGTCCCCGGAGTAACGTCGATCTCGGCGGACCTGCACAAGTCGGGCTATACGGCGAAGCCTGCATCGACCGTGAACTTTCGCACGAAAGCCTTCCGCGACTTCGCGCGCTACCGTTTCGACGACTGGCCCAGTGGCACGTATCTCTCCTATACGTTCACCGGGACGCGGCCGGGCGGGGCGATCGCAGCCGCGTGGGCGGCGATGCAGTTCCTCGGGGAGGAGGGTTACCAGCGCATAGCCTCCGCCGCGATGCGCGCGAAGACGGCGATCGCCGCCGGAGTTTCAGCAATCCCGGGCGTCGAGGTATTTGGCGCACCGGAGCTCTGGGCATTCGCATTCGGAGCGGCTGGTGTAGAGATGCCACGCGTGGCAGCACTGATGGCGGAACGCGGCTGGATGTGCGGGCCGACGACTTCGCCGCCGGGAATCCACGTGATGTGCACGCCTGTCCACGAGCCGGTGGCCGCAGACTACGTTGCGGCGGTCGCGGCCTGCATCGACGCGGCTCGCACCGCTCCCGGGCCAGCGGCGAAGCCGGCCGCCTATAACTAAGGCGAGCCCGGGCCAGGCTGCGTCTCCATAGGCACGCCGTGGGGACGCTTGAGGACGTGTGTGCGCACCTCCCAGCGTCCGCCGTGAAAGCGGATGTGGCGCGCTATCGGCTCGCGTTCGGCGGGGGAGACCTTCCACAATCGCTCGGCGATCTCGCGGTCGAAGTGCCAGCGCGTCTCGATGACAGCAAATCCGAGAGCCTGGTAGGCGCGATGTGCATGCTCGGCGAACGTGTTTGAGCTGAGGACGAAATCCTCGCCCGGAAATTCCACTTCGAGCGCGCGCATCAGGGCGGCCAGCATGCGGCGGCAGACGCCGAGACCCGCGTGCTCCGGTGGGACGTGGACGGCCCAGATATAGAGCCCGGAAACATCCTTGAGGTTGACGGACACGCGGCCCACCGCGGTGTCACCTTCGCAGACGACGAAGTGGCGGTGGGGACCTGGTTCTGTGGCCCAGGCGAGTGCCGCCGCGGCCTTCTGGGGGTCGCGCAGGTGGGCGAGATCGAAGGCGTGGTAGGGGAAGCCGTATTCGCGCCAGCCTGCCATCTGGGCGATCAGCCCCTCATCCCATGGCCGGAGCTGCAACCCCTCACCCTCGATCGGGGCAGTAACCGCGGTGCGCGGGGTGATCATGGCGTCCACCCGCTTTTCGATGCCGCATCGGCAGTCGCACGAGAGCGCGCCATGCGCGGTCGCCGCCGCCATGGGCAGGGAACGCGAAGCCTCTCATCGGACCGACTCACCCGCCAAACGATACGCGTTTGCCAACCGGAGTACATCACCAGAGGGGAGCCCCCGGTCGCCGGCTGCGGCGCGCCTAAAAGTGGCGATTCGGGTCGAGCGACAGTTCGAGCAGGTCGTCCGGGACAGCGAAGCCGTTGCGCGCGTAGAGCGTCCGCGAACGCTCCGTGGGCCACAGGATGACGGCGTCGATGCGGGCCGCGCGGCAGTACTGTAGCGCTGCTTGCAGCAACTGCTGGCCGGCACCGCTTCCACGCGCCTCGGCGCGCACGTAGACGTTGGTGATGTAGGCGTGGCGCTCCAGCTCCGGGCCGGGGTTCGGGATCTTTTCGATGAGCTGAAGCCAGAGTTGTCCGTCGACGCTCCCCGCCTGTTCGAGCACCCAGCAACGCCAGGCCGATCCCGGGGCCAGGCGCAGGGCCATCCAGGAGGTGCAGCGCGCGATGAAGGTTTCTTCATCTTCGGTGGGTTCGTTGAGGGCCGCGCGGAAGTCGTAGCGCAAGCGCGCAAGTGCCGGGGCATCGGCAGACGTGGCAGTGCGGACGGACGTCATGGGCGCAGTATCGGCCGTGGGACCGGCGCATGTACATGCACTCAGTGCAATGGGTGGCGACCGAGGAAGTCGAGCACCGCGGCACTGGCTTCATCACGAAATTCGATGAAATAGCCGTGGCGGCCGCCGTCGATGAGCACGAGCTCCGCTCCCGGGATGCGGGCGGCGAGCAACGGCGCATTCGCCGTCGGGTTGATGTTGTCGTCTGTGCCATGGATGACGAGCACGGGAGCCTTGATGGCAGGTAACAGGTCCCACGTGTCGTGGCCTTCACTTGCCTGGTAGTGGAGCTTCTGGGCAAAAGCGGGGATCGGGTTGCGGGCGCGCTCGCGCATCCGCTCCGCATATTCTGGATGGGCTGCGAGCCACTGCGGCGAGACCATCTGGGCGGCGAGGAAGCGCATCGCCTCTTCCGGGTCCGAAGGGCGGTTGGCCATGTATGCGTTGACTTCGGCCGGGCGCATCACCCCGTGGGTGTTGCCGGGGGTGGTGCAGCCGAGCACCAGGGCGCCCACCCGTCCGCCGTGGTCGATACCAAGCCACTGACAGATTCGCCCACCCATAGAGATGCCGTAGCAGTGAGCACGTTCAAGCTCGAGGTGGTCGAGCAGCGCGATTGCGTCGGCGGCGAAACCGCGGGTGGAATAGGCGGGCTCGCGCGGTTTGTCGCTCTGGCCGGTGCCACGGTGGTCGAAGGTAATGACGCGATAGCGGCCGGCGAAGTCCTCGCGCACGCCGTCCCAGCCGTGGTGGTCGCCACCCTGGCCAGAAACGAGGAGGAGCGGGTCCCCGGAGCCAATTTCTTCGTAGTAGAGCGTGGCGTCGTTGCAGGTGGCGAAGGGCATGCCGCGGACGTTAGCGCGTCGCTTCCAGGCCTGCAACCTGGGCCCCTTCGATGAGCAGGTCGAGCGCGAATTCGAGGCCCTGTTCGTGCTCTGGATTGGCCCGGAACTGCTCGGCCAGGCGGAGGACGGTGTACCCGTGTACGAGCGACCAGAGTGCCTCGGCGAGGAAGAGGGCGCGCTCTCTTCCAACAATCCCGGCGGCCAGATCGATGACCGGTGCGGCCGACTGATCGGCAGCCTCACGGGGGTAGAGGGCATCCTCGAGACAGGGCCCAAAGATAAGGGTGAAGAGTTGCGGGTTGTCCTCGGCGAATGCGATGTAGGCGCGGGCGAGCGCACCGGCGCGCTCACGGGCGGATCCCGGGCCGGTGGCCGCCTGCCGTATCATCGCTCCAAACTCATTGAGGCCGATGCGGATGAGTTGCGCCAGGAGGTCGTCGCGACTCTCGACGTAGAAATAGAGCGAGGGGGCGCGCACGCCGAGCTCACGCGCGAGGGCGCGCATGGTGAGCCCCCCGGGGCCGGCCCGTTCAAGGACCTGGCGAGCGGTGGCAAGAATGGAATCGGCGGAGATACGCCTGGCGTGGGGCATGTCTAACAATATAAGGCTTGACGGTCGCCACGGCGAACCTTACAATGTTAGCTATCTTCCAAGGAGCAGCACCCGTGACTCCCACCAGTGGCCCTCGCTACATCAAGCCCGGCTGGTTCACCACGCACGTCTTCAACCCGGCCGTTGGCTTTCTCACGGGACGGCTCGGCCTCAGCCTGCGGGGTTCCCGCGTGCTCTCCGTCCAGGGCCGCAAGTCGGGCGAGTGGCGGAGCACACCCGTAAACCCGCTCACATTCGAGGGCCAGCGCTACCTTGTGGCGGCCCGCGGCGAAACGCAGTGGGTGCGTAATATCCGCGTGACAAGAGAAGCCCGCATCCGCATCGGCCGCCGGACGGAGACGATCCACGTCGAAGAACTGCCGGATGCAGAAAAGCCCGCAATCTTGCGCGCCTACCTCAAAGAGTGGGCGTGGGAAGTGGGGCAGTTCTTCGCCGGCGTGGGCGCAGATGCAAGCGATGAACAGCTGGCAGAAATCGGGCGCCAGAAGCCGGTTTTTCGCATCCAGCCCATCCCATAGCGGCTCCCGCCCGGTGGTTCTACAGATGCAAACAGGACAGCCCTGGAGCTGTCCTGTTTGCGGGGGGTTCCAGCGCGAGCGGTGGCGCGTCTAGCCGTGCAGCGCGGTAGCGACTTCCTTCAGGCCAAGCGACTCGAGCTTCGCCCGTGACGGCTTACTCGTCTTCAGGTCCCAGTCGCAAGCGTTGTAGAAGTCGGTTTCGAGCAGTTCGGTGTCGAGCTTCACGCCCTGGAGCGGGCCAGCACTCGTGCCTTCGGTGGTGGCGCCGGTGACGCGCGTGGGCACGGCCCGGAGACGTGGGTTGCCACCCTCGCGCACTTCATAGGCCATGCGCATGTTCGAAATGCGCTCACCCACCTGCATCATCTCGTCGAGGTCCATGTCCCAACCGGTGACGGCGTTGAACCAGGAGGGCATGTTGGCCGTGTTGGCCATCATCATGATGAACTGGCACATGCCGCCACTGTTGACGATGTGCATGTATTCGCTCGCACCCTTGTGGTGTTCGCCGCGGTTGGCGTAGTCCTTGAAGTCCTTTGGTGCGGGCGGGATCTTGCCCAGGCGCCGGTTGCCCTCGTACTGAGTGTGGCGGCCGGGCGTCGGGTCGAGCTTATAGGTGTTGTAATACTCCGGCTGGAGCTTCGGGTCGTGCATCGGGAGTTCCTGGCCACCGATGTGCATGGCAAACTTGTCGGCGCCGTGGCCGAGCTTTTCGGCAGCGACCTTCACGCCATCGGCGAAGACTGTCCCAATTCCGGTGCGCTCGCCCATCATCTTGAGAAAGCCGATGACGCCGTCATCGCTGCCCCAGTTGAGTTCCAGCCCGTCGGTATCTTCTTTCGTGATGATGCCGTTCTGGTAGCACTCGATCGCCATCGAGACAGCGACGCCTGCACTGATGACATCGAAGCCGTACTCATTGCAGAGGTGGTTGGCATAGATGATGGCGTCGGGTTCGGCCATGAGGTTCATCGTGCCGAAGGCACCCATCGCCTCGTATTCGGGGCGGTGGGTGTGGTGCGGATAGGGGTACTTTTCGTTGGTGGATTCGACTGATTCGGCGCCACAGGCCACCGGGCAATGCCAGCAGCCATAGGCCTTCTCCATCTTCGGGTTGATAGCCGTCCCGCCGTTGATGGCTGCCGCCTGGGGGAAGTCGACCGCGCCCACGCCGCCCCAGTTCTTGACCGGCGAGTCGCCATTGAGAGCGCTCATGGCCGTGATGCCGGTGGTCCCAAATGTGTGGAAGAAATCCTTCAGGGGCTTGACCATGTCATCGAGGTTGGCGCGGAGCATTTTGATGGTCTCCGGCGTCTGGGCGATGATCTTGCGGTCGGCGACTGCAACGACGGCCTTGAGGTTTTTCGAGCCCATGACAGCGCCGACACCCGAGCGGGCTGCGAGGCGGCCATGGTCGTTGCAGATGCCACTGATGAGCGAAAGTGACTCGCCCGCCGGGCCGATGTTGGCGACGCTGGCGCGCTTTCCGTGCTTCGCTTTGAGCGCCGTTTCGCTTTCAATTGCGCCGGTGCCCCAGAGGCTGGCTGCATCGAGCAACTGGACGCTGTCGCCTTCGACGAGGAGGTACTTCGGCGTCGCCGCCTTGCCGAAGAACATGATCCCGTCCCAGCCGGCGAGTTTGAGGACGCCGCCGAAATCGCCGCCACAGTTGGCGTCGCCCCAGCCACCCGTGAGCGGGCTCTTGCACACGACCTGCCAGCGCTGCCCGAAGAGGGGGGTGCCGGTGAGAAGGCCGGCGAAGATGCCGAGCATGTTCTCCGGACCAAGTGCCGCTGCTCCGGCGGGCACGCGGTCCCAGAGCATGCGCGCGCCGATGCCATAGCCCCCCAGGTACTGGCGATAGAGTGATTCATCGGGGTGTTCGACAGTGATTTCGCCCGTCGAGAGGTTCACGTTCAGCATCTTGCCGTTGAACCCGCGCTCGGCGACAGCCCCGCTGGATTGTGCGGTAGTCAAAAGTTTCAACTCCTGCGCGCCTCAAGTGGGCGCGAATCTGCAGGTCGGATGGTACGGGGTTCAGCAAATGCTGCAATATGCTGGGCGCGGCATATCAGATGCACGAAATCGCTGAGGCGGCGCTCGCCGGGGCGCTCCCAGTCTTGCCACGCTCAGCGAGAAGTTCGCGGGCGCCGGCCACCGGCTCGCGAGCAGCCCATGAAAGATGATCCCCGGCTGCCGAAGCAGCCGGGGATCATGGCGGCGAGAGGCGGGGTGAGCGACTCTGCGACGTCTGGAGCGGCGGGAGTGGTCGCGCGCGCGACGGAGAGATCCCACGCAGACCCTAGCGAACAAATGCTAATGGTGTCAAGCGGTTGAGCCGTTTTCCGGCGATCCTTGCCACACGCGGAGCCAGCCACGCGGTCGCGTGCATTCGATCGGTCCGGGCCATGTGACGAAGGGGGACTACGCGGCCCGCTTCCTGTGATCTTCCAGCGCCGCAATCTGCTCGCGCATCCGGCGGATGCGCCTGATACGGGCGCTCGAGCGCACCGCGCTCGCGTCATCGAGGAAGACCGGACCTGCGCAACGCAAACAGCGCACGAGCGCGTGCCCCTCAGCTGCCTCGGCTGTGGCCGGCTGACGCCCGGCGGGCCTGAAACCTTCCATAGTGAGCGGCGCCCCACCGGGGCCGACCCACTGACCGCTCAAATACCCGCAATGCAGACACTTCACTTCACCGATAACGAGCATGACCAGCGCTCCTGGAGTGTTAAGGGCAGTATCGTCAGCCCGCTGCGGCCGCCGTCATCGGCGAAACCCCTACGCGATCTTGAGAATCCCCGCGATCGCAGGCACGCGTCCAACGCTACTGTGCTTCCCTTTCAGATGTCCGACCGCCGCCACGATCTTGTGCACACTGTGGCACTGCAGCGGTTAGGAGAAGGTCAGGATGTGTGCAGGATGGCGTCGACCCGGTATTGGACGACTCCCGACGGCACAATCACGGACACTTCTTCGCCGACGCGGCGGCCGAGGAGCTCCTTGCCGACGGGGGACTCGACCGAAATCTTCCGCTGCGTGGCGTTGGCTTCGCGGCCGCCGACGAGCATGAACGTGACCTGCTTGCCCGTATCGAGGCGCGTGACGGTCACCGTCGAACCCATGGCAGAGGTGTCTTCAGAGGTGCGCTCAACAACGACGGCGCGCTTGAGGTCGGCCTCGAGCTGCTTGATCCGGCCGTCGGTCATGCCCAACTGTTCGCGCGCTGCCTGGAGGGGCGCGTTCTCGCGAAAGTCCTTGTCCTCGCGGGCGAGCGCGATGGCATGGACGATGGCGGGCCGGGTGGCTTTGAGCTCAGCGAGTTCCGTCTTGCGCGCTTCCAGGCCATCGGCCGTCATTTCGATCGGGGCCTGCACCATGCGCACCTGTTGGCCGGAGGAGCGGCCAGCGACGCGGCGGACGCGAATGTGGATGCCGAAGTTCTGTGTGGCGTAGCCCTTTTTCTTGAGGTACTGGAACCAGGCCTTGAGTGCGGCCACACGGTCGGGCGCGTTCGGGTCCGCCGCCCGGATCTGCGCCTCCGCATATGATTCGACACGGCTGCCGGTCAATGTGACGATGACCGTGTTTTCGCCAGCGTGCTCGACGTATTTGCGGACGAAGTTTTCTTGCGCGGCGCGCTGTTCGGGCTTAAGTGTCTGGAGGTATTCGTGGAGAGCCTCGCCCAGGGTGAGCCGGGTGGCTATTCCGGTTTCGGATTCTTCGGTCATAAGGAGAATGTATCATCGATCGCGTGAATGCGCCCCAGGCCTTTCCGTGAGCATAGAGTGGGAGGGCCTCCCGGCGCTCTTCCCGGAGTTTGAAGAGCACCTAAGATGGCTCCCGCTCCTGCGAAAGCACGCCCAAATTGTGGCCGACGCCGCCCCGGCCGTGCGCGTCACTTCGGTGCCAGAACGCGAATGGCCCGCGCGCCACTACGCGGAAGCGCTCGAACTGCTGCGGCTCATCGCGGAACACGCACCTGCAGGGCGGCCGGCGGCGGCGGTGGATGTCGGCAGCGGTGGCGGCTTCCCCGGGATCATCTTCGCGGTGCTGATGCCGGAGGTGGCGGTGCACCTTATAGAGCCGCTCCAGAAGCGGGCGCACTTGCTGGAACGCACCGTGGCCGCGCTCGCACTGCCAAACGTGCAGGTGCTTGCGCTGCGAGCCGAGGATGCCGGGCGGGGAACGCTTCGTGGCAGTGCCGGCCTCGTCACCGCGCGGGCGGTAGCAGAGATGAGTGAACTGGTGGAATATGTGGCTCCTTTCGCAGCCGCTGGCGCGCTGGTTGCACTCCCGAAGGGCAGCGGCCTCGATGCCGAGCTGGCCGGATCGGGCCGGGCGATGGCCGCACTCGGGCTGTCGTTGGAGGCCGTGGTGCCGATGCGTCCAGAAGTGAGCGGGACGCTGCGGGTGGCCATGCTGCGAAAAGTGGGGGACACGCCGGCAGCCTTCCCGCGGCGGGCTGGAATGGCGGCGAAGCGGCCCCTGTGAGGCCGTTTCGCCGCTGAAATGACTAACCCGCGTAAGCACATACACAACTATTGCATGCCTGTGCTATAGTGCGCGCGATCGATGAAGGGTCGCGTGTGCCGGACCAGTCCTCTCTTGTGGGCAGTCCCGCGCAGCGCCCTTCACACCACAGTCAGGAGGCAGCATGGACCCCAACGCAGTCATCAACCGATTGGTTCGCCTGGCGCGGCTCGATACGACCGTGTTCGACGAGGTCCGCGACGACCCGAACGAACTCATTTCGGCGGTGGTCGTGGCCGTGGTCTCCGTGTTCCTCGCCGGGCTCGGCGCGTTTCTCTTCGGCCAGGTGGTCCCGGCTGTTGGCCTGGACAGCGGCTTCGTCAACGCATTCATCCTCGGTTCGATCTTCCTCGCCGTCATGTATGGCGTAGCGGTCGCCGTGGTCTATGTCGTGATGGCGCAGGTGTATAAGGTGCAGGCAGACTTCCAAACGCTATTTCGCACCTGTGGCTATGCCGCGCTCCCACTCGCGCTCTCCGTGGCGATGTTCATCCCCCTGATCTACCCGGTATTCGCTCTCGTGCCGCTGGCGTTGCTCTTCGTGATGATGATCTACGCGGTGCAGTCGGCGACCGGCGCAGACTCGACCCAGGTGGTGATCTCGGTCCTTGCCGGGTTCACCGTGATGGTCGCTGTTTGCGGGGCAATCGCCATCTCGACCTCGCTGGGCAAGGCGCCCATGGGCGCCGGGGTCTTCGGCCTGTTGTTCCGCCTCAGCTGACCGGGCAAAGGCTTCGAATGCGGCCCGGGGCCGGGCGACGTCGAGTCTGGCCCCGCGTCCGCTCCTTCCGGTTGAGGTGGGAGACGGTTAGCCTGAGCACCGTCTCATGATCGACCCGTCCGTGGTCCGGGCCGCGCGGCGTAACGTCCGCCTGTACTACCTGTACAACTTCCTGATGGATTTCGCCCTCTGGGCGGGCATCTGGATCAAGTACCTGGTGGAAGACCGCGGCTTCCAGCTCCAGTACATCTTGCTGATGGACCTGCCGTTCTGGCTCCTCGTCGCCGCCCTCCAGGCGCCGACCGGGGCGCTGGCAGACCACATCGGGCGCAAACGGGTGCTCGCCCTCGCGGGCGCGCTCTTCGCGCTAACCGTGCTCGGGTTCGGCTTTTCGACCTCCTACTGGCTGCTGTTTCTCGACTATGTGCTCTGGGCGTTTGCCCAGTCCACGCGCAGCGGTGCCGACCAGGCCCTGGTCTACGATTCCCTCAAGGAAGCGGGGCTGGTAGCCGAATTCCAGCGCACAACCGGCCGGGGCTTCTCGACGACGATGGCCGCCGGGCTCGTGAGCATCGTCGCCGGCGCCGCCCTGGCGAGCGTCATCGGCATGTCGGCAGTCGTGAAATTGAGCGCCATTGTCCCGATGCTGGGCGTGGCCGCCGCGCTTGCGATGCACGAACCGCGGGTGGTACACGAACGCCAACGCTATCTCGCCAACCTGCGCGATGGCATGACTTTCTCGTGGCGCCACCCGGAGGTGCGGTACACGCTCCTGATCGGGTCGGTCTTGCTGGCCGGGACGTTCGGGCCCGTGGTACTCGTCCAGCCGTTCCTGATCAAGCATGCGGTCGCAACGGGCCTTTTCGGGGTGTATCAGGCGCCGTTGCGGCTGGTCGCGATCGGCGGAGCGATGGTGGCGGTGCGCGTGGGGCTGCGCCTGGGCGTGGAGCGCGTCCTCCTGTTGGCATGTGGAACGATTGTGTTGCTCTACCTTGCGCTTGCCGGCATCGACTTGCAGGCCGCTTTTGTGTTTTTCGGGTTCGCGGCGTTGATGCAGGGCCTCACGCGGCCGGTGGTGGATGGCTACCTCAATAGCCGCATCCCGAGTGTCCGGCGGGCGACGGTATTGAGCGTGATGCAGCTCCTCTTCGCGCTGCAGGTGGCCTTCTTCGAGCCGGCCCTCGGCTTCTTCACCGACGGGATCTCGCTGGCGGCGGCGTTTCTGTTTTCGGCCGCCTATTTTGCCATCCTCATGCCGCCCCTGTTGCTGCTCTGGCATCGCGCCCAGGGCAGGGCCGGTCCAGTGGCCGAAGAGGCCGCGCTTGAACCGGCGGCGGGCTGACCTCACCGCGGGCGGTTACGCCGCTGCTTTGAGGATCGCTATCCCGGACGAGGCAATCGTCTCACCGCCCAGCCGGCACTGAATCTCGTGGGCGCCCGGGGTGCGCGCTGTGAAGGTCATCAGCAACGTTGTGTAGGAGACCCACGCTTCGCCGTGCTCCCCCAGTGGGCCCGGCGTCAGAAGCACCGATCGCTGGCAGAGCAGCTCGCCATCAGGCGAACGGACTTCGAGCTGGGGGCTGACGGTTGCGCCGGCCTCTTCTGGCGCCGCTTCAAAACTGAGCAGCAGGTGGAACGTACAGCGAAGTGGGAATTCAGCGCCCCGGTAAGAATCGATCACACCAATGGCGCTACCGGCCCGGTCCGCTTCCAGGAACGCCATTCGCGCGGGGACCATGAAGCGTACTCTCATATGGTCCATGGTAGGGGCAGCGGGGCGAGCCGCTCAGTGGCAGAGTTTCGCTATCGCGCACTCCATTTCCCCGATTATCGGGGTAAAGCCCATGGACATTCGAATCCAATTCAGGCTTGCTGAACTCAAAGGCTGGCCGCCAGTTCCCCCAGCAGAGACCCGGCCGCTTGCATCGCCCGGCCGGCATGGGGCTCCAGGCTGGCAACCGTTTGCACATCCGCGAATGCCGGGTCGGCGCTGCCGGCAAGCACAACCACAGGCTTGCCCGCGGCAAGAGCGAGCGCGATAACGCGCCCCGTCACTTTGCCCTGCAGCGACTGGCTGTCGAAACGCCCTTCACCCGTAATAACCATGTCGGCCGCAGCGAGGCGCTCTGCGAGGTGGACAGCCCCCGCGACAACGTCGAAGCCGCTCGCAATGTGGGCACCGAGGAACGCTACGAGCCCCCCCGCGAGCCCGCCGGCCGCACCCGCCCCGGGCAGGTTCGCGATATCGGTGCCGATCGAGCGGCGAACCACGCTCGCGTAGCGCACCAGTGCAGCTTCGAGGATATCGACCTGGGCCGATGTCGCTCCCTTCTGCGGTCCATAGATGGTGGCTGCCCCGTTGGGGCCGACGAGCGGGTTGGTCACGTCGGTAGCCACTTCGATGGCGACACCGTCGAAGATCGCGGGCCGCGTCCAGTCGATGCGCGCGAGATCGGCGAGCGGCGCGCCGCCGGGCGGGAGGACATTGCCAGCACCGTCGGTGAAGCGCGCTCCGAGGGCAGTCGCCATGCCTGCGCCGCCGTCCGTCGTGGCGCTGCCACCGACCCCGACGATGACGCGCTTCACGGGCCCAGAGAGGACCTCGCGGAGGAGATCGCCAACGCCCGCAGTATCGCTGAAGAGCGGGTTGCGCTCCTCGGCTTTCACGTGCCAGATGCCGTTCGCCTGGGCGGCTTCGATGACGGCGTCGCCCGTTTCGCGGACAACGAGATAGCGGGCGAGCACGCGGCGGCCGAGCGGGTCTCGCACGATTGCGGCGGACGTATCTGCCCTGACCGCCTGGCGGAGCGCATCGAGCAGGCCGGGGCCACCGTCGGACATGGGACAGCGGTCGAGTGTCCAACCGGGGTGCGTGCGCCGCAGCCCGCTGGCAATGGCACGCGCGGCCTCATCGGCTGAGAGGCTGCCTTTGAACTCCTGCGGGCAGATGAGGACTTTCACGTTGCCAGGCCCCGCCTTCGATTTCGAATTCGAGATTGCGCGACTTTTGTGGGGCGTCCTGCGGCTGTACTTCGATCAGAGCGTCCGGCGCGCGATTTCGATCGCTCCCACGAGGAAGATAGCGGCGATATAGAGCCAGGCTGCATTACGCAGGAAACGCAACGCGTCGCGGGCGCGCTGGTTGCGGAACGCCGTCGCCATGACGACGGCGACGAGGAACGCGAGGATGATGGCTTCGACGAGGAATTGCTTCATCGCGCGGCGCTCATCCTGGCGGTGTCGTGGGGGGCGACGGGACTCCTCCGCGCACCTCTATGCGTCAGCAGTGACGGTCCGGGCCGCGAACTTCCACCCGTCAGCGCCGCGGACCAGGGCATCGCGATAGATCCCGGTCGTGAGGATGGAGGTGGGGTGTTCCTTGTCGCCGAGGCGAAGGAGCATTAGATAGCAGGAGCCCTTCGCCCCGCTTCCGTCGCCATCAACGACGAGATTGTTGGTCCAGTGGCGGGCCTTCAGGCGCTGGGCAAAACCGGTCGCGAAGGCCGTGAGCGCTTCGGTGCCCTTGAAGTTGCCGGCGGCGCCGGAATCGAAGACGCCGTCCGGGGTGAAGCAGGCGGCCCAGCCTGCGGCGTTGCCCGAATCGATGGCGTGATTGTAGCGGGCGTAGAGCTGCTGGATGGCGAGCTGGTCTTCGATGGAGAGCGTGGACATTGGGCCTCCCGGGATGTGATGGACGCAAGCATACGG
>JADEYI010000970.1_pt1 | contig 26989 bp, 30 predicted proteins | sample 8542331 | NCBI WGS metagenome assembly JADEYI01 (sample SAMN16510988, study PRJNA670497) | mine drainage metagenome | isolation source: biofilm near Copperflume 1 | place: Germany: Marsberg coppermine Kilianstollen | collected 2018-02 | reverse complement strand
GCCAGCGCAAACAAATCGAAGCTGAACTGACCCGCACGCGCGACGCAGCACTGGAAGGTGCGCGGCTGAAATCGGAATTCATGGCAAATATGAGCCATGAAATCCGTACGCCTCTGAATTCGATTATTGGCATGGCCGGGCTGCTGCTGGAAAGCGATCTTCCCGCCGACCAGCGCGAGTTCGCCAACGACGTTCGCGAAAGTGCCGAAACCCTGCTGACGCTGGTCAACGACGTCCTCGACTTTTCCAAAGCCGCCGCGGGTAAACTCGCGATCGAGGAGGTCGATTTTGAGCTCACTCGGGTGGCCGAAAGCGCGGCCGAACGAGTCGCCGAACAGGCGCGCCGCAAAGGGCTCGAGCTGACCGTCTCGATCGATGCCGATACGCCCCAATTCCTGCGCGGCGATCCCGGCCGGCTCCGCCAAATACTGGTTAATCTTCTCAGCAATGCGGTGAAGTTCACGCCTGCGGGGGAAGTGCGTCTCAGTGTCAGCAAGCTGCACGAGGATCCCAAACGAACGGAGTTGCGATTCGAGGTCCGCGATACCGGAATCGGAATTCCAGCGGATAAACTTCACTTGCTATTTCAGCCATTCACGCAAGTCGATGCCTCCACCACGCGCCTCTATGGGGGGACCGGACTCGGACTCTCAATAGTTCGGCAAATGGTGGAACAAATGGGCGGAACAATCGCTGTGACCAGTATCCCTGAACTCGGTTCGACTTTCTGGTTCACCATGAGTTTCGCGCAGCAGCTCGACGTCAGCAGGCCGGCTTCGGAGCGCTTCGCGCTGTTATCGGGACAAAAGGTTCTGATCGTCGACGATCATGCGAGCAGCCGCCAGGTGCTGTCGGCTCAGACCTCGGCTTGGGGCATGGATGCGAGTGGCGCGGGATCGGCCGGCGAGGCGCTCGAAATGCTGAAGCTGGCAGCCGTCAGCCGTCCATACGCCGTCGCGATAATCGACGTGATGATGCCGGAGGTCGATGGCATCGAGCTGGCCCGGAATATAAAAGCGGATGCGGCTCTCGCATCGACAGCGATCATCTTCATATCTTCGGCCGGCCCAAGGATTGGATTCCAACAGAGATTGCGCGGTCTCGAGGTAGGGGACTGGCTGATGAAGCCGGTGCCGCAGTCGTCGCTTTACCAGGCCTTGGTGAAGCTGCTTGGGCATGGCCAAGCTTCCCGCGGCGATGCAGGTCAGGAACATAAAATTCTCGCGGCGAATGCGGTAATGCCGATGGATAGTCCCGCAGGGCATGGGCTGCGCGTGTTGGTGGCCGAAGACAACCTGATCAACCAAAAAGTCGCCCAACTGCAATTGAAGAAATTCGGATTTGACGTCGATCTGGTGGCGAATGGCCGTGAAGCGGTTGAGGCTGTGATGAACGGCCGCTATGACCTGGTGCTGATGGATTGTCAGATGCCCGAAATGGACGGCTATGAAGCTACGCGCGAAATCAGAAAACGTGAGGCGGGTCGGCGGCATACCCGGATTATCGCGATGACCGCGCATGTTCTGCCCGGGGATCGCGAAGAATGCATCAATGCGGGAATGGACGACTACATCAGCAAACCGGTTAGAAGCGCCACCCTGCGCGGATTGATCGCGGACACGGTTGCCCGTCTGAAGGACAAATCAATCGAACCGCAACTCCATTCGTCGGACTTGGAGTCGGCGTCATCCGCTGCGGATGGGGATCCAACACCGTCCCGGCGCTGCTCGGCCTGAACTTCCGATCCACGTTCAGAAAAACATGGTGAGGTTTTTGGCCATCAGCACGCTCTGATCGAGAATAATCTTGCGTTTGGCGATCCTGAGCTCGCCTCCCACCCTGCGCAGAATGTCCCGGCGGCGGCCGACTAGAAAATCGGTCTCGGTTTCAACCCGGTTACGATACACGCAGAACCGGCTGCTTACCTCGAACTCCTTTCCCTCAAGCGCATCCGCCGACGAATCGACCAGCCGAACATTGCTGATGATATGACACACTCGCGATAAGGGTTCTTCGGCCCAGTGGACGCCGGTCCGCAGTTGCCCGACACGCTTTATCAAGGTGGCTTTATCGTCATCGATCCAGGCGATGTCATTTTCGCCGGTGATGTCGTCGCGATCGTCCTGATGTGCGAGATTCTTGCGCAGCGGCATCCAATAGCGCAGGTCGTCGGTGAACAGCGCGAGCCATTCCTCGTACCTGCGCTCATCGAGCAGATCCGCTTCCAAAAAAAAGAGATCCTCGATTTCCTTGATCAGGTTCAGATATTCAAGCCGCGCGGGAGGCAGGTCTACTCTGCTCATCGGCGATGCTCCGAAAGATCGTCAACCTGGCTAGGCTTGAGATCGCGCCAACTTTTCGCATCCATGAACTCGGCCCAGCGTTTATAAAAATTGCGTGGATTTTGTTCGGTGGTGAGGCTGATGGGGTGATTGGTGACCACTCCCGGCACCATTTCATTGGTCTCTTCCGCGCCGAGTCCGGCCTTGTAATTGTAAGGATAGCGCCGCGCGATCGAGCCGCGGCTGGCGGCGGTCGCATAATTCCAGTTCTCCATATCGTCCTGCTCGGTCATCCCAGCCGGACCGGAATAGCGGATGTAGTAGTGCCGCAAGAATTGCTTCACTTCCTCGGGCGCATTGCGGTCGGCGAAGTAAACGCGCCACATCTCGGTTTTCGCCACTCCGCGCGGATGCGCCACCAGCAGGGTGCGCGGCTGCTGGCCATGGAAAGAGAGATTCGGAAAGATGGTGCCGACTACCGCCTGGAGTCCTGCGCGGTCCCCCATCCGCTCGATGCGTTTCTTCCAGCATTGCTTGAAGTATTGAGAAGCCGCGGGCGAAGCCGCATAGTCGGTCCGATTTGGATCGGGCGGCAGATAACTGAAGGTGAGGCCATGGCCCCATTGCGGCGAGGTGGTCATCATCAGTTTCCCCGGATCGTCGCGCCGCCCTTCGCCATCGGTGGGACCGATACCGACCAGATCGACCGAGCGGTGACTCACCACGTGCAGGCCATCACCGGAGAAATTCTCGGCGACGAATTTCCAGTTGGCGGGAATCAGCCATTTTTGCACGCTCCCGAGCAGTTCGGTCTCCTCGTCGCTGCCGTCCCAGGCCCCCAGCGCGAGGTCCAGCGCGAGCTTCGCCTCGCCCAGATAATCGAGCAGGGCGGGTGCCGAATGATCCCAGGTGGCCCAGACGGTGCCTCGATATTGCGCGATCTGCGCCACCTCGATCAGGGCCCATTGCGAACGATCCAAAGGCGGCCGATACGCCTTTTCGGCCTGCGGCACGCCAACCAGGCGTCCATCGGTGGCGTAGCTCCAGCCATGATACGGGCAGACGAAATGCACCGTATGACCTTCGTCGTAGCGGCAGACCTTCATTCCGCGATGGCGGCAGGTGTTGAGGAAGACGTGAACTTTGCCCGCCGGATCGCGCGTCAGGATAACCGATTCTTCGCCCATGCAGGAGACGAAGTAGTCGCCGGGCTTTTTTATCTGGCTGGTATGCCCCACGTAGAGCCAGCCGCGCGTAAAAACCCGTTCGAGTTCCTCCTGGTAAATTTCTTCATTGACAAAAACCTCGCGGCTGATCTCGCCGCGCGCGAAATCCACCAGACTTTTCGCCGAATGGCCGTGAACCGTCATCAAGAATTCTCCATGCGATCCAGACGCAGAATCCGCTCGATAAGCTGCTGCGTTAATGCCGTTCCCGGCATCGTGATTCCAAGCTCGTGCGCAAACTCCAGCGCCACCCGCAGGTCCTTGTAAAAAATTCCAACCGAATGGCGTCCCGGATTGAATTTGCTCCAGTTGTCAGCCACCCGGCTTTGCGCGTGCCCGCCATGAATTACCTGCTCCAGCACTTCCGGCGCGACACCCGCCTTGACGCCCAATTCCATGCCTTCGAACGCGGACAGCATGTTGAGGCAGATGATCACCTGATGGGCGAGCTTGGCTCGAATTCCCGCACCGGGTCCGCCAGTATGGATAATGTCCGATCCCGAAGTGGCGAAAAGCGGACGGCATCTTTCGAATGCCTGCGCCGTCGCGCCCACCATGTAACACATGGTGCGATTTTTCGCGCCGGCCTCGCTGCCGCTCACCGGCACATCGGACACCTCGATGCCCCTGGCCGCCGCAGCCTTGGCCACCTTGGTGATCGTCCGCGGATGCACGGTGCTGTGAATCACGATTATCGATCCCGGCTTCGCGCCTTCGAGCACGCCGCCCGCGCCCAGCACCACCGCCTCGATCTGCGCGTCGTCGACCACGCAGATTTCAACGATCTCCGCATGTTCGCCCACCTCGCGATTGGTGCGCGCGATCTTCGCGCCAGCCGCGGCAAGCTCCTGCAGCGGCTCATCGCGTACGTCATAGACCATCAGATCGTAGCCGGCTTTCGCCAGATTGACCGCCAGGTACCTGCCCTGCGTGCCGAGTCCTATGAATCCTACTTTCATCGCGATGACCTCACGCTTGGGAAAGCTGCTCCGAATCGCCGCTCCGAGTCAACCGATTGCACTAGCGAGCCGTCCGCCGATAATTCGGTTCTCGTCGATGGGACAGGGCATGGCGTGCTGCTACAATTTTGTGACCGGTCGTTGGCGCGAGCATCGCGCGGGCGGTCTTCATATTGGGCTAAGCCGATGTCATCCCATGCATACCAAATCTTTGAGAAAGTGAAATCGAACGCGGGGCGGCCGGCGTCCCGCGCCGCGTTCGCGATCGGATTGCTCACCCTGGCTGCGCTGGCCTTGCGGCTGTTCATGCTCGATTCGAAAAGCCTCTGGCTCGACGAAGGTGCGACGGCCGAACGCGTGCTGTCCGATTGGCGCAGCCTGCTGATCGTGGTCACCACCACGCAGGTGAACGAGGCGTTGTACTACGTCCTGATGCATCCGTGGACCGACGTCATGGGCGCCAGCGAATTCATGCTGCGGCTGCCATCGGCGATCTTCAGCGCGGCAACTATCCCGTTGATTTATCTGCTCGGAGTGGAGCTTTACGATCGGCGGGTTGGATTCGCGGCCGCCCTCCTGATGACGGTACACGCGGTGACTTTGCGTTACGCGCAGGAAGCCCGTTCGTACGCGATGCTGATGCTGCTGGTGACCATCTCGGCGTTGTTCTTTATCCGCGCGATCAAAAGACCGTCGCTTGCGAATTGCGCAATTTACATCGCGGCCGGCGTGCTGAGCGTTTATGCGCATCTTTTTGGCATCCTGCTGTTGCCGGCGGAATTTCTGGCGCTATTTGTTCTCGAGGCGCGCAGCCGCCGCCGGCTGATGGTCAGCGTGCTCATCTTCGGGATGCTGGCCGGGCCGGCCTGTGTGCTGGCTATCGCCGGCGATCATGGTCAGGCGGACTGGATCGCCGCGCCCACGCTGTACTCCTACAATTTGTTGGCAAAAATGCTGCTCGGCGCGAATATGATGGTTCAGTTCGACCATACAGAGGCGGCGATTCTGTTGCTCTATGCGATCGCTATCGTTTGGGCGGTGACGAGCGCGGTGTTTCGCCGCGCAGCGCATAGCGCGGCGATAGTGTTTCTCGTGCTGATGGCGGCGCTGCCGATCGCCGCAGCCGCCGTGGCATCGATCGTGAAGCCATTGCTGGTCGATCGTTATCTGCTGGAATGTTTGCCCTTCGTCGTGATTCTGGCGGCAGTTGGGATTACTGAAATTCCGTCGCGTGTGACGGTGTATGCGATGCTGGCAATCCTGACCCTATGCGGCATTCGTGAAGACGCCGCTTACTATCGCTACCTGCAGAAGGAAGACTGGCGCGATGCCGTGCAATATATCGCCCAAGGTGCGCGGCCGGCTGACGCGTTGATTATATACGGCGAGGAGGGTATCCGCCCGGTCGAGTACTACCGCCGCCGCCTGGACCATCCGGAAAATTTTCCGCAAGTGGCCTATCCGGCGTGGGACCCGCTCTATCTTACCGGTGGTGGATTCGCCACCACGCGCGAGTTACAGGGCTTCAATGAATTCCTGCGCACCGCAGTGCTGGAACCTCACGATCGGGTATGGCTGATGCTCAGCCACGACGCCAGCCAGGTGACCGCGCCGCTGCTCTATGCGCTGCATCAGGTTTATCCGATCGCTGGCGGACGCACGTTCGTCGGCGTGAGAGTGTTGTTGTTCGAGCGCACCCCGGAGATCTACGAAGCTAATCCGGATCGATCGGACAGCCTCCCCGCGCCGCCTGAGACGGTCGAGCGCCAACTCGCCGCTCCGGACGGCTCACCCGGCTGATTCAGTGCCGCTCGGCGATCGAAGTGGTCATCGTTCTTTGCGTGTGATCGCCGGTCCATGCTACAGGGCCGAATGATGGCAAAGCTGGATGGCAAAATCGCCCTGATTACCGGTTCGAGTTCTGGCATAGGCCGCGCGGTCGCGCTCGCCTTCGCGCACGAGGGCGCCCATGTGGCGATTAACTTTCCCAATCAGTCGCAGGCGGTCAACGCGGCCGAGGTCGAGTCGGAGATCAAGAAGGCCGGCCGCCGGGCGCTCTCGATCGAGGCCGATGTGGCTAGCGAAGAGCAGGTCGATCGGATGGTCGATCGCGTGATGGGCAAATTCGGCCGGATCGACATTCTGGTCAACAACGCCGGTATCGCAGGCGCCGCGGCAACTATCGAAAACCTGACGGTGGCCGCCTGGGATCAACTGATGACGGTGAATCTGCGGGGGGTATTTCTATGCACTCGCAAAGTATTGCCCATCATGTACCGGCAGAACTACGGCAAAATCATCAATACCGCCTCGCAGCTTGCCTACAAAGGCGCGCCTGGGATGGCGCATTACTGCGCCTCGAAAGCCGGGATTGTCACGTTTACCCGTTCGCTCGCGCTCGAAATCGGCGCGCGGAATATCAACGCCAACTGCGTGGCGCCGGGGGTCACGCGCACGCCGATTCTGGAGGGCACGCCGCCCGCGCTGCTCGATTCGATCCTCGCCGGCATCCCGAAAGCGCGATTTGCGCACGTCGATGATATCGTGCCGGCGTACCTGTTCCTTGCCTCCGATGAAGCCGGGCATTTCGTCGGCCAATGCCTTAGCCCCAATGGCGGCGACGTGATGCTCTGAGCCTCTCCTTCCGATACCTTTATTCTTAATCTGAATGGTTTCATTTGATGACTGAGTCGAGCTTTTTCGATCTGCGTACGACGCTCAATCTCCTTGAGCGCAAAGGCGAACTGACGCACGTTACCGGTGAGGTCGATTGGGACGTTGAGTTGGGTGTGGTGACGCGCGAGGTGATGCGCCGCAACGGCCCGGCGCTGCTGTTCGAGAACATTAAGGGATACCATCACAGCGGCGCGCGATGCACCCGGCTGGCTGCCAGCATCCTCGGCAGTTTTCGGCGTATCGCGCTGGTGCTCGGCTTCGAGGAAGACACGCCCTACAACACGATGGTTGAGTATGTGCTGGAGCACAACGCGAAACTGATTCCGCCTGTCATGGTCGATTCCGGTGCGGTGCAGGAGCACGTCCTGACCGGTAATCAGATCAATCTTTACGATTTTCCGGTGCCGCGATGGCACCATCTCGACGGTGGCAGGTACATCGGCACGATGGGCTGCGTGGTGACAAAAGACCCGGATACCAAACGGGTCAATGTCGGCATCTACCGTTCGATGATCGTCGACGAATGCCGAATGGCGGCGCTGCTCGGTGGAACGCAGGGCTGGGGATTGATTTTTGCGAAGTACAAGGAGCGTGGCGAGCCGATGCCGGTGGCATTCGTCTTCGGCTGGGACCCGATCATGGAGTTTATCGCGGGCACGCCCGTTCCGCCCGAAATCTGCGAGTACGATGTGATGGGCGGCTATCGTGGCGCGCCGGCGCCGTTGATCAAATGCAAGACGGTCGATCTCGAAGTTCCGGCCTCGGCCGAAATCGTAATCGAAGGTTCGGTTTCTCCCGACCCCGCCACCTATGCGATGGAAGGACCCTTCGGTGAGTACTCGGGTTATGTCGCCGACGTGCCGGCGAAGCGCCCGGTAATCCAGGTTAGTGCGATAACTCATCGTAACGATCCAATCTTTCGCGGCACTTTGGAGGGGGCGCTGCCCGGAACTTGCGGCGAGAACAGCTATCTGACTTCGATTCAACGCGCGGCGATCGCGCGGCGGATTATGCGCAACGCAGGAATCAGCGGGGTGCTGCAGACCTACGTCCATCCAATTACCAAGGGCACCAGCATCGTCGTTCAGATCAAGAAACAGTACGAGGGTCAGCCCAAGCAGATCGCCGCCGCGCTATGGGGCGATCGCTCCTCGATGTACCAGAACAAGATCGTAATTGTGGTCGATGAAGATATTGATCCGTCGGATTACGAGGCGGTGGACTGGGCGATCAATTACCGTATCGATCCGGGTTCCGATGACCTGGTGATCTTCCGCGGTATCGTCGGATCAGCGCTCGATCCGGGATCGCCGCCCGAAAACCGTCTGGTGGCGGAACTGGGCGCTGGAATTTGGAATCGGCTGCTGATCGATGCCACCAAAACCTGGCGCTTCCCGCGCCGTGCGGAATGGAACAACCAAAAATTTCCGCCGGTCAGCACCAATCGTCCCGCAGATATCGAACGCGTGAAAAGCAAATGGAGCAGCTACAGGTTTACGAACTGGAAAACTGAATTCTAGTTCGCGGACGACCTTTGCTTGCATAGCTTGGGCACCATCAGCAGAAGAATCAGCGCAACTATCCACGCCGCCGGACCGCTGATCAGCGCAAAGCGTGGATAGCCGGCAAGCCAGACCGGCAGGTGAACCCCGGGCGTCAGCATGGCCGGCCAACTTTTCGCGGCCAGCACGAATCCCGCATGCAAGCCGATCGAAAAGTAAACCGTGCCGGTGGTCAGAAAAGCCTCGCCCAAAACCAGCCCCAGCAGGAACAGTCCGAACACCGCGGGAAGCGCCGTCGCCGGATGGCTTAGCTGAACGGTGCTGCCGGCCAGGTTATGCAGGCCGGCCGCAGGATGATAACCGGTGAGATAAAAGTGCTGCGGCGATCGCAGCAGATGGGACAGCGCGTAGATCGCCGAACTCACGATTAGCGCGCCGCGCCTGCCAAAATCCGGCATCATCCCGCCCAGCATAAAAGCGCGGAAGAAAGTTTCCTCGATCAGGGCGACTACAATCGCCGCAAGGATGTATTTGGGCCATCTAACCAGCAGCCGCGCACCGCCATGGCCGCCGTGCGCACCCAGGATGAACGCCAGGATGAACAGCGTCGAGATGGCAATGATTGCGGTGGCGAATCCTCGCAGCGCCGCCGGCAGGTTGCGGCTTGGATCTCGAAACCCGGTGGTCACCAGTTTGCGCAGTTTGAGCGATCGCGCCGCCGCCACCATCGCGATGAAAACCGTAACCATCATGGTGCGGTCGAAGATGCGTGGAAATGGAAAATGGAATCCGCCCGCCGCTAACGCGAACGCAGCGATCGGAGCAACCAGCATCGCCGCGAGCAGCGCGCCGATCACCGTCAGCATCAGTAACAGGCTGAATTTCATGCGCTTCGAGCCTTACCGATGGCTGCCGGCCGTGCAAGCTCGCCGTGTGAGCATTTGTCGCCCGCTATGCGGCGATCGTATCGTTCGCATTAGTCGATCGGTCAGAATTCAGCACCCGGTCACAATTTATCACGATAAGAGAGGACTGCTGTTGGAACTTGGATTGAGGAACAAAGTCGCGGTGATCACCGGCGCGAGTCATGGAATCGGACGCGCAGTGGCGCTGGAACTGGCCGCCGAAAGTTGCGATCTGGCGATCTGCGCGCGCGGTCTCGAGGCGCTGGAGGAGACCCGCCGCGAGGTGCTCGCCAAAGGCGTCCGCTGCGAGGCGATGCCCGTCGATGTGACCGATGCGAGTCAAATTGCGCAACTGTTCGAGCGGGTAACCGCGGTTTTCGGCCGGCTCGACATTCTGGTCAATAACGCCGGCCGCGCTCGCGGCGGACGCTTCGCCGATTTAACCGACGAGGATTTCATCTCCGATTATCAGGTTAAGGTGTTGGCGCAGGTGCGATGCGTGCGCGCGGCGCTGCCTCTGCTCGAAAAAAGTCCGGCGCCGCGAATTATCAATGTCAATGCGATCGTCGGGCGCGTGATTCAGTCCGGTCTGCTGGCCACCGCCACCCATCGCGCGGCCTGTTTCGCGCTCAACAAGGGCCTTGCGATCGAGTTGGCGCCGAAGGGCATCCTGGTCAATTCGGTCAACATCGGCTTTGTGCTGACCAATCAATGGGGTGCGTCGCGACGCCACAATCTGCCGCCGGGGAAAAGCCTGGAGGAACTCGCGGACGAGCACGCACGCGGACGCGGAACCGCGCTGGGCCGCGCCGGAAGGCCGGAAGAGGTGGCGGCGGTAATCGCGTTTCTTGCTTCCGGGCGTGCCAGCTTCGTGACCGGTTCGTCGATTGATATCGGCGGCGGGCAGGGCGCTCACATTTGAGCTTGTGAAAAAAGCCGCACGAGCGCGTCGGCGGAACGCGAAGACCAAAATTTAATTCTTGTTAAGTTCAGCCAACAAATCGTCGGCAACCTGGGCCGACAAGCCAGATTGATCTCGCCGCAGCGATATCGATAGTTTTGTTAGTCGTTCTTGCTGTCGATTCCAATGGTATATTAATCGAAAGCCGCCACGTTTACCTTTTCCGCCAGATGAATCCGGTACCCTTATCGCCAATATCCCCTTGATTATGGGCGTTCCCCCGCCTTCCTGATGAGGCAAAATCGGGTTTTGACGAATCGCGGGCTTGACGAGCTTCTCAAGCACATCTTTCACGTCAGCTTCCACGTTCGGATGTTGCGTGGTTAGCTGTGCAAGATTGCGAGAATAAGTCCGCCCGTCAACAACATCAATTCTTTGCTCTGTGGCTGGATTCTGCATCCTCCCGCTCCAGCATCCGCCCCTCTATACCAGCTTCGGCAAGAATGCGCCGCAGTTCATCGCGAGCCTCATCTTTGATCAAAAGCTCTAGATTCTCTTGAATATCCTCGAACTGCTCGAAAATGTGTTGAAGCTCATTCTGCGTCTTTTTGCTCAAAACTTGCGGATGCTCTGGGCCGATTTTGCAGACCTCGCCGAGTAGTCTGGTACCTTCTGAAGTAGTGGTGAAGGCTGCGCGCAGACATCCATCGCTGTGAAGGCCATCGACATTGAGATAATTGTGCCAAGCCGACACCGATTGCTTGGCAGAGTCGATTAGTTCGCGAGCCAGTTGTTCGGGGTCGTACGATGTTCCTGTGCGTGCTCGCGCAGCACCAATATCGGTCGCAAAGCGAATGCTCTCTCTGAAAGCCAAGGCGGATGCCTTGCCTTCGTTTCGTATGGCAGTCACTTCTTCCATAAAATAGTACCTCCCCTAAACGGGGACCGCCCCACCATAGATTTCATAGTTAAGCGTCGGCACGCAATGGGTTTTATTCAGGAACCTTCGAAGTTGTGAAAGAAAACCACACTCAGCCTATTGCAGGAAAGCATCTAACGTAGCTATACTAACTCCTTCTCTCCTGTAGGACAACAACCGAAGTAAAGCTAGCCGCGCATCGGATCGCGCTGCGGTTCGAGCGAAATCTCCACCGGACACAGATGTGCCGGCGCATCGATGACGTTCATCACGGCCTGAGCTACATCGGCCGGCTGTAGCATCGCGGTGCGATCAAGCCGTTTGTTTGGAGGAATCAAGTCCGTATCTACCAGCCCCGGGATTATGGCCGAGGTTTTGATCCCCAGGCTGCGCAACTCCTTGAAGGCGGCGTGGGTGAAGGTCACCAGTCCCGCTTTGGCCGCCGCGTAAACCGCCTCGCCATGGCCGGCCGAATGCGCGGCGGCGGAAGCCAGGTTGACGATCGCGCCGCCCGTCTCCATGCGCGACGCCGCCAAACGGGCGAGCGCAATCGGCGCGTGAAGATTAACCGCGATCACACGCGCGATATCATCGTAGGGCAGGCGCTTGAGCGGGGTGCGCGGCGGCGCCCAGCCAGCGTTATTGATCAGCACATCGATGCGTCCGAAATGCCCGTCGATCGCCCCGAACAGAGCTTGCGGTGCGTCCGCTTGCGCCAAATCGATCAGTACGATGAGCGAACGGCTCGGCTCCAATCCGCACAGGCGGCGCGTTTCTTCGAGTTGATCGTGGCTGCGCGCGGCAAGACATAACGAAAACGATCGCCGCGCCAGCTCTGTCGCTATCGCGCGTCCGATACCGCGGCCTGCGCCGGTGATCAGCGCAACGCGATTGTTTCCTGGCTGGTTCATTTAGACGGTTCCGGATTCAATCGCAGCTTGCCGGCGAATTGGCAAGCCCGGCGACACCAAGCATAATAATTCAGGTTTGCACGGACACCCGAAACCGGCAGTCCCTGCTCCGGAGGAAATTATCCACGCATGAATCCGCAGGTTTTCCGCGAGTACGATATCCGAGGGGTGGTCGAGCACGATTTCGATGACGATTTCGTGGTGAATCTCGGGCGCGCGTGGGCGAAGATGCTCACCACGGCGGGCAAAAAGAACGTCACCCTTGGGCGCGATTGCCGCCTGTCTTCGGACCGTCTCCATGACCTTTTGATCGAAGGCGTCACCTCGAGCGGAATCAACGTGGTCGATATCGGCGTGGTGCCGACGCCGTTGCTGTATTTCTCGGTCCTGCACTGGGGCATGGATGGCGGTGGGATGATCACCGGCAGCCATAATGCGGCCGAGTACAACGGATTCAAGCTAGGGGTTGGGCCGACGACGATCTTCGGCGCCGAAATTCAGCAGGTGCGGCAATTGATGGAGGCCGGCGACTACGTTCGCGGCAGCCGGAGCGGGACGGTTACCCAGCGTCCGGTGATTGCCGATTATTACGACTACATTCGGCAACAGTTCAAATTTCAGCGCAAGTTCAAAATCGCGGTGGATGGCGGCAACGGCTGCGGCGGGCCGGTGGCGGTTCCGATGATGCGCGAGCTGGGCCTCGAGGTGAAGGGCCTGTACATCGAGATGGACGGGCGCTTTCCCAACCATCACCCGGATCCGACGGTCGAGGAAAACATGCGCGATCTGATCAAGCTGGTCGGCAGTGAACGGGCCGAAGTTGGCATCGCGTACGATGGCGACGCCGACCGAATCGGCGCGGTCGATGAAAACGGTAAAATCGTCTGGGGCGATGAACTGATGATCGCCTTCTCGCGGCCAATCCTGAAGGATCGTCCCGGCGCGGCGATTATCGGCGATGTGAAATGCTCGCAGCGGCTGTACGATGACATCGCGCGGCATGGCGGGCGTCCGATCATGTGGAAGACCGGCCATTCGCTGATCAAGAGCAAACTCAAGGAGGAGCGTGCGGCGCTCGCGGGCGAGATGAGCGGGCATATGTTTTTCGCCGACCGTTACTATGGTTTCGATGACGCCATTTATTCTTCGTTCCGCCTGCTGGAGATAATAGATCGCGCGGGCCGCGGACTGGGCGAACTGCTTTCCGACCTGCCGAAGACCAGCGCCACTCCCGAGATCAGGCTCGATTGCGCCGACGATCGCAAGTTCGAAGTGGTGCGTCAGGCCGCCGATTATTTTCGCGCTCATTACAACGTGATTGATATCGACGGCGTGCGCGTGGGTTTTTCTCACGGATGGGGTTTGGTGCGAGCCTCGAATACCCAGCCGGCGCTTGTGATGCGCTTCGAAGCCGACAGCGATTCGGCGCTCGCGGAAATCCGGAACTTGTTCGAAAATAAGCTGAAGGAGCTGGGCGCACTCTGAAACGCGGAGGCGAGACCACCGCAAAAGTCCGCGCCCCCGCCGCGCTGATTATTGCCGGTGGACAGGGTACGCGGTTTTGGCCGCTGAGCCGTTCAAATCGTCCCAAACCATTATTGTCGATGGACGGGCGGCGAACGCTGCTCGGTGAGACGATTGCCCGCCTGCAGCCGCTGATTCCCCGCGATCGAATCTTCGTGATTGCCGCCGCGCAGCGGGCAGTACAATTCCGCCGCGCCCTGCGCGGCGTGATCCCGGCGCGCAACCTGATCCTCGAACCGCAGGGACGCGGTACCGCGGTGGCGATCGCTTATGGTATCGGCGTAATCGAAGCGCGGATCGGACCGGGGGTCGTGGCCGTGATGCCGTCCGATCACTATGTATCGCCAGCGGGAGAATTCCGGCGCACGCTGCGCCAGGCGATCAAAATCGCCGGCCGGCACGCGGCCATCGTGATGATCGGAATTCGGCCGACACGGGCCGAGCCCGGTTACGGCTACCAACAAATAGGATCGGCGGTCGATGACGGCGCCTACGAGGTCGAGGCCTTCGTCGAGAAGCCCGCGCCCGCGCGCGCCGCCGAAATGGTCCGCGGCGGTGGCTTCCTGTGGAACGCCGGGATGTTCATCATGCGCACGCCAATGCTGGCTGCGGAAATCGCAAAAAATTGTCCCCGGTTGGAACCGGCGATGCGCGAGTTGCCGTCGCTTCGAGGGGCAAAACTTGCGGCTGCTTATAATGATTTGAACTTTGATTCGTTCGACCGCGAGATCGTCGAGAAGAGCGGGCGCGTTATCAGCGTGCAGGCGGATTTCCGCTGGCATGACGTCGGAAGCTGGCAGGGATTGTGGGAAGCGCTCAAGGATCGGAGCGGAAATGTGCTGACCGGGCCGGTCGTGATGATCGATTCGGAGGCCGTGGTGGCGCGCGCGGGTGACCGTCCGATGGTGCTGCTGGGAATGAAAGATGTGGTCGCGATCGATGCGGGCGACGCGATTCTGATCGCGCAGCGATCGCATTCGCAGGAATTGCGCCGCGTGGTTGACGAACTCAGAGGCCGCGGCCTGCAACGCCTGCTCTAATATCTCATGGAAATCAAAGCGATCGAAATTCATAAGCCGGCCGATATCAACCTGATTATCGGGCAGAGCCATTTCATCAAAACCGTCGAGGAGCTGTACGAAACCCTGGTGCAGTCCGTGCCCGGAATCAAATTCGGGGTGGCTTTTTGCGAGGCCTCGGGCCCATGCCTGATTCGCCATACGGGAACCGATAAAGAACTCGAACGGCTTGCGATCGACTGCGCCGGTTCGATCGGGGCGGGGCACGTGTTCGTGATCGTGCTGGGCAACGCCTTTCCGATCAACGTGCTCAACCAGGTCAAGGCGGTGGCTGAAGTGTGCACGGTATTCTGCGCCACCGCCAATCCGGTACGGGTAATTGTGGCCGAAGAAGCGGGCGGGCGCGGGATTCTGGGGATAATCGATGGTAGCAGCCCCAAGGGTATCGAGGGCGACCTGGATCGCGAGGATCGGCAGGCGATGCTTCGGCGCTTCGGCTACAAGCACTAATGCCCGCCGGTCGCCGTTTGGCGATCGCGAGGTGTCCGGGTTAACCTGACCGGCATATGAGCACCGCTAACTGGCAAATGGTGGAAGCGCTGGCGACGGTGCTGTCGGCCATGGCGATTATTGCGGGCAGTGTCTTTGTCGTGATCGAACTTCGCCAGGCCAAGACCGATCGCAATTTCGCCATCTCCTCGCATCTGTTCGAGCTCTGGCAGAGCACCGATTTTCAGATCGATCAGTTGTTTCTGCTGCATGGTCTAAATGCGGTTGATTGGGATGGCTTTATCGGTCAGGGACGGGGCAATCAGGCCGAGCGCGCGATGCATCGGGTGGGCGGATTTTACGATCGCGTGGGCCACCTGGTGCTCAGCGGGCTGATAAAGCAGGACGATATTTTGCCGACGATCGGCGGCGATGCGGTTGCGGTATGGACCAGAATCGAGCCGATAGTTCGCGCCGCGCGGGCGAAAGAGAATCCATATCTGTTCAAGAATTATGAGGCGGTGCTGCCGAGCTGTATTGAATGTTACTACCCGAACCTCCGCCCGCAAGCCTCCACAACCACCGTAACCACCGTCGCCAGCATGCCGTTCGAGGCCGCCGCTGCCAGCCCCGATGACGGGGTGAAAAGGATCGAGCCGCGTGAACTGTTCGCCCTGGTGCGGGACGGTAAGGCGGTCGTGCTCGACGTCAGCGCGCAGGACAATCCCGATCTGATCGCGGGCGCGGTGCGTCCCCGTCCCAATGACTTGGACGGCTGGCTTAAGTATGCGACCGGCCACGACCGCACGGTCGCGCTTTATTGCACTTGACTGAATGAAGCTTCCAGCGCCCGGGCGGCGCTTATGCTGGAGGAGGCGGGAGTGAGCGACGTGCGTGCGCTAAACGGCGGTTTCGCCGGATGGCAGGAAGCCGGCCTGCCGGTTATCCCGGCTGGTCAGCCGGATAAGGAGAACGCATGAACCCAGGTACATCCCGGCTCGGCGGCAAGGTTGCGGTGATAACCGGTGCGGCGCGCGGGATGGGCCGCGCGATTGCGGCCCGGCTCGCGAGCGAGGGCGCCGCGGTAGCAATCTGCGATATCCAGGCCGAGCTGGCCGAACGTACGGCGGATGAGCTTCGCCAATCCGGCGCACAGGCGGCCGCCTTCAAACTTGATGTCACCAGCTTTGACGAGGCGGCGGCGGTAACCGATCGAATCGAGCGCGAATTGGGCCCGGTCGGTATCCTGATCAATAACGCGGGATGGGACAAAGCGGAATTGTTTGTCGAAAGCGGTCCGCAGACCTGGGATACGGTAATTGCGATCAATTATCGCGGCGTGCTCAACTGCTGCCGCGCGATCGCCCCGCTGATGCAGGCGCGGGCGAGCGGCAAGATTATCTCGATCTCCTCCGATGCGGCGCGCGTCGGCTCCAGCACCGAAGCGGTGTACGCGGGATGCAAAGCAGCCATAATCGGATTTTCCAAGACCCTCGCGCGCGAACTGGCACGCTATCGAATCAACGTCAACGTGGTCTGCGCCGGCCCGACCGATACGGCCCTGCTGCGCGAGGCGTTCGCCGGACGCGAGAAGATGATCGAGTCACTTACCCGGGCGATCCCGTTTCGGCGGCTCGGAACGCCGGAGGATATAGTAGGTGCGGTGGCTTTTTTCGCCTCGGCCGACGCCGATTTCGTCACCGGACAGGTGCTGAGCGTAAGCGGCGGCCTGACCATGGCCGGCTAGCGAGTCAGGTTTGTGAGGTTCCTGCGGAGCGCGATTGCAAGGCGCTCGGCTTGGTGGGTTCGCGCGTGACCATCCACACTACCGCGGTGGCGCCCAGCAACAGCGCGCCGGTTACGTAAAATCCGATCCGGATACCGCTGAACTCAATCAAAAAACCCATGCCGGCTGGCACCCCGAGTCCGGCCACCAGATTGGCGGTGGAACGCAGACCGGCGCTCGCCCCTTGGTATTCGAATCCCACCGATGACGACAGGATTGCCAGCAGAATCGGTTGATTGACGCCCATCCCAAGTCCGTAAATCGCGACCGCCAGCGCGAGCATCCAGAGGTTCGGCATCAACGGCGTGATCGATATGAACAGCACCGCCACCGCTCCGCTGAGCAGCAAGGCCCGGCGCTGGGTGCCGCAGCTTGCGACCGCCGACTCGGCGAAGAGCGAGCCGAACGTCCCGCTCAGCGCGGCGAAAGCCAGTAGTATCCCAATGGTAGATTCCGACAGCCCCGCGTCCTGCCGCAGGTAGATGCTGTAAAAGGAACTCCGGATGTACGAAGCCGAGATGCGCAGGAAGGTGGCGAGCACCACCAGCGTGATCGCGGGAATCGCGATCAGCCTCAGGGTTGCGGCGTAGCTTTTCAGATCAGGGAGCAGGCTTTCGCGCCAGTTCAATTTTCCGACCGGGCCGGAGAGCTTCGGGACCGCGAGCACCGCGATGGTCAGGCCGGCACCCCATAATGCCAGCACGCCGAAGCCGCCCCAGTGACCAAACCACGTCCACGCAAATCCATCGATCAGCGGGCCGAAAAACATGCCAAGGCTGGAAGCCGAGCTGAAGCGTCCATAGTAGCGCGGATCGCCGGGATAGGCGCGCCCAATCAGGGTTTGCGCCCCCACCCACGCCAACTGATAAACGAACCCGGCGAAAAGTTGCAGGACGAACAGTGCGGCCAGCCACGGAAACAATGGGTATAGCAGCGGCAGGATGGTACCGGCGATCGCGAGCAGCAGGGTTACGAAGCGAACATCGGTGCGATCCATCAGGGTACCGACATGGATCGACAAAAACAGCGGCAGCAGTGCCGGAATACCGAGGATCAGTCCGGTGGTGGCGGCAGGAGCGTGCAACTCAAGCGTCCACAGCGGGACCGCGAGCCCGATCAAGACCGGAAAGCCAAGGGAAAAAAAGCCACAGGCATAGATCGCCAGCGCGGCCGGCGAATAAAGATCAGTTCGCGAGTCCATTCGACGAGAAGAATAACCAGACGATGAGCCGATCTAGCTAGCGGCTTCGCTGCCGCCGTTCAAGCGCCGGGTTTCGCCGAGCTGGACCGGAAGCACTGGATGTGAGTATCGGTCAACCGGGGAGGAGCAATCCGGGCGCCGGAAAGCGGCGGCACATTTGATTGGCATCGCGCAAAATTCGCTCAAGCACCGCCTCATCGCTCGCGTGCGAGACCGCTTCATCGATCCATGCGCCGATCTGTTGCATCTCGGCTTCGCCCATCCCGCGCGAAGTGATCGCCGGGGTGCCGAGGCGAATTCCGCTGGGCGAGAAGGGTTTGCGCGTATCGTAAGGCACGGTGTTGTAGTTGCACACGATGCCCGCGCGATCGAGCGCGTGCGCGGCGGTTTTTCCGATGACCCCCTTGCTGGTCAGATCAACCAGAATCAGATGATTGTCGGTGCCGCCGGAAACCAGATTGAAGCCGCGGCGCTCAAGTTCGCCAGCCAGTGCTTTGGCATTGCGCACCACCTGCTGGGCATATTCCTTGAAGGCGGGACTCGCGGCTTCCTTTAGCGCCACACCGATCGCGGCGGTGGTATGATTATGCGGACCGCCCTGCAGACCGGGGAAAACCGCTTTATCGATTTTTTCGCCCAGTTCGCGGCGGCATAAGATCATCGCGCCGCGCGGACCGCGCAGTGTCTTGTGAGTGGTGGTGGTGACAATATCGGCATGCGGGATGGGGCTCGGATGGGCGCCGCCGACGATCAGGCCCGCGATATGCGAGATATCGGCCAGCAGCAAGGCGCCAACCTCTTTGGCAATCTCACCGAAAATCTTAAAATCGAGTTGGCGCGGATACGCCGTCGCGCCGGTCACGATCATGCGGGGACGTTCGCGCCGCGCCATATCGCGCACGGCGTCATAGTCAATTCGCTGGGTCTCGCGATCGACCACGTAGTGTACCGGTTTCCAGAAAATTCCGGTGGCGCTGACGTTCCATCCGTGCGTCAGATGCCCGCCATGCGGCAGCGACAGACCCATCAGCTTGTCGCCCTGCTTGAGCATCGCGAAATAGACCGCCAGATTGGCCGGCGAGCCGGAGTAGGGCTGCACATTGGCGTGCTCGGCCCCGAACAGCGCCTTGGCGCGATCGATCACCATCGATTCGATTAGATCGATATAACGCTGACCCTCGTAGTAGCGCTTGCCGGGATAACCCTCGGAATATTTATTGGCGAGCACGGAGCCGGTGGCTTCCAGCACCGCCTTCGAGACGTAATTTTCCGACGGAATCAGGCGAACCGATTCAACCTGGTAGCGCTCCTCTTCCTTGATCAGATGATAAATTTCGGGGTCTACTCGCTTGAGCTCTTCCACGCACGGGCCTCCGGATTTGCACCGCCAGCCTACCGCCGCGTCAATCGGGAGGCAATTTACGGTTCAAACGATCGACGAAATGTCCCTAATTGCCGCCACCTTCGCGCTTGTGCGCATGGCGCTGCGCGAGCTCCAGCCCAAGCCGATCAAGCTCTTCGTCGCTCATGTGCTCCAGACTCATGAATTCGTTGCGGGCGCGAGTGTTCGAGCGCAGCAGCTCGTCGAGTTTAAGATGAATTTCGCGGGTATCGCGATTTTGCGTGTATTGGATCAGGAAAACCATCAGAAATGTGATTACGTCCGTCCCGGTGTTGACCACCAGTTGCCAGGTGTCTGAGTATCGGAAGTAGGGACCGGTGGCAGCCCACACCACCATCAGTATGGAGGCGATGATAAAACCGGAAGCGGATCCGGTCCATTCCGCGCCGCGTTGGGCGAATCTGCGAAAAAGTTCTTTGGTTTGCTGGGTCTCGGTGATGCCAGCCGCAGTTTCTCGATCCGGATTAAGTCTCATACGCGGGTTTTAGCACAGCATCTGCGCCGTGCGGGTAGTCACGAGCGATCGCGAATCGCTATTTTTTGCGCCGGAGCTTTTTCCATTGCGGCGCGCTATTGAGGGTTGGATAGCCGGAGCCCATCTGAATCAGGATGCCGTGCGCGCTGCGCGGTGAAATGAAGGCCTGGTAAGAATCGGCTGAGAATTCCTGTTCCTCGACCACCCGCACTCCCTGTTGCTTGAGTTCCGCGATGCGGGCGCGGACCGCGGGCACGTCAAAGGTCAGATGGTGCAATCCTTCGCCACGTTGGTCGAGGAATTTATGGAGAAACGAATTTTTGCCGAATGGCTCCAGCAGCTCGAGCGAAAGGCCATCGAGATCAAGCGCCAGAAGACGCCAGCCGGCGGGTTCGTTCTCCACTTCAAAATCGGGAGTTGCGCCGAGCACATCTTCGAAAAACCTCCGCGCCCGCGCGATACTGCGCACCGCGATGCCGATATGGTCCAGCTTGCCGAGCGGCTGCGGTTTTTTCTTCAAGTTCGCCACTCCAGCGATCGCGGCGCCCAGGCGCGCGCGCCATCTTGCACATCCGACGGTAGCAAACTCAAAAAAGCGTATAGATAAAGGGGCTTACGGCTGAATACTGCGCCACCGCCACCAGCACGCCGATCAACAGGAGCGCCGCAATCAAGGGCACCAGCCAGAATTTCTTGCGCTCCCTCGCAAACGCCCAGATATCCTTCGCCAAATCCAACATGCTTAGCCGCCTGCTAAAGACTTGAAGATTGTGGCCGAAAGCGCACGGTGAATGCAAATTGATGGTTCACGGTTGCTAATTGAAGACGCACTTGAGATTAGCTGACGTTTAGCCTATGTTTCGATACTGATGTTCATTCGCCGGCTCTTTTCGGAGACTTGGGCCAAGCGCCCCGCGAGAGGGATTGAGATAGCGCAATGGAAGTAACTGCTCACGACATCCTCTTGATTGGAGGCGGCGGGGCTGGGTTGCGCGCCGCGATCGCAATTGCCGAGGCCAACCCCCGGCTCGATATCGCCATGGTTTCCAAGGTTTATCCGATGCGCAGTCATACCGTGTCGGCCGAAGGCGGCGCGGCTGCGGTAATCGCGCCGAATGACTCGCTCGATGAGCACGCCTACGACACCATCTCGGGCAGCGACTGGCTGGCCGATCAGGATGCGGTCGAGATTTTCGTCAATACGGTTACGCAGGAAATGTTGCGGCTGGAGCATTGGGGATGCCCCTGGAGCCGTCAGCCGGACGGCCAAATCGCGGTGCGTCCGTTCGGTGGCATGAAGAAGGAACGCACGTGGTTTGCCGCCGACAAGACCGGCTTCCATATGCTGCATTCGCTGTTCCAGACCTCGCTCAAGTACGGCGAGATCAAGCGCTATGACGAGACCTTCGCCACCAAACTGCTGGTCGACGACGGTGCGGTGCAGGGCGTGGTGGCGATCGAGCTGTCCAGCGGTAAAATTCGCGCTATCACCGCCAAAGCGGTAATCCTTTGCACCGGCGGCTGTGGACGCGTTTTCCCCTTCACCACCAATGCGAATATTTGCACCGGCGACGGCATGGCGCTGGCGTATTGGGCCGGCGCGCCGCTCAAGGACATGGAGATGATGCAATATCATCCCACCGGTCTGCCGCAGACCGGAATCCTGATCACCGAAGGATCGCGCGGCGAAGGTGGTTGGCTGGTCAATAAGGATGGCTACCGCTATTTGCAGGATTATGACCTCGGCAAACCGACCCCGACCCCGGTCCTGCGCAGCATGGAACTCGGTCCGCGCGATCGGCTGTCGCAGGCCTTCGTCCAGGAGATGGAAAAGGGCCGCACGCTCAAAGGCCCCTACGGCGACTACGTCCACCTCGATTTGCGCCATCTCGGGGAGAAGAAGATCGACGAAAAACTCCCGATGGTGCGCGAGTTGTGCCTCAATTATTCGAATATAGATCCGGTCCATCAGATGATTCCGGTGCGGCCGGTGGTGCATTACATGATGGGCGGAGTTTCGACCAATGTGAACGGCGAAACCCCGCTCAAGGGTTTGTATGCGGCGGGCGAGACCGCCTGCGTCAGCATGAACGGCGCGAACCGGCTGGGATCCAATTCGCTCGGCGAGTTGCTGGTGTTCGGGGCGCGGGCGGGGGCTCACGCCGCGCAATACGTAACCGGTGCGCCGGAGCCATCGGCACGCTTGCTCGCACAAGCCGCCGACGAGGAAAAGCGTATTAATCGCGAATATCTAAATCGCACGAGCGGTGGCGAGCGCGTCGCGGTTATCCGCGAAGAGATGCAGCATGCGATGGAATCGGCGGCCGGCATTTATCGCACGCGCAAGACGCTCGAAGAAGGGGCGGTTAAGCTGGCGGAACTTAAGCAACGCTTCATGGCGGTCGCCCTCGACGATCACAGCCGCACGTTCAACACGCAGTTGACTTCGGTTTTGGAACTGGCGGGGATGCTGGAAATAGCGGAGACGATCGTACATTCCGCGATCGCGCGCGAGGAATCGCGCGGCGCCCATCAGCGCATCGATTTTCCAAAACGCGATGACCAGAAATTTCTTGCCCATTCCCTCGCCTATGGAAATGCTCAGGGCGTGCCGCGAATCGAGTTCGCGCCCGTGACGATCACGCGCTGGCCGCCGGGTGAAAGAGTGTACGGAAGGTAGAATTCATGGCCGATAAAATCACGCTGGAGGTTGCTCGCTATTCGCCCGAACACGACGGCGAGCGCCGCTTCGACCGCTATGAAGTGCCGTTACATGAAAACTGGATGGTGCTCGACGCGCTCAATTACATCAAAGATCATATAGATGGTTCCGTCACCTTCCGCTGGTCATGCCGGATGGGGATTTGCGGCAGCTGCGGGATGCTGGTCAACGGTTACGAACGGCTGACCTGTGAGGCCTTGCTGGCCGATTATCTGCCGGGTCCGATCCGGGTCGAGCCGCTCAAGAACTTTCCAGTGGTACGCGATCTGGTGGTTGATATCTCCGACTTCATGGGGAAACTTGAACGCGTTAAACCCTGGATCATTCGACAGCCCGGCGCCGTCGAACCGCAACGCGAGTTTCTGCAAACGCCGGAACAGCTCGAGACCTATAAGCAGTACAGCTTTTGTATCAACTGCATGCTCTGTTACTCAGCCTGCCCGGTCTATGGACTCGATCCCCATTTCATCGGTCCGGCCGCCTCGGCCTTGGCGCTGCGTTACAGCACCGACTCACGCGATCAGGGGTCGGAAGAACGCCTGGACGTGATGGCGCAGAACGAGGGTGTATGGGACTGCACCGTGATCGGTGAATGCTCGGTGGTATGCCCGAAGCATGTAGATCCGTCGCTGGCGATTCAGGAATATAAGATTTCGGCCACCAAGGCTTGGTTTCGCAATCTGCTGATGCCATGGGGAGGTAAGTGATCGCGATGGCGAATGCGATTCCGCAGTCAAAAACCTACCGCCCATCGATGCCGATGACCTGGTGGCTCGAACGCTGGAACTACACTTGGTTTATCCTGCGCGAATTGTCCAGCGCTTTCGTCGCTTATTGGGTGGTTATCACCCTACTGCAAATAGCCGCGATCAGCGCGGGTCCGGTGGCGTACACGAATTTCCGGGTTTGGATGAGCGCGCCATACATGGTCGCGATCAATATCATTACCTTCATCTTCGTGATTTTTCACACACTTAGCTGGTTCAGGCTGGTGCCACAGGCGATGCTTCCACGGATCGGCGGGAAGCGGACCTCCACCACCATGACCTCGGCGCCGATGTACGCCGTGTGGGTGGTGGTATCGGTGATTGTCGGCCTGTTCATCATGGGTATTCTGCCATAATGGCCTCGTCTCAGGCGCAGCGCCGGGAAGCGGTTCAAGGGATAGCGATGGTCAGACGTTCAAGCGAATCATTGCCGTGGGCGCTGTTCGGGGCCGGCGGCTTTGTGGTGGCGTTTCTATTTCCGGTACATATTTTTCTCTTTGCTATCGCGATACCGCTCGGATGGGTGAACGATCCAGGCCACCACTGGATGTTGGAACTGCTGCACAATCCAATTACCCGGATTTACTTGTTCGTATTCTGCGCGCTGGCCTTTCTGCATGCGGCACATCGGCTGCGATTTACGCTGGTCGACATGCTGCGCGTGAAGCATCTCGAGTCCGGACTTGGAGTATTGGCGTACGGAGCGGCGATCGCCGGGATAATAATCACGATCGTAGTGCTGGTCTCCGTGCCATAAATCCGGTGTTCACTGGCGATTATTTGGCGTCCTTTGATCGCCATCTTACCTGAGCTATCCTGCCAAAATTTTACTGCAGTTGGGACAAGTGAGATAAGTTGTCCCGTGGGTTGTCCCATCTCCGGGACAACTGAGACAACGAATCCATAGCACAATTTCTAAAACCTAAGGGTTTGCCACTCATTTTTATATGGCATAGCTCCTGCTTAGCCTATCTCCACCAAGCAGAGCAAGCGTTTGCTTCAGATCGAACTTGGTAGGGAGAATCTGCGCTGTTTGGGAAAGGTTAAGCAGAAATTGATGTTTCCAGGGAGGAACGGAAGATGAGTCAGATTGTAACCAAAGTGTTTGTGCGGGTTCGTGAAAATCTGCGAGGCCAGACCATGACCGAGTATGCGCTGATTCTGTCGGCAGTCGCGGTGGTCTGTTTTCTTGCCTATAAGACGATGGGCGGCCAGATCAGCACGCTGGCGGGCAACATCGGCACCGACCTTTAAGCTGGAATGTCGGCGGTGGGGCCAGGTCGGCTCCGCCGCCAGCGGACCTTTCCGAGGCTGGGGAAGGCTTCGGTGGGACTGGATTTAAGGGTCTTTGGGGGAGGCAATCAGATGCTTGGATGGGCGGCAAGTTTGCCGTGGTTACAAATAAAATCTTTGCGCGGGCAAACCACGACCGAATACGTGCTGGTGATGGTCGCGATCGCCGTGGCGCTGATTGTTGTGTTTCAGAGCTACGGCACAACCCTCAGCACCAATGTGAACGCGTTGGCTGCGGATTTTTAACGGAATCAAGCGAGGCGGCGGCCTTGACCAGCCGGGGTTAACCGAAATGGCTCAGAGTTTAAACGTGTCGCGCCGCGGGAATTCGCTCTCGGGGCAATCGACGGTCGAGTTCGCGATTATCGCGGTGGTCGCGATGTTCGTGCTGTTTCTCGGGATTCAATTCGCGCTACTCGGTAACGCGGCCTTGGCAGTGGGGCAGCTCGCCTATCAGGGGTCCCGTTATGCCTCGATTAACTCGAGCCTCCCGCCCTCGACCTTGCAGAACAACATCAGTGCGATGGCGTCGCCGACGATTGCCGGCAACGGGCTTACGGTAAACGTCACTTTTCAAACGCCAATCGTGCAGACGGTGACCTCGGTGACGGTCCAGGTTACGTTCAGTGCGCAAAGGTTAATCCTGCTGCCGAATCCGTTTTTCGGCGTGCCGTTCCCGAGCACATTAAGCAGTACAAATATCGCGTTGGTCGATTGAGGCGGTCGAACGGAGGGGGGCAAGATGAGGCGTCCAACTTTATATGTGGTGATGGCTGGACTCGCGGCGATGATCGCCGCGGTGATCGTTTACTCGGCCCTGAAGAAACGCGAGGCCGAGGTGCAACAGGCGATGGTGAAGTCAGTCGAAATCGTGGTCGCGGGCCACGACTTGCCACTCGGGTCCAAGATCGATCCCGGTGCAGTCAAGCTGGCTCGCTGGTCGCGAGATAGCATCCCGCCGGGTGCGTTCACCGATCCCAGCGCCGTCATGAACAATTTCGTCAAAGACTCGTTTGTCACCAACGAACCAATCGTGGCCGATAAGCTGTATGCCGGCACGCGGACCGCGGGCGTCATGCCATTGCTTATTCCGGCCGGGATGCGAGCGATGTCGGTGCCGGTCGACGAGGTCAGCGATATCGCCGGCTTCGTTCTGCCGCGTACGCACGTGGACGTTCTGGTGGCGATTCCGGGGAATGGTCCCGAGGGTAAGCCGTTCTCGAAAATTGTGCTGCAAAACGTCGAAGTACTAGCTGTGGCTCAGGAAATCGAGCATTCCAAGGATCAGCCGCAGGTCGTGAAGGTGGTGACGATGCTGGTCACGCCGGAACAGGCCGAGCGTCTCGCGCTCGCCAGCCGTGAGGGCAGCCTGCATCTGGTCATGCGCGCCTACAGCGACCAACAGATCGTGGCGACCAGGGGCGCAAGTCTCGCGGATTTGATCGGTACGATGGGTAATCAAAATGACAGGCTGGGCGCCGCCACCAGGCCGATCGCTAACCTTCGGCACGCCTACCGCGCACCGCAACCACCACCTATTCGCGTGGAAGTGCTGCGCAATGGGAAAGATTCGCAGACCGTCTCCTTCATTCGGCGGCAGTCGCATGCGGATCTCGGAGGAGGCTACTGGAGCCCCACCGCCGGTGTTCCTACGCGCGCCCCGATGGGTTCGGCGATTACGCCGGCGCCGCCGCCGCCTTTCAGCGCACCGTCGGTTCCGCCTTCGTCTGTAACTCCGCGATCGACCGGTGCCGTACCGAACGCCTTTGTAGCGCCGATCTCGCCTGCGGCTCCATTTGCTGGAATGGGGGCTTCGGAGACGCCGGAAAGTTCTGCCAGCGGTGCGTCGGCCGCCAACGACAGTCCTGCGCCAAAAACAATCGAAGTGCCTTAACAAGAGGGGGGAAGTGAATATGTGGGGGAAAGGCAATAGCAGATTCATCGCGCTTGTTTGGATGACGTTTCCCGCAATAGCGCTGCTCCAGGCGCAGGTGGGAGCGGCGGCGGAAGCGGTGCCGGTATCGCTGAAT
>JADEYI010000969.1_pt1 | contig 27061 bp, 24 predicted proteins | sample 8542331 | NCBI WGS metagenome assembly JADEYI01 (sample SAMN16510988, study PRJNA670497) | mine drainage metagenome | isolation source: biofilm near Copperflume 1 | place: Germany: Marsberg coppermine Kilianstollen | collected 2018-02 | reverse complement strand
ACACGCTCACGCCGACGCCAAACGCGTAATCAAAATCGCGGCGGGCCCTAAGGCGCCGAACGCACACTGTGGCCGATCAGTCACCATGGATGACAATCGGTTGGTCACGATCGTGCCGAGAGACTCCCACATCTAGACGGCAATTGATCTTCAGGTGAACGGTGTGTGAACGGTTGTGTTACAACCTCTCCATGGCGAATGGAACTTTCAGCAGAAGGCAGGTACTGGCGGGGGGCATCGGTGGAGCAGCCGCGCTCGGCTTGGCAGCACTCGGCAACGTCCAAACGTCAGGTGCGGACACAGTGCGCCGCGCCGCACGGGTCAAGGCAGCTGGAAGTGATCTTGGCGCTGTGGACCATGTCGTCTACTTGATGATGGAGAACCGCTCCTTCGACCACTTCTTCGGCACGATGAAGGGAGTGCGGGGCTTCAACGACCATCCAGCCGGGAACAACGGCGTATTCGCCCAGGCGTGGCCCGACAGCCCCGGTGGCAAGTATCCGACGTTGCTGCCCTTCCATCTCGACACGGCGAACTCCGATGCCGAATGCACCTACGACCTGACCCACAATTGGGCACCCCAGCACCTGAGCTGGAACGGCGGGGCCATGGACTCCTTCGTGTCGACGCACACCTCGCCCTCGTTCGAGGGGCCGAGCCACGGCATCGACACTATGGGCTACTACAAGAAGGCCGACATTCCGTTCATGTACTCGCTGGCGGAGAAGTTCACCATCTGCGACGGCTACCACTGCTCGGTGCTCGGGCCGACCCACCCCAACCGCCTCATGTCAATGTCGGGAACCCTCGACCCCGCTGGCGCGGCTGGCGGCCCCATCCTGGTGACCAACTTCGACGCGGCCAAGAAGTTCACCTGTTCATGGACGACCATGCCCGAGGCGCTCGATGCCGCCAACGTTTCGTGGCGCACGTACAACCCCTACGGCAGCAGCTACGACATCACCAGCGGCTCGTCCATGCTCCTGAACGACAATGTGTTGCAGTACTTCTCGCAGTACCAGAGCCCAACCAGCTCGCTCCACCAGAACGCCTTCGGCTACTACGGTCCCAACGTGGCCGGAGGCCTGGGTTCCCCGAACGGGCCCGATGACTTCGCCAAGGATGTCACCTCTGGACAGCTCCCTTCGGTGTCGTGGATTATTCCTCCCATCGGATTCGACCAACATCCGCCAGCTCCGGCCGCCCTCGGTGAGTGGTACATCCAACAGGTGTTGAACACGCTCCTCTCCAACCCGGCCGTGTGGGCAAAGACGGTGCTGTTCATCAGTTGGGACGAAAACGACGGCTTCTTCGACCACGTGTCTCCGCCGACCCCGTCACCGGGAACGAATGGTGAGTACCTGACCGTCAATCCGCTGCCCGCCGATGCCAATGGTGTCGCCGGGCCGATCGGGCTCGGGGTGCGCGTACCCATGCTGGTTGTGTCTCCGTTCAGCGTGGGCGGATGGGTGTGCTCCGACACCTTCGATCACACGTCCCAGCTCCGCTTTCTGGAGACCCGTTTCGGAGTGACGGTGCCGACCCTATCGACCTGGCGCCGATCGGTGACCGGAGACCTGACCGCGGCTCTGCCCGCCCTCGGCGCACCAATCACCAAGCCACAACGCCTACCGATCACCTCTCCATCAACCACGGTGCCCCCGATCAGCACGGAGTGTTCGACGGCCCAGTTGATCGAACTAAATGACTCCAACCAGCCGCAGTACCCATTGAAGAAGCACCAGAAGATGCCGGTCCAGCAGAGAGGCTCGCTCAAGAAAACTCCTCGCTGATCGACCATCCAGGCCGGCAAGACCCACTCGGTGCTCGCCACCTGAGGGCCCGGTAGATGGCCGACAGGGAGGGCGGCGGCATGACCCCCTTCTCCTCCAGACGGTGGCGGAGAGTGACCTGTCCCCACGACGAGTGTTGCCGGCGGAGCTCGAGGACCCTCGACTCGACCGCGGCGGGCATCTGCAATGGGGAGGATCTGGGCCGGTGGGACCGTTCGGCCAGAGCCGGAAGGCAGCCTTGTTCATAGCGGGCAACCAGACGTGCACGCTCTGTCGGCTCACGCCATAGGCCTCGGCCACCTCGGTCACCGTGAGGCCGTCTCGAATGACGCCCAGAACGGCGTCGTAACGCTGTTGCACCTTGCTCAGCTCCATGAACACTCGGCCACCTCCTCTCGCTGGGAACAGCGGAGGCCCGGTGGAATCGGAGTGTCAAGGATCAGCCGTTACTGCGACAAGGATCAGCCGTGATCGTGTCCAGCATCAGCCGTTATCGATCCGTCAAGGATCAGGCGTGGCAATACATCGCAGTGTGCCCACGGCAGGATTTGAACCTGCGACACCTCATTTAGGAAACGAGTGCTCTATCCCCTGAGCTACGTGGGCCCGACCCGGATCCACGAGTCTAGGTCTCTCGACCGAACCGCTCGGGGCCAACTCGTCTTTCGGCAGCGAGCATGTCGAGCAGAGGCGATCTCCCATGGCGGACTCGAAGCGCTGCATGCCGAAGGAGTCCGATTGCACCGCCGCAGGCCCTACGATCGATCACATAGGGCCGATGACACACGGAGAAGATGCAATGAGCCAGACCGATGACTGGTCACCTGACGTGCCCTCAGGCACGGAGCCGTTCGAGCAGGGTGACGAAGCGTTCGATGACGAAACCCAGCTCGATCCGGAATTCCTCGAGTCGGTCGAGCTCGATCCCTCGCTCGATCCGACCCTTCAGGTGGACGACCGTGAGCTCGAGGAGGCGGGCGCTGTGTTCGATGATCCCGAGGCGATGATCACCCTCGACGGAGGCGGAGACGACCCCGACGGACTCGGGGAGCCCAGCCCACGCCGGCGTGCACAAGCAGGCGATGACGAGGGGTGGGACCTCGACGCTCCGGAAGTGGGCCGGGCGAGAAGACCCTGATCCCGGAGTGAACTGATACGAGCGCCGATCCCAGCGCGCCGCGCTGGAACATGGGGAGCCCACGATGTCCGCCGGCTCAGGTCAGACCGGTTCGCCCTCCGGCACCAGCACGCACCGGGTCCCGCTGTAGATGGTGGGCATGCACTTGTTGCAATGGATGCACCGGCCCTCGCACCGTTCACCCTCTTCCCATCGTCGGATCAGGTCCGGCTCCCGCAGCAGCGCCCGGGCCATGGCCACGAACGTGAACCCTTCGGACAGAGCACCCTCGACGGTGTCCAGTCGGTTCACTCCGCCCAGCAGGGTGAGAGGGATCGAGAGGGCGTCCAGGAACTGTCGGGCATAGGGAAGGAAGTACGCCTCCTCGAATGGGTATTCCTTGAGAAATCGTGATCCCACAGCCTTGAATCCGAGCCGCAAGGGACCCGGCAGGGTGGCTCCGAATTCGCGCCGGGGTGCGTCTCCCCGGAACAGGTACATCGGATTGGACAGCGAGCTCCCTCCGGTCAACTCGACCGCGTCGAGAGCGCCGTCGGACTCGAGCATTCGGGCGAACTCGAGGCTCTCGTCCACCCACAGTCCACCGGGCACTCCGTCGGCCATGTTCAGTTTTGCCGTCACCGCCAGCCGGTCACCAACCACATCCTTGACGGCGTTGACCACCTCACGCGGGAAGCGGGCCCGGTTCGTCATGCTCCCCCCCCACTGGTCGGTTCGTCGATTCAACTTGGGGCTGAGGAACGCACTCAACAGGTAGTTGTGACCGAGGTGGATCTCGATGCAGTCGAACCCCGCCTCCACTGCGATCTCGACCCCTCGTCGATAGTCCTCGGCAATCCTCGCCATGTCCCGCTCCGACACCGCTCGGGTCACCTCTCCGGTCGGGCTGAACCGGCGCGACGGGGCCAGCGAGGGCGACCTGTTCGACCGCCCGTTGGCCACGGGGCCGGCGTGGCCGATCTGGGCGGAGGCGGCGGCCCCCGACCCGTGGATGGCATCGGTCAGCCGGCGTAGACCGGGGAGGGCTTCCTCTCCCAGCATCACGCAATGACGATCGGTGCGGCCCTCGGGCGACACGGCCAGATAGGCGACGGTGGTCATGGCGGCCCCACCCCGTGCCACTCGCTGGTGGAACGCGATCAGCTCGTCGGTGATCACGCCTTTTGGTGTCGCCCCTTCGAAAGTCGCCGCCTTGATGATCCGGTTCTTCAGCGTGATCGGGCCCAACCGAGCGGCGCCGAAGACAGGCGGCGTGGCGCTTCCGTCGGCGTCGGTGGCCACCATCACGTTCCGCCGACCCGTGCCTTCACGCGATCACCCCGCCGCCGACACGCCGAAGGCGCTGAGTGCCTCGGTGACGGCGTCGGTCAGGGTCGGATGGCACACCACTAGGTCGGGTAGCCACGGGTCGGCCTGCGAGTAGCGGAGAGGCGAGCCGTCGAGGCGGCTGGCATGGAGCCCGCTGGCCAGGGCCACCGCCACGGGCGCAGCGGAGTCCCACTCATACTGTCCGCCGGCATGGACGTAGACCTCGGCCTCGCCGCGGATGACGGCGGCGATCTTGGCTCCAGCCGATCCCATGGGGATGGTGGTCGCCCCCAGACTCTGGGCGATGAACGATGAGAACTCTGGAGGCCGCGTGCGGCTCACGACCATGCGCGGCACGGCGGCGGGAGCAGAGAGGGACGGGGGTTCCCCCGTCCCCAACACCAGATCGAGTGCGGGAAGGGCCACCGCACCCACCACCGGCTCGCCGTCAATGGCCAGCGCTACATGCACGGCCCAGTCCTCTCGGCCTTCCGAGTACTCACGGGTCCCATCCAGTGGATCGATGATCCAGATCCGGCCCCTCTCTGTGCCCAGGGCCTTCGATTGGTCTGCTTCTTCCGAGCGGACCCGATCCGCCGGAAACCGGTCGGCGAGGCGCTCCATGAGGAGCTGGTGCGACAGTTGATCGCCTTCCTTGCCGAGGGGCCGGCCCGGTTCCGACCGGGAACGAAGTTCCATCAGGCGCATTCCGGCTTCGCCCGCCAGCTCGGAGGCCGCTTGGTGCTCTTCACCCAACACGCCACTCCCCCTCGTTGTGCTGTTCTGGCCCACGCCCGGCAACCCAACCGTCCGATTCATCGAGCAGCCTCGGCCCGAGAGCCACAGTCTGGCATGACACTCAGTGCACAGTCGGCTGCTGGCGATCCCCGGCTATGGGTACGCTGCCCGTGCGATGAGCACCGCTCCCACCATGACCGTCGAGCAACTCCAGCACTTCCTGGAAGGAGCGTTCCCGGGTGGCCCCCTTCCCTATGCGGTGGAGTCCATCACCGGGGACACCATCCGGATGCGCCTTTCCGTACGGGAGGAGAACAGCCGGCCCGGTGGCACCCTGTCCGGTCCGTCGCTCATGGCCCTGGCCGACTGCACCGCCTACCTGGTCATCATCGGCCAGCTCGGACCGGTGGCCTTGGCCGTGACCACCAGCCTGCACATCGACTTCCTGCGCAAGCCGGCCCTGATCGATGTGGTGGCGGTGGGCACGCTCCTCAAGCTCGGGCGACAACTCGGGGTGGCCGAGGTGGCCATGTACTCCGTTGGAAGTGACGATGTGGTGGCCAAGGCCCAGGTCACCTACTCGATCCCCCCGCGATAAACCTTGCCACCGAACCCCCGGGCCGTACCGTCATTGCGGATGACCGGCATGCATGCCAGCATCGAGGGACTGCCTTCCAAGGGGGAACAGACCATGCATGACCTCGTGATTCGAGGGGGAACGGTCGTCGACGGCACTGGGGCTCCGGCCCGGACCGCCGATGTGGCCGTCGACGGGGGACGCATCACCGGGGTCGGATCCTTCGGCGGTGAGCCGGCAACGCGCATGGTGGACGCCGACGGCCTTCTGGTCACGCCGGGATGGGTGGACATCCACACCCACTACGACGGCCAGGCCACCTGGGACGAAGTGCTGGCGCCCAGCAGTTGGCACGGCGTCACCACCATCGTGACCGGCAACTGCGGGGTCGGGTTCGCACCGGCCCGGCCGGACCGCCACGAGTGGCTCATCGGCCTCATGGAGGGCGTCGAGGACATCCCCGGCACCGCCTTGTCCGAGGGGATGCAGTGGGAGTGGGAGACCTTCCCCGAGTACCTCGACACCCTCGACCGGCGCCAGTGGACCATGGACGTGGGCACCCAGATCGCCCACGGCGCCGTGCGCTCCTATGTGATGGGCGATCGGGGTGCCCGCAACGAGGTCGCCACGCCTGAGGACATCGGGGCCATGAAGCAGCTGGTCAAAGAAGCCGTGGCCGCCGGGGCGCTGGGCTTCTCGACCTCCCGCACCCTCGCCCACCTGGCCATCGACGGCGAGCCCGTGCCGGGCACGTTTGCTGCCGAGGACGAGCTCTTCGGCATCGGGAGCGCCCTGGGCGAGCTTGGTGCCGGCGTGTTCGAGCTGGCCCCGGCCGGGTCCGCCGGCGAGGACATCGTCGGCCCGCGTAAGGAGGTCGACTGGATGCGCCGGCTGTCCTCCGCCATCCACCGCCCGGTCACCTTCGCCCTCCTCCAGGTGGACAGCGCCCCCGAGCTGTGGCGCGAGTTGATGGACGAGTCCTTGCGCGCCGTGTCCGAGGGGGCGGACCTCTGGCCGCAGGTGGCGGGCCGGGCCACCGGTCTCCTGTCCGGCCACTTCACCACCTACAGCCTGTTCGACCTCATCCCGGCCTATCAGGAGCTGAAGGCCAAGGGCCTGTCCCGGGAGGAGTTCGTGGCTGCCCTCGAGAGACACGAGGTGCGCCGGTCCATCGAATCCTGGGAGCCCGGCCCGGACTCGGTCGATCGGATGGAGCAGGCCTACCGGACTACGTTCGCCCTGGGCAGTCCTCCGGAGTACGAGCCCGGCCCCGAGCAGTCGCTGGCTGGTATCGCCGCGGTGTCGGGTCGTCCTCCACTCTCGGTGGCCTACGACGCCATGCTCGAGAACAACGGATGCGGACTCCTCTACGTTCCCATCCTCAACTATTCGATGGGCGACCTCTCCCCGGCGCGCGAGATGCTGCTGCATCCCCGGGCCGCCGCCGGGCTCGCCGACGGAGGGGCCCATTGCGGGGTCATCTGCGACGCCGGCCAGCCCACCTTCATGCTCACCCATTGGACCCGCGACCGAGCTCGGGGGGAACGGCTCCCCATCGAGTGGGTGGTCAAGAAGCAGTCGCACGATACGGCCCGCCTCTACGGGCTCGGCGACCGCGGCACGGTGGAGCCCGGGGCGGTCGCCGACCTCAACCTCATCGACTACGACCGCCTGCAGTTGGGCAACCCGGTGGTGGTCGACGACCTCCCTGCCGGGGGCAAGCGCATCGTCCAGGATGCCACCGGCTACGTCGAGACCATCAAGTCCGGAGTCACCACCTTCGCCGACGGCCACGACACCGGGGCGAGGCCCGGCGTGCTGCTGCGCGGTGGGCGCTGACGCTCAGGGTCGACCCTGGTCGCTGGAGGCACCGTCGCGGCTCACGGCTGATCCCATGGGCTCGGCGACCGGCCACTCGCCCTCTTCGGCCCATTCGGCCCTCATCTGCTTGACCACCCGGTGCTCGACGACGAACGCCAGCCCAGGAACGAAGCCGGAGAGGACCACGGCCAGGATCCGGCCCAGTCGCCAGTGGGCCCGACGGGCCAGGTCGGCGGCGGCGATCAGGTACACCAGGTACAGGTAGCCGTGGATGGTCCCTTCCACCTTCGCCACCATCGGGAAATGCGCCCACACCTGCAACGGCACGCCCACGAACACCAGCACGATCAGGGCCGAGCCCACGATGTAGGTCATGACCCGGTAGCGGATCAGCGCGCCGTGCACGGGTCCCCCGGCCTCCGCACCGGGAGCGTCCCGGTTCCGATCCGACCGCATAGGGCCGAGGGCCCGGTCACCGGTTGGCGGAACCGGAATCGGCGTTGAGCCCGGCCAGGTAGCGGTTGTACGCCGCCAACCGCTCCGCCTCCTCAGCCGTCTGGGGTGCGAACCGCTCCCCGTGTCCGGCCTCCCCTTCGCCCACGGCCGTGCGGGCGGCAATGGCCACGTTCTTCCTGCGCCCGCCGGACAGCGCCCATCCGGGCTGGTCGTGGCCGTCCGCGCCGGCCACCTCCCCACCCGGGCCGGGCAGGGCCCGTGGCGACAGCCCGGTGGCCTGGTCGTGGATCAGCTGCCACCACACGTACACGGCGTACCCGGAGAACAGCGGCCATTCGAAGGTGTAGGCCCAGCTCAGCGTGTTCCCGTCGAGGGCCCGTCCGAGCTGCCACCAGGTGAGCCAGGCGAACACCGGCAACAGGATCAGGAGCGTCACATGCATCCCGACCGACCGGGGGGTGAAGTACCGATGCACCTGTTCATCGTACCTTCGCGCCCCTGGAACTCCCATTCGGGACGGCCCCGGGCATCCGCGTCGGCGGACTCCTGCCTGCCTACTATTTTTCCCGTCCGGCAAGCGCCGACAGTCGGTCACGGCCGTGGACGGCGTGGATAACCCAGCCAAGGCCCATCGGAGGACCACCATGGACACACGCGTCAGAATCGGCATCGCCGAGGCGATCGGGACGATGATCCTGATCGTGGGAGGGCCGGGGACGGCCATCCTGGCCACCGGCGGATTCTTCCCCCGAGGCTCGGTCGGGATGATCGGGGTGGCGTGGCCTTCGGGTTCAGCCTGCTGGTCGCCGCCTACGCCATCGGGTCCATCTCCGGCTGCCACATCAATCCGGCGGTCACCCTCGGACTGTGGATCATCGGCAAGACGAAGACGCGGGAGCTGCCCTATTACATCGTCGGACAGGTCGTCGGGGGCCTCATCGGCGCACTGGTCATCTACATCATTGCCAAGAGCAGCTCGATCCCGTTCAGTGCCGAAACCTCGGGCTTCGCCTCCAACGGGTACGGCATCCATTCGCCGGGTGGGTTCAAGCTCGGGGCCGTGATGCTGGCCGAGGTGGTCTTCACGGGGGTCTTCGTCTTCATCATCGCCTCCACCAGTCGCCTGTCCATGCCGGTCGGGCTCACCGGGGTCACGGTGGGACTCACTCTCACCATCATCCACCTCATCTCCATCCCGATCGACAACACGTCGGTCAACCCGGCCCGAAGCCTGTCGACCGCGGTCTTCCAGGGGAGTTGGGCCCTCAGCCAGCTCTGGGTGTTCATCGTGTTCCCGATCGTCGGCGGCATCCTCGGTGCCGCCGCCTGGCGCGCTCTGAGGCCACCATCGGACGAGCTGCCCGAGGACGTCTCCGAGGCGGGAGCTCCTCCCCCCTACGGCCGACGACCCCAGCCGAAATAGCGGCGTTCCCCCCCGCGGGTGCCACCGGTCGTAGCACCCCGGCCCTAATCTGCCCCCCATGAGCCACACGACCGAAGCCCCCACCCTGTTCCACCCCCACGTCGAGGTCCGCGTCAGCACGCGGCGGAAGAAGACCGCCGGCGCCCACTGGGAAGGCGACCGCATCGTGGTGGTCGTCCCCACCCACCTGCGCGGCACCGAGCGCGACCGGATGGTCGAGACCCTCTCCCTCCGGCTGGCCCGGCACCGACCCCATCTGCACGCCTCCGACGACCAGCTCGAGCAGCGGGCGCTGGCCCTGGGCCGCAGCCATTTCGACGGCGTCGCCCCGTCGTCCATCCGTTGGTCGGCGACGCAGGTCAAACGATGGGGCTCGTGCACCCTGGAGACCCGTGAGATCCGCATCTCGGAACGCCTGCGGGTGGTGCCGGACTGGGTGCTCGACGCGGTCATCGTCCACGAGCTGGCGCACCTCATCGAGCCCTCCCACTCGCCCCGGTTCCGGGAGCTCGAGCGGCGCTTTCCGCGACAGCAGGAGGCCGGGGTCTTCCTGGAGGGGTACGCGCTCGGCCTGCACATGCCCGACGCCGGCGCCGACGACGCGGGCCGGGGACCCGTGGTCGGACCACTCGATGAGGGCGACGACCTCGGACCCGATGCATCGACGCCCATCGATGGCGCCACCGCCTGCTGACCGGCCCTCCGGTTCCCAGCCGGCTGTCCGAGCTGGGCCGTGGAAGATCGTTCGGCGGGACGCCTGACGGGACGGTCGGCGGCGGTCCGAAAGGCCCGATGGCAGTCAGGGCCAGGCCTGTCCCGTCGCCCGTGCAACGCACGTCCCCTGTTTTGCGACTACAACGTGGTCGTGGCCTATCTCCTGGCGGCGCTCGCCGCCTTCATCAACGCACTGGTCTCCGTGCTGCAACGCCTCGGCGTCGAGACGGCCCCTGCGTCCACCACCCTCCGGCTCAGCCTCATGACCCATGCCTTCCGGCGGGGGGTGTGGCTCATCGGATTCGTCCTGAGCCTCGGTCAGTTCGCCGTCATCGCCACCGCCCTGCGGTTCGGCGAGCTCAGCATCGTCCAACCGATCCTGACCACCGAGCTGCTGTTCCTGTTGTTGATCCTCGCCGTCTGGTTCCGCTACCGGCTGGGTTGGCGGGAGTGGCTGGGCTCGGTGACCATCGTGATCGGCCTCGGTGGCTTCTTCCTGGCCGCGGCGCCCAAGGGCGGGCATGCCATCCCGACCAGCAATCAATGGCTCGTCGCCTACGGCGTGCTCTTCGTGGTCGTGGGCGGCTTCATCGTGGCCGCACTGCGCGGGCCCCGATGGTGGCGGGCGGCCTCGTTCGGCGCCGCCACCGCGGTCAGCGCCGCCTTCACCGCCGCGCTGACCAAGGCCACTACGACCTACATCACCCAGGGGTGGGGCCACGTCTTCACCCATGCGCAGCCCTACCTGCTCGGCATCACCGGGATCGGCACCCTGTTCCTGTTGCAGAACGCCCTCCATGCGGGGCCGATCACCGCGTCACGGACCACGCTGGTCACCATCAACCCCCTCGTCAGCATCGCCCTGGGGATCACCCTCTTCGCCGAGAAGCTCAGGACCGGCGTCCTGTGGACCACGTTGGAGGCGGTGGCGTTGGCAGTGCTGATCGTGGGAGTCGTGGTCCTGGCCCGTTCGCCCTTGGTGGCCGGGACCGCCGTCGAAGGTCAGGACGAAGAGATGCTGGGCGGTGCCCGGAGCCGCGCCGTCCCCGGGCCGGGCCTCATGCCCGGGATTCCCTCCATCGAGGCGGTGCCCTCGGTCGGCGGGGGATCCGCCGCCGACTAGCCGGTGTGACCGGGACGCGGCGCGTGACGGTGCCGTCCTCGCCGACGCCGGGACCCCGTCCGGACTCCGCCCGACTGCCCGCTGATCAGGAGGCCCCGTGAGCAACTGGTTGATCCACCACGATCTACGGGCCCCGGCCTTCGGCACCCCCCGGACCGACCTCTATGCCGAGGCACTGGCCATGACGGCATGGGCCGACGCCAAGGGCTGCCCTCGGGTGGTCATCTCCGAGCACCACGGATCGTCCGACGGCTACCTCCCCTCCCCGTTCGTGTTCGGTGGCGCCGTGGCCGGCCGCACCCAGCAGATCCGCATCATGCTGTCGGCGCTCGTGCTCACCCTGCGCGATCCCATCGCCACGGCCGAGGACGTGGCCGTGCTCGATGTCATGAGCAACGGCCGGGTGGAGCTCACCGTGGTGCCGGGCTACGTCCCCGAGGAGTTCGCCATGTTCGACGTCCCCTTCGACCGGCGGGGGACGATCTTCGAGGAGAAGCTGGCCGCCCTGGTGGCCGGCCTGACCGGTGAGGCCTTCACCTATCGGGGACGGGAGGTCACGGTGACGCCGAGCACCGTGCAGCGGCCCCGGCCGTTCCTGATCGTCGGCGGATCGGCCCCCAAGCGGGCCGCCCGCTTCGGAGACGCCTACCTCCCCGCCCTGCCCGACCAGCGGCTGGCTGATGCCTACGTCGCCGAGTGCCGGCGACTGGGGAAGGGGGACGGGATCCTCTTATGGCCGGACGGGCCCCTGTGGGTCTTCGTCACCGACGATCCCGAGCGGTCGTGGTCCGAGCTCGGCCCGCACGCCCTCCACGAGGCCCGGGCCTACGCCCGGATGGCGACGGCCGTCCCCGGGACCAGCCCGTGGACCCCGGTCGAGGGAGTCGACGAGCTCAGGGACTCCGGCCTGTACGCGGTGGTGACCCCCGAGGAGTGCGTGGCCCTGGCCCAGCGCTTGGACCCCCGCGCCGCCCTCAACCTCAAGCCACTGGTGTCCGGGCTCGACCCGGCCCTCGGATGGGGATCGCTGGAGCTCTTCGTCGAGCGGGTGGCGCCGGCTCTGGCCTGAAGCGGCCAGCGGGCGCCGTGCGGGTCAGGCGTTGGCCCCCACCAGCTCTCGCAGTTCCTGGGCCACGTCTTCCTCGTGTTTCGCCTCGTCCTTTCGGGCATTCTTCGGACTCCACCGACCCCGATTGAGCCAGATGGTCGGGATGAACAGAACCATGCCCCCGACGGACACCCAGAACCAGTTCTTCCACTGCGAATGAGCCTTGCCCACCCCGTTGAGCAATGAAGTCAGCTGGTTCTGGTGGACGGACAGGTAGGCCAGCTGCGTCCGATAGGTCCAGACCGGACCATTCACTTCGGTCAAATTGGCCAACACCTTGGTCACCACTGCAGGTCCGACCGCCTTCTGCAGGGCGGCCAAATTGGCCGCCGTCGGGGAGAAATGGGCGGCGGCGACGACGTTGGCGTTCTTCGGGTCAGACAGAGGCCTCAGCCAACTGGCGTTGGTGGTAGCGAAGGCCACGAGCTGAGGATGCTCGATCTGGAATTGCTGCACGTTGAACGGAGCGGTCCCGCCGGGGAAGGTCTGGGCGTAGGCGAGGTTGTCCACCACCGGGTTGACCGAGGTCACCACCAGTGGCAGGAAGATGAAGGAGAGGCCGACGGTCAGCCGGAGGATCCACCCCCACAGGGCCAGGCCGGTGCCCACCAGCGCTGGGTTTCTGGCCTCCACCATTTCGGTGTACCCGGCCATCCACGGGGCGTAGGTGAGCGAGATGCAGACGGCCAGGAGCACCTCGAGCGTGATGAGCGTGCCGAATCCGGTGGACGGATGATCGGTCTGGCGGGCGAACAGGACCAGGAAGACGATCGAACCCACTGCTCCGATCAACATGAGCGGCTTCCGCACCCGGAGCTTGTCCGAGATGATGCCGAAGACGATGAGGGCCACCGCGTCGGCGCTCCAGAACCAGATGTTCAGGTAGTTGGCTTGTGATGTCGACAGGTTGAGGCCGGTGTGGTCACGGTACACCGTGGCCCAGAAGATGGTGAAGAACCCCGAGGCGGCGTAGTACAAGAGCAGGAAGACTGAGATGCCCAGGGCCGAGCCGACCAGATCCCACTTCAGGATCTGCCGCCACGGGTGCCGGGTGGCGGTCACCAACTCGTCCTCCGAGATGCCCCTGGCCTTGGCTTCGACCAGAGCTCGGTCGTGCTGCGACACCATGAGCTGCTCTCGGAGCCGTTTGGAGAGGTCCTTCATGAAGAAGAGGGAGACGACGAAGACGAGGACGGAGATGCCACCGGAGATGATGAACTGCGACTTCCACCCGGGGAGGCCGTAGGTGCGCAGGAAGTGATCGATGGTATTGGTGGCGACGACCGAGGTGAGCAGGGATCCGGCGACCGGACCCACTGTCCAGAAGCCCATGGCCGAGGCCCGACCGAGCTGGGGCGAGAAGTCGCGCACGAGCGCCGGGGTGGCCACCAAGATCGCCCCCTCCACCACGCCGAGCAGGCTGATCACGATGAAGAACTCGAGCTGGGTCTTGCACAGAGGGACACCGACTGCCACCAGCACTCCGATGATCAAGAGGCCGTAGATGATGACATTCGACCGCCCGAGCTGGTCGGTCTTCGACGCCGGCAGCGAGGCGAAGGCACCGAGCAAGTTGGAGACGATCACGATCGCCACGTAGTACGCGAACGACATGTGGAAGTACCGCAGGATCTGTGGCGTGACGCCGGTCTGGGTGAAGTACGTGTAGTAGAGGACGATGGTGGCCAGCACCGCCAGGGCCAGGTACCCGGTGCGCTTGCCGCCGGACGGGTACTCGTCGATCTCATGCACGAAGAAGAACCGGAACAGCGGTCCGTGAGTCGAGGGCGGACCGGCCTGAGCGGGGCCCGCCAGTACCGTGTTGTCAGTTGCCATCTGCCTTCCCCCTGGTACGTGCGTCGCGACTGTCCCCCGTCACCAAACCGACCGTAGCGCAACCGAAGGCCGGGCGCGGGATTCGGGCTGGACCGGAGCCGGGCAAGGCGCTGGTCACAGGGTTCGCCGTGGCCCCGCCCGGGTCAGCCGGCCGGCGGGATGGTCAGGCGTCGAGCACGGCGGCCGCCACCAGCTCCTCGAGGTACCGGGTGTCCCACCACGAGATCTGCAGCTGCTTGGCCCGCCGGAAATAGAGCTGGATGTCGAATTCCACCGTGAACCCGATGCCCCCGAAGATCTGCTGGGCGGTGGCGGTGACGTCCCGGAACGTCTGGCAGGCGAACAGCTTGGCCATCGGGGCCAGCTTGGCCACGGTGCGCCCCTCCGACCGCGCCCAGGCAGCCTCGTGCACCAGCATCTCGGCGCCGTCGACGGCGGTCGAGGCGTCCGCCAGGTAGTGGGCCAGGGCCTGGAAGGCGCCGAGCGGCTTGTCGAACTGGTGGCGGTCCTTGGCGTACTGCACGGTGATCTCCAGTGCGTACTGCACACCGCCGACGGCCTGGGCCGCGGCCAGGATGATCCCGTCGTGCATGACCGTGTCCCAGGTGGACCAGCCGGTGCCGGCGGCCCCCAGCCGATCGGCGGGGGTGACCCGCACCTGGTCGAGATCGACCCGGTACTGAGTGTCCGAGGCCAGGGTCATCTGCTGGGTCAGGGTGACCCCGTCAGCCGATGGGTCGACGAGGAAGAGGTCGACGTCGCTCGTGGCGTCGCCGCTCCGGGCCAGCACCACGAGGGCGGTGGCCGCCCTGGCGAAGGCCACGTGGCGCTTGGTCCCGGTGAGGACGAAGCCGTCGCCGTCGGGCACCGCCCTGACCTGTACTCCCTTGGGCCCGAATCCGCCCTCGGGCTCGAGCCAGGCCGGCGTGAGGATGGCCTCGCCGCTCACGATGCGGGGCAGCCACTCCTGCTTCTGCGCCTGACTGCCGGCTCGGGCCAGTGCCCCGCCCGACAGGATCGAGCTCACGAAGTGAGGCGACGGGGCCAGCGAGCGGCCGAACTCCTCGTAGACCACCGCACCCTCCAGTGCGGTCATTCCCGAGCCACCGTACTGCTCGGGCAGCTGGAGGCCGATGAGGTCGAGGTGGGCGAGCTGCTTCCACAGCTCCGGTGAGTACCCCACCGGGTCGTCCTCGAGCTCGCGCACCACGCTGAGTGGACTGGCCGTGGCGCACAGGCCCCGCACCGTGTCGCGGAGCATGTCCTGCTCGGCGTTGAATTTCAGGTCCAACATGTCAGCTCTCCTGTTCGGGTGATCCGGGTGGCAGTTCGGAACTGCGGTCCATCACGGTTTCCAACGCTCGCCGCCGCGCTCCCACGGGTTGTCGTCGGCCGCCACCGGCAGCGCCACCCTGGCGCTGCAGGTCGTCTTGGCGTCCCCGTCCACCGAGACGGAGATGTCGAGGGCCACCCAGCCGCACCCCGTCTCATCGACCCCGGTGCCCGTGACCGCGCCGCGGAAGACCATGGTGTCGCCGGGGAAGATCGATCCGAGCATCCGGAAGGTCATCCGCTGCAGGCGCCCGTAGGGACCGGTCCAATCGGTCACGAAGCGCTCGAACCACGCCGCCTGATTGGGGGTGTTGAGGAAGATGTCGCGAGTGCCGTTGCGTTCCACGGCGAAGTCCTTGTCGTGATGCATGGGGCGCCAGTCACGGGCGGCCAGTGCTCCGAGCACCACGGTGGTGGCGGTCACCGGATAAGACAGCGGTGCGAGCTCGTCGCCCACGGCCACGTCCCCGAGCAGCAGGCGGTCGCCGGTGGCGGCGGTCACGACGTTGCCTCCGAGCCACCCGGAGCGCCGGCCCGGCGATAGCCGAAGCCGGTGTAGCTCTCGACGGCCACCAGGTCGCCGCGTTGGTTCCGGTACACCACGTCGATGACCCAGAACCGGCCCGTGCCCAGCTTGGTGGTCTTCTCGTCGCTGACCGACTGCAGGATCTGGCGGGTGACCAATCGGTCGCCGGGCCGCACGGGCTCGTGGAAGACGATGGTGTTGTCGCTCATCACGGCCTCGGGGAGCCCGAGGCCCTCCTTGAGGTCGAAATGGATCTGCAGGGGCAGGCCCTGGGTGGTCCGGCCCGGTGCCCAGTGATGGGGGCGGAACCACACCGACACCATGGTCGGCGGTGCAATGGGCCCCCCGGTCACCCGCTCGGCCACCTGCTCGTCCCAGAAGAGCGGGTTGCCGTTCTCCACCGAGGCGCACGTGGTCCACACGTAGCCCTGTTCGACGGGGAACCCGCCCTCCTCCTCGTACTGCTCGACCCCGATGAGCCGGTCGATGTCGTCCACCCCGATGGCGCTCATGCCACCACCCCCCTGTCTCGCAGATCGGCGATGCCCTCGGGGGCCAGACCGGCGGCGGCCAGGAGGGCATCGGTGTCGGTGCGGCCCTGGTCGGGCACCACGACCGGTCCGTCGGGCGCCACCATCCCGGCCAGCACCGGGCCCACCTGCCGAAACCGGGCCGGCGGCGCCGTACCGGAGGGGCCGACGGCGTCGGCGTCGGCCACCACCTCGACGATGGCATGACGGGCCGCGTACTGTTCGTCGTCGACGAGCTCGGCCACCGACAGCACCGGCGTCACGCAGGTGTCGGCACCCGACAGCTCGGCCACCCAGGCGTCGCGGCCCTTGGCCGCGAAGGCGGCCCGGAAGTCGGCCCGGATCTTGTCCTGGACCCCGTCGTCGAGTTGGTGCGACTCCCACTGCGGGCATCCGAGGAGGCGGCACAGATTGGCGAAGAACCTGGGTTCGATGGCCCCGACCGCCAACCACCCGCCGTCCGCCGCCGGGTACGTGTCGTAGCAGGCGTAGCGCCCGGTGATGATGTCGTGGCCCGGGCCCACCGGCGCCCCGGTGGCCAGGTGCTCGTCCACGGCCAGGGACGTGAGCCACAGCACACCGTCGGCGATGGACACGTCGAGGTGGACGCCGGGTCCGTCCTGGCCGCGGCCGATCAGGGCGGCCATGACCGCCATGGCGGCCTGCATCCCGCCGCCGGCGGCATCGGCGATGGTGGCGCCCGGCACCGGCGGGCCGCCGTCGGCCCGCCGCCCGGTGGTGGCGAGATAGCCCCCGACGGCCAGGTAGTTGATGTCGTGACCGGCCCAGGAGGACCGGGGCCCGTCCTGGCCGTACCCGGTGGTCGAACAGAGGATGACCCCTGGGTTGACGGCGGTCAGGTCCTCGAATCCGATGCCGAGTCGGTCCATGACGCCGGGGCGGAAGCTCTCGATGACCACGTCCGCCCCCCTGACCATGGCCAGGAACGCATGTCGCCCATCGGGTTCTTTCAGGTCGATGGCGGTGCGTAGGAGATGACGCGACCCGCTGTAGGCGTAGAAGGGCGGTCGGATGGGGTCGGCCCCGCGGCCGGGGACTGCCCCCACCTTCACCACGGTGGCCCCGTAGTCGGCCAGCAGGCGCGTGCACCGGGGCGCCGGGCCCACCGTGGCCAGGTCGAGCACCGTGACGCCGTGGAGCGGTCCGGCGGCGCCTGCGGGGTCTCGAGGTGCCGGCGGCGCGGCGGCAGTGTTGGCGGGAGCTTCGGTCACGGGCGTCGAGGGGGGTCAGAAATTCTTCGGCAGGCCGAGCTTGCGTCGGGCGATGATGTTCTTCTGGATCTCCGAGGACCCGCCGCCGATGGTGTCGATCACCGTGTAGCGGTAGGTCGATTCGGAGCGACCCTTCATGGGGGCGTCCTCGTCACGCACTCGGAGCTGTCCTCCGGGACCGGCGATGTCCATGGATGCATTGGCCAGCCGACGCGAGTACTCCGTGGTGAACAGCTTGTACTCGGACGCCTCCGATGTGGGGGGCGACCCGCCCTCGGACGACGCGAACACGAACTTGAGGCCCAGCACCCGCGCCACCTCGGCTTCGGTGTGGAGGCGTGCGATCTGAGACCTGACCACGGCGTCGTCCTTCAGCGGCACGCCGTCCCGCTCGGCGTTGGCCACGTACTCGGTCAGCAGATCGAGACGTTGCGCCGTCGGCGAGTAGGTGAACAGGGTGAACCGCTCGAGGTCCAGAGCTTCGGAGATGTACTGGAACCCCTTGTTGAGCTCGCCCACCACGTAGTCGTCGGACACCCACACGTCGTCCAGGTAGACCTCGTTGGTGCGTTCGTCCCCCATCGTCCAGATGGCCTTGACCGTGATCCCCGGGTGGTCCATCGGGACCAGGAACAACGAGATGCCGTGGTGCTTGGGGGCCTCGGGGTCGGTGCGGGCGCCCACCCAGTACCAGTCGGCGAAATGGGCCGACGTGGTCCAGGTCTTCTGCCCGTTGAGCCGCCATCCGTCGCCGTCGCGGGTGGCCTTCAGCTGCATCGACGCCGCATCCGACCCGGCGTTGGGCTCGGAGTAGCCCACGGCGAACTCCACCTCGTTGCGCAGGATCTTCGGCAGGAACTCCTGCTTCAGCTTGTCACTCCCGTGGCTGATGATGGTCTTGCCGATGATGCCGACGCCCTTGCCGATCTGGGGCCCACCCCGGGCGGCCAGTGCCTCGTTCAGGAGGTACTCGTAGATGCCTTCCCCGTTGGTACCCCCGTACTCCTCGGGCCAGGTCATCCCGAGCCACCCGTGTTCGCCCACCTTGGCCATGAAGGCCCGCCGGAGCGGCGTGTCGACGATCTGGGCCATGTTCTCGCGGGTGACGTCGAACACCTCCGGGTCGTCGTTGCCGTCGAGGAATTCCTCGACCTCCTTGACGAATTCGAGCTGCTCCGGGGTGAACTCGAAATCCATGGTCGGGCCTCCATCGTCCAGGGGCGTCGGCGCCGCTGTGGTTTCCTGACAGACCGTCAGATACTGTGGCCATCATAGGATGAGCAGGCTGGAGAGGCCAGCGTGGACCGCCGGACGGGACTGCGGCAGCCCCAGCCAACAGGGAATAGCGCCACCCAGGGTCGGAGGAGAACCTGGTCATCACGGTCGATGTGCCCGACAGCCGTACCGAAGCCAAGCGAAAGCCACGACGAAAGAGAGCAGACAGCCGATGAGAGGCATCGTCAGCATCGCCGGGTACGTCCCCTACCGGCGCCTGCAGCGGGCGGCCGTGGCCCAGCTGTTCGGCACCGGGGGCGGCAAGGGGACCCGGTCGGTGGCCTCCCACGATGAGGACACCACCACCATGGGGGTGGAGGCAGCCCGCCGTGCTCTGCGCCCGGCACCGGGCGCCGCGCTCGACAGCGTGTGGTTCGCCACCGCCTCTCCCGCCTACCTCGACAAGACCAATGCCACCACCATCCACGCCGCCCTGCGCCAGCCTGCCGCCGTGGCCGCCTTCGACTTCGGCGGGGCCCTCCGCTCCGGCGTGGGCGCGCTGTGTTCGAGCCTGGCCGCCGGATCGGGGACCACCCTGGTGGTGATGTCCGACATGCGCGACGGGCTTCCCACATCGGTCGACGAGTCGGCCGGGGGCGATGGCGCCGCTGCCATCGTGGTCGCCGACGACGCCCCCGGCACGCCGGTGATCGCCGAGTACCTGGGCGGGGCCTCGGTCAGCGACGAGTTCCTCGACCGCTGGCGGACGGCGGGCGACCGCCGTTCCAAAGTATGGGAGGAGCGCTTCGGTGAGACCCGCTACGTGCCCCTGGGGACGGAGGCGTGGGAATCGGCGCTCAAGGGCGTGGGCGTCGCCCCCTCCGATGTGGACCTCGTCGCCGTCACCGGCATGCACGGCCGCGCGGTCAGAGCACTGACGCGCACACTCGGGGCGTCGGAGGGGGCCGTAGCCGACGACCTGGGCACCACCGTCGGACAGACCGGAACCGCCCATCCCGGACTGGTGCTGGCATCCATGCTCGAGCGGGCGCGGCCGGGCCAGGTGATCGCCGTGGTGGCACTGGCCGACGGCGCCGACGTCCTCGTGTTCCGGACCACCAAGGCGCTGGCCTCGTGGACGGCCGCCGAACCCGTGGCCGATCAGGTGGCCGGCACCGCCGACCTCCCCTACGGCAAGTTCCTCGCCTGGCGAGGGATGGTCACGCCTGAACCACCCCGCCGGCCCGAGCCCCAGCGGGTGTCCGCCACCGCCGCCTGGCGGAACGAGGAATGGAAGTTCGGGTTCGTGGGCTCCAAGGACCGCGCGTCGCAGGCCGTGCACCTGCCCCCGTCCCGTATCTCCATGAAGGGTGGGGCGGTCGATGACATGGACCCCATCGACCTGGCCGACACCGAGGCTGTCATCGCCACCTACACCATCGACCATCTCTCGCATTCCGCCAGCCCCCCGATCGTCTTCGCCATCCTCGACTTCGACGGCGGCGGGCGCTTCCCGGTGGAGTTGACCGACGTCGACCCGGCGGCCGTCGACATCGGCGACAGGGTGGCCATGACCTTCCGCAAGCTGTTCACCGCCGACGGCATCCATGACTACTTCTGGAAGGCCAAGCCGGTGCGGTCCCGGGAATTGCCGCCGAGCGCGGTGGAGACTGGCGGCACTGGTGGCACGGACGGCTAGGGGTGCACCGGGCGCCCGGTCGTCGGAAGGTGCCGGCGCCGGAGACGCAGAGATAAGAGGAGGAGCAGATGGCATCGCATGGGATCAAGGACCGGGTGGCGATCGTCGGGATGGGCTGCACCCGATTCGCTGAGCACTGGGACAAGAGCCTCGATGATCTGATCGTCGAGGCATCCGAGGACACCTTTGCCTCCGCCGGGGTCACCAAGGACGATGTCGACGCCTACTGGTTGGGCACGGCCCAATCGGGCATGAGCGGCATCACTCTGGCCCGGCCCCTGCAACTGGAGGGCAAGCCGGTCACCCGGGTCGAGAACTACTGCACCACCGGGTCCGAGGCCCTCCGGGCGGCCGCCTACGCGGTGGCGTCCGGGGCCTACGACGTGGCCATGGCGGTCGGGGCCGAGAAGGTCAAGGACTCCGGCTATCAGGGCCTCAACGCCGTTCCCATCCCCAATGACGGCACGGCCCGCACGCTCACCGCCGCCGCCATGTTCTCCATGGTGGCTCCGGCCTACGGGAAGAAATACGGGGTGGCAGAGGACGAGTTGACCGCGGTATTGGCCCGCATCTCGTGGAAGAACCACCAGAACGGGGCCCGGAACCCCCGGGCCCAGTTCCGCAAGGAAGTCTCCACGGAGACCATCTGCGCCTCGCCCCGGGTGGCCGGTCGCCTCGGGGTGTTCGACTGCGCGGGTGTTGCCGACGGGGCCGCCGCGGCCATCCTGGTCCGGGCCGAGGATGCCCACCGCTACACGGACAAGCCGCTCTACATCAAGGCCCTGTCGTTCTCGGCCGGGAGCGGGTCGGGCCTGATCGACCCCGAGTACGACTACACCTGGTTCCCCGAGTGCGCCAGCGCCGCCGAGGATGCCTACCGCCAGGCCGGGATCACCGATCCGCGCCGGCAACTGGCCATGGCCGAGGTGCACGACTGCTTCACCCCGACCGAGCTGGTGTTGATGGAGGACCTCGGGTTCGCCGAACGGGGCACGGCCTGGAAGGAGGTGCTGGCCGGTACCTTCGACCGCGACGGTGAGCTCCCGGTCAATCCGGACGGCGGCCTCAAGAGCTTCGGCCATCCCGTCGGGGCCTCGGGCCTCAGGATGTTCTTCGAGACGTGGCTACAGCTGCGGGGCGAGGCCACCCCGGAGCGACAGATCGACACCGACAGGACCCTCGCCCTCACCCACAACCTGGGGGGCTATCCGGGAGAGATGGTGTCCTTCGTCTCAGTGGTGGGAACAGAGCTCGGCTGAGCCCGGGCCTCGGCCTCGCGCTCGTCGAGCAACGCCCACCAGGCATCGGCACCCCGTCGCGCCGCACGGGCGACCTCGGAGGGATCCGCGTCCCGCAGCGCCAGGGCCTCCAGGGTCCAGTCCCCATGGTCGGCGTCCATCTCGGCGTGGACATCCCAGAACTCGGTGCCCGCCGGGCCCATCCCGTACCAGCGGCGCAGGCCGTCGGCCTTGGAACCGGCTATGGCGGCAGCCTGGCTCTCATAGGCGGCCAACCCGGCCAGGGCGGCCACCGGTCCGTCGGCCACGAGATCGGCATAGGTGTCCACCAACCGGTCGGCCGCCAGGCCTGGACCTGTGGCCACGGCCGCGACCGGGACGGCTTCGGCGAATCGATCGAACAGGTCGAGATGGGGCCGGGGGTGGCCCACCTCGTCGGCCAGGTTCCGCTCGACCATGGCGGCGGCCTCAAGGTCACCCTCGTGGCGCAGCCGGTCCACGACCGCGGCGAGCACGACAGGGAGCGCCGCCTCGAACGCCCGGTAGTGGACGGCGTACTCCGCCAGCTCGCTGAGCTCCAGCCGACCTGCTTCCCAGCGCTGGTAGAACGGATGGGTCAGCAGCGCCCTACCCTCGAGCGAGCGGCCTACCGCTGCTGCCAGGGCGGTGGGAAACGAGTCGGTGTTCACGCGGTCGGAAGTCATGCCGCATCCTATCTCCGGCGCTTCGACCCGGCTCAGTGGGCGGCAGCCGCCTGGCTGGATGGGTGGGCGTAGCGCCCGCTCCGGTAGCTGGGCACCGAGTAGGTGTGGATCGTGGCCGTGCCGCGGGATCCGGCAACACCGGCAACCGGCTCCATGTGGTGCAGCAGGCTGCCGCGCTCCTCGGCCCTCCGGCGAAGGTGGACCAACAAGGCCACGTAGGCGACCAGGGCCGCTCCGGAAAGCGCTGTGACCATCCAGGCGGCGCCCGCGCCGGGAATGAACCCGATCATCCCGGTGGCGACGAACACGGTGGCGAGGACCCCGAGCGTGTCACGACGCCGACGGCGCGCCAGCTGGCGGGGACGGGAGTCGGTCATCCCCGCGTGCATGCCCATCGATCTGACCGCCGGGCCCAGTGTGCCGACACCTGTCGGGCGCATGTCGGGTAGCGGGCGGTGCTCGGTCGGCTGGTCCGCCGGGGCATCGACGGGGTCGGCGCCGAGGAAGGCCAGAGCCGGGCGTGGCAACTGGTCGGCGCCCACCACGGTCAGGACCGGCGCGGGAGCGACTCCTCGAGCCAGCTCCTGGTGGGCCGGCATTGCCGAGCCGTCGATGCCGCGCAGTCGGTAGGCGGGGGCGACGATGGGCTGGGGGCCCGAGTGCTCGAGCACGCGCAACTGGTGGTGGAAGTGCGAGATGGAACTGATCCCGTCGCCGGCCCGCCCATGACGTTTCAGCAGATTGGGACCCAAGATGACGATCCAAGCGACCGCAATGATGATCACCAGCACCACAGGCATCATCTCCTCGACCTACCTTCCTTGTGGAAAACCCTAACGATGGGCAATTCCACAGTGGTGGATGGTCGGGGAACGACAGTGCCGACAGTGACCAGTGGCCCGCGGCCCTCCCCGGCTGCGCTCCACCCGTTCTACACCGGTCAGGCACGCGGCTCAACTCGTCCGCTGCCGACCAGGTAGACAGGCCAAGTCGACGCGGTGGGCCCGTCAGGCGGGGTCGGCATTCCCGACCTCCTGCCGTCCAGGGCCGCCTGTAGCCTCTCGCCATGCCACCCGGGTCACAAGGACGCGACCGCGCCGCTGAACGCCCTGCCGGCGGAGCCCGGCGGCCCGGGCGGAGGTGGGTGCCGCTGGCGGTGGCGGCCTCTGTCGTGGTGGTGGTCGTCGGCGTGCTCGTCGGCGTGCTCGCGAGCTCCGGAGGCACGGCGCCGTCGCCGCCCGGCCGCGCCTCCCCCACCCTCTCGGGTCCCGTCGGACCGGAAGGAGTTCCCCTGGAGGAGGGGCCGCTGCTCGCTCCAGCATCGACCCCGGCTGGGGGCCAGACCGTCGACGGCGTCCAGTGCAACTCCAGTGAGCAGCCGCAGTTCCACATCCACACACATCTCAGCGTGTACGTGAACGGAAGCCTTCGGCCCATTCCGGCGGCCATCGGCATCGTCTCGCCCATCGCCCAGCAGACTCGAGCGGCCCGTTCTATGGGGCATCGCAGTGCTACTACTGGCTGCACGTCCACGCGCAGGACGGAGTGATCCACATCGAGTCACCCGTGCAGCAGCGCTACACGCTCGGCGACTTCTTCGACCTCTGGGGACAGCCGTTGGCCACCGACCAGGTGGGTCCGGCCCTGGGAACGCTCACCGTGTATGTCGACGCCCGTCCTTTCACCGGCAGTCCACGGGACATCGCCCTGGGCTCTCATGAGGACATCCAGATCGACGTGGGCACACCGGTGGTCCCGCCCAAGAGAGTCGACTGGTCGGCCACCTCGCTCTGAGCGCGGGACCGACCTCAGGAGGCGGACCGGGCCGACCAGCGGTTGTCGTGGCGCTCCACCACGACGTCGACGCCGAAGGCCACCGAGACGGCGTCGCCGGTCAGCACCTCCTCCACCGGGCCGGCCAAAAGCAGCCGCGCCCCGCGCAGCAGGGCTGCGTGGGTCACGCCCGGAGGGATCTCCTCGAGGTGATGGGTGACCAGGATCAGAGGAGGTACCGCAGGATCGTCGGCCAGCGAGGCCAGGCGCCCAAGCAGTCGCTCTCGGGCCCCGAGGTCGAGGCCGGCCGCCGGCTCGTCCATCAGTAGGAGATCGGGGGTCCCCATCAGGGCGCGGGACAAGAGGACCTGTTGGCGCTCACCTTCGGACAGCAGGCCGAACGGTCGCTCGGCAAATCCGGCCTCACCGAATCCGGCGTCGGACAACAGAGCGTGGGCCTCGTCCCGATCCTGCTCGGTGTACTCGTTCCACCAGGTCTCCAAGGCGGCATGTCGACCCGTGAGTACCACGTCCAGCGCGGGGAGCTCCGGGCGCAGGGTGCGGCTCACAGAAGCGCTGACCATGGCGATGCGTCGACGAAGCTGACGCATGTCCACCCGGCCGAGCCGCTCGCCGAGGATCTCCACCACCCCCCGGGTGGGCCACAGCGATGAGCCGACGACCTTCAACAGCGTCGTCTTGCCCGATCCGTTGGGGCCCAACAAAGCCCAGCGCTCCCCGCTCCCGACCACCCACGAGATGTCGTCGAGGAGCGGTGTCCCGTCGCGCACCACCGACACGTGGTCCAAGCGCACCGCCACGCCGACCGGTCGGGTCCCCACCTCTCGAACATAGTCCGGCATGGCTCACCCGAACCCCCATCCGAGCCCGGCATCAACACACGCCGCCGGCAAGAGGAGGGGCGGCGCTCCCCGCTGTCCCCGTTAACCCAGCATTCATGGTCCCGACACACGCTGACAACCAGTCCCTGTTACAACTGAATTGGCTCGACATGACGGTCCCCCGTTTGTGCATGTTGCCCGCGAGCCGATGGGTTGCAGCGCCTTCCGCCGACAGGAACGGATGCCGTCGGCGGGGGCGCTCCCCACATCACGCACGTGCGATTGGTGATGTCCCGCGGCGGAATCGCTCAGGATCCTCAAGACGATCGACGTCGGGATTGGGCCGTGGCTCAGGCGTTCATCGAGCGTTCATGGTCCCGTCACCGTCCGTTTCACAGAGTCCGTCACAATGGGCTCAGGTCCAGTCGCTCGCAAGCGTGTCGGAGGACCGATGGGGGTCGAAGCTCCGCCATGCCACTCCCCCCGGCGTGGCGGAGCTCCCCTCACCACTGGCGGCAGGCTCCCCCCAACACTCAAGGACCCACTACCGGCTGAGGAGCCGGACTCTGGTTGGCGCTCTGGACGCTGCCTGCCGAGTGCTCGAAGGGCCCGCATGACCGGCTTCGCAGAGCTGCCGGCGTGCTGATTCCAGGCAGGCATCCCCGCCTCAGGGGGCAAACGCGGGCAGGATCTGCGGGTGAGAATTCGTAATCAGCCTTTACGAATTGTCGTTGTCGTGGGTCTGTGGGCCATGTGGGTCCTGTGGACCATCACGCGATTCACCAGCACGGCCATCGTGTCGCTGCCCTTCACGACGACCTGTCCAAGCCCCGAGGCCTGCCCCAACCCTCCTGCCGTGGCAGTCACGAGACAATTCAGCTGGAGCTGGTGGCATTTCCTGTTCGCGCTGATCGGCGCGGTCCTGCTGGTGGCGGCATCGGTCATGATCCTTCGCAAGCCGAGATCGGTCGACGAGATCTAGCGCCGTCGTCCTGGGGGTCCGAACTGGAGCGCCCGATCTGCCCCGCACTGCTCGCAGTGCGATCATCCACCAGACGGGCACGATCGGAAGACACCATGGTGTGGCGTCGATGGCCCGCTGTTTCGACCGAACGGCCATCGTTGCTGGAGAGGAAGGACGGAGACCGGTGTGCCCGAGCTGCGATTCGAGGATGACCAGCCCGATCAGAAGTCAGAACCCTGAGCCGTCCCAGGTGGATTCCGACAAAGTGACGCGCCGATGTTTCACGTGCGGTTGGGAATGGAGCCAGACCGCTGTGGACGACCTCGAGGCGTCTTTGCCTGGCCAAGGGGCCGGCCCGCGCGCCGCACCTACACGTTGAAGCGGAACCTAGGTCCTCGACCTAGCACCGCGGGACCGTAAGGTCACTCTCCTTGGGCGGGCCGGATCCGCTCCACGAAGGCAGACGGATCATCGGATCCGGCACCCACCTATTGCCCTTCCCATTGGCCCGCGCTTCGAAACGACTTCGGGCCCCGACCTTGGCCCCATGGATCACGAGGCCTACTACGCCGGGGCGTTTCACCCGGGGCCCGGTCTGTGCTTCCGCATGGTTAAGCGGCTCCACACACGGCGCTCCCGTCCTCTGCGCGAAGCCCGTCGAGTTCCGAGGACGCTTCCAAGACGGCAGAGGGAACTGGCATGACGTGTGGTCATGCGTGGACCACTCAGACGACGAGGCCGATTGGAAGCGGGTCAGTGCCAGCGTCACGCCATCTCGAATGCGCCCGAGTCGGCGTTCCGGAAACGGGACTCAGCAAAGCCAATCGTCTAGAGAGTGTGGCTCTCCACCGACTTCTGCAGGTGCCTCTTACGTCTTACGTCGCCGGCTCGCCATGACCACGATCAAAAAGCCGATCGTAACTATTCAGGCCCCGGCGGGCAGCCAGGCGTGACCTTCGAACAGCTGGCGT
>JADEYI010000968.1_pt1 | contig 27064 bp, 22 predicted proteins | sample 8542331 | NCBI WGS metagenome assembly JADEYI01 (sample SAMN16510988, study PRJNA670497) | mine drainage metagenome | isolation source: biofilm near Copperflume 1 | place: Germany: Marsberg coppermine Kilianstollen | collected 2018-02 | reverse complement strand
ATCCTCAATATGCGAAAAAGCTGGGCGTCGATGTGGACAATCTGCTGATCTCGCAACCGGACTACGGCGAGCAGGCACTGGAAATTACTGAAGCGCTGGTGCGCTCTGGCGCCATCGACGTGCTGGTGGTGGACTCTGTGGCCGCTCTGGTGCCAAAGGCGGAACTGGACGGCGAGATGGGCGATTCTCACATGGGTTTGCAGGCACGCCTGATGTCGCAAGCACTGCGCAAGCTGACCGGAACGGTGTCAAAGTCCCGTACATCGCTGATCTTCATCAATCAAATACGCGAAAAGATCGGTGTCATGTTCGGCAATCCAGAGACGACAACCGGGGGACGCGCGCTGAAGTTTTATTCCTCCGTGCGCGTGGACATTCGACGTATTGCCGCAGTCAAGGAAGGCGATGTGGTGGTCGGTTCGCGCACCAAAGTCAAGATCGTTAAAAACAAGGTCGCCGCACCGTTCCGCGAGGCGGAATTTGACATTCTCTACGGGGAAGGCATCTCGCGTGAAGGCGATGTACTCGACCTGGCCGTGCTCCATAACATCGTCGAAAAATCCGGCGCCTGGTACAGCTTTTCCGGCGAGCGCATTGGCCAGGGACGTGAAAATGTACGCCAGTACCTGAAAGATAACAAGGACACATTTGCCCGCATCGAAACCACGCTGCGTCAGAAGCTCGGCATTGGCGGCAAGAGCGATGCCCCGGAAGTGCCCTCTGTGCCGATCAATGGCGCAGCAGCGGCGCAGGAAGCAGTCAAGTCCAGCGCAAGAAAATAACGAACTTCCCCGCTATTAATTCTCAGGATGCGGCCCGGATGTTTGGGCCGCTTTTTCGTATTGAAATCTGGTGGATTTCGCCAATTCTATGTAACTATTACTTTCAAATCATCCAGGCACCGAAGAATTTGCTTGCTAATCAACCGCAAGAATGTTAACTACCTAGTTAACACAGTTGCGAACGGATATACGACTTACACCGTCCGCAGCGCCGCATAGTTTTTGGTAAGGGAGACTTATGGAAGCGCTGAAGATCGGCACCACGATTCGCGGGGTTCGTTTACAAAAAGGGATGTCGCAGGGAGACATCGAAAAGCGCACGGGTCTGCTGCGCTGCTATCTGTCGCGGGTGGAGAACGGGCATACGGTTCCATCGCTCGATACGCTGTACAAAATCGCTGGAGCGCTAGACGTGCCAATGGCGCATTTTTTCGCGGAAAACGCCTTAAGCTACGAAATGCCGTCGCAACGTTTCAGTGACGACGAACTCCGCTTTCTCACACAGATACGACGCTATTCAGCCAGCCTGAATGAGAGCGATCGCAGACTATTGTTGGCGATGGTGAAGAAGTTTGCCGGAGCCGAGAGCAACTAGGACCGTGACGGGATGTAGCCGGTATTTGCTTTCATCCAAATTGCCGGAGTAGTCGGCTATTTCCAGAACCGCACAATTCCGTATCCAAACAGGACCAGGATCCCCGCAACGGCAGCAAACACGACGCGCTGCCGCTTGAAGTATCGTTCGCGTCCCGTTCCCAGGACAGGTGCCAAAGGAACACCCATTGCCAGCCCAGAGAGAAATCCGCCAAGGTGGGCCATGTTATCGATCTTGATACCCCCGGCATAGAGCAATGTCGAAGCGCCGATGGCCAGATTGATAGCCGCAAAATAGATGACGCTGCGACGCAGGCGGCGCAACTCTTCCCGCGGAAACGGCAGGTGTGGGGAGTTCAGCAGCAGAATCAGGACCCCGGCAATTCCAAACACAGCACCCGACGCGCCTGCACCCACCACGCCCGGATTCACTCCGGAACTGAGCAGATTGCCAGCAATGCCCGTCAGAATGTAGACCGCGAACATGCCGGCGGCGCCCAACAATGGCTCCCCGAGTAGACCCAGGTTCCATAGACACCACATATTTGTGGCGATATGAACAATACCGACATGCACAAAAGTGGCCGTCAAGAGTCGCCACCATTGGCCGTAGAGGATCTCGTTAGCACCGCGATTGGCGCCCCAGCGCAGGATGTCCTGGGCGGTAGGCGCCCACCAGGAAACGCCTTTCAGCGTCATCAGGAGGTAGACAGCAACGTTAATGCCAATCAAAATGTAGGTCGCGGGAGCGTAGGCCCAGCCAGTCAGCAGCCGCGAACGGGTCTGCTGTGCCCGTGAAGACGGCGCGGAATACCCATACTCCGGCGAATCGCCATATCCGCGCGTGCCTGCGCCGCGCTCTAAATCGCGGGGCGCTGGTGGCAGAATCTCCACACCCTGCTCAGCCTTGTCGTTTCTGCCGACCCAGTTACTCAGATCAACTCTCCTGCTCAATTGCAATGCGACTAAAAGCACAGTGAGGCACTTACCTTGAACACAATGGTAGCGTGCTCGCTGCAATTTGAGAAAAGCTCTATCCCTAAAATTGAGCAATACGCTGTCCGGACAGGAAATCATGCGACGCCGTGCATACATTAAAATTGGATGTATCTCGCAAAATAACGGAGCAGCATGAAGCCAGTTCGGCGTGTTCTTCTCAGCGTCACAGATAAATCCGGAATTATAGAGTTTGCGCGCACTTTGCAGCAATGGGGAGCGGAGCTTATCTCTACCGGTGGGACAGCACGGGCGTTGCGGGAAGCAGGCCTTACTGTCATGGACATTTCCGACCTGACCGGATTTCCAGAGATGTTGGATGGTCGCGTGAAAACACTGCACCCGAAAGTGCATGGCGGCATCCTGCACATTCGTGCAAATCCTAAGCATCAGCAAGCGGTGGAAACGCACGGGATTCAGCCGATCGACATGGTGGTGGTGAACCTTTACGCGTTTGATGCGACGCTCCAGAAACCAGGCGTGAGATTTGCCGAGTTGATTGAAAACATTGACATCGGCGGTCCGTCGATGGTGCGCTCCGCGGCAAAGAACTTTGAAGATGTGGCTGTCGTCACTGCACCAGCCGATTACCCTGCATTGACGGAGGAGTTGCGTGCGAATGAGGGCCATCTCAGCCGCGAAACGCGCTGGCTGCTGGCGCGCAAGGCTTTTGCCGTCACCGCCGCCTACGATCTGGGAATTGCAGACGCGCTGGAAGCGCTGCCCGCTTTGCCCGCCCTAGAGACGCAGCTGGCCTTGTCCAGGGATGAAGACCGGCCCTTCCCTTCCACGTTGCGACTGGCGTATCCGCTATCCATGCCCTTGCGCTATGGTGAAAACCCCCACCAGCGAGCTGCCCTCTATAGCGATGGCAGCGGATCGGGCATTGCCGGGCTGAAGCAGTTGCAGGGAAAAGAACTGAGTTACAACAACCTTGTCGATCTGGATGCCTGTTGGGACCTGGCGCAGGAGTTCGACGACCCAACGGTTGCCATCATCAAACACACCAATCCATGCGGCGTCGCCATTGCCAGCTCCATTCTTGAGGCGTATCAAAAAGCGCTGGCATCTGATCCCGTTTCAGCCTTCGGTGCGGTCATAGGAATCAACCGTGAGGTGGATGGAGAAGCCGCAGCCGAGATCGCGAAGCTGTTTGTGGAGGCGATTGTCGCGCCGTCATTCAGTTCAAAAGCGAAAGAGATTTTTTCCGCCAAAAAAAACCTGCGGCTGGTGGAAGTGCGCCCAGCAGCGCTCGGACGAGTGATGAAGCAAATCTCCGGCGGTCTGCTGTTGCAGGACGCCGATCGGGGTCACATCGAAGCTGCTGGATTGAAGATCGTTACCCGGAGGCAACCGACGCAGGATGAAATCGACGCGCTGTTGTTCGCCTGGCGCGTCTGCAAACACGTCAAGTCGAACGCAATCGTCTATGCGCGCGATGGCCGGACGGTTGGCATTGGAGCCGGACAGATGAGTCGGGTGGACGCCGCCCGCTTTGGCGCGATGAAAGCGATTTTGCCGCTCAATGGATGCGTGGCCGCCTCAGATGCTTTCTTCCCTTTCCCTGACGGTTTGGAAACGGTGGTTGCTTCCGGGGCCACGGCGGTCATCCAACCCGGCGGATCCGTTCGGGATGCGGAAGTGATTGCCGCCGCTGACCGGCTGAATGCGGCGATGGTGTTCACTGGAATGCGGCACTTCCGTCACTAGAACGAAGCGTGATCGGCTTCGGGGACCCGCGCTCTTTATGCGGATTGATAGAAATTCTCAGCGCGTAATGGTACCGTTCGGCTGCGCGGTTTTGGTCAGTTTGCCTTCGGTTGGCATCCGGCACATCTGCACTTTGACATGGGCGCATAAGTAATGAGCCCGCTTTTGAGGATCGTCTTCGCTGCCTGGAAGCTTCCCGGTAAACTTCATCGACGGCTGTTTTCGTGAATAGTTCACAAATTGACACTGTTTGCTTCACGGCATCTTCATTGGCTCCAGCGTACAATCGGAAGCAAGGGCGCAGTATGCTCTTGCCAGTACGTGTACTCGTTGCACAGGTGCGAGGTAGGGTTTCAAATGACGAAGGTTCATGTCGCTGAAGGGAAAAATCCTTCTCTGCACAACTGGCAGAAACTGGCGGTGCTGGGCGCTGCAATCACGTTTGCCTGTAGCAGCTTTGCACAAACCGGTTCGCCGACGGCTCCGGTTCCCTCAAAATCCGGCAACCCATCGAGTTCCACACTCTCCCAGTCACCGGCTGGCTCTGCTCTCCAGAACGGCGACCCAGCTCCACTACAGCCCGGATTTACCGGAGCTCACGCGCAGTCGTATTATCACTTCGCGCTCGGACACTTGTATGAGCAATCTGCCGAACAATACGGGCGTCCCGATCTAGCCACACAGGCGGTTGAGCAATACAAGCTGGCCATCACCCAGGATCCAAATTCCGTTTTCCTGCAAAACAGTCTGGCGAATACGTATTTCAATCTGGGCCGCATCCGCGAAGCGATTGAAACCGCGCAACGCGTCCTGAAAACTCATCCGGACAACCTGGCCGCGCATAAGCTCCTGGGCCGCGTCTATCTGCGCTCCCTGGGCGATCCAGCGACGGGCCAGCAACCAGGCCCCATGCTGGGCCTGGCAATTCAGGAATTTCAGAAGATTGTCGTTCTGGAGCCGAACAAGGTGGACAACCATCTTCTTTTGGGCCAGTTATACACACTGAAGCACGATGCGACAGACGCGAAGACACAGTTTGAGCAAGCGCGCCAGATCGATCCCAGCTCAGAAGACGTAGCGCTGAACCTGGCGCGGATGGACGGAGAGCAGGGCGATCTGAGCAAAGCCATAGGCGTTCTCCTCTCGGTTCCGCAGGAGGACCGAACTCCTAAGATCGATCTGGCCCTGGCGGCCATTTACGATCAGATGAAAAACATCAAGCTGGCGATTCCGGCCTACCAGGCAGCGTTAGACATTCAGCCTGACAATCTGGACGCCCAGCGCGGACTTGCAGAAGACCTGCTCAGTGACAACCATACTGACGCTGCCATGAAGATTTTTGAAGGCATCACCGCGCAGGATCCAGAGGATGCCCACTCATTTCTGCGGCTGGCTGAACTGGAGCGTATGCAGGGGCACTTGGTCAAAGCGCAGACGGCGCTACAACACGCCAAGGCACTGGACCCGGACTCTGTCGAGGTGCATTACAACGAAGCGCTGCTGGACGAGTCCCAGGGACATTTGAATCAGGCTGCGGATTTACTCAAACAGTTGGCCGACAGCACGACACACGCCAACGGACAATACACTACAGACGAAAAAAACAATCGCGCAATTTTTTTGGGACGCCTGGCCGGTGTGTATCGGAACCAGAACAGAACCACTGACGCGGTCGGCGTTTACAAGCAACTGATTGCATTGGGCGGCGAGGATGCCGACCGTGGATACCAAGGCGAAGTGGATGCGTATCGAGATGCAAAAATGCTTCCGGAAGCCTCTGCGGCAGCACAACAGGCGGTTCAGTCAAACCCGAAAAGTGTCGACCTGCAGCTGACTCTTGCCGGACAGATGGTGGACACAGGCAAGGTGAAAGAAGGAATTACGCTTGCCAAATCCCAACTGAAGAATACCAAGCAGGACCGCGTCGTCTGGCTGACTCTAGCACAGATGTACACACGGCTCCATAAGTGGAAGGACGCCTCGTCCTCCATCGATGAAGCTGAAAAGCTGGGAACAACCAAGCAGGACATGAGCCTGATTTATTTTCTGCGAGGAGCCTTGCAGGAGCGCCAAAAGCACATTGATGCGGCAGAAGAACAATTTCGTCAATCCCTCGCGGTGGACCCCGACAATGCGCTGACCTTGAACTATCTTGGCTATATGCTGGCGGACCGCGGCCTGAAGCTGAATGAGGCGCTGCAACTGGTGCAACATGCCGTCAACCTCGATCCGGAAAATGGGGCTTACCTCGATTCGCTTGGCTGGGTTCATTACAAGCTGGGCCAGTATGCGCTTGCCGAACAGATCCTTCAAAAGGCAATCACATTAATTCCGACCGACCCGACGGTGCATGACCACTTGGGTGAGGTATATGCCTCGACTGGAAATCTGCAACAGGCCGTGGTGCAATGGCAGAGTTCGCTGAAAAATTATGCCGACTCCGCTCCGGCAGACGCCGAACCTGCCGACGTAAGCAAAGTGCGCAAGAAGCTGGACAAGGCCAAATTGAAACTGGCAAAGGAAGAAGCTCACTCCACCGCTCCGCACAAGCCCTAATTTCCCATGCAGGTCACTTCACTCTGTTCCTGTGCTGTTGCCGGCGACGCTGACGATCCGCTTACGGCCCGCGCACACAAAGAATCTCGACATACCTATCGATCTTCATTTCAGCGCGATCGGGACCGGGTCATCCATGCGCGTGCATTTCGGCGCCTCGCGGGCAAGACCCAGGTCTTCACGCATCGCTACTCGGACCATTTTCGCAGTCGCCTGACGCATACCATTGAAGTGACACAGATTGCCCGCACAGTTGCAACTGCGCTCAATTTAAATGAAGATCTGGCGGAGACTCTCGCGCTGGCGCATGACGTCGGTCATCCGCCGTTCGGCCATGCCGGGGAACAAGCGCTCGATTCGCAGTTACAGACTTATGGCCTTCGGTTTGACCATAACCTGCACGCGTTGCGCATTGTGGAGCATTTTGAGCAGCGCTACGTGAATTTCCGCGGTCTGAACCTGACACTCGCCGTGCGTGAAGGCATCGTCAAGCATTCCCATGATTACTCCGTCGCGGAGTACCCGGAACTAAAGGAATATTTTCTGGACGAGCTGCCGCCGCTCGAAGCGCAGATTATCGACCTCGCTGATGAAATTGCCTATCTGACCGCGGATATCGATGACGGAATCGAGGCGGGAATCCTGTCGCTGGATGATCTTTGCAGCAACGTTTCACTGTTCGCCGAATTTTATCGAAGACTGGAGAAGGAACATCCGGACGCTGCGCCGAAATTGCTGTTCCATGAGTCGCTGAAGAGGATGTTGAACGCTTTGGTGAACGATCTCATCCTCACCACCCGCCTGCAAGTACAGCAGTCTGGTATTACAAACCTGACACAGGTACGCCGGGCACACAGCCGGCTAGTCACTTTTTCGACCTCTATAGAAGAGCGTCGCCGCGAAGCCAAGCAGTATCTTTTCCGGAAGCTGTACCATGCCGAAGACCTGGACCAGAGCCATGCTCTTGCGGAAGAGACCATCAGCGGACTATTTCAACATTGGATGCGCCACCCGGATCTGCTGCCTGCGAATCATCAGATGCAAATAGATAGCGAAGGCGCTCCGCGAGTGATTGCCGACTACATTGCAGGGATGACGGACAATTTTATCTCCGAGCAATGGCGGCTTGCTAAAGGGTGAACTCTATTGCCCGCTCTCGACCCACGCTGTGTAGATCATGTCACGTAGCATGGACGCACCCGCCGCCATACGCTCTGCGGTGAAGCTGCGGGATGCGACCGTTCCCTTTCCTGTAAATCCGCCCTGCTTTTCCAGCCGATATAAGTCGTCCACCAGCTTGTTGCTGGCATACAGGTAGGCGACGAAATCCTCAAAGGGAGATTCCAGCACATGCGGAGTTGCCGGAACCAATGCGCGAATCTCCGACGCATGTATGTTGTCATGTACAAATTCGGTTTCGAACTGGCTGTGAATCTGATGTCCGCGTGTGAAGCCTTCCGGGTTCGACTTTTCCACCCAGCCGTTGTAATTGATTGACGTGTGCAGCGGCTGGGAACCATCCGCGACATAGTGGCCTAGCAGGCCAGCGTCGTACAAGACCGTCTGTTCCGCCTCATCAATGGACCCATGCGCGGCTAGCCGCATTCGATACTCGCGCATGTCTGCTTTGAGGCGCTCGAAGTATTCATCCGCCTGCCAGGGCAATAGTCCAACACGCTGCGGCGTAAGTTTTTGATCCAATTCTGGATATCGGGTGCCGGCGACATAAAGTTCGCGGATAAAATCGAACCGCTCCTGCGGAAGCCCATCGGGGACGGCCAAATTGGCCAGTTCCAGATCAATAAAATGCTCTGGAGACTGTGCGGCATTTAGTTCGAGTTCCTGCGGAGAACGCCACCGGTCTGGCTCAGGACCCAGATATGCGATCTCGTCTAAAGCTTGCTGCGTGCGAAAAAATGAAGGCATATCCGCTGGCAGAGCTTCGACGGCCACACGGTTGATGATGGTATGGCCATCCTTTCCCCAACCAAAGGAAAGCGGCACGGACAACACAGTCAGAAAGACTGCCAGAACGAAGTTATGGCGGCCACGCGGAAAATTATTCACTCGAATCAAAAGTATACGGATCCGGTAGTGGTTGAATGGGAAAGTCGCGCTGATTCACCAGCCGAATCCCAAACCGGAATTGACGTTCTTTTTACGGAATATCGAATGTTTTTTTCTGTCGCTGAGTTCTACTGCACCTACCGCTTCTTGCCATCATGGCTTCGGCCAATCCATATATATATACGGAGCCGATTTAATAATTCACGGCATTCACAAACGAAGGAAGCCCGCGATTTTGCTATCCTGAGCTGTATGCCGAATAAAAATGAACTGCTCAATCAGCCGATCGAACATATTGATATCAAGCAGCATGACGTGCGCACCCTGGTGGACGCCATGCAAGCTATGGCCTATTCTTCCCGCGATCTGGCGCGTGCCGCCACAATCTATGAACGCATGTTGCGCGATCAGGAATGCGGCGTGATTCTGTGCCTGGCCGGTTCGCTCATCAGTGCCGGGCTGAAGCAGATTTTTGTCGACCTGGTCCGTAACAACATGGTGGACGCAATCGTCTCGACCGGCGCGAACATTGTCGATCAGGATTTTTTTGAGGCACTGGGATTTCGCCACTATATCGCTGGCGATGAGTTCAAGTCGGGCATGCAGGACGGCGTACTGCGCGAGTTGATGATTGATCGCATCTACGACACGTTTATCGATGAAGAAGAGTTGCGTATCTGTGATGAAACAACTCAGATCATCGCCGACTCTCTCCCCACGCGCCCACATAGTTCGCGGGAATTTATCCGCGCGATGGGGGCATATCTGGAGAAGCAGGGGAAAACGCCCCTCAAAGGCGGTGCGGACTCGATTGTGCTGGCTGCCTACCAAAAAGATGTGCCCATCTTCTGCCCCGCTTTTAGCGACTGCTCGGCAGGCTTCGGTCTGGTCGCGCACCAGCATGCACGTCAGGACAAACCGAAAGTCTCCATCGATTCGGTAAAAGATTTCTACGAACTGACGCAGCTGAAAATTGCGAATCCAACCACGGGCCTGTTGATGATCGGTGGTGGCGTGCCGAAGAATTTCGCGCAGGACATTGTGGTGGCGGCTGACGTCCTGGGCACGGACGCACCGATGCACAAATATGCCATTCAGATCACAGTGGCCGATGTGCGGGATGGCGCGCTTTCATCGAGCACGCTGAAGGAGGCGAGTTCCTGGGGTAAGGTGGATACCGCATATGAACAAATGGTTTACAGCGAAGCAACGCTGGCGCTGCCGCTGATTGCCGGCTACGCCTATCATCAACGTGCCTATGCTGAGCGCAAGGAACGACGCTGGGCGCGCCTGCTGGAACCAGTCACCGCCTAGGCCGCGCGTGCCAGCAAGTAGACAATACTGGCATGCAGCCTATGAGGATTTCCCATTGAACGTCAGTCAGACAGTATTTTCCAATACCCGTCGAACAGCAGCGGCTCTATTGCTTCTTGCAATAGTCGCTACAGGATGGCTGATGATGCATCAGGCGCTGAAGGCCGGCGTTGCAGCATCGCGCCATAATGTCGTATTTAATCCCGGATACCAGCACAGCCAGCGCCTTGCCGTCGCCACATCTCGCGCCGCGACAGATGCCCTTGGCATGAAGGCCGCCGGGAACGACGACGAGGCAGACGCATATCACGCCGACTATCGCCTGCAGCGGAGGCAGATTCAGGCCGACTCGCTGGGGCTGGAACGCTGGGCGCAACACGATGTCCCACACCAGGGACTACTGCTCGAAATCCGCGGCAGCCTGGCAACTTTGCTGCTGGCACTCGACCAGCAGACCAACGACGTAACCATACCTGCGTCTGCAACGCCGGTTCCACTGCTGCCCGCTCTCAGCCGCGCTGAGAGCGCCTTCAGCAACTACTCCGCCAGCCTCACGGAGCCTCAAAATCTGCAACGGGAGCACTACATCTTTTCTGGTCCTGTGCTATTGTGGTGGCTTTTAATAATGCTCTTGGTGGAATCCGCAATCCTCGCATGGCTGATCTTCGCGTCCCCTCCTGCCGCACGGTAGCGGGCTAGGCTGCTTCATTGCCAACTCAAAAGCTGTGATTCTCATCGATGCCGCTCGTACTGGTGGATCTGCCTATGCGACTCCCCTTCGATAAGGACGCTTCTGTTTGCGTGCGTAGTGCGGAAACAATGGCCCAGTTGGTGCGCTTGCCGCTCTCCGGCGCAAAGGGAGGCAGAGACTGCATCAGCACGCGGCCCAGCTGCACGGCTTGCGGTTCGTACATTCCACGCAGTTCCCGCAACCGGTCGAGCGAGGCCGTTGCCGAGCATAATGAGAACCCTGCGTTCGCCAGCTGATGACACACATCTTCCACCTGAGCAGGTGGAAGCCGATCTTCCGTCTCGGGCCCGGCTTCAAGCAAGAAAACATGCGCCAGATCGATGACAGCGTGACGCGCCATAACAAAGGTCTGCAAGGCCTGACGGGCTGCTTCTCCTTCCACGGTCGCAATCAGGACGGCGCATGTGTCCAGCATGGCGACCAGTGCGCCCAGCCAACTCTGATTGTCATGCTGAGAGCGGAAGAAGCAGAGCTGAGGATAAGAAATATGACTCTCCAGCAACTCTGCGCTCCAGCGTTCCCATTCGATCAGCAGTGCCTGTAAGACTGCTTCACCTGCTGGTCCGGCGTGACGGCGCAACAGTTCCAGAGCCGTCGGAGGCGAACCGGCGCGGGCATCGAGCAGAATGATGCTGACTTCCCGGCGAGAGAACGCTCCGTACAGCACAGGCAGGTAGCCGATCACGCCGGCCACAAACGCCAGCCCTGTACCGCCTTCCAGCGCCACCAGCATTCGCGCCATGACGGTCAGCGGGACGACATCTCCCAATCCCAGGGTGAACAGCGTTGTTCCGCTGACGTATAGATCTGTTTCCCAGTTTCCAATGGAATGCGCGTCGGCAAATGGTGAGCCAAGTCCATGATAAAAAAGGCCGAAACCAAGGATGAGTCCCGCTGCCCAGACCACAACCAGCAGCAATAATGAAAGCGGACCGAAATAGCTGAGGAAGCTCTCCCGACGGCTTGTCTGCTTCATTCTGCGAGCGATTGCGCGCCATGGAACCCAGGTCGCGGTAAGAAACAGCCGTGAGATACGAAAGCGATTGCTCGCTCTACGCGGCAGAATAATGGTCTGAAATGCGTCGACCAGCACTTCTGTCAAACACACCAAGCCGGCTATCAGGAAGATCGCGTTCATGGTTCAACTCTCCAGCCGATTGAAACATGCCTGTGTCAAACGAAGCAAAAAATCCTTGCCCTCAGGTTCCCCTTTACATTCAATGCGCAGTGTCGAATTCGGTTCCCCGGTTTACTTTTGCTGCATATACGGTGCAGAGAATAGTGGGTCTGCGATAATGATCCTCACTTACCGATACAAATCCCGATCGGGAGTGTTTTGTTCTTTGATCGGGCCGCAATGTTTGCTGAGTAGTCTTCGTATTGCCGTCTGCCGAGAAACTTACCCGGCGTAGACGCGCAACACGGGAAGCGGGGGGGGCATGAGACAGAGAATTCTTGTTGTCGACGACGAGCAGATTATCGCCGATACCCTCGGCATCATTTTCCAGAAGCGCGGATTTGAGTGCAGGGTGTCATACACCGGCGCGGATGCTCTGGCGCGAATAGAAGATTTCTGCCCGGAATTGCTTCTTTGCGACATGAGCATGCCTGGTATGAGTGGCCTGGAACTGGTCGCAAACATCACGGCAAAATATCCGAAATGCAGTGTTCTGCTGCTGACTGGCCACTACACCAATCTACGATCCGCAAGAAAGTGGGCACGCGGCTATGCCGGGCAAAGCAAGATCATGACCAAACCAGTGCTGCCCGCTGTGCTGTTGGAAGAAGCGGACGCCCTGCTCCATCGATAAATCGAGTACGCTTTCTTGCATCCCACAACCAGGGAACAAAAGTTTTACACTGCGGTTGTGCATGGATTTGGACGCATCCTGATTTCGCTCGGATTTCTCCTTTTGATAATTGGCGGGGTAGTGCTTGTGGCGGAAAGACTTCATCTGCCCCTTGGGCGCCTCCCTGGGGACATCTCGTGGCATGGTAAAAACTCGACCTTTTACTTTCCTTTGACTAGCTGCTTCCTGCTCAGCGCTTTGCTTTCATTAGTGTTCTACATTCTCAGCAGATTACGTCGCTAGCGGGTGCTAGACTCATCGGTTGAATACAACAGCCTTTCAAATATGCTGAAAAAACAGGAATAAGCTCGTGAAGTCGACTGCCCGAAGACCTGCAAATATAGAACACAATTCAAAAGAACAACCGTCTCTTCCGCAGATGGATCTTCTTTTCCCTCTCACCGGCCAGAACGCGGCCTCTTACGAGCTGGTGCGTCCGCCCTGGAAGGTGCGGGAGCTGGTCGCGGAAATCCGCACCCACATGGAAAAAGAGTATCGTGATGTGCGCGTGGAAGGTGAAATTTCAAACCTGCGGCAGGCTTCCTCTGGACATATTTATTTCACTCTGAAGGACGAGCAGAGCCAGATGCCAGTGGTCCTGTTTCGCGGCAAAGCCCGGCTGCTGAAATTCACGCCGAAAGACGGCCTGGAAGTGCAGGTACGCGGAGGTGTTTCCATCTATGAAGATCGCGGGCAGTTGCAGTTGGTGGCCGAAAGCATGGAGCCGCGAGGCAAAGGCTCTCTCCAGGTCGCGTTCGAGCAGCTCTACGCAAAGCTACAGGACGAAGGGCTGTTCGATGCGGACCGCAAACGTCCGCTACCCGCATATCCAGGCGTGATCGGCGTGATCACCTCGCAAAAAGGTGCGGTCATTCACGACATTCTCAATATTCTTGCCAGACGCCATGCGAAGGTACAGGTGCTGCTGTACCCGGTCTCTGTACAGGGTGAATTCGCCGTCAGCGAGGTAGTTGAAGCCTTTGCTTGGTTCCGGCAGAACCTTTGCGCGGATGTGATTGTCGTCGCCCGCGGCGGCGGATCGCTTGAAGACTTGGCTGCATTCAATAGCGAGGCGGTGGCACGCGCCATTTCCGCATCGCCTGTTCCAGTGGTCTCCGCGGTAGGGCACGAAACGGATTTTACGATTGCAGACTTCGTGGCGGATTTACGCGCGCCCACCCCCTCCGCAGCGGCAGAACTAATGACAGATGCACAATACCGCGTGGAAGAGTATCTGAGAGCTCTCTCACAACGCTTGGAACGTGCTACCCGCTACCAGCGTATGCAGGCCAGCGAACGTCTGGCCAGCCTGGACGCATCGGCCGTGTTTGCGAGGATGCAGCATGGCCTGGCAAGACGCCAGCAACGCGTGGACGAACTGCGTTTCCGGCTGGAATCATTTTGGGAGAAACTGTCCACCGTTTCGAACCAGCGACTTCACAGCTTACAGGCAGGCCTGATGCAGCAGGACGTCCGCCGACAATTGGCGTTGCATCAGGAACGCTTACGGTCTCTACGAATAAAATTGCTGCAGGCCGGCAATCTGCACGTCGAACGACGCTGGACACGCTGGAACCGCGCTTCCGACCGGCTCTTCGCCCTCTCGCCGCTGGCCGTGCTGCAACGGGGATACGCGTTGGTGTATGCGGACGCGAATGCGACCGGGACAACCAGCCTTGTCAAAGATGCAAAAAAAATACATCCGGGCGACACCTTGCAGATACGCTTCGCGCGCGGCAGCGCCAGCGCCAGCGTGATAGAAACAGAGAAGGAAACTGAAGAAGACAGATGAGAAAGCTTTTTGGAACTGATGGAATTCGTGGTGTAGCGGGCGAGTTTCCACTCGACAAAAAAACGGTATACGCGATCGGCCTCGCGCTGGCGCACTCCCTGCGGAAACAAACACCCGATCCACACGTATTGCTCGGCATGGACACACGCGAGTCGGGACCGTGGATCGCCGCGACCCTCACTCACGGTCTGCGCGAAGGCGGCTTGGATGTTACGAGTGCCGGCGTGATTCCGACACCGGGCATAGCATATCTGGCACGCACAGGCGGATTTTCGGCAGGTATTGTCATTTCCGCATCGCATAACCCGTGGCAGGACAACGGTATCAAGGTGTTTGGCGGCGATGGCTATAAGCTTGCCGATACAGTCGAGTTGGCGATTGAACAGGAGATCTTTGAAAAGCTTCAAGGCGCGGTGGCCCTGGATTTTTCCGCCACGAATATACCCGCCACCGATCCTTCTCTCCCTGCTGCATACATCGCGTTCCTGCGGAGTCAGGTTCCGGAATTGCAGCTCGATGGTAAAAAGATTGTCGTCGATTGCGCCAACGGCGCGGCCAGCGCCATCGCACCAGAACTGCTCGCCCAATTCGGCGGCGATATGGTGCTCACCCACACTGCGCCTGATGGACGCAATATCAATGCCCAGTGTGGCGCACTGCATCCGGAGGTTGTAGCCGGGGAAGTGCTCGTTCATAAAGCTAATGTTGGCATGACCTTCGACGGGGATGCGGACCGCGCACTGTTTGCTGACGAACATGGACAGGTGGTCAACGGCGATGCGGTGCTGCTGATTGCCGCGCGCGATTTGCAGGCGCGCAACCAGTTGGCAAAAAATACAGTGGTCGCAACCACGATGTCCAATATGGGCCTTGAAACCGCGCTGCGTAACGACGACATACAGATGCTCCGGTCCGCCGTCGGCGATAAATATGTGCTGGAAGAAATGCAGCGCACCGGCGCAGTCCTCGGTGGGGAGCAGTCCGGCCACATTCTGTTTCTGGATCGAAACACCACCGGTGATGGATTGCTGACCGCTCTGCTTGTCCTGGATATACTGCATCGTTCCGGCAAGAGCTTATCTGCGCTGAAAAGCGATCTGAAGGTTTTTCCGCAGGTGATCGTCAACGTTCGCGTGCGTGAGAAAAGGCCGATGGAGAGTTTGCCAAATGTTGTCGCCGCTATTCAGGCAGCTGAGTCGGAACTGCATGGCAACGGACGCGTGGTCATCCGCTATTCCGGAACTGAGGCCCTCGCTAGGGTAATGATTGAGGCTGAATCAGAACAAATGATGCACCACCATGCCAACCGAATCGCGGAAGCGCTGCGTGCCGAACTGGGTGTCTGACATCCGTCGCGGAGAAAATTACTATTCCAGGTCACGCCAGTTCGGGCCCACGCCAACATCGGCGACGATCGGAACCTTCAGCTCGATCACTTGCTCCATTGCTCGCCGAACGCGCTCGCTCACCTCATCCACTTCTTCTTTCGGCACATCGAAGACAAGTTCGTCGTGCACTTGCAGCACCATCTGCGCTCGTAATTTTCGCTCGCGAAGTTCGCGGGCGATGCGGATCATTGCCAGTTTGATCAGATCGGCCGCGGTGCCCTGTAACGGTGTATTGACGGCAGTTCGTTCCGCAAATCCACGCATGTTCGCGTTCCGGCTCGTGATATCCGGAATAGGCCGCACGCGGCCAAACAATGTTCGCACGCTTTGCTTCTGGCGGACTTCTTCCAGGGTGCTGTCAATAAATGCTCGCACGCCCTGATACCGCTCAAAATAGCGGTCAATATAGGCGCGGGCTTCTGCCGGTTGAATGCCTAGCTGCTGCGCCAGGCCAAACGGAGAGATGCCATATACGATGCCGAAGTTCACTGCCTTGGCCCGGCTGCGCGTCTCCTTGTCCATTGTTTCAATGGATACGCCGAAGACTTCAGACGCCGTCAACGCGTGGATGTCCACATTCTCTCGATATGCCCGCACCAACAGCGGGTCATCTGAAAAATGCGCCATCAACCGCAATTCAATCTGTGAATAGTCCGCAGACAAAAGCACGTTTCCTTCCGCTGGAACAAATGCCGCGCGAATCTCGCGTCCCAGTTCCGTGCGAATCGGAATGTTTTGCAAGTTGGGATTTATGGAGGACAAACGGCCAGTTGATGTGCCAACAGCGTTGAACGTGGTGTGAACCCGCTGATGTTCATCCGCCAACAATGGCAGGCTGTCCGAGTAATTTGATTTCAATTTTGCAAGCTGCCGGTACTCGAGCACCAGCCGCGGAGCTTCATGGTGTTCCGCCAGTTCTTCCAGCACGTCCTGCGCCGTCGAAACCACTTTGCCACGCCCATATTTGATTGGCTTCGGCAGTGCCATCCTGTTGAACAAGACGTCTCCAAGCTGCTTGGGAGAATTGATATTGAACCGATGACCGCAATGGCCGTAGATGCGCTCCGCCAATTCCTGCATCTGGCCTGCAAGACGTTCAGAAAAATTTTGCAGATTCTGCGAGTCGATCCTTACGCCCGCGTCCTCCATCTCCAACAGAATCGGCGTCAACGGAAGATCGATGGTCTCATAGACTTCAAGCGTATGGTCATGCTCCACTGCTTCGCGCATTTTCGGCGCAAGCCGTGCAATAGTGGCGGCGGCCATCGGAAGCGCTTCCTCGCCTTCGCCACGCAGTGACTGATTATCGAACCGCGCCGCTACATCCGACAGGCGATGCGTGGCGTGCGTCGGATTCAGCAGGTAGGAGTACAGCATCAGATCATCGCGCACGCCCGCAAGTTGAATGCCTTGTGCCCGAGTTGCACGCAACAACACCTTTAGATCGTGCACAGACTTCGGCAGCGTTGCATCTTCCAAGGCGGCACGAAGCACCGGAGCCACAGGGCCTTCCCATCGCACGCGGAACGCCTTTGAGTCATCAGACGCCAATCCCAGAGTCAGCATCGGCGCTGACTTCGCTTCGCTCTCCTGCTCTCGCTTTTCGATTGCATCCAGCAGGGACAGCGATCCCTGCGCAGGTTCAGCGTCGACAACCTCTTCTTCGTTCGGCGCAATGTTACGAGCTGCATTTCCAGCTTCATGCAGAACAACCAACGATCCATGATGTGCGTTCAGCAAAAGCTGCTCAACTTGCTGCACCGTTGGATTCAATACCAATTCTGCGATCTGCTTTGGCGCCTCCTCTAACCCCAGCTCTTTTATGAGTGTGGTGAACTCAAGCTCCGTAAACAATTCACGACTGGCAGCTGCATCGGGCGAGCGTGTCCGCATCTGATCCAGATTCAAGTCCAGCGGAACGTTGCAATGGATCGTCACCAATTCTTTACTTATCAAAACCGTGTCGCGGTTGTTCAGCAGCGATTCACGATACGTTTTGCGGCTCACTTTGCTGGCTTGGTCGAGCGCGGCCTCTACACTCCCGAACTGTTGAATCAGTTCAACCGATCCTTTGTCGCCGATTCCAGGCGCGCCGGGAACGTTGTCAATCGAATCGCCACGAAGCGCCATCACATCGACCACCTGCTCCGGAGCCACGCCAAGAGCAGCCATGACGCCAGCGCTGTCCAGCACAAGATTGTCCTTCGCCGGATTCAAAACAAAAACATTATCGCCAACCAGCTGCATCATGTCTTTATCGTTCGACACGATATATACGGGGTGCCCAAGTTGCGATGCCTGCTTCGCAAGTGTGCCGATGACATCGTCAGCCTCAAAGCCTTCTTGTTGCAAAATTGGGATGCGGAGCGCCTCCAATGCGCGGCGGATGTACGGCACCTGCTGCACCAGATCCGGCGGCATCTCCGAGCGGTTTGCCTTGTATCCGGCATACTCTAGCTCATCGAAAGTCTGTGTGACGCTGTTGAATTTTCTTATCTTCAGGTCTTTCGCACGCTCATCCCGAAAGACCGGCGCGCTCACATCAAATACAGCCGCCAGATATTGTGGGTTGAAGTCGCGCCGCAGTTTGCTCAACATGTTTACGAACACGTAGACAGCAGCCGTAGGCACTCCGCTGCGCGTGGACATGGGGCGCTGGCGCTGCATCGCATGGTATGCGCGAAAGATGAATCCCATGCTGTCCAGAAGAAATATCGCGGGCTTGTCGGACTGGGTCGGCATCATCTTAGAGTCTACCGAAGTCCGGATTTTACCGAATCTGAAGGGAGCCTATTTAGGCGAGGAACATGCAATCGCCATAAGAGAAGAACCGATATTCCTTTGCCACCGCGTGTTTATAGGCTGCGAGAACTGCTTCCTTTCCTCCGAACGCACAAACAAGCATCAGTAGCGTGGACTGTGGCAAGTGAAAGTTTGTAAGCAGACCCGTCACGATACGAAACTTATATCCGGGTGAAATAAACATCTGCGTCTCACCAGAGCATGCGCTGAGCATTCCATCCTCGACAAGCTGGGCGCAATGCTCCAGTACTCGCACCGTCGTGGTGCCTATGGCAATTACTCGCCGGCCTTCACGCTTTGCTGCATTCACCTCACGAGCAGTCTCGGCAGACAACGTATATCGCTCTACATGCAGTCGAATATCTTCCAGCCGGTCAACTCGGACAGGCTGGAAGGTTCCAAGGCCAACGTGCAAGGTCACGTTCGCAATCTTCACACCCTTTGCGCGAATTGCCGCCAGAATTTCTGAAGTGAAATGCAGCCCGGCAGTCGGGGCAGCGACTGAACCGCGTTCCGAGGCGAAGATGGTCTGATAGCGCTCGCGGTCAGAGATATTATCTGGACGACGAATGTACGGCGGCAGCGGCATATGGCCAAGTAGATCCAGAACTGCGTGAAAATCCTTGACCGGCTCAAAACGCAGCCGGCGCTCACCAAACTCTCCGCGTCCTATGATCTCAGCAATCAGTACTGGAGCATGCTCGATTTCCTGGCTTGAAGAACCGGTGAAACAAAAATGCAGCTTTGCTCCCACTGGCAATTTACGTCCGGGCTTCGCCAGCGCGCTCCACTCCCATTCGGAGTGCTGCTCTGTCAGCAGCACTTCTACGCGTCCTTGTAAGCGCGCATTCCCCGTTGGAGTTTCAGCGCTTGTCGACTGAGTGTGGCTGCCGGCGCGTCGAGCAAACAGCCGTGCAGGCAACACGCGGGTATCATTGATGATCAGCAGATCGCCAGCCCGCAGCAGCTCGGGAATGTCTCGGAAGTTTTCATCATCGAATGTTCCTGTATCTCGATTGAACGCTAACATCCGCGAGGCTGCTCGATCGGTCAGCGCAGCTTGTGCAATACGTTCGGCAGGCAATTGATAATCAAAGTCGCGGACCAGCACAGGTATATTTTAGTATTCGATCTTAATATTCTCAATCAAGGATGAAGCCCGTCGAGCCTCCTGGCAGAGTAGTCGCCGCCCGTTGCTCGCAGGATACTATCCTCCCTCAAAGCAACCCGATTTATTGAATGAATTTTGCGATTAACTGTACGATCGGGCCTGTTCGCGTGAGCTGATAAGGTTTTCAGCGCCTGGTGTTATACCGGACACAACTTTTGAACGTTATAAGGCCATCGTTAGCTGGATATTTATGGAAGGCGAGAAAGATAGCTCACAGCTTGCGAACAATAAGCATTCGCAATGGTACGCGATGTATCGTCCATTTTCTCTCACAAGCAATCAACTTTGTGCGGCTGCAGGTACGCAGTAACGTAGTCCCGCACCGCGTCTTGGAGAGAGGTAAACGGTGCTTTATACCCTGCTCCCTGTAGTTTCGTCATCGATGCTTGCGTGAAGTATTGATACTTGCCTCGAAGTGCTTCTGGCATTTCTATGTACTCAATCTCTGGCGTTATAGCCATTGACTGGAATACAGCGTTGACCAGATCTTTCCATGTGCGCGCCGATCCGGTCCCACAGTTGAACAAACCTCCGGTCTCGCGGTGTTCCAGAAAAAATAATGTCACCGCTACTGCATCCTTAACATAAATGAAGTCGCGCATCTGCTCGCCATCCGCATAGTCGTGACGATACGATTTGAATAACTGCACCTTTCCTTCTTTTCTGATCTGGTCATAAGACTTGCTGACCATGGAGCACATGTCTCCCTTGTGGCCTTCATAAGGGCCATAGACATTGAAGTATTTCAAACCGGCAATACGGTCCAATAGTCCATGCTTCCGCGCCCACAAATCAAACATATGTTTTGAGTAGCCGTACATATTCAGCGGCCTAAGTTTCGGCATGACAGCGTCGTCATCGCTATAACCGTGGCTACCATCTCCGTAGGTAGCAGCGCTCGATGCGTAGATGAATCTTGCGCGGTGCTTCAATGACCATTCACATAGAGTCCGGGTGTAGCCATAATTGTTTTTCAGGAGAAAATCCGCATCCCGTTCCGTTGTAGAACTGCATGCTCCCATATGGATGATCGCGTCGATGTTGTCTATCCGTTCCGAATCAAGTAGGGTCAAAAAAACACTCGGGTCGAGAATATCCTCATACTGCAGGCCCAGGAGATTGCGCCATTTGCTGTCGTGCCCCAGGCTATCGACGAGAATCAAATCTTCGTGACCACGATCATTCAATTCAGCGACAATATTTCGTCCAATGAATCCGGCTGCCCCAGTCACCACAGTCCGCTTGCTCATTTGATTTTCTTCCTTGAAGGGGATCCAGCGTAATTTTCTAAATTCTGCATTATGCTGGCGCAACTTGCGATTGTCCAGCAAACCTAGCGCTGCATTATTTTCTCCATACGTACAACCGGCAGTGTAAGCCCGTCGCTGAGCGGGACCTCGATCTGCGCAACTGCTGTATAGCCTCTCAAGCGGTAGAGCGGTACTCCGGTCAGCGTAGCTCCCATTTCCAAGCGGGTAAAACCGGCCATGACCGCAGCGTTTTCGGCTGCTTTCAAAAGCAAGCTGCCAATTCCCCGACGGGCGTAATCCGGGTGCACAAAGATGGCGCGAATTTTTGCCGCATCCCGTGAAGGATCGAGCATGTCGCTGCCGGATCCAGAAAAATCACTGCCTCCACAAAGTTTCCTGCGCTTGCTCCACCCACCGCAGCCTGCCAGCATGTTGTCGATCTGCGCAATGAAGTAAGTGCCATCCTCGATCAACTGTGTGTCGACACTAAAGGCACTCTGCAATGCTGAATCTATCTGGGCCGGAGTGTAATCGGACGACTGCAACCCGCGCACAGAAGCGTCGATCAGTGCTCCCAGCGCAGGAACGTCGGAAAGGCAGGCTTTATGCAGAACAAGATTCATGGAGTCAATCCAGTGCCTGCGCAATTCTACCTTCCGCCTACATATTTGTATGACCCTGACGCATTTCTTCGTTGAACGCAGGCTTGGTGAGGGCAAGCGCTTCTGCCAGGATTGCGTGATAGTGGTCTGCGCGTTCCATCAGCCGCGGGGATGCTGCCGCAAACTGTGCATCACTTGTAAGCTGCGCCAGTCCTTCTCTAGCTAGTCCGGCGGCTGCTTCCGACAACTGCGCAACTCCTGTGTTCAGATACTGCGCGTCCGTGGAATCGGCAATCCACAGCGGTTGGCCGCCACCCAATACTCCGGAAAGCCAGTAAAGCTTGAGCGCTAGAAAATCCATTCTGGATTCATCATCGGTGTCTGTGAAAACAAATTTCTTCCGCCAGCGACTGTAGTAACGCGTCGTCACCATTACTGGCTGGCGGTTGCCGCTCTTGATCATCTCCATCTGGCCCTGATCGAGCGTTTTGCGCACGGCGTTGTAGATGAACGCTTCCGCATAGGGCTGCTCCGGCGCGGGCACAATGTCGGCAAAGGTTACGGTCATACTGGCGGCGATCTTTGCGTGCAGTGGGCTCGCCGTGCCATCTTCCAGATGGGCAGTTCCGTGCACCAGATAGGTATCGGCGCCAGAGGTTGAGCGGTGAAAGGGCCACGCGAAGCTGTCGAAGCGAATCGGCAGGCCTGCCTGCGTCACATAGCAGTCAGGCCGTGGATTCCGCAAGCGCAAAGCAGCCTCCCGCAGATAGCTCGTCATTTCAGGCAGCAGGGATGGTTGATGAAAATTGAAAGTGTGGCTCAACTCCAGTCGCAGCCTACGCTCGACACTTGTATCTGTATTGAGTCCAAAAGTAAAACTCGTTGTCGGTTCGCCATGGAAATCCGAGCCGGCCTGAGTTGATAAAACAATCAGCCCCGCAGCCTTTGCGGCCGACTCCATTGCGCCAATAAGCGGAAGTGCCATTGAGTGCGTAGAACCTTCTGTCATTATGTTGAATACCTGTCCTGCATTCAGTTTACTAGGATTGTCCGGCGATGTATTTCCAGGTTCATCGGATCTGAAGATAGCTTGCTGCATATTTCAAGTTCTTCAGAAAACTAATGGTCGTCTATGACAATTTTAAGACTCGCGGCAAACGCGAGTCACTGGGCAATGAATCTTGGGCTATGGACCGGAAACCTTCCTGTGAACGGCGCCATCCACTAAAAAATCATTTTTTATTTCCCCCGCCAACGCGCTTTACAATGTCGTTATGACGCTGCTTGATGCACCCCAGTATGACGCTCACAAAGCACGGGTCCGCCGCAACATTATTATTGGCATCATCGTCGCCATTCCGTTTGTCGCGTTCTTTACCTGGTACACCTGGAATTGGCCCGAAGAGCATCGAATCAATAAATTTTTTCAGGCCGTCGAGACAAAAGACTATCCACTTGCTTTTGGAATCTGGAACAACGATCCGCAGTGGCAACAACATCCTGACGAGTACAAGACTTATTCCTACCAAACATTCATGTCGGACTGGGGACCCACCGGGGAATATGGAGTCATCACGAGCGCAAAAATTCTCGTCACCAAGCAATACGGAACCGGCGTCGTGATTGGAGTACGAGTGAATGGCGAGCCAAAGACGCTCTTCCTTTGGGTAGAACGAAAAAAGAAAACACTTGGGTTTTCTCCGGTGGAACTTCGCTTTTAAGATCGCTCATCGGTACAGATTCATCGCGCCGACAGTCAGCGCCAGTTTTCTTTACAGGCTGAATCCAGTGTTTTTTGCCCACGACATCCGATTTTTTTTGAGGATGAATGTCCTATAAAATCGTCGGCGGGAAACCCTCACGATGACACAACATTTCACATCCGGCAATTCTCTCCTGCCGGCCCCATTGCAAAAGCTCGCAGACGACGCTCGTGTCACCGTTCGCCGCAGTGGGGCGCCGAAGCCCGGCGGCAAATGCGTCGTGTACTGGATGCAGCGTGCCGAACGCGGGCTAAACAATGCTGCCGTGGACTGCGCGGTAACTATAGCCAACGAGCTTTGCCTGCCCTTGCTGGTGTACTTTTCCGCGATTGCCAACTTTCCGAATGCCAACCTTCGTCACTACGTGTTTTTGAATCAGGGACTGCCGGACATCGAAGCAGATCTGGCAGAACGCAATATCTCTTTCGTTGTCCGACGGCCGCCGGACAATTCGCTCGATAAATTGTTGGAGGAAGTTGACGCTGCCATCTTGATCGGCGATGAAAACCCCTGTCGCGAACCTGAACGATGGCGCACTGTGATTGCACGCCGTGTGGAAATCCCTTTCTGGACGGTCGATGCTGACGTAGTAGTGCCCAGCAAACTGTTTCCAAAAGCCCAATACGCCGCATATGTGCTGCGACCACGGCTCTATAAAGAACTATCGAACTATCTGCACCCGTTGATAAATCCGAAGGCGCAATATCGCTGGAAGCGGCCAAAAGATTTTGCCTGTTATCCAGTCTCGAACGAGATTACTGAAGGTTGGAAGAAGTTTGATCGAAGTGTTGGCCCCGTCGAGAGTTTCATTGGAGGCTCCAATGCGGCGCGAAAGCGGCTCCAGCATTTTGTTGAACATATACTGCCGGACTATGAGTCGCAGCGCAACCAGCCAGCGATCGATGGGACCAGCCGCCTGTCGCCGTATCTCCACTTCGGTCATATCGGCCCACTGGAAATTGCACTGGCCGTGGATGCTGCTGCAAGAAAGAACGAAAAACTGGCAGCTGCACGCGATTCTTTTTTTAACGAATTGATTGTCTGGCGGGAACTCGCCGTGAACTTCGTCAAACACACCCCAACATACGATTCTGTCGAGTGTGCAGAACCGTGGGCCGCGCAGTCGCTGGCTGAGCACGCGCAGGACCACCGTGCGTGGAACTATTCCCTTGATGCAATTGAGCGCGGCGAAACACACGACGAGCTATGGAATGCGTCGCAACTGCAAATGGTTCACTTCGGATGGATGCACAACTACATGCGCATGTATTGGGCAAAAAAGATTTTGGAATGGTCGCCCAATCCGGCGATCGCTTTCCACAACGCAGTCACGCTGAACGACAAATATGAGCTCGACGGACGCGATCCGAACGGCTATGCCGGCATTGCCTGGGCCATTGCGGGCAAGCATGACCGCCCTTGGTTCGACCGCCCGATCTTCGGAAAAATCCGATATATGTCAGGCGGCTCCACAGGTAAAAAATTCGACTCCAAAGCGTACATGGCGCTTGTTCAGGAAAACGCGGAATCTGGCGAGCTATGGTAGGCCGAAGTTCTATTTCGAAAGTCGAAGCATTACCACGCCATGTTCGGGAACAACTGCGGTGTAGGAACCGTGCAGCGTGCCCAGATCCTGATGAGTCCATAGGTTGTGTGCCCGTACAGAATCCGGCATGCCGAGATTCTTGAATACTGTTTTGATCGGGTATGGATAGCCTTGACGATTGAATAGAGCGACAGCGCGGTCTCCATTGGCCAGCGGTTTCATCCAGACTTCAAACGGGCCGATCGCGCTCACACGATCGCCTTGCTTCCCCAGCGAATCCTGATCGACGGCAATCACGTCCTTGTTCATCAAAATACTTTTGGTCGTGGCGTCCATTTTGCTCAGATCGTTGCCCGCCAGCAGTGGAGCGGCCAACATCGCCCACAGGCTCATATGCGTCCGATACTCGTCGGGCGTCATATGACCATTGCCGACTTCAAGCATATCTGGATCGTTCCAGTGGCCCGGCGCCGCATATTTCCCCAGACCCGCTTGCGAAAAACCGATGGCTGTCATGCGTGCGTAATTGTCGCTGATGTCGCCCGTGGTGCGCCACAGATTGCCTCCCACGGCTGGCCCCCACGACCAGACGGCGTCCACGCCATACTGGCAGAGACTGAATACCATGGGCCGATGCGTGTTCAGCAATGCCTGGTGCATTTTGGTGTATGCCTGCTGCATCATCGCCCATTGCTTCTGACGGTTGTTGCCTGCTTCCTTCTTCATGATGTCTTCATAGCTGCAAAGGTCATATTTCAAGTAATCAATGCCCCATTTGGCGTAGGTGTCGGCATCCTGCTGCTCATGGCCGTAGCTGGCCTCATATCCCGCGCAGGTCTTTGGTCCCGGCGAAGAATAAATCCCCAGCTTCAACCCCTTCGAATGTACATAGTCCGCGAGCGCCTTCATGTCCGGAAATTTACTGTTCGACTGGATGTTCCCTCGTGCGTCCCGTTGGCCCTCCCAGGTATCGTCAATGTTGACGTAAATGTACCCAGCGTCCCGCATTCCGCTGGCAACCATAGCGTCTGCGGCGGCGCGCACGTCTGCATCGTTCACACTGGCGGCAAAGTGGTTCCAGCTGTTCCATCCCATTGGTGGAGTGGCCGCGAGAACTGCCGACTGCGCCAGCAGCGCAACCGAAAACTGTGCGAGGAACATGAAGGCAATAAATAGAAACACAACTGCACATGCTGAACGACGACAAAAACACATACATTCCCCCTATTCAACCGAAACACTACTCTACCATCTGGATGTACTTGGACGAATTATCTATCTATGTGTTTCCAAAAGTGATTTTCGAGTCACCATTGTCCCTTTCTGGTTATTTTGTTGCCGATCTGGCGCATAAAATGGCATGGAATGCTGTCAGCAACGTAGCATAGTTAGCAATGCGTCCATTCAATGGCGCGCTAACCGATGCGGGCACTGATCCTCTCTGACATCCATGCCAATATTGACGCGCTCGATGCGTTGCTGACGGCGGTGCCGCAGCACGATGTTGTCTGGAACCTCGGCGACCTGGTCGGCTACGGCGCCGCACCCAATCCTGTCCTGGAACGAGTGCAACGGATTGGCACCGTCTTCGTGCGCGGAAACCACGATCGCGCATGCTCAGGGCTGCTCGACGCTGCAAGTTTCAATCCCATCGCACTGGCTGCGGTGCAATGGACAACGGGCCAGCTGGATGCTCGAACGATTCAGTGGTTGCAGCAGATGCCCCGTGGGCCCGTCGATCCTAACAGTACGCCCTCTCGATATGGCTCTATGGGCGTTTCGCGTGCGATCCGTTGCATGCACGGATCCTTACAGAACGAGGACGAATACCTGCTGAACGCTCGCGATGCTCACTCGCAATTGGCGCTATCCGCAGCACGGATCAATTTTTTCGGCCATACACATATTCAGGGAGGTTTTGGCTCAGATGCGGAGGGGAATTGCTTCGAGATTCAGCCTGTATACATCGAAAGCGATACAGCAGAAAGCTATGAACTGGAGCTGCGCGAAGACTCTAAATATCTCATCAACCCCGGTTCGGTCGGCCAGCCCCGCGACCACGACTGGAGAGCCGCTGCCGCAATCTACGATGAGACAGCGAACTGCGTCCGGTTCTGGCGTGTTCCATAT
>JADEYI010000967.1_pt1 | contig 27093 bp, 26 predicted proteins | sample 8542331 | NCBI WGS metagenome assembly JADEYI01 (sample SAMN16510988, study PRJNA670497) | mine drainage metagenome | isolation source: biofilm near Copperflume 1 | place: Germany: Marsberg coppermine Kilianstollen | collected 2018-02 | reverse complement strand
GCGTAAGCCCCATTATCCGGCGTCCATCGGCAAATGCCAGCGCGAACACGGGCCGGATCGGCCGCAACGCGGAAACTCGTCGGCGGGGCGCCCGGCGCGGTGTAGTCTTCCAGTCGGGTTCGACAGGAGGACGGGCATGCGGCGCGCGTTGCCGCTCGGCGCGCAACTTTATCTGCTGCTGCTGGTGGTTATCGTGCCGTTCCTCGGCACGCTGGCGTATCAGTACTGGCACGACGTCGCGCTCGCGCGCGAGGATGCCGGCGAGCGGCTGCGGCTGGTCGCGCGCGCGGTGGCCGCGGAGGTGGACTCCGACCTTGCGCAAGCGCAAGCCCTGCTCGCGCCGCTGGCGCGCCGCCCGCTGGTCCGAGCGGTCGATCCGGCGCGCTGCGACCCTTTCCTCGAGGAATTCGCCCGGCTGCGTCCGGACTGGTCCAACGTCGGGGTGGTCGACCTCGCCGGCCGGCTGGTGTGCAGCGTCCGGCCGTACGACGGCGACGAGCTTTACGCGATCGCCGACCGCAGCCTGTTCTTCGACCAGTCGCTGCGCACGGGCCGGCCGGTCATCAGCCGGCCGTTCCTCGGGCCGCTGAGCAAGCGCTGGGTGATCGTCATGGCGCAGCCGATCCGCGACGACGCCGGGACGGTGCGGGGCCTGCTGGTCGTCGCGCCCGAGCTGGCCAAGCTGCGCTTGCCGCGCGCTGGGCTCGCCAACGACAAGGGCGACTCGTTCGACGTGTTCGACGCCTCCGGCAACGTGATCATGCGCTCGGCCGGCGCCGGGCAGTGGATCGGCAAGTCGCTCGCCGGCGCGAGCCCGGCGGTCGACGCGATCCGGGCCGAAGCGGCCGCCGACGGCGTGCTGAGCGCCACGGACGCGGACGGCGTGCGCGGCGAATACGGCTACGCCACGGTCGCGCACAGCGGCTGGCGCGTCGCGGTCGGCAGGCCGCTCGCGCGGGTGGACGCGCAGGCGAACGCGAACGGGCGGCGCCGGGCGCTGCTCGGGCTGCTGGTGGCGGCCGCGACGCTGCTCGGGGGCCTCTTGCTCGCGGCCCGCATGCGCCGCTCGATCGGCCGCGTGACCGACGCGGTGGACGCCATCCGCCGCGGCGACTTCAAGGTGCGCCTGCCGCTCGAAGGCCCGGCCGAGATCGAGCGCCTGGCGGCCGGGTTCAACCGCATGCTCGACATCCGGATCCGCGCGGCGAGCGGGCTGCGCAAGGCGAATCGCACCCTCGGCATGCTGAGCGAGTGCAACAAGGCGCTGGTCCGGGCGCAAAGCGAGCAGGAGCTGCTCGAAAGGATGTGCCGCATCGCGGTCGACCTGGGCGGCTACAGCCTGGCCTGGGTCGGCTACGCCGAGGACGGGCCGGACAAGCGGGTGCGCGAAGTCGCGCACGCGGGCCCGGACGGCGGCTACCTGAGCGGCATCGAGGTGACCTGGGGCGACCGGGACACGGGCCGCGGGCCGTGCGGGCGCGCGATCCGCGAGCGCGAAGCGGTGATCGTGCGCGATACCGGTGCCGACCCGGCCTTCGCGCCCTGGAAGGAGTCGGCGAGCACCTACGAGTTCAAGACCTGCGCCTGCTTCCCGCTGGTCGCAGCCGGGCAGGCGATCGGGGCGCTCAACCTCTACTCGCGCGAGGCGGACGCCTTCGGCGAAGAGGACGCGGGCCTGCTGCGCGATCTTGCCGACGACCTCGGCTACGGCATCCATGCGCTGCGCGCGCAGGCCGACCGCGCTCGCATGTTGGCCGAGCAGGGCATCCTGCTCGACAGCGCGGCGGTGGGCATCGCGTTCATCAAGGAGGACCGGGTCGTGCACAGCAACCGGGGCTACGCCGCGATGTTCGGCTACGGGCGCGACGAGATCGCGGGCGTGCCCACTCGCGAGCTGCACGTGTCCTACGACGCCTTCGACGCCGCCGCCGCCCAGGTGCAGAGCCGCGTCGCCGAGAGCGGCCGCTACGCCGGCGAGCGCCAGTACCGCCGCCGCGACGGCGGCCTGTTCTGGGTGTCCTACGAAATCACGCCGCTTGATTCCACCGACCTCGACCGCGGCGTGATCTGGACCGGGTACGACATCACCAAGGCGAAGCAGGTTGAAACGGCGCTACGCGAAAGCGAAGAACGTCTGCGCCTCACGCTCGAGGCGACGCAGGTCGGGATCTGGGACTGGGACATGCGAAGCGGCGAGTGGCACGCCAATCCGACCTACTTCACCATGCTCGGCTACGAGCCCGACCCCGGGCCCCAGAGCCGCGCGATCTGGGGCCCGCGCAGGCACCCCGAGGACCGCGACCTGGTGCACGACGCGCTCGATGCCGTGCGCGGGCTGGGGCGAAACTTCGACGTCGAAGTCCGCGTGCGCCACGCCGACGGCTCCTACCGCTGGGTGATCAACACGGGCTGCACGGTCGCGTACGACGATGCCGGGCGCGCGCGGCGCATGCTCGGGCTGCAAATCGACATCACCGAGCGCAAGCAGGCCCAGCTCGCGCTCACCCAGAGCGAGGAGCTGCTGCGCGAGCTCACCGCCAACATCCCGGAGGGCTACTGGGTGCGCGACGCCGCGAGCGGCGAGCTGCTCTACATCGGCCCGGCCTGGGAGCGCCTGACCGGCGCCGCGCCGCCGGTCGGCGCGAGCTACGAGAAGCTGTTCGAGGCGATCCACCCGGAAGACCGGGCGCGCATGCAGCGCGCGGTCGCCGCCGCGCCGCTGGGCGGGGTCGACGCCGAATGCCGCATGCTGCACGCCGACGGCAGCGTGCGCTGGGTGCGCTCGCGCACATTTCCGATCCGCAACTCGGTGGGCGAGGTGTACCGCGTCGGCGGCATCGCCGAGGACATCACCGAGAGGAAGGCCGCGATCGAGGCGCTTGCCCGGAGCGAGGAGCTGCTGCGCCAGCTCGCGGGCAACATTCCCGAGGCGTTCTGGGTGCGCGAGGCGGATTCGGAGCGCATCCTGTACGCCAGCCCGGGCTGGCAGGCGATTACAGGCGGGCCTGCGCTCTCGAGCCTGCAGGACATCTGGAAGATCGTGCACCCGGACGACCGCGAGCGCGTGCGGGCCGAGGCGCGCGCGGCGTCGGCGGGCGGAGTCGACCACGAGTACCGCTTCACGCGCGCCGACGGCGAGCTGCGCTGGCTGCGGGTGCGCAGTTTTCCAATCCGCGACGCGGGCGGCGATTCGCGGCGCGTCGCCGTGGTGGCCGAGGACGTGACCGAGAAGAAGGCGGGCGAACAGCGGCTGCTGCAACTGGCGCACTACGACCACCTGACCGACCTGCCCAACCGGGCCTATTTTTCCGAGGCGCTCGAGCGCACGCTCGCGCAGGCGCGGCGCAATCAATGGGTCGTCGGCGTGCTGTTCATCGACCTGGACCGCTTCAAGGGGGTCAACGACACTCTCGGCCACGCCGCCGGCGACGAGCTGCTGCAGCAGGTGGCGAACAGGCTGCTGCAGTGCGTGCGGCTGCGCGACGTGGTCGGGCGCCTGGGCGGCGACGAGTACGCGCTGCTGCTGCCCTCGCTCGAGCAGCCCGAGCACGCGGGATCGGTGGCGGCGAAGATCCTGGAGTCGTTCACCCGGCCGTTCGAGATCGGCGGCCGCGAACTGTTCGTCACCCCGAGCATCGGCATCGCGACCTTCCCCGCCGACGGCGACCAGGCCGGCGAGCTGCTGCGCAACGCGGACGCCGCCATGTACCGCGCCAAGGAGGTAGGGCGCAACACCTACCGCTACTACACCGGCCAGATGAACCGGCTGGCGGCCGAGAAGCTCGAGCTGGAGGGGCTGCTGCGTCATGCACTCGAGCGCGGAGAGTTCGTGCTGCACTACCAGCCCAAGCTCGAGCTCGCCTCGGGCCGGGTGAGCGGGCTGGAAGCCCTGCTGCGCTGGCAGCGGCCGGACGTGGGCCTGGTCTCGCCGGCGACGTTCATTCCGCTGCTGGAGGAAACCGGGCTGATCGTGCCGGTGGGCGACTGGGTGGTGGCCGAGGCCTGCCGCCAGCTCAAGGCCTGGCAGGCCGAAGGCGCGGCGCCGGTGCCAATCGCGGTCAACCTTTCCGCGCGGCAGTTTCGCGAGAAGGACCTGGCCGCGCGGATCGAGCGCGCCGCGCGCGAGCACGCGCTCGCGCCGGGGGAGCTCGAGCTCGAGATCACCGAAAGCGCGCTGATGTCGAACGACGCGGACGTGGTGGCGGCGCTCGACGCGCTGCGCGCGGCGGGCATGGGCATCGCGCTGGACGATTTCGGCACCGGCTACTCCAGCCTGAGCTACCTCAAGCGCTTTCCGTTCAGTGCGGTCAAGATCGACCAGTCCTTCGTGAGCGGGGTGATGACCGACCCGAACGACGCCGCGATCGCCCTGTCGGTGATCGGCATCGGGCGCAGCCTCGGGCTAAGGGTGACCGCCGAGGGCGTGGAGACCAAGGAGCAGCTCGAATTCCTGCGCGCCAACCGCTGCGACGAGATCCAGGGCTACCACTTCGCACGCCCGATGGACGCCGCGGCGACCGCCGAGTTCCTGCGCCGGCACCGCGGGCGCTGAGCGCTAGGCCTGCGCGGCGTCGCCGCGCAGGCGCGCGAGATCGAGGATGCGCACGATGCGGTTGTCGATCTCGATCAGGCCGTTCGCGGCGAGCTCGTGCAGGATGCGCGAGAAGTGCTCCGGGGTCATGTTCAGGCGCGAGGCGATGACGTTCTTGCCCGGCGAGAGGTTGACCTCGGGCCTGGCCTGGTCGTCCGAGAGCTCGGGCAGCTCCGCGAGCAGGTAGCCAATGACGCGCTCGGCGCCCGAGCGCAGGGTGTAGGCCTCGACGTCGCGCACCAGGCCGTGCAGGCGGCGCGACAGGCCCGAGAGCATGCGGCGCGCGAAGCTCGGATCGCGCGCGAGCTCCTCGAACACGACCTGCTTCGCGACGTGCAGCAGCATCGAGTCGGCGAGCGCCTGGGCGTACACGATGTAGGGCTTGTCGAGGAACATGAGCGCCTCGCCGAAGCTCTGCCCCGGGCGCACGATCTCGATCACTTTCTCGACCCCCTGCGGCGAGGTGAAGCCGAGCTTGACCTGGCCGTAGACCACGACGTGGAAGCCCTCGCAGGGGTCGCCGGTATGGCACACGGTTTCGCCTTTTTGCGCGTGCACGGGGTGGGTGCCGGCCGCGACGCGATCGAGCTCGGCCGGGCTCATCTCGCTGAACATCGGCAGGTTGCCGAGGAAGGCCTGGGTCTTGATCGGGGTCGGCGGCATGTCAGTGGCTGGTACCGTCGGAGCGGGTGATCTTGTTGTACACGTTGTACTTGCCCGAGGGCTTGTTCATCGGCAGGCGCTTGATTTCTTCGAGCGTCTTCGCATCGTAGACCACGATCGCGCCGTCCATGTCCCATACACTCACCAGCGCGTAGCGCCCGTCGCGGGTGAACTCGACGTGCGCCGCGGTCTTGCCCGGCGCCGGGGTGACGCTCTTCGCCACCTCGAGCGTGCGCTTGTCGATCAGCTGCATGGTGTCGCGGTAGGGGCTGTTGAAGTTGTCGGCCCAGGCGTAGGGCGTGTTCTCGTGGCTGCGCAGGAAAAACCCCGGCCCCAGGGTCTTGATCTGCTTCATCACCTTCCACGTCCCGGTGTCGATGATACTGATCAGGCCCGTCCTCAGGTTGGGCGTCGCGAGCACGGTGCGCCCGTTCCAGTCCCAGGTAATGCCCGAGCCCAGGTGCGGCATGCCCGGCAGGTCGATGCTCGCGATGCGGCGCCGCACGTCGAGGTTGACCACTTCGCTCGTCTGCGCGCCGCGCGAGGCGCCGAGCAGGTTGTGGTAGCCGCGGTCGAAGAAGAAATCGTCCAGGTAGTCGTCGGTCTCGATCGTGCGCACCGGCCCGAACACAGGCCCGTACGGAATCTCCCAGATTTCCTTCACGTCCTTCAGCGCGGCGACGAAGCCTTGGCGCGGCGCGGCGTCGTATACCGCCGACACGCGCGAGGATTCGCCCTTCGCGTCGCGCACCTCGATCACCTTGACCGGCGAGAGGTCCCTCGCATCGAGCGCGACCAGGGTGTGCGGCAGGTAGTTCGCCGCCATCACCCAGCGCCCGTCGGACGACACCGCGATGTTGCGCATGTTGATCCCGGCCCGGACTTCAGCAATCATGCGCAGGTTCCACAGGTCGTACTTCGAGACCCAGCCGTCGCGCGAGCCGAAGTAGACGTAACGCCCGTCGGGCGAGAACTTCGGCCCCCCGTGCAGCGCATAGTGGGTCGGAAAGCGCGCGAGCGGCACGAAGCGGTCGCCGTCGAGGATGGTGGCGTGGTGGTCGCCGGTTTCGACCACGATGAAGAGATTGAGCGGGTCGGCGTCGAACACCGGCTTGTCCGAGTCCGGGCGCGCCGGAGCGAAGCTCCTGCGCGAAGCGCGGATCTCCTGCATGCGCCACTGCGGCTCGAGCGCGGGCGAAGTGTAGATCCAGTCCGCGATCGCGCGGATCTCCTCGGGCGAGAGCTTGCCGGCGAAGCCCTGCATCCGGGTCGCCATGCGGCCGTCGGCGATGACTTTCACCGCGGCCGGTCTCTTCAGCCGCTCCAGGTTCTCGGGCAGCAGCGCCGGGCCGCTCAGGCCGAGCCGGTCCGGGCCGTGGCACACCGCGCAGTTGGCCGCGTAGAGCGCCGCGGCCGCCAGCGTCATGCCTAGCGCTGCCACGTCACCGCCTTGCCGCGGTAGGGCAGCACCGGCACGCGCTGGGCCCCCGGCGCGACGCCGATCTCCTCGTCGCTCAGGTAGCAGCCCGGGTCCTCTTCCCAGGCGTCGCCGGTGAGCTGCAGCGCGCGCACGCGCGTGTTGCCGCCGCAAATATCGAAATACGCGCAGCCCGCGCAGCGCCCCTTCACCTCGCGCGGGAACTGCTTCAGCCCCGCCATGATCGGGTCGCTCGTGTCCTGCCAGATCTCGGAGAACGGCCGCTCGCGCACGTTGCCGAGCGAGGTGTTCCACCACATCGTGTCCGGGTGCACGTTGCCCAGGTTGTCGATATTGGCCACGTTGACCCCGGAGGCGTTGCCGCCCCACTGCGCGAGCTTGGCTCTCATGTGCGCTTCGCGCTCGGGGAAATTGCGCCGCACCCAGAACAGCAGGTAGACGCCGTCGGCGTCGTTGTTGCCGGTGACGAACTCCTTGTCGCGCCCGCGCGCGTGCGCGTCCCAGGCGGTGTCGAGGAACAGGTCCATCGCGCGGCGCGTGGTCTGAAAGTGCGCGTCCGAGCCGCGGTTCGTGTTGCCGCGCCCGGCGTAGTTCAGGTGCGAGAGGTAGAACTTGTCGATCCGCTCGTCTTCCGCCAGCGCGAGCAGCGGTGCGAGGTCGGCGGCGTTGTCCTGCGTCACCGTGAAGCGCAGACCCACCTTTACCCCCTGGTCGCGGCACAGCCGCAGCGCGGCGAGCGAGGCGTCGAACGCTCCTTCCTTGCGGCGGAACTTGTCGTGCGTTTGCTTCAGGCCGTCGAGGCTGATGCCGACGTAGTCGAAGCCGAGCGCGCCGATGCGGTGCGCGAGCGGCGCGTCGATCAGCGTGCCGTTGGTCGACAGTCCGACGTAGAAGCCCATGGCCTTGGCGCGCGCCGCGAGCTCGAAGATGTCGGGCCGCAGCAGCGGCTCGCCGCCCGAGAGGATCAGCACCGGGACGCGATATCGCTTCAGGTCGTCCATGACCTTGAACACCTGCGCGCTGTCCAGCTCGCCGGGAAAGTCGACGTCGGCCGAGATCGAGTAGCAGTGCTTGCAGGTCAGGTTGCAGCGCCTGACCAGGTTCCAGATCACCACCGGTCCGGGCGGGTTGACGCGCGGCCCGACCGGCGTGGGGCGGTCGATTTCCTGCATCAACTGCGAGACTCGGAACATGGGGCAAGCTTAAAGCGAGTGGAGTCGATGCGTTTGATGCACGTCAAATTCCGAACCGCAAGCCGGTCTTCTTCAGGATCTGCGTGCTGTACAGGATCTCGTGCGCGCGGCAGGTCGGCCCCAGCAGCGCCGCGACCTGCGCCGCCTGGGCCTCGACCTCGGCGCGCGTGTGGCCGTGCAGCATGGCGAACAGGTTGTAGCGCCACGCCGGCGGGCGGCGCGGCCGGCGGTAGCAGTGGCTCACGAACGCCAGCGCCCCCACGCGCGGACCGAGCCCGACGAGCGCCTGGTCCTCCACGTCCCACACCGACATGCCGTTGGCGCGGTAGCCGAGCGCGTAGTGATTCGGCACTGCGCCGACGCGGCGGATGCGGCCGTCGGCGAGCATCGCGCGCAGCCGCTCGACGACCGCCTCGGGCGCGACGCCGAGCGAGGCCGCCACCGCGTGGTAGGGCCTGGACTCGAGCGGCAGCCCGGCCTGCAGCGCGCGCACCAGGTCCGCGTCGTTCATGCAGTGAGCCTCAGCTCGACGAAGTATTCGTCCAGCTTGGGAAAGTCGAGCACCTGCAGGCCGGTCGCGGCCTCGATGCGCTCGATCGACGCCGGGATGCCCTCGGGTTTCTCGGCGGCGAGCACGAACCACATGTTGAGCGCGTGCTCGCGCCGGTAGTTGTGCGCCACCTCGGAAAAAGAGTTGACGATTTCCGCCACGCGCTCGAACTCCGCCACCGGCACCTGCATGGCGCAGAGGGTGAACGCGCCACCCAGCGCCGCGGCGTCGAACAGCGGCCCGAAGCGGGTCAGGGTGCCCTGCTCCAGCAGCCGGCGGATGCGCGCGATCAGCGTCTGCTCGTCGCAGCCCAGGCGCGCCGCGGCCTCGGCGAAGGGCCGCTCGCTCAAGGGGAAGCCGCCCTGCAGCGAGTTGATCAGCGCGCGCTCGAGCTCATCCACGCTGCTTGCCGCCGCCGTAGCGCGCGCCGCGCTGCTTGAATGCGCGGCGGCTGAACAGGACCTGGTGCGGCGCGTCCGACAGCTGCTCCTCGCGCCCGATCGCGCCGATCTGGCGCTCGACCTCGCGCCGCTCGCGGCCGTGAATCATGCAGAACAGGTTGTAGGGCCACCGCGGCGCATTGCGCTCGCGCCGGTAGCACAGCGTGACCTCGGGCCGGCGCGCGAGCCGCGCGCCGATCCCGCTCACGAACAGGTCCGGAACGTCCCACACCGCCATCGCGTTCGCGCTGTAACCGAGCGCGCGGTGGCGCAGCACCACCCCGACGCGGCGCGCGAGGCCCTCGGCGAGCCAGCGCCCGAGCGTCGCGATGACCTGCGCGGCCGGCATGCCCGCTTCGCGCGCGAGCGCCTCGAACGGCTCGGGCACCAGCTCGAAGCCGTGCTCGACTGCGGCCAGCAGGCGCCGCTCGGCCGCACCGAGGGCGGCAGCGGCCTGCGGGCGTCGCGGTGCGCGCGGCGCGCCGCCGCTGGCGAGATCGAAGCCGAGGTCGATGTGGTACTCCTCGATCAGCGGCAGCGAGAGCGCCTCGTGGCCGCTCAGGCGCTCGATGCGGCGCAGCGCAGCGCTCACCTCCGCGCGGTTGGGTGCGGTGACCACGAACCACAGGTTGTAGGCGTGCTCGCGCTCATAGTTGTGGTTGACCTCGGGCTGCTCGCTCACCGCCGCGGCCACCTCGTCGATCTCCGCAGGCGCCAGCTGCATCGCCGCGAGCGTGCCCGCACCGACCGCGTTGGCGGCGAACACCACCCCGACCCGGCTCACCACGCCCTCGCCCGCCAAGCGGCGCAGCTCGTCCAGCACCGCCTGCTCCGGCATGCCGCAGCGCCGCCCGATCTCCGCGAACGGCCGCGCGACGAGCGGGAAGCCGCGCTGGAAGTCGTTCAGCAGCGGGAACGCCGCGGCGACTGCGGTCATCCTCAGAACCCGGTGGCGAAGGCGCGCGCGGAAAGCAGGATTCCGCTCGGGTGGTCGGCCTTGAGCTGCGCGATCTCGCGGAAGCTGGCGGGATCGTAGACCCGCACCACGTTGTCGTCGCGCGATGAGATCCAGACCTGCTCGCCGCGCGGGGTGAACTCCATGTGCAGCACTGCGCGCCCGGGCTTGAGCGTGTGCACGATGCTGCGGCTCGGCAGATCGATCACCTGCACCGTGTCGTTGTCGGGGAAGGCGAAGTTGACCCACACCCGGCGCCCGCCCGGCTGCGCGATCGCGAACACCGGCTGGCCGTGGACCGCGATGCGCCCGGCCTCGTTCCAGGTCTCGGTGTCGACGATCAGCACCTCGTGATGGCCGACCGCGGGCAGCACCGCGAGCCGGCCGGCGACCGCCCAGCCGCGCAGGTGCGGCATCTTGTACACCGGCAGGCGCTGCTCGCCGCGGCCGTAGTGGTCCAGGATCCGGCGCACGCCGCGCTCGGGATGCCACAGGTCGAGCAGCACGAGTCCGTCCTCGCCGAACAGGCCGGCGATGTACCAGCGCCCGTCGGGCGTGATCAGGCCGTCGTAGGGCTGGCGCCCGACGCCGCGGAACCTGGTGATCACCGGGTGGCGCGGATCGGCGCAGTCGGCGATCCAGATCTCGCCCGCGTCGTACAGGCTGAAGATGAAGCGCTCGCCCGGCGCCTCGGCGATGCCGACCACCTTGGAGCGCTGCGTGCCGTCGCCGTAGGTCGCCGGGATGTCGGCCAGCGGCGCGAGCGTGGCGGAATCGAACAGGCGCACCCCGCCGGGCGTGTAGTTCGCGACCGCGATCACGCGCCCGTCCTGCGAGATCGCGCCGCCGATCGAGTTGCCGGCCTGCACCGTGCGCGCGGCGATGCGCGCGCGCAGCATGTCGACCTTGGTCAGGCCGCCGTCGCGCCCGAACACGTAGGCGTAGCGCCCGTCGCGCGAGTAGACCGCGGTGGCGTGCGACAGGTCGCCCAGCCCCGAGACGGTGGCGTAGCTCGCGCGCGTGCTGGTGTCGATCAGCATCACGCTGCCGCTCGCGCGCTCGACCACCAGCCCGAGGTCGCCCGTGCCGCGCAACTGAGAGGCCGGGACGCAGGCCGAGAGGGCAACGATCGCGAACAGTATGAATATTCTATTTTTCACTGGGAAAACCCTTCTTCAGCGAATCGACAATCCAGCGCGCTTCCTGTTCGCTCATGAAGCGGCGCCAGGGCGGCATCGGCGTTCCGGGGCGGCCGTCGAGGATCACCGCCTCGAGCGAGTCGGCCGGCTTGCCGGCGAGCGCCGCGGGCACAAGCGGCGGGCCGAGCCCGCCCATGAGCGTCATGCCGTGGCACGAGCCGCAGTCCTCGCGCACCATGTGGACCAGCTGCGCGCGCCGCGCCGCGGCCGGAGCGGCGGCTTCGACGGCGAGAGATAGCGAGCAAATGAATAAGCTCAGAATCGCTCTGGCGGGCATGCGACTAGCTTGCCCGAGTCACCCGATATGCATTTAACATAGATCAAAGTCCGCCATCCCCTCAGCCCTTAGGGTTTTGACATGACGAGTTCCGGCATCGCCCCGAGCGCCGACCGCGCCTACTTCGCCGCCTTCCTCGACCTGCGCGGCAAGCCCGGCCTGGTGGTCGGCGGCGGCCCCGTGGCGGCGCTCAAGGCCGAAGCGATGCTGCGCTCAGGCGTGCGGCTGACGGTGGTCGCGCCCGAGCTGTGCGCGCGCCTGTCGGAGCTGACGCTGGTCGGCGCGCTGCGCCACGAGGCCAAGCGCTTCCAGCCCGGCGACCTGGTGGGGGCCGAGATCGTGATCGCCGCGACCGACGACCCGGCGGTCAACGAGTCGGTCTCGAACGCCGCCAAGGCATTGCGCATCCCGGTCAACGTCGCCGACAACGCGCAGCTTTCGACTTTCATCATGCCTTCGGTGCTCGACCGCCCGCCGCTGCAGATCGCGATCTCGACCGCCGGGGCGTCGCCGGTGCTCGCGCGCAAGCTGCGCAGCATGATCGAGGCGCTGGTGCCGTTCGCGTTCGGCCGCTTGGCCGCGCTCGCGGCGCGCTTTCGCGCCGCCTCCAAGCGCCGCTACGCCGACTCCGAGGCGCGGCGCCGCTTCTGGGAGGACGCGATCGACGGCGCGGTCGGCGAGATGGTGCTCTCCGGGCGCGAGGCGCAGGCGGCCGAGACGCTGCAGCGGATGCTCGCCCCGGGCGCGAGCGCGCAGGCGCCGCAGGGGATGGTCTATCTCGTGGGCGGCGGGCCGGGCAACCCCGACCTGCTCACGCTGCGCGCGCTGCAGGTGATGCAGCGCGCCGACGTCGTGCTGTACGACCACCTGGTCGCGCCGCAGATCGTGGACCTGGCGCGGCGCGACGCCGAGCGCGTCTACGTCGGCAAGGAAAGCGATCGCCACGCGCTCAGGCAGGAAGAGATCAACGCACTCATGGTGCGCCTGGCGAAGGAAGGCAAGCGCGTGCTGCGCCTGAAAGGCGGCGACCCGTACATCTTCGGCCGCGGCGGCGAGGAGATCGAGTCGCTCGCCGCGCAGGGCGTGCCGTTCGAGGTGGTGCCGGGCATCACCGCCGCGAGCGGCATGGCGGCCTACGCCGGCATCCCGCTCACCCACCGCGACTACGCGCACTCGTGCGTGTTCGTCACCGGGCACCTGAAGGACGGCAGCTTGAGCCTGAACTGGGACGTGCTCGCGCGCCCGCGCCAGACGGTGGTGATCTACATGGGGGTGCGCGGCCTGCCGCAGCTATGCGAGCAGCTGGTGGCGCACGGCCTGCCCGCGAGCACGCCCGCGGCGCTGATCGAGCGCGCCACGCTGCCCAGGCAGCGCGTGGTCGCCGGCACGCTCGCGACGCTGCCCGCGCTCGCCGCGCGCGAAAGCCTGCGCCCGCCGGCGCTCGCCATCGTCGGCGAGGTGGTGAAGCTGAGGGACAAGCTGGGCTGGTACCGCCCCGGCGCGCTCGATCAGGAAGCGCCCGCCGACCACTCGAACGTCGCACGCACGTAGTCGTCGCGTCGCCGCAGCATCTGCAGCCCGCGCAGGTTGCGCGTCGCGCCGCCGGCCGAAAGCTCGTACACGCGGCCTTCCTTCCAGCCCTCGGGCGCGAGCAGCATGTTGGCCGCGTGCGAGCCGGACGCGCCCTCCGAGACGATGATCGCGCGCACCTGGTTGAACTCGAACTGGCGCGCCGCCTCGCCGCTGTAGACCGCCTCCTCGCCGCGCTCGATACGCGCCTGCAACTGCACCGCCCGCGGCGCGCGGCTCAGCACGTAGAGCGTGACGTGCAGCGCGCGGTCCGGGTCGGCGTGCACCGAGCGGATGATGGCCGGCCACCACGCCTGCTCGCCAGGCGCGAGCAGGCCGATCACCTCGCCGCAGCGCACCCATTCGAGCGCGCCCTTGGGCACGTCGGCGCCCAGCTCGTTGCCGCCCGAGTTGCGCAGGCGCCAGGTCTCCGGCGGCTGAGGCGCGCCGTCGCCGTCGCCGTCCTCGACCAGCGAGAGCTCCCGCGCGCCGACGCCCGCGTGCGAGAGCTGCCGCCAGACCTGGGCGTAGCCGTGCACGACCTGCAGCTCGCCGTCCGCCGGCGTGCGCACGGGCTCCTTGTAGGGGTGCTTCGCGCTCCAGAACCCGAGCAGGTGCTGAACCGCCGAGATCTGCGCGTGAGGCGCGATGTCCTTGCCGAAGGGCCTCTCCTCGCGCCCCGGCGCGAGCTGCTTGTAGAGCCGGTGCAGAGCGTCCAGGCCGGCGCCGGCGCCGAAGCAGCGCGCGTCGGAGGCCAGGCCGGGCGGACGGGTCTCCGTCCGAACTGGGGGGCGCTCGCCCGCGGGATCGAAGCAGAACACGTTGTCCAGCACGCGCGGCGGGCGGAGCGTGAATTCCGCCCCTACCTGCTCGCACACCCGGTCGGCGATCTCGATCTCCGCCGGCGCCAGCATCTCGGGCGCTCCCGCCTGCAGCATCAGCAGCCGCAGCAGCTCCTGCGTCGCGCTGCTCGCCAGGTGCTGCGCGGCGTGCAGGCGCACCGGCGTGTCGGCGCAGCCGGCCTGCTCGGCCTGGGCGTGGACCGAGTACGCGAGCTTCCACGCGGCGGCCGGAACCGCGAGGTAGCGCAGCAGGTGCGCCTTGGCCAGCATGCGGGTCGCGTTCAGCGCTCGCGCCGCGGCGGCCGGGCCGAGCGGGCCGTGCGCGGCGGCGGCCAGTCCCTGCGACAGCGCCTTCAGGTAGTCGACCAGCGCAATCCAGTTCGCCTCGCGCCCGCGCTGCGCCTGGACCGGCGGGGCGAAGAACTGCGCCAGCAGCGCGTCGGCGTGGCGCTGGCCGGCCTCCTGCGCCAGGGCGAAAATCTCCACCCGCGCACGCGCGTCGGGCGCCGTGCTCTGGGCGAGCGACTCGAGCCAGCCGCGCAGGTCGTTCAGCGCGATCAACGGATCGGCGTCGCACATCTCCGCCAGCAGCTTCTTCGCCGCCGCGGGGTCGCGCATCGGCTCGCCGGAACCGCCGCCTTCGTTCTTCATCCAGTCGAGCATGAGGACCTAGAGGTCGCGGTCGATCAGAGGCGGAATTTCCGCCCCCGGAAGCGCCTCGACGTCCTTCAGCTTACGCTCGATCTGGCGCGTGCGCGTCTCGGCGGCGTCGATCGAGTTGGCCACCGTCTGCAGCTGGCGCTTGGTGTTCGCCAGCACCTCGCCGAAGCGGCCGAACTCGCTCTTGACCGCGCCCAGCACCTGCCAGACCTCGGACGAGCGCTTCTCGATCGCGAGCGTGCGGAATCCCATCTGCAAGCTGTTGAGCAGCGCCGAGAGCGTGGTCGGGCCGCAGATCGTCACGCGGTAGTCGCGCTGCAGCGCTTCGAACAGCCCGGGCCGGCGCAGCACCTCGGCGTACAGGCCTTCGAACGGCAGGTAGAGCAGGCCGAAGTCGGTCGTCGCCGGAGGCGCGAGGTACTTCTCGGCGATCGTCTTCGCCTCGAGCCGGATGCGCGCCTCGAGCGCCTTGGCCGCGGCCTCGACCGCGACCGGGTCGGCCGCGTCCTGCGCTTCCTGCAGCCGCTGGTAGTCCTCGGTCGGGAACTTCGCGTCGAGCGGCAGCCATACCGGGCTCTCGCTGTCGCGCCCGGGCAGCTTGATCGCGAACTCGACCCGGTCGCGCGAGTCCGGCTTGGTCGCGACGTTGGTCTCGTACTGCTCGGGGGTGAGGATCTGCTCGAGCAGCGCCGCGAGCTGCACCTCGCCCATCACGCCCCGGTTCTTGACGTTCGACAGCACCTTCTTCAGGTCGCCCACGCCGGCGGCGAGCGACTGCATCTCGCCCAGTCCCTTGTGCACCAGCTCGAGCCGCTCGGAGACCTGCTTGAACGATTCCGACAGCCGCTGCTCGAGCGTCGCGTGCAGCTTCTCGTCCACCGTGCGGCGCATCTGCTCGAGCTTGTCGGCGTTCTCGATCCGGATTTTCTCAAGGCCCTGCCCGACCGTGCTGCGCAGCGTCTCGAACTGCTGGTTCTGCAGCCCGGCGACCGAGGCAATCTGGGTCGACATGCCCTGGCCGAATGTGGCGAGGCTGTTCGACAGCTCCTCGCGCGCCTCGCGCGCCGAGGTCCGTTCGCGCGCCAGCAGCACGCCCAGCAGCACTACCGCCGCGCCGGCGGCGACCAGCGTCAGCACGAGCAGAACGTCGGTCATGGCTGCCTCGACTCGGGCTCCGAGTCCATCAGGGCGTAGAACCGCGCGACCAGCGCAAACAGCACCTTCTCCCCTCCCAGCAGCTCGAATGGCGTGACGTGTTGCGACATCAGATTACACCCGATCGCCCGGCCTTTTCAGCGGTAAACCTCACGCCGGTGCCCGACTGCGAGCGCCAGCACGACCAGCCGGCCATCGAGGATCTGGCAGATGATGCGGTAGTCGCCCACCCGGTAGCGCCACAGGCCGGCGCGGCCGCCCTTGAGCGCCTCGCCGAAGTGGCGCGGGTTCTTGCAGCCTTCGATGCGCTCGTCGAGCCAGTCGAGGATGCGGCGCCGGACCTGCGCGTCGAGCTTGCGCAGCTGGCGCTCGGCGTGGTCCGCGATCTTAACGCTCCAGGCCAAGCTCTTTTCTGAGCTGCCGCAGCGACTTGGTCGAGCGCGTGGCGCGCAGCGCCTTCTCCGCCAGCTCCAGGTCCTCGGCGTCCTCGAGCAGGCGCACGATCGCCTCGCGCACCACCTCGCTCTTGGAGCGCCCGCTCACGCGCGCGAGCGCCGCCAGCTTGGCTTCGAGTTCCTTTTCCAGACGCAGGGCGAGCATCGGACACTCCGTATAACGACGTATGACAATTATAGCAAAGGTCAATACGCGACCGCACCAAGCAGGCCGGCGATGTAGAGCCAGCCGAAACTGCGGTTGTGCCACAGGCTGAAGCGGTGGTACCAAAGGGGCCAGCCGACGTAACCGGCGGGCGCCGTCGCCGGTCTTGCCGCGGCCAATGTGCGGATCGCGCGCCAGGCCGGCGCGACATTGACCAGCACCAGCAGCGTCGGCCACGGCAATGCGCCGGCCAGGACCGCCCAGGCGATCGTGACGTACATCGCGAGTATGAGGCCGATCTCGACCCATCTCGATGTGGCATCGCCCAGCAGCACCGGCAGCGTACGGATCGCATGCGCGCGATCGAATTCAGCCTGATCGATGTGCTTGCCCCACAGTACGGTCATCACGCCGAGACCGGAAGGAATGCCGGCGACCAGGGCCGCGAGCGAGAACTGCCCGCTGATCGCGAAATACCCGCCGCTGACCATCAATGGGCCCCAGACCACGAAGGTCGCGAACTCCCCCAGACCGATTTCCTTCAACGACACGGGCGTAGCGTCATAAAGGATGAGGACTGCCATGCCCGAAACAGCATACGCGAGCACCCATAATCCCACCCAGTGCACGAATAGCAGGGCGATCGCCAGGTTGATCGCCACCATCACGGCAATTGACGCCAGGATTTGCTTCTCCGTCATCACTCCATCCGCAATGGGATGGAGCGTGTACCTTCTGCGCGGCGAATCCGGGGTGTCGTGCCCGCGCCGATAGCCGAAGTAGTCATTCGAAAGATTGCTGACCGCGTGCAGGGTAACCAGCGCGAACAGCACCAGCAGGAAGCGCAGGCCGTCGAAGCGGCCGTCGAGCAGGGCCATGAGTCCGCCGATCACGGCCGCCTGGGCGGAAATCACCAGGATCACCGAGCGCGCCGAAAACAGGAAACGCGAGACGAAATCGCGCGGTGGATTCTGTGCCGGATAGAACCCCCGGAAAGCCAGGTACCAATCGCGGATCATGTCTTAGATCGGCGCAACGTCGACGATCTCATCTAGCCAACCGTTTGGCATTCCTGTGTGCATGTGAAACCGTGCCGGCGAAGGAGCGCCGCTTCTTGCTCTCCGCGTTGACGGCGTCGTGAGGGCACACTGTTATTTGACCTCCTCCAGCTTGACACCTCGAGCCGCACGAAAGCTAGCGCGAGCCTGCTCGACGCGCTGTAAGAACCGGGGATCGTGTTCCAGCCGGTAGTCGAACCAGTCGTCCTCCGATTTGAACCCGATCAGTACGCCGGCCGGCTTGCCGTGGCGTGTGATGATGACCTCCTGTGTCTCGGCTTCCCGAAGAAAACGAGACAAGTCATCTTTGACCTCGGAAAGAGGTACTTCCTTCATTTTGGACTTCCGAACCGCCCTAGCCATGACTCAGCCTCCGGTTTAGGTACGATCGCCAATATCTCCACGGCCGAACCCGAAACATCGTAGAACACACGGACCTCCTCGACGCGAAGCCTAAACTGCGGTCGTGCCATACCGCGCAGGCGCTTGATTCGGCTACGACTGGTCTTGGTTGGTTCATGTCTCAAATGGGTTTCGAGGGCTTCCTTTACCGCCGTCCGTTCGCTGGCCTTCAGTCTGCGAAGATCTTCGACGGCCTCGGGTGCCAAGAGTATCTCGAATCGCATTCTGGCCATATTATAGCCAGAACGCTTGAGATCGGATAGCGCGCTCTAACGACGTATGACAAGGGGACACCAGATAACCGAAGCGGAATAACGTGGTCTGACCCCAGTTTTACAAGATTAGCCCAAGACAAAGAGCGTGAAAGTATTAATGGGTCAGGCCTCCGACATGACTCGACGAAACGTGGGGAGCAGGATCTGCGCGGCGCCGGATGGTGCGCCGCAATAGGAGGAAATTACCGCGAATCCCGTCGCGGGAACGCGGGACGCGCACCGGCTCGGGGCAACACCATGAACCGTGCGGCCTGCTACACCGCGTCGCGCAGGGTGAGCGCCGGCGAGGCGCGCAGAACTTTGCGCGCGGAGAGCCAGGCGTTGAGCGACAGCAGCGCCAGGCCGGCGAGCGGGCCGGCGATGATCAGCATGGGGCTCGGCGGCAGGTCGAGGTCGAACACGCGCAGCGCGAGCAGCTGGCCGATGGCGGCCGCGCCGGCGGTGGCGAGGATGCCGGCGACCAGGCCCATGGCGAGGAACTCGACGCGCTGGCTGCCGGCGACCTGGGCGCGCGAGGCACCGTAGACGCGCATCACCGCCGCCTCGCGCCGGCGCTCGTCCTCGGTGGACACCAGCGCCGAATAGAGCACCAGCAGGCCTGCGCCGAGCGCGAACAGGAACACGAACTGGACCGCGGTGATGAGCTGGTCGATCACGCCCTGGGCCTGGCGCAGCGCGGCGCCGACGTCGACCACGGTGAGGTTGGGGAAGCGCTGCGTGAGGGCCTGCATCGCGCCCTCCTCGTCGGAATCGACGCGGAACGCGGTGATGTAGCTGGTCGGCATGCCATCGAGCAGCGCCGGCGGTGCGATGACGAAGAAGTTGACCTTCAGCGAGTCCCAGCGCAGTTTCCTGAGCGAGGTGACGCGGCCGCTGAAGGACTCGCCGCCGGCCGTGAATGTCAATTCATCGCCGAGCTTCCAGCCGAGGGTCTTGGCGATGCCCTCCTCGACCGAGAGCTGGTGCGGATCGCCGCCTTTCTTCCACCAGCTGCCGGCGGCGAGCTGGTTGTAGCCCGGCATCTGGTCGGCGTAGGACAGGTTGAACTCGCGCTCGACCAGGCGCTTGGCGCGCTCGTCGCGGTAGTCCTCGGCCGCGACCGCCTTGCCGTTCACCGCGGTGAGCCGCCCGCGCACCATGGGATAGATCTCGGGCACGCCGATGCCGCGCGCGGTAAAGAACGACTTCACCGGCGCGAGCTGGTCGGGCTGGATGCCGAGCACGAAGCGGTTCGGCGCATCGGGCGGCGCGGCGCGGCGCCAGGCGTTTACCAGGTCGTTGCGGGTGAAGCTGAGCAGCAGCACCGCGGTCAGGCCGAGCGCGAGGCTCGCGACCTGGATCGCGTTGCCGCGCGCGTGGCGCTTCAGGTTCGCCAGGCCGTAGCGCAATGCGCTGCTGTTGGCGCCCGCCAGGCGCGCCACCGGCGCGCTCGCCGCCGCGCGCAGTGCGACCCAGGCGGCGGCGTAGAACACCGCGACCGCGACGCCGAAGCCGCCCACCACGTAGACGCCCAGGCGCAGGTCGCCGGCCTGCCACACCAGCAGCGCCGCGAGCGCGCAAAGGCCCAGCGCGTACACCGCGAGCGTGCCGCTCCGCGCCGGTCCCGACTCGCGCCGGATCACGCGCAGCGCCGGGACGTTCTTCAGCTGCACCAGCGGCGGCAGGGCGAAGCCCAGCAGCAGCACCAGGCCGACCAGGAAGCCCTGCGCCGCGGGCAGCGGCGTCGGCGCGGGCAGGTCTGCCTGCAACAAGCCGGCCAGTGCGCCGGCGAGCGCCTCCTGCGCCGCGTAGCCGGCCAGGCAGCCCACGGCGCAGGCGGCCAGGCCGAGCGCGAGGAACTCGCCGCCGTAGAGCGCGAGCAGCCGGTTCTGCGTCGCGCCCAGGCAGCGCATCACCGCGCAGCCGTCGAGGTGGCGCTCGACGAAGCGGCGCGTGCCGAGCGCGATCGCCACGCCGGCCAGGATCGCCGCCAGCAGCGCGGTCAGGCCGAGGAAGCGCTGCGCGCGGTCGATCGAGGCGCGCACCTGCGGCCGCCCGCTCTGCAGGTCGTCGACGTGCTGGCCGCGCCCGAGCCGCGGCGCGACGGCCTTCTCGAACGCGCGGATCGCCTCCGGCGGGCCGGCGGCGTAGAGGTAGTACGACACGCGGCTGCCGGTCTGAACCAGCCCGCTGGCAGAAACATCGGCCAGGTTCATCATCAGGCGCGGCGCGATATTGAAGAAGTTCGCCCCGCGCTCGGGCTCGAGCGTGAGCACCGCCGCGACCTTCAGCTCGGCGCGCCCGAGCCGGATCGTGCTGCCCACCGGCGCGCCGAGCGCGCCGACCAGCTGCTCGTCGAGCCAGACGCTGCCCGGCGCCGGGCCCTGCGCCGCGGGCGCGTCCGGCGCGCCGGGCGCGCGGGCAACGCGCAGTTTGCCGCGCAGCGGGTAGTTGCGGCTCACCGCCTTGACGCCCGCGAGCTTGCTGCGCCGCGCGCCGCCCTCGCCCGCCGAGGCCATGCTGATGAAGTTGAGCGCCTCGGCGCGCGCCAGGCCGCGCCGCGCTATCTCCTCGCCGATCGCCTTGTTCCACGGATGGTCCGAGGCCAGCACCAGGTCGGCGCCGAGCAGCTGGTGCGCGTCGCGCGCCAGCGCCTGCCCGACCCGGTCGGCGAAGAACGCGACGCTGGTCACGCTCGCTACCGCGACCACCAGCGCCGCGGCGAGCACCTGCAGCTCGCCCGCACGCCAATCCCGCATCAGCATCCGCAGCGACTGCCTCACGGCGCGATCTTTCCGGCTTCGAGCCGCACGGTGCGGTCGCAGCGCGCCGCAAGCTGCTCGTCGTGGGTCACCATCACCAGCGTGGTGCCGGCGGCGCGGTTCAAGTCGAACAGCAGCGCGATCACCTCGCGCCCGGCTTCGGCGTCCAGGCTGCCGGTGGGCTCGTCGGCCAGCAGCAGCTTGGGCTGCGCAACAAAGGCGCGCGCCAGCGCGACGCGCTGCTGCTCGCCGCCCGAGAGGTGCTTGGGGGCGTGCTGCAGGCGCTCGGCGAGGCCCACGCGCGCAAGCACCTCGCGCGCCGCCTGCTCGGCGTCCGGCCTGCCTGCCAGCTCGAGCGGCAGCATCACGTTCTCGAGCGCCGACAGCGCCGGCAAGAGCTGAAAAGACTGGAACACGAAGCCGACCGTGCGCCCGCGCAGCTCGGCGCGCGCGTCCTCGTCGAGCGCGAACAGGTCCTCGCCCTCGAGCTCGACCGTGCCGGCGCTCGGCGTGTCCAGTCCGGCCAGGATCGCGAGCAGGGTCGACTTGCCCGAGCCCGACGCGCCGACGATCGCGAGCGCCTCTCCGGAGTCGACCGCGAGGTCGATGTCGCGCAAAATGACGAGGTCGCGCTCGCCGCTTTTCACTGTCTTGCCGATGCCACGCGCAATCAAGGCTTTGCTGTTGCTCATCCTCTTTTTCCTGGCGGCCGCTCCGGCGTCGGCGGGGGAAAGAACGATCCTGGTGCTCGGCGACAGTCTGTCCGCGGCCTACGGCATTCCGCGCGATCGCGGCTGGGTGGCGCTGCTCGAGAAGCGGCTCGCGGCCGAGGGCTACGATTATAGCGTCGCCAACGCGAGCATCTCGGGCGAGATCACCAGTGGTGGACTGGCGCGCATCGGCAAAGTTCTGGCGCAGACCCGGCCGGCGGTGGTGATCCTCGAGCTGGGCGCCAACGACGGCCTGCGCGGACTGCCGGTGGCCGAGATGAAGAAGAATCTCGCCGCCATGATCGCGCGCGCGAAGAAAGCCGGCGCTCGGGTGCTGCTGGTGGGCATGCGCATGCCGCCCAACTACGGCCCGGACTACACCGAGGCTTTCGCCTCCGCCTACGCCGAGCTCGCGCGGCGCGAGCGCCTCGCGCTGGTGCCGTTCATGCTCGAGGGCATCGCCGCGCAGCCGAGCCTGTTCCAGGCCGACGGGCTGCATCCGACCGCGGCCGGGCAGCCGCTTTTGCTGGATAATATCTGGCCCCGACTCAAGCCTCTGCTCGAGAAATGAAGAAGAAAGAGCACGACGACGAACTGCCTCCGCTGTACGAGGTCGAGGTGATGCCGGTCGAGCGGCGCCTTAACTTGCCCGACCGGCGCGCCGCGGCGGCGCTGCGCAAGGCCGCCAAGCGGCGCAAGACCAGGAAAGAGCTCGCGTTCGAGCGCCGCCGCCATCCCGGCCGGCGCGCTACCGATTCAAAGACCCAATCTAGAAAGAAATCCTAGACGACGGCGACGCGCGCCGGGCCCTCGGCCAGTCGGCCGATGCGGCGCGCCTCGGCGAAGCCCTCTTTGGCGAACGCATCCAGCACGCGCTGCGCCTCCGCCGGCGCGCAGGCCACCAGCAGCCCGCCGCTGGTCTGCGGATCGGTGACGAGTTTTTTCACCCAATCCGGTGAACCGGCGGGCAGCGCCACGTCGGCGCCGTAGCCGCCCCAGTTGCGCTCCGAGGCGCCGGTGGCGACGCCCTGCTTGAGCCACTCGAGTGCCGCGCCCATTACCGGCAGCGCGCCGAGCTCGACCTCGGCCGCCAGGTGCGAGCCGCGGCAGATCTCGAGCAGGTGGCCGGCGAGGCCGAAGCCGGTGATGTCGGTCAGCGCGTGCACCCCGGCCATCTCCGCCAGCGCGATGCCCGGGGTGTTGAGGCGGGTGGTGGCCTCGATCATCTGCGCGTAGCCGGCCTCGTCGAGCTGGCCTTTCTTGAGCACCGCCGACAGGATGCCCACGCCGAGCGGCTTGCCCAGGATCAGCACGTCGCCCGCGCGCGCGCCGCTGTTGCGCTTGACCTTGTCCGGGTGCATCAGGCCGAGCGCCACCAGGCCGTAGATCGGCTCCAGGGTGTCGATCGAGTGCCCGCCCGCGATCGGAATCCCGGCCGCGGCGCAGACCGACTCGCCGCCGGCGAGGATCCTGCGGATCACCTCCAGCGGCAGCTTGTCGAGCGGCATGCCGACCAGCGCCAGGGCAAAGATCGGGCGCGCGCCCATGGCGTAGATGTCCGATAGCGCGTTGGTCGCCGCGATGCGCCCGAAGTCGAACGGGTCGTCGACGATCGGGGTGAAGAAGTCGGTGGTCGCGACCAGCGCCTGCGAGTCGTTAAGCCGATAAACCGCGGCGTCGTCCGAGGTCTCGGCGCCGACCAGCAGGTCGGCCGGCAGGCCGCGGATCGGCGCCTCGGCCAGGATCTGGGACAACACCGCGGGCGCGATCTTGCAGCCGCAGCCGCCGCCGTGGCTGAAGGCGGTGAGACGAACCCGTTCGGGCGCATTCATGACGGTAGAATTCTACTTGATGATGAAACCGACCTCGCACGCGGTCGCGATCGGAACGCTCGCGCCCGGCGCCTTCGACGCGGTGATCGACGCGCGCTCGCCCACGGAATACGCCGAAGACCACCTTCCGGGGGCGCTCTCCTGCCCGGTGCTGGACGACGCCGAGCGTGCGCGCATCGGCACGCTCTACAAGCAGGTCTCGCCCTTTCAGGCGCGCAAGCTCGGCGCCGCCCTGGTGGCGCGCAACATCGCGCGCCACCTCGAGACCGCCTTTGCGCCGATGGAGCGCGGCTGGCGGCCGCTGGTGTACTGCTGGCGCGGCGGCAAGCGCTCGGGCGCGATGGCGCACGTGCTGCGCGAAGTCGGCTGGCAGGCGAAAACGCTCGAGGGCGGCTACCGCGCCTACCGCCGGCACGTGGTCGAGCGGCTCGCCGAGCTGCCCCGCACTCTGACCTTGCGTGTGATTCACGGCGCCACCGGCAGCGGCAAGAGCCGGCTGCTGCGCGCGCTCGCCGAGGCCGGCGCGCAGGTGCTCGACCTGGAGCAGCTCGCCGCGCACCGCGGCTCGGTGCTGGGCGGGCTGCCCGACCACCCGCAGCCGTCGCAGAAATGGTTCGAGAGCCTGCTGCTGGCAAAGCTCGCCGCGCTCGACGCCGCACGCCCGGTCTACGTCGAGGGCGAGAGCCGCCGCATCGGCCAGGTGCAGGTGCCCGAGGCGCTGATCGAATCGATGCGCGCCGCCGAGTGCCTGATGCTCGAGGCCGGCACCGACACGCGCGTGGCGCTGCTGATGGACGAGTACCGGCACTTCTTCACCGACCGCGCCGCGCTCGAAACGCAGCTCGACTGCCTGGTCGGCCTGCACGGCCAGGCGCGGGTGGGCGAGTGGAAGGCGCTCGCGGCGCGCGCCGCCTGGGCCGAGCTGGTCGCGCGGCTGCTCGCCGAGCACTACGACCCCGCCTACCGCCGCTCGGCGCTGCGCAACTTCGCCCGCCTGCCCGACGCCCGCACGCTGCACGCGCCCTCGCCCTCCGAGGAGGCGTTCGCAATACTTGCGCGCAAAATCTCGACCTGATTGGAGACCATCGCATGGAAGATTCTTCGACCTACGTGCCGCCCAAGGTGTGGTCCTGGAAACAGGGCAACGGCGGCCGCTTTGCGAACATCAACCGTCCGGTCGCGGGCGCGACGCACGACAAGGACCTGCCGCTGGGCCGCCATCCGCTGCAGCTGTATTCGCTCGCCACGCCCAACGGCGTCAAGGTTACGGTCATGCTGGAAGAACTGCTGGCCCTGGGCCATGCCGGCGCCGAGTACGACGCCTGGCTGATCCGAATCAACCAAGGCGATCAGTTCGGCAGCGGCTTCGTCGCGCTCAACCCGAACTCGAAGATCCCGGCCCTGCTGGACCGCAGCGGGCCCAAGCCGATCCGGGTGTTCGAGTCCGGCGCGATCCTGATCTACCTGGCAGAGAAGTTCGGCGCCTTTCTTCCGACCGGCGGCGCCGAGCGCGCCGAGTGCCTGTCGTGGCTGTTCTGGCAGATGGGCAGCGCGCCCTTTCTCGGCGGCGGGTTCGGCCACTTCTACGCCTACGCGCCGTGCAAGATCGAATACGCCATCGACCGCTACGCAATGGAGGTCAAGCGCGAGATGGACGTACTCGACCGGCGCCTCGCCGAGAGCCCCTACCTGGCGGGCGACGAGTACACCATCGCCGACATCGCGACCTGGCCATGGTACGGCGCGCTCGCCAAGGGACTGCTCTACTCCGCGGGCGAGTTCCTCCAGGTTCAGGAGTACGCCCACGTGCTGCGCTGGACCGATCAGATCGCCCAGCGTCCGGCCGTGAAGCGCGGGCGCATGGTGAACCGCGTCTCGGGCGATCCGTCCAGCCAGCTGCACGAGCGCCACGACGCGGGCGACTTCGATACCAGGACACAGGACAAGCTGAAATGATCACGCTTTACGACTGCGCCACCGCGCCGAGCCCGCGCCGCGCGCGCATCCTGCTCGCGGAAAAAGGCGTCGAGTACGAAACGGTCCAGGTAGACCTGAGGAACGGTGAGCAGCTCGGCGAGGCCTACCGCAGGATCAACCCGCAATGCACCGTGCCGGCGCTGCGCACCGAAGGGGGATCGCTGCTGACCGACAACGCGGCGATCACGGCCTACCTCGAGGCCCGCTTTCCCCAACCGCCGCTGCTGGGCACCACGCCGCAGGAGAAAGCCGAGATCGCGAGCTGGAACTGGCGCATCGAGTTCGAGGGTCTGCTCGCGATCGCCGAAGCGATGCGCAACAGCGCGCCGGCCTTGGCCAATCGGGCGCTGCCCGGGCCGACGGATTATCCGCAGATCCCCGAGCTGGCGCAGCGCGGCCTGGCCAGGATCGAGCAGTTCTTCGCCGCGCTCAACGAGCGTCTGGCCGGGCGCGACCACGTCGCCGCGGACCGTTTCAGCATCGCCGACATCACCGCGGTGGTGGCGGTCGACTTCGCGCGCGTGGTGAAGGTCAAGCCCGGCGAGCAGCACCCGCACCTGCAGCGCTGGCGCGCGACGCTGGCGCAGCGGCCGTCGATGTCTTCCCGTCAATAACAACTCCAGGAACCGAATCGTGACCGACCGTACCCATCTCCTGCTCTGGACCGACTCGAGCGCCGCCTATCTCGACGCGATCAAGGCCTCCGGCCTGGCCGAGCGCGTCGCGATCGATACCTTGCCGCGCAAGGAGAAGCCCTCGCCCGAGCAGCTCGCGCGCACCGCGGCGCTGATGGCTTACGTCGTTCCGCCCGGCGTGCTGCCGGCGATGCCGAAGCTGCGCTGGGCCCAGGTCATGACCGCCGGGGTCGAGCACTGGCTCGCGATGCCCGACCTGCCGCGGAATCTGACGCTCACCTGCGCGCGCGGCACGCACCGCGAATCGATGCCGGAGAACATCATCGGCGCGCTGTTGTACGTCGCCAAGCCGTACGCGCAGGCGGTCGAGAACCAGAAGCAGCGCAAATGGGTGCAGAAGCCCGCCCGGCCGCTCGCCGGCAGAACCCTCGGCATCCTGGGCCTGGGCGCGATAGGCCAGGACGTCGCCCGCATCGCCGCCCTGCTCGGCTTGCGCGTGATCGGCACCCGGCGCCGACCGCAGCCGATGGCCGGCGTGGCCGAGGTCCTGCCGCCCGAGCGCACGCCCGAAGTGCTGGCCCAGTCCGACTTCGTGCTGCTGCTGCTGCCCTCGACACCGCAGACCGACAACCTCATCGACGCCGCGCGCCTGGCGCTGATGAAACCGGGCGCCTGGCTGCTGAATTTCGGCCGCGGCCATCTGATCGTGGACCACGACCTGATCGCCGCGGTCAAGGCGAAGAAAATCGCCGGCGCGATGCTCGACGTGTATCGCCAGGAACCGCTGCCCGCCGAGCACCCGTTCTGGAGCACCGAGGGGATCATCGTGCTGCCTCACATCGGCGGCCCGCACCCCGAGCGCGACAAGTTCGTCGCGCGCCTGTTGGTCGACAACCTGGCCCGCTTCCTCGACGGCAAACCGCTCAAGGAAATCGTCGACCGCGAAGCGGGATATTAAGGGGCGGATCAGGTTGCGCTAGGTTCGCGGTCCGACTCGGCGAAACGCCGCAAATAACGCCAAGTCATAGGCAATCTTAAGTACGCCGCACGCGACCAGCGGTAGCGCCATGGCTCCCGCCGCAAACATCGCGCCGGTCAGGGACGGACTGATTGCCGAGGCTAGACTGCGCGGCACCGCGGTGAAACTCGCGGCGGCAGGCCGCTCGAGAGGCGTAACCACTGACATCACGTACGCGCTTCGAGCCGGCACATCCATTTGTGATAGTGCGCTTCGCGCGAACAGGAATCCAAGGGCGACGTGCAGGCTCGATGCGAAGGCCGCGGCAATGAGGCACAGGCTGGCCGGAATGTGGGTAAACACCATGGTATTG
>JADEYI010000966.1_pt1 | contig 27103 bp, 26 predicted proteins | sample 8542331 | NCBI WGS metagenome assembly JADEYI01 (sample SAMN16510988, study PRJNA670497) | mine drainage metagenome | isolation source: biofilm near Copperflume 1 | place: Germany: Marsberg coppermine Kilianstollen | collected 2018-02 | reverse complement strand
CTCCCGCACGGGAGAGGGGTTTTGGTTTGTAAGAAGGGGTCTTCACTATGATTAGCCTATCGCGGTTTCCACTATTTTTGCCGCGAGGAATAGCGGCAAAAAGGCGCTGGGTACGGTCTTTCTAACGGAGTGAGTTGGCATATTTTTTCCGAAAACCGCTCTATCCTCGAGGCTTTTGTGTTGGGGACGCTAAAATAATAGACTTCCTGCGAAAGTGCTGAAAGTGTTGTAATGAAGGGATGAAAGGTAAGCGGGGAAGCTGGGAGTGGGTCAACCGGCGACCTATAAGGCCATGGTGCGGTGCGTAGAAGCCTGGGAGGGGCGGAAGATAAAAGCGGGTCGCCCCAGTGCCCTGAGCGCACACAACCAAGTGTTGATGCTACTGGAGTATCTGCGGGATTATCCCACCTTCTTTCGGCTGGGCTTTGACTGGGGCGTGGATGAAAGCACGGCAGGGCGAGTGGTGCGGAAGGTCGAGCGAATCCTGATGGGTACGAGAGAGTTCAAGCTGCCCGGTAAGCCTAAGTTGGGCCAGGGCCTAGGGTTTGAGGTGATCGTGGTGGATGTGGGGAAAGTGCCCATCCAGCGGCCTAAAAAAAGCAGAGGCGGTACTACTCAGGCCAGAAAAAGCGGCACACCCTGAAGATTCAACTGGTCGTTGACCGTAAAAGTGGCCGCATCATCTGTGTGGAGGTGGGCAAAGATCAAACTCACCACTTCAGGCTCTACAAACACAGCAAACTCGTCATCCATAAGGGCCAGTGAACTCTTGGCGGATAAAGGCTACCAAGGCATTCACAAACTCCACGGAAACAGCCGAACCCCCAAACGTAAACCCCCCAGAAGAGAACTCTCCGCAGAAGATAAGGCCAAGAACAAGGAAATCGCCAGCTTACGGGTGATGATCGAGCACGTCATCCGCAGGCTCAAGGTCTTCCGCATCCTCGCCGATCCCTACCGCAACCGCCGAAAACGCTTAGGGCTCAGGGTCAACCTCATCGCCGCCCTCTATAACCGCGATGGAGCCAGGAAAATCTGATGCGCTACGCCTCTTTTCTCCTACTGGAGAGCTCAAAGCCTACTTATGAAGGAAGTCTAATAAGTTGCATCTGTGATTGACAATTGGCTCCCAGGCGGCGCACAGCGCCTCTGAGCTTGTGGCTGTACCCAAACCCCCAGAGGCTTTTCCCTCTGGGAGCTATTTTATCTATCTACATGCTAAACAGTGTTTTCGCTGGCGGGCCGTGAAGGATTCGAACCTACGACACCTCGTTTTGGAGACGAGTGCTCTACCGGGCTGAGCTAACGGCCCAAGGACAGTCACGTAGCGCCCCGGTTGTACCGGAACAGTGCGCCGCCTGGAAGGGCGAACCAGATTGTAGCACAGGGCTACCAGAGGGACAACCCAGACGCAAAATATCCACATCCTGCGGCAGGGTGCTCGAGACTGAGGTGTTTCATCCTACACAAGCCCTTTGGCCCACTCACCCTGGAGGTTCAGCCTGGTAGCTCTTCAAACTGAGCCTGCCGATATTCCCTGGGGGTACAACCCTTGTGGGTGCGAAAGCTGTTGGCAAAGTATTGGCTCGAGCCAAACCCACAGCTAAAGGCAATCTCGGTGATGGGGCGGTGCGGGTGCTTGTGCAAGAGCCTGGCGGCGGTCTCGAGGCGGACAAAGGTCAGGTATTCGATGGGGGTCATGCCGGTGATCTCCTGGCAGTAGCGGGCAAACTGGGTGCGGCCCAGGCCGCAGGCTCTACCCATCGCGTCCAGCGTCCAGTCCTGCCCGAGTTGCTCGGGTAGCCCCTGCAAAAACACCCGCACCGTGTGCTGCGAGCTAATCAGCGATTCATCCAGGGGGATTTGCTCCCCTCCCAGCAGTTCCAACACCTCAATCAGCAGTTCGTTGACGTGCAGCTTGAGCCGGGCTACCACCTGAACGTAGTTCTCGAGCTTGAGCACGGCATGGATGCGCTCAAAGCAGCGGATAATTCCGGCATTGGCCCGCCAGACCGGGTTGTCGTTGTGACGCAAGAGCACGGTCAGGCGCTCGAGGTCTTGCTGCGACCACAAGAGCCAGTCCGGCCAGCGCCACTCCTGGTTGGGCCGCCGCACCCCCACGTCCAGAATCAACCAGTGGAACTGCCCGGCATCTACCAGCGGGTTGCCGACCCGGTGGTACTGCCAGGGCCGGGTGATGGTCAGGTGTCCGGGGTGTAGCAGCCAGGATTTATCGCCCACTTCGTAGCCCAACTTGCCCTTGCTGATCAGGGAAAACTCGATGCCCTCGTTGCAGTGCGAGCCCAGGCCCCAGTTCTGCCGTCTGGCTGCCGTCCACACTCCCGCCGAGCGCACCTCCGGGAGCGCCTTTTGGGGCAAGGCATGTCCGGGATACAGCCCGTGGCCCCAGGCACTCAAGCCCACCTCACCGCGCTTGGCTGCCGATTTGAGGGGTTCGCAGGAATCGGCGCGGACGCTATTTCCCGCATCCCAGAAGGTGGCGTGGCTTTCCATAGATGTGTGAAATTTACCACCGTCAAGAATTACAAGTCAACCACCATGCCCCGCTTTATGCTCAAAGCAAAGCTAGCCTAACTGCCCACCGACACGCGGCGAGGCTGTGCGATTGGAGAAGATACACGGTGCTGTCGGTTCGTTTTGAAAGCATCTGCAAAGATTTCGGCCCGGTGCGGGTCTTACACGAGGTGGGTTTTGCCATCCAAAAGGGACAAATACACGCCCTGATTGGAGAAAATGGAGCGGGCAAATCCACCTTGATGAAGATTCTGGGAGGATATTTACAGCCCAGTGCCGGGCAGGTTTTGGTGGACGGCCAGGCCGTGCATTTTCGCAGCTCGAGGGAAGCCGAGGCCGCTGGCATTGTATTAATTCACCAGGAGTTCAACCTGGCCGAAGACCTGAGCATCGCCCAGAATGTATTCCTGGGCCGCGAGTTGCGGCGCGGACTGCTTTTAGACGAGAGCGCTATGAACCGACAGACCACCCGTGCGCTCGAGCAGGTCGGGCTTTGGCTAGATCCCCGGCGCAAGGTGAGCAGCCTGATTGTGGCCGAAAAGCAACTGGTGGAAATTGCCAAAGCACTTTCCCGCCAGGCCAAGCTGTTAATCATGGATGAGCCCACCGCCACGCTCACGCCGGGTGAAATCGAGACTTTATTCAAGCTCATCGCCCGTATGAAAGGGGAGGGTGTGACGATTCTCTACATCTCGCACAAGCTCGAGGAAGTAAAAGCCCTCTCTGACACCGTGACCGTGCTACGCGACGGGCGGCACATCCAAACCGCCCCCACCGCCGCGCTAACCCAGCAGGAGATGGCGAACCTGATGGTCGGGCGCGAGCTTTCGGATATGTTCCCGCTGAAGATGGCCTTCTCGAGCCCCAAAGTCGTCTTCGCTGCCCAAGGGGTGAGCGTTCCCGGCTGGGCTACGGAGGTGTCGTTCGAGCTGCACCAGGGCGAGATTCTGGGCTTTGCGGGCCTGGTCGGAGCGGGGCGCACCGAGCTATTTGAAGGTATCCTGGGTCTCAGACCGCGCAGCAGCGGGCGCTTCGAGCTAAACCGCAAAACCATCGAGCTACACAGCCCCGCCCAAGCCCTCCGGCAGGGCATCGTCTACCTCAGCGAAGACCGCAAAGGCAAAGGCTTGCACGTGAACATGGAACTGCGGCCCAACCTGACCCTGATGGCCTTGCAGCTCTATGCCCACCCCCTGCTGGACACCGCTGCCGAGGGCCGGGCTTTTGACAAGGAGGCCCAGCATTTCAACATCCGGGGCGGCCAGCCTGAGAGCAAAGCCTCGGCCCTTTCGGGCGGCAACCAACAAAAGCTGGCCCTGGCGAAAATCTTGCACCCCGACCCCAAAATCGTCATCCTCGACGAGCCTACGCGGGGGGTGGACGTGGGAGCCAAGCGGGAGATTTATTTTCTGATTCAACAACTGGCCCAAGAAGGCCGCTCGGTGATAGTCATTTCCTCGGAGCTGCTCGAGCTGATTGGCTTGTGCCACCGGCTGGTAGTGATGCGCGGTGGGCACGTCACGGGGATACTGGGGCAAGAACAGATGAGTGAGGCCGAGATTATCGCCTACGCCACCGGAATCAAGGGAAGCTATGCTACAGCCTGAAAAACCCGTGGCCGACAAACCCCGTCCCCGCTTCAGCTTTTCGGGCTGGGGGCCGCTGCTGGGACTGATTTTGCTGTGCATCCTGGCGACGCTGCTCAACCCCTCCTTCCTGAGCCTGGACAACATCTTCAATGTGCTCACCCGCACCGCTTTTATCGGCATTATTGCCGTAGGCATGACCTTCGTAATCATCTCCGGTGGCATTGACCTCTCGGTAGGCTCGATGGCGGCCCTCATCGCCGGTTCGATGATTCTGGTGATGAACGCCCTCGAGCCGCGCCTGGGGGCGGGAACTCTCACCGTGCTGGTAGGGATGCTGCTAGCGCTAGCGCTGGGAGCTTTGTTCGGGGTGCTGCACGGTCTGACCATCACCAAAGGCCGTATCGAGCCTTTCATCGTCACCCTGGGCACGCTGGGCATCTTCCGGGCCGTGCTGACTTACTTATCGCAGGGCGGGGCCATCACCTTGGAGCAAAATCTCTCCGACCACTACAGCCCGGTCTACTATGGAGCTTTTTTGGGTGTGCCCATCCCGATTTGGGTGTTTTTGGCGGTGGCCCTCTTGGGCGGGCTGGTCTTGAACCGCACCCGCTTCGGGCGCTACGTGCAGGCTATCGGCTCCAACGAGGGGGTAGCCCGCTACGCGGCCATCCAGGTGGATAACATCAAAATCCTAACCTACGTGGCGGTAGGGATATGCGTGGCGGTGGCGACTATTTTGTATGTCCCGCGCCTGGGCTCGGCTACCCCCAGCACCGGGCTCTTGTGGGAACTCGAGACCATCGCTGCGGTCATCATCGGCGGAACCTCGCTCAAGGGCGGCTCGGGGCGCATCACCGGCACGGTGATCGGGGCCATCTTGCTCTCGACCATTGGCAACGTCTTGAACCTCACCAGCATCATCAGCGTCTACTTGAACGCGGCGGTGCAGGGCATCGTAATCATCATCGTGGCTTTCTTGCAAAGGGGGCGCAGGTAAACTTCGTTCCGAAGTTGTCGAAGGTCGAGAGTCGAAGGCCAACGGCAACTGAAGAAAATGCAGTCAAGGAGGACATTGGAAAGAGGTCACATAAAGGTTTAGCTATCCGCTATAGGCTATCGGCGAACTTGAGGAGGACACATGAAAACAATACTGCGCAGCTTAGTAATGCTAGGAGCCCTCTTGATGATGGCGGCTTTGGCCCAGAACAAGGTAGTAATGGGGGTTTCGATTCCCGCTGCCGACCATGGCTGGACGGCGGGCATCGTGTACTGGGCCAACCAGACCAAAGGTGAACTCGAGAAGATGTATCCCGGCATCCAGGTCATCGTCAAGACCGCCAAGGATGCCTCCGAGCAGGCCAACCAAATCCAAGACCTTTACACCGTCAACAAAATCAACACCCTGGTGATTTTGCCCTACGAGTCGGCCCCCCTGACCAAGCCAGTGGCCGCCCTCAAGGCTAAAGGGGTGTTTGTGACCGTGGTAGACCGGGGCCTGACCGACCCCAACGCCCAGAATGCCTATGTGGCGGGCGACAACCCCGGTCTGGGCAAGGTCTCGGGGGAGTACGTGGCCAAGCAGCTCGGTGGCAAGGGCAATATCGTAATTCTGCGGGGCATCCCCACGGTAATTGACAACCAGCGCTACGATGCCTTCATGGCGGTGATGAAAAACTATCCCGGCATCAAGGTGCTGGACGCGAAATACGCCAACTGGAACCGCGACGATGGCTTCAAGGTGATGCAGGACTTCCTGACCCGCTTCAAGCAGATTGACGCGGTCTGGGCCCAGGACGACGACATCGCCGTAGGCGTGCTGAAGGCCATGGACGAGGCCAAGCGCACCGACATCAAGTTCGTGCTGGGCGGAGCAGGCATGAAGGAGATGATCAAGAAGGTCATGGACGGCGACAAGCTGATTACCGCCGATGTGACCTACCCACCCCGCATGATTCAAAACGCCATGATGCTCACCGCCGAGTCGCGGGTCAAGGGCACGGCCATGAAAACCCCCACCATCATCCCCTCGGTGCTGGTAACTAAGGACAACGCCAAGGAATACTACTTCCCGGATAGCCCCTTCTAAGAGTTTTTCACTTAGGGCGAAACCCCTCCGGCGCTATCGCGCCACCTCCCCTGAGGCTTGCAGTAACGTGTGGGACAGGAGCAGATAATCACGTTCCCAAGGGGAGGCAAAGAGCATGGGGTTTCGCCCCTACACCCCAACATCGGAATCTATTTTCCAGGAGGATGTATGGCTAGACCAGTCACCCTGTTCACCGGTCAGTGGGCTGACCTACCGCTGGCTGATTTGGCCCCGATGGCTAAAGAGATGGGCTACGACGGCCTCGAGCTGGCCTGTTGGGGCGACCATTTCCAGGTACAAGAAGCCCTCAAGTCGGAGAGTTATAGCAAAGACCGACGGGCCTTGCTCAAAAAACACGGCCTCGAGGTCTATGCCATCAGCAACCATCTGGTCGGGCAGGCGGTGTGTGACCGGATTGACGAGCGCCACCGCTCCATCGTCCCGGCCCAGGTCTGGGGTGACGGCGACCCCGAAGGCGTGCGAACACGGGCCGCGAAGGAGATGCAGGATACCGCCAGGGCTGCCGCCAAACTGGGGGTGAAAACCGTCAACGGCTTCACCGGCTCCTCCATCTGGCACTCGATTTATGCCTTTCCCCCCACCGACCAGGTCTATTGGGACAAGGGCTTCCAGGACTTTGCCAGGCGCTGGCTGCCGATTCTCCAGACTTTCGAGGAGGTCGGCGTGAACTTTGCCCTGGAAGTTCACCCCACCGAGATTGCTTTCGACATCGCCTCGGCCCAGCGCGCACTCGAGGCCCTGGGACATCACCAGCGTTTCGGCTTCAACTACGACCCCAGCCACCTGGGCTATCAGGGCGTGGACTACGTGAAGTTCATCCGCACCTTCGCCCAGCGCATTTTCCATGTCCACATGAAGGACGTGTGGTGGGGCCACGGCAGCGGCGAGGCCGGGGTGTTCGGTGGGCACACCAGCTTTGGCGACAGCAGGCGCTACTGGGATTTTAGAAGCGTGGGGCGCGGCGATATCCGCTTCGAGGAGATTATCGTGGCCCTCAACGACAGCGGCTATGGCGGCCCGCTCTCGGTAGAGTGGGAAGACAGCCGCATGGACAGGGTTCACGGGGCCACCGAAAGCGCGGCCTTCTGTAAGCGCCTCGACTTCAAACCCGCCGGACGCGCTTTTGACGCGGCGTTCGCCAAGGATTGACCTGGGGGCGAAGACAAGCTTCGCCTCTACGAGGGGGAATATGCGGAAATTGCGATACGCAATGGTAGGCGGCGGGCGCGATGCCTTTATCGGGGCGGTACACCGCAAAGCCGCTGCACTGGACTCTCAAACCCAGTTGGTAGCAGGAGCCCTCTCGAGCAACCCCGACAAGGCCAGGGCCTCGGGTCGGGATTTGGGCCTCCCGGACGAGCGAAACTACGGTAGTTGGCAGGAGATGCTCGAGGGCGAGCTAAAACTCCCCGCCGAGCGCCGCATAGATTTCGTCAGCATCGTCACCCCGAATCATATGCACTACCCCGTCGCCAAGGCTTTCGCCGCAGCCGGGATTCATGTGGTTTGCGACAAACCCCTGGTTCACAACAGCGAACAGGCCAACGATTTAATTCGCACCGTGGAAAAGTCGGGTGTGGTTTTCGCCATCACCTACAACTACACCGGCTATCCAATGGTCAAGCAAGCCCGCCACATGGTGCAAAGCAGGAAACTGGGCAAGCTGCGCAAGGTGGTTGTGGAATACAACCAGGGCTGGCTGGCAACCCAGCTCGAGGCCACCCACCAGAAGCAGGCTGACTGGCGCACCGATCCCTCCAGGAGCGGCATCGCGGGTGCGGTGGGCGATATCGGCTCGCACGCCGAAAACCTGGCGGCAACCATCACCGGCCTGGAAATCGCCCAGATTTGCGCCGACCTGACCACCTTCGTGCCGGGCCGCCAACTCGACGACGACGGCAGCCTGCTGCTGCGCTTTGCGGGCGGGGCCAAAGGAATTTTGTGGTGCAGTCAGGTGGAGATTGGCGGGGAGAACGACCTGCGCATTAGGGTGTTTGGCGAAAAAGGCAGCCTGGCCTGGCATCAAGAAGACCCGAATTATCTCGTCTATGACACCCTCGAGGGGCCACGCCAGATTCTTACTAGGGGTAACGGCTATCTCTGTGCAGCCGCACAAAAGGCCACCCGGCTGCCCACCGGCCACCCCGAAGCCTTTATCGAAGCCTTCGCCAACGTGTATTTAGGGGCTATCGAGGCCATCCGGGCCAAGCAGGAAGGGCGGGCCTTGGGTGAACTCGAGGGCGATTTCCCCACCGTCTATGACGGGGCCAGGGGGGTTTATTTCATCGAAAAAACCGTGGAGTCGTCCAAGTCTGAGCACAAATGGACTGCGGCCCATTGGGAAAAACCGCGATAGGCCGTTAATCTTCGTAACGATTTCTTCAGCTTTGCTTAAGACTGTGCCCCTCTTTACCTTCAGCCTCGAGCAGCATCCTGTTCGCTGGAGGTAGCAAATGAAGAACATCGTGAAAGCAGCAAGTGTGGGTTTAATCGGTCTTTTAGCCGCTTGTGGCAGCCTCAACAGCCAGGGCACGCCCTCGAGCCTCACCGCCAACAGCCCCGACGTGCAGGCCACCGCCAGCGCCGCCCTGGACGACCTCAACACCACCGCAGCCATGCTCGACTCCAGCGTCAGTGGGGCCAGCTTGCGAGTCGGAGCCAGCGTACAGGGCGTAAACAGTCTCGAGGCCGCCGCGCTCTCTTGGAATATCCCGCCTCGCATCTATGCCCTGCTGCGTGACCTGGGCATCTGGATTCCGGTCAGGGGAACCACTGCCGCCGCTGGATGCACGATTACGGTCAATACCTCGAGCACCGCCCCGCAATACACCGTGAACTTCAACTGCACGGGCACTAGCCCCTTGGACACGCGCAGCTATGCCACCACCGGCGAGATTGACCTGACCTATCAAAACGGTAGCAACGAAAACGCCGGTTTCAGCGCGGCCTTCAAGGGCTTCGATACCCTGATCACCTTCAGCGATAAGAGCAGCATCGAGCGCAAACTCGACGGCACCCTGGCCCTAGACAAGAGCGCCTGGCTGGCCGACTCCACCAAGCCCTGGAACATCCAGAAAAGCTACACCGACACCCGCACCCGCAAAGACATCTCTGGAACCGCCCTCTTCAGCGGGCAGAACGTCTTTAGCGTGAGCAAGACCTACCAGCCCGACTCCCAAGCCACACCCGGAGCCGCTGGTCTGATCGGCATTGCCCAAAGTACCCCCGGCAGCGATGCCTTCACCAACTTGCTCAACAGCAAAACCCGCTCCCTGAGCTTCTACACCAACCCCACCATCCATTACGACAGCGCCTGCTCCGCTGCTCCGCGTTTCAATGCGGGCGAGAAGGACTACGTGTTCACCAGCTCCAGCGGCGTGCAGTCTACCCTCGCCATCAAGTTTAACGGCTGCGGTAGCTACACCATCACTTTCAACGGTGGTACGGTTCCCACCACCAATTAGTTTTTCACTCGGTTTCTGGCCCCTCCCAAGTGGGGGGGGCTTTTTACTGGGGCCGGTGGCCTATCCTGGGTACAGGAGGCCATCATGTATCAACGAACCCACGTCGAACAGCATTTCAGCGGCTCAGACACCGTGCGCGACATTGTAATCGGGATGTCCGACGGGCTCACGGTGCCTTTTGCCTTGGCGGCCGGGCTCTCGGGCGCGGTTAATAACAGCTTTGTGGTGCTAGTAGCAGGCATCGCCGAGATGGCAGCGGGCTCGATTGCCATGGGGCTAGGCGGATATCTGGCGGCCAGGGGCGAGGAAGACCACTACCGCTCCGAACTCGAGCGCGAGCGCCGCGAGGTGCTCGAGTTGCCCGAGGTCGAGACCGAGGAAGTGCGGGAAGCCTTTAGGAAATACGGCCTCGAGGGAGAAGCTCTCGAGAAAGCCACCCAGGCCGTGACCGCCCGGCCCCAGGCTTGGGTAGATTTCATGATGAAAAACGAACTGGGGCTAGAAAAACCCGACCCCAAGCGTGCCCTCAGCAGTGCTTTGACCATCGGGGGTTCCTATATCGCCGGTGGGATTATTCCCCTGGCCCCCTATGCCTTTCACTTACCGCTCGAGACGGCTTTTCTCTGGAGCATCGTGGTCACGCTGGTGGCCCTGACCCTATTTGGCGCAGTCAAAGCCCGCTTTACCGGGGTTTCGGCCCTCAAAGGAGCCTGGCAGACCGCGCTAGTAGGCAGTATCGCCGCAGGCGCGGCCTACGGACTAGCCCGGCTGGTGAGCAGATTCGGAGCCTGAGGGCAAAAACGTCGAACGACTAACGCTAAACGCAAGACGCTAAAAACTCAAAGTCAAAAAACTAAAAACACAAACCTCGTCCCATACGGTGTTTCTCGATATGGCAATTATGCTGTCCTGGTGTAGCTTTTCAGCTCTTTGCATTTTGCTTTCAGCCTTGGGCCCTGGGCGTTCGACGTTTTGCGTTTAGCTCTGTGCCGTGTGCATATACCCTCAAGATTCGGGGGTGATTTGTTCAGCATGGGGCCGAGTGTTCCTCAGTTGGCTGACCAGGGTGGCTACTACGATGAGCGCGGCTCCTATCAATCCCTGTATGCCCAGGCGCTCGTGCAGCAGAAAATAGGCCATAATAGCCACGTAGACCGGCTCGAGGGTGTAGATCACCGCAGCTTCGGGGGCCGCGACGAACTTTTGCCCCAGCGCTTGTAGCCACACACAAAAAGCACTGGCAACCAAGCCCAGATACAGCACGCTGACCCAGGGAAAAGCCTCCCAGTTCCAGACGGGCCGTTCCCAGGCCACCCACAGCAGCGAAGCGGCCAACACTGCCAGCATCTGGATTCCGGTCAGCGGTAGGGCGGCAAACCGCGCGGCGTGGGGTTCCATTCGCCAGATGTAAACGGTGTAGGCCAGGGCCGTGCCCAGCGTCCAGAAGTCGCCCCGGTTGGGCGGCGAGCCATCGTAGGAGAGCAGCCCCACCCCCACAATCGCCAAACCCGCCGCCAGCCAGATATTAAAGCGCAGACGTTGCCCCAGCAGACCCAGCAACACCGGCAGCAGCACCACATAGAGGGTAGTGATAAACGCACTGCGGTTAGCCGAGGTAGTGCCCAACCCAATGGCCTGGGTCATATAGGCCAGAAAAAGGTAGGCTCCCAGCTCGAGGCCCGCCGCCCACAGCCCCCAATCTCGGCGCAGCAGAAAGGGCACGAAGCATAGCGTGGCCACCACGAAGCGCATCAGCGTTATCTGGGCCGCGCTCAGGCTCAGCAGCGAGTCCTTGAGCACTACAAAGGTGGTACTCCACAGCAAGGTGGCAAAACTAAGGTAAAAGATTCCCAGCAGATGTTCGCGGCGCACGAGTCTGAGTATATCCGGGTAGGTCAGGATTGCTGCTCGAGGTGCTCTTTATACCAGCCCTCGAGCCTGGGAATCGAAACCCCCAAAATGGCCTGGGCCTGACCGCCCACTTCCAAAACCACCCCCGCACTCAATGTCCCCACCAGCTCTTTGACCTTAGCCCTGGCCTGGGCATCGCTGCCCACATCCACAAACTCGAACTCGGCACCCTTTTGCCGCAAAAACAGCTTGGCCACCTCGCAAGGGCCACAACCTCTCAAGCCATACACCCGAATCATGGTTCTACCCTAATACAGACCTGACGGCTTCAGCGTGACCCAGGGCGTTTACCCGACTCCGCCTGAGATCTGTAAAATTTCGCAGGCCGGTGATAAAACACAAGCCTGAAACCCTATCAGAAAGAGGGTATCTTTATGGAAACCCCGGTAGATACTACGCAGTATCCCATCTTTGCTCGACCCGGCCTCGAGAACTCTATTTGGTACGGGAGTGCAGTGATAAGCCTGCTGGCAACCCCTGAGATGACGGGGGGGCGCTACGCGCTGCAAATCTTTCATATACAGAAGGGGTTTGCTCCTCCCGCGCCGCATCGCCACGACCCCGAAGACTTCTACATTCTCAGCGGACAAGTGCGTTTCTGGGTGGCCGACAAAGAGGTTTTAGCCACCAAGGGCGATTTTGTTCGCACACTACCTGGAGTCTGGCATACCTTTCAGGTAGAGTCGGATGAGGCCGAAATGCTGATGATTTTTTCACCGCCGGGCTTGGAAGGGTTCTTCCAAGAATTAGGGAGATCTGCCGAGGCTCTCGAGCTGCCCGCAGGACGAGTCGGCCCACCAGACCCCAACCGCGTACGTACTGTTGGATCGAAATACGGCATCGAATTTGCACCTCCTGGCACCACCCCACGAGACATCCCCAAGCTGCCTTGAGCACCGCCAGGGCGGTTTTCACGAATATCGCATCCCGTGAGCACTAGATTTGCGCTACAGAAGTGAAATCGCTAACCCTAACTGGGGGAAAGCCTAAGACTAAAAATCCCGCTGCCTGAATACCCACAGGGCCAACAGCAACACCAAAACTGAATACACCCCTACCCACAACACATACCCAGTAGCCAAGGGCTCGGTGCCCACGAAAGGATTGCCTCTGGCTACATTTTGTATCTGCCGCAGGGCTTCGGGTTGCAGGTACACCGAAGCTCCGCGCCAGAGCATGTCGCTGGGAATTATGTAGCTGCTGATTTCACCGATGCGCTTGAGGGTCAAAGAGCCGGTCAAGGCCCCCACGCTGCCCACAATTCCACCTGCCCAACCCAGGCTGTAGAGCATAAAGAGCACCACCCCGGTGGTCAGGGTGGACAGCAGGGTGCTGCCCAAGAGGGTGAGGGTGAGCAGGAAGGTGGCACTCAGGAGCATCAGGGCTACTGCGTTCCAGGGCTGCGGCGGCAGGTATCCGGTGATGGCCTGCGCCCCGTACATCAGGGCCAGCGAGAGCAGCACCATGTAGGGCAGCACCAGGCTCAGATGGCCCAGCCACTTGCCCAGCACGAACTCCCACCTGCGGATGGGCTTGGGCAACACCGATTGGATAGTGCCGGAGTCCACCTCACCGCTCACCGCCGCGATGGTGGTGAATATCGCCATCAGACTGCCCAGGAAGTTGGCGATGTACATGCCCATCAGCACCAGCGTGGCGTTGGCGAACAGCAGGCTCTGCCCCGGCAGCTCGCGGCCCAGTGCGGAAGCCCGGCGTTGGAAGCTGTGCAAGAGGGCGTTGGTGCCGTAAAGGTAGAACCCCACGAAAACCAGCGTGAGCAACAAAATCGCCACCACCAGCCGCCGAGCGACGGCCTCACGCCAGGCAAACCGGGCAACCAGCAGCACCTTCCTCACGAGGCCCCTTTCTCGACCAGGGTCACGAACAAGTCCTCGAGGCTCTCCCGGCGAGGGGTCAGGGCGTAGAGCTTGCCCCCCGCCCGAATTACCGCCTCGGCAACGGCAGGCAGGGCATCTTCAGCGGGCAGCTCGAGGGTCAGTCTTTCCCCATTTTGTTCGGTGATTCTGGCAATCGCGGAAAGTGCGCTCTGGAGGGCGGGGATCACCTTGTCCACGCGAAGGTCGGCCTCGAGCTTGGGGTTGAGCAAGGCCTCTAAAGTCCCGCTTTTGACGACGCGGCCCCGGTTTACGATGGCAACACGGTCACAGGTCAGCTCGACCTCGGAGAGCAGGTGCGAGTTGAGGAACACCGTGGTGCCCTGCTCTTTCAGGTGGCCGATAATCTCCCGCACCTCGCGCCGCCCGATGGGGTCTAAGGCCGAGGTCGGCTCATCGAGAAAAACCAGCCTGGGTCGGTTCAAAATCGCCTGGGCCAGGCCGATGCGCTGCTGCATCCCTTTGGAGTAGCCTTTGATGCGCTCCTGCTCGCGGCCCAACAACCCCACCAGCCCCAGCACTTCAGGAATTCTCCGCTCCAAATCGGCGCTTTCCATCCCATAAAGCTGTCCGTGAAAGCGCAGAAACTCTCTACCGGTCATCCAGTCGTGGAAGCGGAACAGTTCGGGCAAAAAGCCCATCTGCCGTTTGATTCCCAAGCTATCCAGGGGCTGTCCTAAAATCTGGGCCCTGCCCGAGGTGGGGTGGGTCAGGCCCAGCAGCATCTTGACGGTGGTGCTCTTGCCCGCCCCGTTGGGGCCGAGGAAACCGAAGACTTCGCCCTGAGCGACCTCGAGGCTCAAATCCTCCACGGCTGGGCGGCCCCGGAATACTTTGCGCAGGTGTTGGGTCTGAATGGCGGGTATGGGAGTGGGCATCCTTCCTACTGTATGCGCTCTGGTGGGAATCACCGTAAGGGCAGGCTCTAAAGTTTGGGGGCTCGAGGAGTCGGCGCTGCGATGAGTCCCAAGGGATTATCCCCCAAGCATAAAAAGGCCCTGTCCTGGACAGGGCCTTTAGTGCTTAATTTTGTTCGTCAAGAACAGGGGTTTGTCTCAGCCAGCCTTGGGCATCAGCAGGGCGAACAGGATAAAAAGTGCGGCAGCAACGGCTCCGGTAGCGACATCCATCCATAAGCTGTGGGCAGGGAGATTCTTACGTGATTTGCGTTCGAGTGCCATGGGATATGTATATATCATAAATTGAGTTAAGTCAAGACATAATGAGATAAAGCGATTCAACTTAAAACACAAAAGGTTGGTATTTGAGGCATAGGGCTCGGGCAATAAAAAATCTGATCTGCTACAGCCCAGTGAGCGGACAGGCTCAGAATGACCACGCTTTTTTAGAGCGAACCGGCCACCTCGAGCCTCGGTTGGTGGCCCGGCATTGGGATGGGTTGCAAATTCATGCGTTTCCCTGAATAATCTTCTCGAACGGAGGGGTTGAGAGCGCGCTTGACACGCCCAATCTCCCCTTTTATATTCCAGTTAGTCAATCCCTACTTGGGTTAAGTCGGCTCCGGCGAGGGCACGAACCTTCTTAGAGACTCCGGTCTCTGAGAGGGTTTTATCAGCGTCTAGGAGGCGAGAACATGCAAATCATACAGCCCGAAGAAGTGCTGGCAGAAAGTTACCCGCCCCTATCCGAGCACGAGGCGCTGGTGGAGGCCAACCGCTGCCTCTACTGCTACGATGCGCCCTGCACCCAGGCCTGCCCGACCCACATAGACATCCCCAAGTTCATCAAGAAAATCGCTACCGAAAACCTGGTGGGCTCGGCCCGGACAATCCTCGAGTCCAATCTGATGGGGGCCAGCTGTGCGCGGGTTTGCCCGGTTCAAGAACTGTGCGAGGGAGCTTGCGTCTTGAACGCCGAGGAGAAGCCCATCATGATCGGGCGACTCCAGCGCTACGCCACCGACCACGTTTACCAGCGCAACATTGAGGTGTTCAGAGCGGGCTCCGCTACCGGTAAAAAAATTGCGGTGGTGGGGGCTGGCCCAGCCAGCCTGACCTGCGCGGGTGAACTCGCCAAGCTCGGGCATAGGGTCACGGTGTTTGAAAAGCGCGAGTTGCCCGGTGGCCTCAGCACCTACGGCATCATCGTGCTGCGCGAACCGGTGGAGGTAGCACTGGCCGAGGTGGAGATGGTCAAACGCTTGGGGGTGGAGGTGAAAACTGGCCTCGAGCTGGGCCGCAACCTCTCGCTCGAGGAACTCCGCGCCGGGCACGACGCGATATTCCTGGGAGTGGGCCTGGGCAGCGTACCCGCCATGGGGATTCCCGGCGAGGAGCATATCCTCGACGGCCTGAACTATATCGAGGCTTCCAAAATGAATCCGCACAACCTCGAGGTGGGTCAAAACGTGGTGGTGATTGGGGCGGGTAACACGGCCGTAGACTGCGCCACCGTCGCCAAGCGGCTGGGAGCCCAGCAGGTCACGATGGTCTACCGCCGCACCGACCAGGAGATGACCGCCTACCCCCACGAATATGCCTTCGCCAAAAATGAAGGCATCGAGTTCCGCTTCCTGAGCCAGCCCCTCGGGGTGCTGAGCGAGGGCGGGCGAGTGAGCGGTCTGAGGTGCGTGCGGATGGAACTGGGCGCACCCGATGCCTCGGGCCGCCCCGCGCCGCAGCCGGTGACGGGCTCGGAGTTCGTGCTGAAAGCCGACCAGGTGGTCAAGGCCATCGGGCAGGAAAAGCCCAGCCTGGCCAAGCTGCTGGGCTTAGCCACCGAGAAGGGCTACATCAAGGTCTCGGACGACCTCGAGACCTCTCTCCCCGGCGTGTACGCAGGCGGCGACTGTGTGCGCTCACGTGGCTCGGCCTCGACGGTGATGGCCGTACAGGATGGAAAACTGGCCGCGTTTGCAATTCACCGCAAGCTGATGCCGCAAGGCGTAGCGGCAGACGACTAGGAGGGCAAATGGGCGAGCTTTGTGCTAAAGAATCCCCCCCTCAATCATGGTGGATTGGCGGAGCACCTAACCTATACGACCTCGCAAGGTTCCCCTTCGTAAGGGGGGTAAAGCGACCTGCCTCCCCTTGGGTACGGGATTATCTGCATCTGTCCGAGACGCTATTCAGCGGATACCTCAGGGGAGGTGGCGCGAATGCGCTGGAGGGGTTCTTTAGCGCGACAAGGAGAAATACCAATGGCAGACCTTAGAATCAACTTCGCCGGAATCAAATCCCCGAACCCCTTTTGGCTGGCCTCGGCTCCGCCCTCTAACTCTGGAGCGCAGGTGCATAAAGCCTTTGAGGCGGGCTGGGGTGGGGTGGTCTGGAAGACCATCGGCGCACCCGTGCTCAACGTCTCGAATCGCTACGGGGCCTGGCACTATGGCTCTCAGAAGATGCTCGCCATCAACAACGTCGAGCTGATTAGCGACCGACCGCTCGAGGTCAACTTGGCCGAAATCCGCGACGTGAAGCGGCACTGGCCGGGCCGCGCGGTGGTGGTCTCGGCCATGGTCGAGTCCAATCCCGAAGCCTGGCGCGACATCATCCTCAAAATCGAGGACAGCGGGGCCGATGGCATCGAGCTGAACTACGGCTGCCCCCACGGCATGAGCGAGCGCGGGATGGGTGCGGCGGTGGGCCAGGTGCCGGAATACTGCGAGCAGATTACAAGATGGGTGATGGACGTGGCGAAGATCCCGGTAATCGTCAAGCTCACGCCCAACGTCTCGAGCGTGGTTCCGCCGGCCAAAGCCGCCATCGCCGCCGGGGCCAACGCCCTCTCCTTAATCAACACCATTAACTCCATCGTGGCGGTGGACTTGGACACCCTCGAGATCACCCCCAACATCGGCGGGAAGGGTGGTCACGGTGGCTACGCCGGGCCTGCGGTCAAGCCCATTGCGCTGAACATGCTCTCCTCGCTGGGCACCGACGAGGTTGTGCGCAAATCCGGCTTGCCCATCTCCGGCATGGGTGGGATTTCCACCTGGAAAGATGCCGCCGAGTTTTTGCTGCTGGGGGCCAGCAGCCTGCAAGTCTGCACCGCCGTGATGCACTACGGCTTTCGCATCATCGAAGACCTCTGCGACGGGCTTTCCAACTGGATGGACTCCAAAGGCTTCCGCACCATTGACGAGGTGGTGGGCAAGAGCCTCAACCGCATCTCGGATTTCAAAGACTTTGACCTCTCCTTCCGCGCGGTGGCCCGCATAGACCCCGACAAGTGCATCCAGTGCAACCTTTGCTACGTGGCCTGCAACGACACCGCCCACCAGTGCATAGACCTGGTGGATGCAAACGGAAACCTGGTGCAACCCTACGCCTATGACGTGCGCTCCAACGGGAAGCGCCAAGCCGTGAGCACTCGAGCCCAACCCCAGGTGCGCGAGGAGGACTGCGTAGGCTGCCGCCTTTGCTACAACGTGTGCCCGGTGGAAGACTGTATCGAGATGGTCGAACTCCCGTCCGGGCGGGCCTCGGTGACGTGGGACGAGCTGTCTAGAAACAAAACCGAAGTAACCACCGACTGGGAGGCCATGAAGAAGTACCGGGAGGAAGTGGGTATCGAAATACATTAAGTGAAAAGGTCAAAAGGGTAAAAGGTGAAAAGTGAAAGACGGGGCGAAAAAAGTCGAACGGTTCGAGGATTTGTTTGTGTGGCAAAAGGCCCGGCATCTGACCAAGGCAGCTTACTTGTCTACTGGGCAGCCCGCTTTTGCGAAAGATTACGGCCTTTGTAATCAAGTCCAACGGGCGGCGGTTTCGGTCATGTCTAATATTGCCGAAGGTTTCGAGCGAGGAGGCCGGGCAGAATTTAATCAGTTCTTATTAGCAAAAGCATCTTGTGCAGAGCTGAGGTCACAACTTTACGTAGGGCTCGACGTAGGTCATCTCGGTCAGCCCGACTTTGATAAACTTTTTCTCCAAGCAGAAGAAGTATCCAAACTTCTCAGCCGCCTCAAGTCTTCCGTGCAAAAGCAGAAAGGAGGTCAAAAAGGCCAGGAGGGATAAGGTCAAAAGTTTTTACTTTTCACCTTTTACCCTTTTCACCTTTTCACCTTTTATGTCCCTACTCATTAAAAACGGCGAAATCATCACCGCAGACTCCCGCTACAAAGCCGACATCTACGTTGAGGACGAGACCATCACCCGCATCGGGCACAACCTCGAGGTGCCTCCCGCAACCGAAGTCATGGATGCCAGCGGCAAATACGTCTTCCCCGGCTTCATAGACCCCCACGTCCACATCTACCTGCCTTTCATGGCGACCTTCGCCAAGGACACCCACCAGACCGGGAGCATCGCGGCACTGATGGGCGGAACCACTACCTACATCGAGATGTGCTGCCCCAACCGCAACGATGATGCCCTCGAGGGCTACCACCACTGGAAGAGCCTGGCCGAGGGTAACAGCGCCTGCGACTACACCTTCCACATGGCGGTGACGAAGTACGACGATAAAACCGAGGCCCAGCTTCGGGAAATCGTGGCCGACGGCATCAGCTCCTTCAAGATTTTCCTTTCCTACAAAAACTTCTTCGGGGTGGACGACGGCGAGATGTACCAGACCCTGATGCTGGCGAAGGAACTGGGCGTAATCACCACCGCCCACTGCGAAAACGCCGAGCTGGTGGGGCGCTTGCAGGCCAAGCTGCTGGCCGAGGGCAAAACCGGCTCAGCTTTTCACGAGCCCAGCCGCCCAGTGGAGGTCGAGGCCGAGGGAACGGGGCGGTTTGCGACTTTCCTCGAGACCACCGGAGCCACCGGCTACGTGGTGCATCTGTCCTGCGCGGCGGCCCTGAACGCGGCCATGGCCGCCAAGATGCGCGGGGTTCCCCTCTACATCGAGTCGGTGATCCCTCACTTCCTGCTCGACAAAACCCTGGCTGAGCAGCCCGGCGTGGAAGGGGCCAAATACGTGATGTCGCCACCGCTGCGCGAGAAGTGGAACCAGAAAGTGCTGTGGGACGCTCTGGCGCAGGGCTTTATTGACACTGTGGGCACCGACCACTGTCCCTTCGACGTGGGGCAAAAAGCCCTGGGTAAGGATGCTTTCACCGCCATTCCCAATGGCATCCCAGCTATCGAAGACCGCATCAATCTGCTCTACACCTACGGGGTAAGCCGGGGAAACCTGGGTCTGCACCGCTTCGTAGACGCAGCCAGCACCAAGGCCGCCAAGCTCTTCGGGCTGTTCCCCCGCAAGGGGACAATTGCCGTGGGCAGCGATGCCGATTTAGTGGTCTACGACCCCAAGGCCAAGGGCACTATTTCGGTCAGGACCCAGCACGTGAATAACGACTACAACGGCTTCGAGGGCTTCGAGATTGACGGCAAGCCGACTGTGGTCACGGTGCGCGGCAAGATTGCGGTGCGCGAGGGGCAGTTCGTGGGCCAGAAGGGGCGCGGGAAACTCCTCAAGCGCGAGCCGATGTATTTCTGAAGGAAGTAGAGTTTGATGATGCAGAATTCTCCTCAGTCCAGCCCTCTCCCAGCAGGAAATAGAGGCTCGAGTGCACTGGTCTCGGTGCAGGGTGTCTCGATGGTGTTCCAAGCCGGGACGGTAGCACTCAAAGAGGCCAGCCTCGAGATTGGCTCCGGCGAGTTCATCAGCCTGATTGGGCCATCGGGCTGCGGCAAAACCACGCTCTTGCGGCTCTTGGCTGACCTGATTCAGCCCACCTCGGGGGCTATTCGGGTGGGGGGGAAAACCCCCCAGGAGGCGCGGAAATCGCGGGCCTACGGCTACGTTTTTCAGGCTCCCACGCTGATGGAGTGGCGCACGGTGCTACAAAACGTGATGCTGCCCTTGGAGGTGATGGGCTTCTCCCCAACAGAGCGTAGGTCTAGGGCCGAGAAAATGCTGACCCTGGTGGGCTTAGAGAAATTCGCCAAGAACTACCCCTGGCAGCTATCGGGCGGGATGCAGCAGCGCGTCAGCATCGCACGGGCACTGGCCTTCGACCCGCAACTGCTGTTTATGGACGAGCCTTTCGGGGCGCTCGACGAAATTACACGAGAGAACCTGAACTTAGAACTCCTGCGGCTGTGGCGCGAGACCCGCAAGACCATTATCTTCGTCACCCACTCCATTCCCGAGGCGGTGTTTCTCTCCACCCGGATCGTGGTGATGACCCCGCGCCCCGGCAAAATCGAGACCGTGATACCGGTGGATTTGCCACAACCCAGAGGCTTCGAGACCCGCGAGACTGCGCGGTTCTTCGAGATTGCCACACAAGTACGCGAAGCCCTGCGTAAAGGGCACGGTTTCGAGGTGCAGGAGTGAGGGGGGAGGCATGACCCGAAATCTCGTTCCCATGCTGGTGGTGGCACTGGTGGTGGTGGCCCTCTACTACCCGCTGATGCTGCTGGCGAACGTGCCGGTAGCCCAGCAGGCACTGGACAACGGGGCAGCTCTCGAGTGCAAGACCACCGTGGCCTGCGCCAGCAGCCTCAGAAGCCCGGTATTGCCCGCGCCCATGCAGCTCTGGACGGGTTTTCGCAGCCTGGTTCTCCCGCTCACGGCCCCCACCTCGATTCTTCCCAACGCCTGGGCCACGGCCGGGAACACCCTGCTGGGGCTGCTGTTGGCAACGCTGGTGGGGATTTTCTTTGCGATTGGGATTGTGGCAAGCCGGGCTTTCGAGCGCTCACTGTTGCCCTGGGTGGTGGCCTCGCAGACCGTCCCCATCATCGCCCTGGCCCCGATGCTGGTGGTGGTGCTGGGACAGTACGGGGTTCAAGGAGCGCTGCCCAAGGCCATCATCGCGGCCTTTGTGGCCTTTTTCCCCATCACCATCGGGGTCGCCAAGGGTTTACGCAGCCCTGACCCGCTCGCGCTCGAGCTGATGAAGACCTACAACGCCAGCGACCAACAGACCTACCTCAAGCTGCGCTTTCCGGCCTCGGTGCCCTACCTGTTCACCGCCTTCAAGGTGGCGATAACCGCGGCCTTAATCGGGGCTATCGTGGCGGAAATCAGCACGGTGGGCTTCCAGCAGGGGCTGGGGCGGATGCTTTTCGAAAACTCTCGGGCCTCCGACGTGGTTTCGATCTGGGTAATCATGCTTTCCTCGGCGCTGCTGGGCATTCTGCTGGTGGCGTTGGTGGGCTGGGTGGAAAGGTGGGTGACTCCGTGGCAACGCGCACGCTGAACCCCGCTGCCTCACAAAGCCCTCTCCTGGGCGCGGTTTTGACCCTATTGGGTTTCGCCGTTCTGGTCTACTTTATTGCAAGCTGGTGGAACCACAGCAACCCCGCCTCCAGCGGGCAAAAGCTGCTGATTGGGGTGGGCTTCCTGCTTGGTGCGCTGGGGGTGGCCCGAGTTGCCAACTACCTCAGTCGGGTGAAAACCAATCCCCTCGTCGGATTTATCCCGGCAGGGCTCACGCTCTTGCTGGTCGTAAGCACCATAGAAGCCCTGCTGCGGGCCTATCAGGTTCCGGCGGGCCTGATTCCCACCCCCACCAGGGTGCTCGCAACCCTCTGGGAAGTGCGCGAGGTGTTGCTCAAAGATGCCGCACAGACCGTGCTCTTGGAGGCTCTGGTGGGCTATTTAATTGGGTGCAGCCTGGGTGTGTTGATGGCCCTTTTAGTGAGTCGCTTCGTCTTTCTGGAGCGCGGGCTTCTCCCCTACGCCACGGCCTTCTCGAGCATCCCCATCGTAGCTCTGGCCCCGGTGCTGGTGAAGATGATTGGGCTCGACTGGCCTTCCAAAGCAGTTATCGTGGCGGTTACAGTGTTTTTCCCGGTAGTGGTCAACACTTTTCGCGGCCTCACCGAAGTCAGCCCACTCTCCCTCGAGCTGATGCGCTCCTATGCGGCCTCCGAGGCCCAGGGTTATCGCTGGCTGCGCCTGCCCAACGCGCTACCCTTCATTTTCAACGCCCTCAAGCTAGGAACTACCCTGGCGATGATTGGAGCCATTGTGGGCGAGTTTTTCGGGGCCGATGGCAAGGGGCTGGGCTTTCGCATCCAGATCGAGGCCGGGCGCTTCGGCTTCGATATCGTATGGAGCGCAATTATCATAGCCTCCATCGTTGGCATCGCCTGGTACAACCTGGTGACCTGGCTAGAACGGCAATTCACCGGTTGGCACGTCTCTTTTAGAGAATGAGGGGATTCCTGTGAATGAACAATACTCTCCAACCCTATTCCTTAACCGTTGTCATTCTGAGCCTGTGCCTCCACTGGACGCACAGAGCGAAGAATCTGGTGCGCTACGGCCTACTGAATGCAGTCCAGAACAGCGCCTCGGGTTCCTCGCTTGGTTCACAATGACAGCGGGTCATCTTGACAAAAAAGCATAAAAATACAGTAGGCTACGGGTGCAGTTTAGGGTCTAAACAGGAGGAAAAGATGCGGAAGTGGTCGGCTCTATTAGCAGTTTCTGCGCTAGCGCTGGGTTCGCTGGCGAGTGCGCAGAATTTGGTGAAGGTCAACCTTCAGCTCAAGTGGTTTCCCCAGGCTCAGTTCGCGGGCTATTTTGTCGCCAAGGAGCGGGGCTTCTTCAAGGCCCAGGGTCTGGACGTGACCCTGTTGCCCGCAGGCGACCAATCTCCCATTCAGGTGGTGGTCTCGGGTGCGGCAGACTTCGGCACCACCTGGATCGCCGACCTGCTCACAGCTCGAGAGAAGGGCCTGCCGGTGGTGGAAATCGCCCAGATGTTCCAGAAGTCGGGCTTCACCCTGGTGGCCCTGAAGTCCTCGGGCATCAAAGACCTCTGCGCCATCAAGGGCAAAAAGGTGGGAGTGTGGCCCTCGGGCAACGAATATCCGGCGGTAGCCCTGTTCCGCAAGTGCGGCCTGACCAGCTCGCTCGACCCCAAGGTGAGCAACCCTGACGTAACCGCCGTCACCTATCCCTTCGATCCCGCGCTGGTCTTCCCTGACAAGGTACAACTGGTCTCGGCCATGACCTACAACGAAGTAGACCAGATCGCTGGTCTGGGTTATGACAGCAGCAAAGTGGACGTGTTCCCCCTGGCTGACCAGGGCATCAACCTGCTCGAGGACAATATCTTCACTACTGAAAAGGTTCTGGGCGACAAAAACTTCAAGGGCTCGGGCCTGAGCGGACGCGAAATCGCCGCCCGACTCATCAAGGCTTCGATTCAGGGCTGGAACTGGGCCGTGCAAAACCAGCCGCTCACGGTGAGGCAGTACGTACTGCCCTTCTGCGGCAATACCTGCAAAGGCTCTGGCACCCGCTCCAACCCCGCTCAGCACCAGACCTGGCAGATGGCCGAGATTGCCAAGCTCTATAACGCTGGCCCCACCCTCAAGGGCTGGGCAGGCTTCCTCGACCCCAAAGCCTATGAAGCCTCGGTCAAGCTCTTGAAAGACCAGGGCATCCTGAGCAAAGACCCACCCAAAGCCGTGGTGGACTACGGCCCCTGGGAAGAGGCCACCGGCAAGAAAGCAGCAGACTACAAGTAGAATTGCTCCCCCCTTGCGGGGGAGGTTGGGAGGGGGGTGGGGTTCGCAGAACTCGAGCGTCACCAAAACTCGCTTCACTCGCACCCCCACCCTACCCTCCCCCATCAAGGGGGAGGGAATTTTATTGGAGAATGGGGCATGAGCCTGAATCCTAAACGCACCATCGCCGAACTCAAAGAACTGCGGGCCCTCACCGGCGACGAGAACGGGGCACAGCGCCTGGCCTGGACCGACACTTGGCTCGAGGCCAGGAACTGGTTCAAGTCGAAGTTGGATGGCCTGCCTGTCGAACATCATTACGATGCCGCCGGGAACAACTGGGTCACGCTGAAGGGCGAGTCGGAGAAAACTTTACTGATTGGCGGACACCTGGACAGCGTACCCAACGGCGGCTGGCTGGATGGCTGTCTGAACGTGCTGGCGGGCCTCGAGGTTCTGCGCCGCATTAGTGATGAATACAAGGGCAAGCCCCCCATTACCGTCCGCCTGGTGGACTGGGCCGATGAAGAAGGCGCGCGCTTTGGGCGCAGTTTGCTGGGGTCTTCGGCCTTTGCCGGAACCCACAGCATCGAGGCCGATAGGGGTCGGACAGACCGCGACGGGGTGCGGCTTGAGGATGCCCTGGGGCGCTGCGGGGTGGACATCAACCGCTTCCCCGAGGCGGCACACGAGCAAGCCAACGCTGCCGCCTATCTCGAACTTCATATCGAGCAAGGCCCAGTGCTGGAAAAGCTCGGCTTGCCGCTGGGAGTGGTGTTGGGAACCAAAGGGGTCGAGCGACACGCCATTACCTTCCATGGGCAGGAAGCCCACTCTGGCTCCACCCCCATGACCGCCCGCAAGGACGCACTGGCAGCGGCGGCCAAGCTGGCCCTGGAGATTCGTCCCATCGCCATGAAGCACCCCGACGCGGTTTGCACCATGGGCTCGGTCAAAACCTTCCCCGGCATCGTGACGGCAGTGGTGGGGCGCTGCGAATGCACCCTCGACCAGCGCGACTTAGACGCTAAGGTGCTGGCCCAGATGTACCGCGAAGCTCAGGAAGCCTCCAAGCACTTCGCCGCCGAGGAGGGCTGCACGGTGGAATGGAGTCGTATCTGGAACATCGAGCCGATTCCCTTCAACCCTACGCTCATCGAATTTTGCGACCAGTCCATCCTCGAGGTCGCGGGGGTTTCGCACCGTCTGCCCTCCGGCCCCTTGCACGACGCAGCGGAAGTGGCGCGGGCCGGAATCCCCACCGTGATGATGTTCACCCAGTCGCTCTACGGTATTAGCCACAACAAAATCGAGGACACGCGGGAAGAGCACCTCGAGCTGGCCGTGCCAGCCTTCGACAAACTGGCGGATAAAACCATGCACTGGATTCAGGGGCAAAATAAGGCATGACCGAAACTCTATCGCAGTGGCAAAGCTTTTATCTGCTGATGGGGACTGCCGCAGCTACCCTAATCGGGTTGATGTTTGTAGTAGTAACTTTTGGTGCTAATAGCGTGACTCGAGAGAATGCGGCTACGGTGCGGGCGTTTATCGACCCACCATTCAACCACTTTTTCGTGGTCTTGGTGGTCGCCGCCCTGCTCTTAATGCCCCTAAAGGCCCTGACTGTTCCAGCCACAGTATTCATGCTGCTGGGTCTAGCGCAGTTGGTGGTCTGGTTTCGCAGCCTAGGACAGTTGAAACAAGCCTCGCAAAATGAATCCTTAGATGCGGCAGATTGGTTTTGGTACAGCTTGCTGCCGCTAACGGGGCACATACTGTTGGTTGGGTCTGCCATACTGCTGCTGCTGAGCTTGAACCAAGCCTTGATCGGACTAGCAACGGCAGGCTTATTGCTTCTCGCAGTTGGAATTCAAAACGCCTGGGATACCGTGATATGGATTGCCTTGCGGGAAGTGAGAACCTCTGGGAAAAGTTGAATGCGTCTCCCCACGCGACAGTCTCGATTCTATATTTCGGCTTCCCTCTCGTCCGCTACGCGCTCTAAAATCTGCCCGTAAGAAGATTGCATGAGCATCTTCGACCAACTCGCCATCAGCGCAAAGCGCTGGGCAGGACTAGCCTGGCGCAGCAGCTCGAGCTGTATCCGCTCGACCTCGGGGTCGGTGTTATTCAAGCCCTTCAGTATAGAATTCCAGTCTGAGCCATGAGCCTTCCCACGCTGCGGCAACTCCTCGAGCTTCCTGCCTTTTCGGGCGGGGAAGTGCTTTCGGGTGAGTCGGGCCTGGAGGAGCAGATTACCTGGGTTCACGTGGCGGAAGTGCTGGACGTAGGTCGCCTGCTCTCGGGCGGGGAACTGATGCTCTCGACCGGGATGGAGCTGGCCAGGGCCACCCCAGAAAGTCGCATAGCCTACGTGCGCTCGCTGTCCGAGGCTGGAGTCCACGGGCTGGCGCTGGAACTGGTGCGGTGGTTGCAAGAAGTTCCGTCGGAGATGCTGCAAACCGCACGGGGGCTGGAGTTCCCCCTCCTGGTGTTCCGCTGCGAAGTTCGCTTTGCCGACCTCACCCGAGCCGCCCACGAACGCATCCTGCGACCCAATGTTCACCGTGAAGAACCCGCCCTGGGAGCGCTGCTCGAGGCCCTCATCGAAACCGGGCGGGGCACGGGGTTTCTGCAAAGCCAACTGGGGCCAGTGCTGGCCCTGCCCGCTCGCCCCAAAAACACCCTCTTGGCCACGCTCGAGGCCCTGCTGGCCGCACAGTTCAACATCGCCGAGACCGCGCGGAAACTGGGGGTGCGGCGGCAGAGCGTGTACTACCGGCTCGAGCAGCTCACCGGGATGTTGGGCAACCTGGACGATACCGAGCGGAGGTTGGGGCTGTGGGCGGCCCTCGAGCTGCTAAAGCGGTGACTCGGAAAGCCTACACCCGGCGTACCGGCCCGACTGGTGCAATGGGCTCACGCCGAACCTCAAGAGGCGATCTTGTTCAGGTGGTCTAACTTGGGAGTTCATCGCATGGATTCATACCAAGTTCACCATTCAGCCCTGACTCGGCTTCGGACAATAACCTTTAGCCCCCTTATCACATTTCCCACAATCACTCCACACGCGGTGTCAAGGGCCACAGGCCCCCCGCAACGCGGGCACTGGAGTCAAGGGCCACAGGCCCCCGGCTCACACGGGCAGCCCGCCCCGTTAAGGCCTTGGACTCTAACTGAGTCGGCCGCGAGGCGTTTGTGCTCCAGAGAGGGG
>JADEYI010000965.1_pt1 | contig 27154 bp, 21 predicted proteins | sample 8542331 | NCBI WGS metagenome assembly JADEYI01 (sample SAMN16510988, study PRJNA670497) | mine drainage metagenome | isolation source: biofilm near Copperflume 1 | place: Germany: Marsberg coppermine Kilianstollen | collected 2018-02 | reverse complement strand
AAGGATTAGCCGAAGATCCAACCGCGTGATCTGTTGCCCCTCCGGTTCGGCAAGCGTCATAGCGTAGTCGGAGATGTTTGCGGAGTTCATTGTCGGTTCCCCCCGAGACGCCTCTAAGGTCTTTCTGCGGATTCTGTTTTCCTGAAGATCTTGCCTCGGCTGGTGCCAGTAAACCTACCTTGAATGAGAAATGGCGCCAGTTCAGTCTCTGGACCGCCTGCCATCCACCACCGATCGCCAACCGCTGGCTTGAGAGGACCACGGAACCGAGCGAGCGTCACTATCGAGACGCCACGTGTCGACGGCGGCCGAGTTTGCCATTGTTCAGGCGCCAGAAATCCGATGTCTGTCGGCTCCGAGCAGGTTTCGACGTCTCCTATCAAAGAGCACAACGAATCGCGGGTACCAAAATGATCGCGGTTCCGAAGCGCCACAGTGACGGGCTCATCGAACGCCGACGGTACACCGACGAAGACATTGATTGAGCCTTCGATCAAAGCATGTTCCCGAATGCCTTGGTTGATTGCTGTTAGGCCGAGCCGCGGATTAGATCCATACTTGTCCGTTTCATATCGGCGGAGCTGATGAAATGCGCGAAAGAACACAGCGCTTGTCGGCGGATCAATAACGACCTGACAGACATGCGCATGTTCTAGGAAGGCGCGAGCTTCGTCCGGGCGTCCTAGATTGAAAAGGGTCGAAGCGATTCCAAGAAGTACGGCGGTCGGCGACGGAACAGGAAGGCCCGGCGCCGAAGACTGAGGACTGCGCGGATCGCGATAGGTGAATGTGTGGAATGCGTAGGCTGCCCTCAGCCACGTGAGTTCCAGCGCGATCGGCTGAGAGGTTTCAGCGGGCACTTCAGCTTTGCGTTTGCGCTGCGGCTTTTGCGCCATTCGAGCCCCCGAGCAGTTTTTGCGCCAACTCTTCAGATTTCGTCAGAAGTTCGGCGGCGTTGTCAAAAGTTTTGACCCAAGTATGTTTTTCGTCACCGAAGCTCTCGCAAGTTCGCTTGTAATCGCGACGCTCAATCGGGTTCTCCTTGTTGCCAAGTGTCACCTGTATTGGAGATACGAACGGAGCGGTTCGCGCTGACGACATAATGATCGCTCCCTCAGTAAGGAATACATGGGGCGCCCAGGCCGCTACCTTGGCACCGGTTGGTGACGCGATGAAATTGCTAATCGCCTCTAGCAGAGTAACCTGGCGTTGACACTGCTGCTCTTCGGTGATCGCAAGCCGCTCAACGGGCCGGTTTCCATTCGACTGCAGGTACCAATTGTCATCCGTTCCGATTCGATGAAGTTCAGCGCGGATAACGCCCGCATAGATGTTCGACCGCATCGTCTGCGCGTACCTGCTGTTGAGATCAAACGTCGCGCGGTATGCCGAGTGCTGGGTGACGGTTGAGTTTAGTGGCTCTTCGCTGATGAGCCATGCAACGTCAAAACAGGAATCACGCTTGACCGGCTGAACGTCCTTGAAGTCAGCGCAGTTCTCTCGAATGTACGCTCCCTCGGCCTTGTAGTCATTGTCCTTTTGGTCTTTCCACGCAGCGAGGAACCCGCCGATGTCGAGGAGTGGGCAAAGCGCGATCGCCTTGCGGACGCTCGCGTACAGATTATTGTTCGTAAGCGGCATATTCCCGCCTATCAGTTTCGCGGCCGCTCGAATACCCAGAGGGCCACGGTCGGGATGAAGCCCTGCGCTCATAGGGAGTAATTCCATTTTCTTGCTAGCACATAGAGTTGCGAAGTTCTCGAGTATCTGCCGTCTTACGATTTCTCCGCTGATGCCATCGTACGTCTTGTCGCCTATATCGATTCGGCGTGGCTGCATCAGATTGCTTCCGTCCGCGCCTTCGTTATTAAGGGCATGAAAACCAAGTCCTAGCCGGTACGAAAAAGAGACGCTCCAGAGATTCATTATCGTCCTCCCGGACCTTGCGGTCCGCTGTCGGCGGTGTCCACCTGTCGCGCGATTCGCGGAGTGCTTTCTTGCACAAGGTACATTCGAAACAGCACTTTGAAAGTCTCGAAATCATCGGCGTTTATGCTTTGCATCAGCGCCGAGGGTTCGAATGCCTCACCCCACTGCTCGGTGCCAACACCGCCATGTTCCCGGTGTCCCTGCTCAATCAGGATTTGGGCGCGTTCAAAAAACGATGACGGTTTGGCTGCCGAGCGTAACATCGTCACCTCGTCGTACCACGCTTTACCGCGGTCTTTCGCGTCTTTCATGCGTGCGTGATATATGCCCGATGCGACTGCGCGCGCATACTTGCGGAGCGCTTTGTAGTCGCCCTGCCAACCTGGATGACTCATATTGAACACCTCTTGAACGTCTTCGGGCCTTCGCAGGAAGGTCCCCATACCTCGTCTATGCATTTTCTCTTGCGAGGTGACAATGGCGTTAAGATGCTTCGCCACTGGTTGCATTAGCCATTGAGCAGCACTCAAGGCGTCCGTCGCGAGCTCAGTTGCTTCGTACTCTCGGCCTCGGCGCTTCCAGCCGGATTGGACCAAGGTCCGGAACGTATCGTACAGGCGATCGATGAAATCGGCAGACGCAGCCCCCACGGCCGTGGACCTGATTGAGACGATTCCTGAGTAATTGTCGCTTCTCTGGCCTCTGAAGTTTGTCTCGAATGCCACGGAGCTCAGTCGACCCTGATAACCTTCAGCAAAAAGCGAAGTGATCAATGCCAAGATCGCCAAGGCTTGTGCACATAAAACGTTGGGTATGGTGAGCGAGAGCCGCAGCGGGTTCACCACCTTGGACAAGTCGATAAGCCCCTCGAAGATCGGAAGAAAGGTAATTTCGCCGAGACGCAGCACGCGCTTGCGACCTACGCTAGCCAGCATCGCTTGGCTCAGGGGGACCTCCGCAATGCACGCCTTTTTAGAGGTTTGGGCGCTCTTTAGGGTTCCATAGTCCGCCGCCGCAATGCCTCTGATGCCAGCCTGTAAGGATCGATCGAGACGACCGAGCGCAAGCTCATTGAAGGCTTGATCATTTTTGACGGGTGCGCCTCCCTCGAGGGCTTGCGAGAGCTCTTGGCAATATTCGTCCTTGCTCGGTTTTTTCTTCTTCCAGATCGCGGCGAAAGCCAGTTTGTCTTTGCCCAACAATCTGTGAGCGCGGCGATGCCCCTTGATTTGCCACTGGTCGCCCCGGTCCGTGATCTCGATGCCATCGCGAACCCCGATGTAGAGATCAATTGCCCCGTACAACTGCAGGGCGTCGAAGAAGGGCATACCGGTCCTCCGCACCGTCAGGGTGATCGGCTCTCCGCCGAATCTCGAAAGCGTATTTGCTGTGTTAGACCAGTCGAGCCCCATCTCATTTTTTCCAGTTTTCGAGAATTTTCCCTGAAGCGTCCTCCCGGTCTGCCATCAGGATTGCGCGTCCGATCAGCGCATAGATAGGGAACAGATCGTCATTCGGAAGGGCGAGAGGGATTTCGGATTTGTCCGGGATGCTTTCTGCCGCCGAGATAATCTCCCTTGCACGTTCGATCGCCGAGTTGGGAGCCTCTGTCTCCAGAAGAATCTCTCGTACAAGAGCTTCGGCTGCGGGGTGGGCTCTGAAATTGTATGCGGCGTCCCCGTGAAGTCGCACAAGCGCCGGATTCAAGAAACTTGAATGATGACGTGCAGAGGCGAGGGCAATCGCACGCACGAGGCGAGTGGTGGACTCAAGGCTGCCCAAGAGAATCTCGCAGGCTTTAGTCGTCGCGTGGAACGCGGGCGGTGTGTGCGGGTGACCGATTCGCCTGTTCATGATTCCGGTGCGTCCGATTAGCTCCGGGCCGCACCCCGGATCTATGACGCGCGCGCGGGATTGCCAGGTGACGTCCGCCTTACCCAGATCGTGAAATCCCGCAGCGAGCGTTGATACTTGGGCCACTGCGTCGATCAGGGCTTCCGTGCTTTCAGGCTCGAGAGCACGAAGGATTTTGGCGAGCGCGTCGCGATAGATCCCGTCAATAGTCAATCGCTCTCTGACCCCGCGCATCACGCCTTGGAGATGCTTGATCAAAGTCTGGCGCTGGCCTCCTTCTCTCGGAAGAGTAGCGCTCCGCGCCTGATCGGTCTCCCATTTGCTCTCAAGGAATACAGCAGGATCTGCGTCCTTCGTTCCGTCGCCAAAACAAAGGCCCTTTACAGCGTGAAGATAGGCGACGGTAGATGGAAGGATTAGGATGTCACCGAGTTCTATATAGTCGGCCTCGACCACCTTGAGGTCGCCATCATCGTATCGAATTGCCTTGGCCTGTCGTCCAGCATCGCGGGCGAGAATATGAGCACGGCGCAGGCTCACGCTGGAAGTCTGCGGACGCTGCGCTTCTAGGCGCTTCTCGAGGTCTTGCGCGGAACATGTCTTATCGACCGCGACCTCGATCGATAGAACTTCCCGGAACACGTTAGCTATCGCGCCGGGACTGCGGCTCTGGGACGCACGATCGAAGAGATTGAGTGCGAATGCGGTCTGGTTAAGGGCCTCTTCCACGGCCTTTTCAGCTTTTTTCGGATCTTCGCCCCACGACTCATTGACCCATTGCAGTTCGGATTCCCAGCTTAGGTGGGATGGAGCCGTCTTGAGCGCGGCCGCCACAAACGTCGGCCTGTTGTAAGGAAGAGCAATCTCGTTCAGTTGAACTTTGGGCGGTTCAACAATCAAAAATCTTCCTTCAACGGGGCCTTTGTCGAACCATCGCGCGCAGCGACCAGCGCGCTGAACCAGCGTATCGACGGGTGCCGGATCAGAAATCACTAGGGGCGCCGAGATATCCAGTCCCGCTTCGGCGACTTGATTTGTAAGAAGGATCCAATCGCCGTCGGGACAGCCCTTGCCAAAGCGTTCATTCATTACCGCCGATTCCGCCTTCTCCCGCCATCGTCTGGGCATTCGGTTGTGCAAGACAGTGATGCGATCGGGATTACGGCCGCTCTCGACCAGCCGGTCGTAGGTTGCCTGGAGGCGCTCGACCGTGTTTGCGAAGTAGATTCGTTTGCCGCGATCTTCGGTCAGGGCGGCGTCGAGCGGTGACCAATCAAGGTCCTTCTTCTCCTGCCCATCGCTGGTCTTCTTGTTTCTCAGGGGCAGGCTCGAGACAGATACGTGGCGGTTCTTTTCACGCATTCGCAGCCGTGTGTCATCCGTAAGTTCTCCCTTGCCGACGATCATGAGCTTCAAGTCTTGACCTTGGTCGTGGAAGTGCTTTTGGAGTTGGGTCGCCACGGCCTCCGGTAGCGTCGCTGTAAGAATTACGGTTTGCAGTCCGAGGCGCAGCCGAAAGTCGATAATTGTGAGCAGAATCGGCAGCGCGTTCGCCGAAATTCCCCACGCGAGGTGAGCTTCATCGAGGATAAGGCGCGACATCAAAAGCGCGCCGGCGACGGCGTGCCCTGACTTAAGCGGCAGGCTCAGAGGAAGTCCCGGAACTCCGCAGACCACCTGATCGTAGGTGGTGACGACCACTTCCTCACTGAAGAGATTGCTTTCCTCTGAGTCGCCGTGGTGGACCGCAACGCATAGCGGACGCGCCTTGCGCGAGAATTCCTGCGAGCGCGTCAAGTCGTAAAGTTCCTTCTTGATGCCCGACCCTAAGGCGCGCAAAGGAACAGCGTAGACAATTTTCTGGGACTGGTTTCGGAGATCGCCGCAGACCGCACGCGTTTTGCCGAGGCCGGTTGGGGCGACAAGCAAGAGGCTTTGGCCGGCGGAAGTCACGCTTTGCACTGCATCTTGAAAGTTGTGAATCATTCTGATATCAATCCTTAACATGGCTACAAGAAGAACACAATAAACCTAACACAGGTTACGTGTTATTTAGCGCCGATGAGGAGGTGACTGAAATGTGCTTGGTTTTCTTGTGGTTCAGCGAGTCCTTGAACTGCTTCCCCGATGAGGAGGGGGCAAAGGCTGACTTCGTCGCTGGTCGGCGCTTGAGGATCACTGGGTACCAAGGAGGGGAAAGAGAGGCGCTGCAGCGTCTTTCGCCGTCTGCGGCCTGGGAGTTTCAGATAACCAATCTGGCTCCCTTGCCCACCGCAGACGGTTCCCCGCCTCATCAATAGAGGGTCCTCGAGACTATGCACCGCTGCCTCATGGCCCGAAGATCCGATACTTCCCCAATCCAAACGTGGCGCCGTGGCCGACGTGGACGAATTGCCCGAAGCAGAGGAACTTCCAGAACGGGGCGAAGTCACCTTCGTAAGTTGCGCGGCCCACGATTCCCTCCCATTCCATCCGGCGATCCTGGCGCGACGAATAGCGTTGCCATCTTGTCCACTTTGTGTCGTCTCTGATCAAGCGAATCGATCCCGCTTGGTCGATGAGCTCTCGGAAATCCACCTCCAGCGGTGCGGCGCAATGAAATCTCGATAGCGACGAGAGCCGGCCCAACAGCCTGCGAAACAGAATCTGAAATTCCGGCGTCCGCCCGAAGCGGCCGTCGTGCTTGAGCCGCGTCTGCGTGAGAAACTGGATCGTTAGCGGACTGTCTGGCGTCCCACCGGCGCACGCATCGAGGCTGATGCTATCAGCCGACCCATGCACCAGGTTCTCCGAAGCTGTGTACACAACTCGAGCTTGGCCAGTGCCTGCGCCCATCGCGTCGATGCGTTGCAACTCGATCGCCTGCCGGCCTCGTCCGATCCGGTTTACCTCGCGCAAGGCGACGACGAAGTAGGGGAAGAATTCCTGGGCGCGGCCGATCAGGACCAGCTCGAATGAGACCTCATCTCCGGGTTCGAACATCCGCCGACCGTGCTCATCGCTATCCGTCTGCACTGAATCCGCGGGAGCGATCACAAATGGACGCGGAATCTCGTCGTGGGTTCTCAGCGCGTCGGAGCCCGGCGGCGGTGAGGTCTCGAAGATCAGATGATAGGGGCATTGCGATGGAATCGGGCAAGGCTCGTCGATACGCGCAGGGCACGCGACCGCGCGGAACGCATGCCCGAAAGCTCCCCGCAGCGTCGATCCGAGATAGGAGGGCAAGTCTAGCGGTTGCCCGGCGATGAAGGTGACGCGGTATCGGCTCGCTGTGAGCAGTCCTGTTGTCTTCGCGCCAGAAACGCCGTCATGAATTTCGTCCACCGTACGCCCCCGATTCCGCCGAGGAACAGCGTAGACTCGAACTACCTTCAACACAATCGACATGTGGAACGGGTGAAAGCAGTCGGCACGGCTCGATTGTTGGAAGGAGGTCGGCGCCGCGGGACTATTTGCGGACGCAACCGGCACCAGACGATCCACCGAAATTCATGAATCGCGTAAGTGCCTGATTTAACTGGTGGGCGGTGCTGGGATCGAACCAGCGACCACCGGCTTGTAAGGCCGATGCTCTACCGCTGAGCTAACCGCCCGAATCTTCGATAAGCAAGGATGAGTGGGTCTGGCGCAAGCGGCGCCGCGCGGACGCCCGACCTGGCGGTGCCGCGCGCCGGCGCAAGGCGCGGGGGATCAGTTGGTGGACGTGGCCGGCTCGCTCGCATCCGGCATATCGTTGAGCGAATCCTTGAGCTGCTTGCCCGGCTTGAACTTAGCCGATCGGCTGGCCGAGATCTGGATCGATTCGCCGGTTTTGGGGTTGCGCCCCGTGCGCGCCTGGCGAGTCGAGACCGAGAACGTACCGAAGCCCGAAATGTTCACGCGCTCGCCCTGCTTGAGCGCGCCGATCACGTCGTCGAGCATGACGTTGACCGCCTTTTCGGCCTCACCCTTGTTCATCGCCAGTTTGTTAGCCAAACCCTCTATAAGATCGGCCTTGGTCATGTCATAGCTCCGACGCCCGTGCGTTTGCCACAGTTAATAGTGTCCCCGGCGGGCCGTCAAGCTAATACGGCCCGTCGGGGAAGGTGTGAAAGTGATTTTCGCGCGGTCAGGAAAGGTTCGGGGCGACCGTCGAATCGTCGTCGTCGTCTTCGTCGGCCAGCGGGTCCTTGTCTTCCGCCTCCGGCGTCATCACCAGCGCGGCGTCGTCAGTGGTCTGCTTGAAGAATGCGTCCGGATCGTCAAGCACCAGCGCGTTGCGCAGCACGTTGTCCATGTGCTCGACCTTGATCAGGGTGATCGCCTTGAGCACCTGCTGCGGGATCTCCTCGATATCCTTTTCGTTTTCCTTGGGGATCAGGATCACCTTGATACCCGCGCGATGAGCCGCGAGCACCTTTTCCTTGAGGCCGCCGATCGGCAGCACGCGCCCGCGCAAAGTGATCTCGCCGGTCATCGCGAGGTCGTTGCGCACCGGCACCCGGCGCAGCGCCGAGACCAGCGCGGTGGCCAGCGTGATTCCCGCCGACGGTCCGTCCTTGGGTATCGCGCCCTCGGGAATATGGATGTGGATGTCGATTTTATGGAAGTTCGGCGACAGGCCCAGCGCCTCAGCCCGCGCGCGCACATAGCTGAGCGCGGCCTGCGCACTTTCCTGCATCACGTCGCCCAGCTGCCCGGTGATGGTCAGCTTGCCGCGTCCCGGCACGATCGTCACCTCGACGCTCAGGATCTCGCCGCCCATTTCGGTCCAGGCGAGTCCCGTGGCGACGCCGATTTGCGGCATCGTCTCGGCCAGGCCGTAGCGGAACTTGGGCGGACCCAGGTACTTGGCCAGGCTCGAGGCCGATATTTTAACGTGCGCATTGCGATCGGTCTTGACCACCTCCACCGCGATCTTGCGGCAGACCGCCGCGACTTCGCGCTCGAGATTGCGCACGCCGGCTTCGCGCGTGTAGTGGCGGATGATGCCCAGGAGGGCCTTGTCGGAGAACTCGATGTTCTCTTCCCTGAGGCCGTTGGACTCGCGCAGCTTGTGCATCAGGTACTTCTTCGCAATCTGGAGCTTCTCGGCCTCGGTATAGCCGGGCAGGCGGATGATCTCCATGCGATCCTGCAGCGGCCGCGGAATCCGATCAAGCGTGTTGGCGGTGGTGATGAACAGCACCTTCGAGAGGTCGTAGTCGCAGTCCAGGTAATGATCGTTGAAGGTGTTGTTCTGCTCCGGATCGAGCACTTCGAGCAGCGCCGACGACGGATCGCCGCGGAAGTCGGTCGACATCTTGTCGACTTCGTCGAGCAGCAGCACGGGATTGCCCGACGCCGCCTTGCGCATGCTCTGGATTACCTTGCCGGGCAGTGCGCCGATGTAGGTCCGGCGATGGCCGCGGATTTCCGCTTCGTCGCGCACGCCGCCCAGCGACACGCGCACGAACTTGCGGCCGGTCGCGCGCGCGACCGACTTGCCGAGCGAGGTCTTGCCCACGCCCGGAGGTCCGACGAGGCACATGATGGGGCCCTTTAGCTGGCCGACCAGGGTCTGTACCGCGAGATATTCGAGGATCCGCTGCTTGACCTTTTCCAGCCCGTAATGGTCTTCCTCCAGGATGCGCTCGGCTTCCTTGATGTCGAGCTTGTCCTCGGTGTACTCGAACCAGGGCAGGGCGAGGAACCAGTCGAGATAGTTGCGCACGACGGTCGCCTCGGCCGACATCGGCGACATCATCTTGAGCTTCTTGATTTCGCGCTCGCACTTCTCGCGGGCTTCGGCCGGCATCTTCTTCTGCCGCAGCTTCTCTTCCAATTCCTGGATCTCGTTTTTGAATTCGTCCTTCTCGCCGAGCTCCTTCTGAATCGCGCGCATCTGCTCGTTGAGGTAGTACTCCTTCTGGGTCTTCTCCATCTGCTTCTTGACCCGGGAGCGGATGCGTTTTTCGACTTCGAGGATTTCCAGCTCCGAGCGCATATAGCCTAAAATGCGCTCGAGCCGCTCGGCCGGATTGGTGCATTCGAGCAGCGATTGCTTGTCTTCGAGCTTGATCCCGAGATGGCCGACGAGCTTGTCGGCGAGATAGGCGGGGTCGTCGACCGCGGCGATCGAGGTGACCATTTCGGGCGGAATTTTCTTGTTCAGGCGGACGTAGTTGTCGAACGTGGTGTTGACCGATCGCATCAGCGCTTCCACCTCGGTGGTGCGCTCGCAAACCTCTTCGATCTCTTCGACCTCGACCTTGAAGAACTCTTCCTCGCCGACGTAGCGCAGGACGCGCGCGCGCTTTTTGCCCTCGAGCAGCGCCTTAACCGTACCGTCAGGCAAGCGCAACAGCTGGACCACCACGCCGAGCGTGCCGACGGCGTAGATGTCGTTGGGTCCGGGTTCGGAGACGCGCGCGTCTTTCTGGGCGGCGAGGAGGATCGGACGCTTGCTGGCTTCGGCCGCTTCCAGAGCCTTGATCGACTTCTGGCGGCCGACGAAGATCGGATAGACTTCGTGCGGAAAGACGATCAGTTCGCGCAGCGGCAGCAGCGGAACCTGTTCGTTGGCGGAGCTATCGCGATTGTCTTTCTTATCATTGCGGAAAAGCATTTCCGTGAATTTCAATCTCCTCGCTAAGCGGTTTCGGCGGTCTTCTGATAGACCAGCAGAGGCTGCTCTTTCTGAGTCACAACCTCCTCGGAAATCATTACCTCCTTGATATTGGGCTGCGACGGAATCTCGTACATCAGGTCCACCATGATGCTCTCCATGATGGCGCGCAGTCCACGGGCGCCGGACTTGCGCTTGAGCGCCTCGCGGGCGATCGCGCGCAGCGCGCCCTGGGCGAACTTCAGATGCACGTTCTCCATGTCGAAGAGCTTCTGGTACTGGCGCACCAGCGCGTTCTTGGGCTCCGTCAGAATCCGCACCAGGGCGTCCTCGTCGAGCTCGCCGAGCGTCGCGATGACCGGCAGGCGGCCGACGAATTCCGGGATCAGCCCGAACTTCAGCAGGTCTTCGGGCTGCACCGCGTACAGCAACTCCGAGACCGTGCGCGGATCGCGATGGGTCAGGTCGGCCCGAAAGCCCATCGTCTTGCCCGAGATGCGCCGGCGGATGATGTCATCGAGACCGACAAACGCGCCGCCGCAGATGAACAGGATGTTGGTCGTGTCGACCTGCAGAAACTCCTGCTGCGGATGCTTGCGGCCACCCTTGGGCGGCACGCTGGCCATCGTCCCTTCGATAATCTTGAGCAGCGCCTGCTGCACGCCTTCGCCCGAGACGTCGCGCGTGATCGACGGGTTATCGCCCTTGCGCGCGATCTTGTCGATCTCGTCGATATAGACGATGCCGCGCTGGCAACGCTCGATATCGTAGTCGGCGTTCTGCAGCAGCGACAGAATAATGTTCTCGACGTCCTCGCCGACGTAGCCCGCTTCGGTCAGCGAGGTCGCGTCGGCGATCGTGAACGGCACCTGCAGGAAGCGCGCGAGGGTCTGCGCGAGCAGCGTCTTGCCGACGCCGGTCGGACCGATCAGCAGGATGTTGGATTTTTGCAGCTCGACGTCGCCGGTCACCATTTGCGAGTCGATCCGCTTGTAATGATTGTGGACCGCGACCGAGAGAATCTTTTTCGCCCGCTCCTGGCCGATCACGTATTGATCGAGCACACGCTTGATCTCGGCCGGCTTGGGCACCGCCGAAGTCTGGCTGAAGGCCTCTTCGTTGTCGGCCTCCTCGGCGATTATATCGTTACAAAGGTCGATGCATTCGTCGCAAATGTAGACCGTTGGACCAGCGATCAGTTTGCGTACTTCGTCCTGGCTCTTGCCGCAAAACGAGCAGACCAGGCTGCCCGAACGATCGTCATGCTTGGCCATACTGCCTCCCGCGCTTCACTTGGACATCCGCCGGCTCACGATCACCTCGTCGATCAAGCCGTATTCAACCGCCTGTTCCGGACTGAGGAACATATCGCGATCGGTGTCCTTCTCGATCTTCTTAAGCTGCTGTCCGGTATGGCGCACGATGATGCCGTTGATCTCTTCCCGGATGCGCAAAATTTCTCGCGCCTGTATTTCGATGTCGCTGGCCTGGCCCTGCGCGCCACCGAGCGGCTGATGAATCATTATACGCGAATGCGGCAGCGCATACCGCCGCCCTTTTTGACCCGCCAGCAGCAACATCGCAGCCATGCTCGCCGCCTGCCCCAGGCACAGTGTCGAGACCGGCGGCTTGATGAACTGCATGGTGTCGTAGATGGCGAGTCCGGCGGTCACCGAACCGCCCGGCGAATTGATATAGAAGTTGATCTCTTTCTCGGGATCTTCGGATTCGAGAAAGAGCATCTGCGCCGTCACCAGGTTGGCGACGTCGTCATTGATCGGATAGCCGAGAAAAATTATCCGGTCTTTGAGCAGGCGCGAAAAAATATCGTAGGCGCGTTCACCGCGACCCGTCTGCTCGACCACCATCGGAACAAGACTGCTCATAGATCCCCGTGATCCCCGACGCAAGCCGCGCAGCGCGGCGGGTGAGTCCCGCCTCGCATTAAAATTCTAACCGGTTTGCAAAATACGGGCAACCTGAATGCGACGATCATTGGCTAGCCGCGGCGTCGTTTATCCTCGGCCCGCACAGGCAAATCTCCCCGCCTGCGAGTGGCGTCAACAAATATAACCATTGGGCGGCCCGACGCCCCGCGCATTTCGCATTTCGCGCCGCGGTGCCGCTGCGTAATATGCGATCGATCGCCTCAGGCGTCCACCGGCGGCGTGCCCGAGTCCGGCGGAACGCCCGACTCCGCCGGAACGATCACCGGCGCGTTGGCCGCGTCGCCCTGCGCGCGCGTCAGCAACTGGTCAAGGGTCTTCTCGCGCGTCATCACCTGCTTGAGGCCGGCGCGGTTTTCTTCGTGCGAATAATGCTCGGCCATGCGATCGCGCGCGCGTCCGCTATACGTGACGATCTGCGCGATGCGGTCGGCGACCTCGTCGTCAGTGGTCGCGACGTTTTCCTGCGCCGCGATGGCGTCGACGATCAGTGCGCTGCGCGCGCGATTCTCGGCGCGCTTGCGGATGTCGTCGGCGTTTTCGCGCGCCTTGGCGATCGCTTCGTCGTGGGCCATGCCGGAGGACTCGAAGGCCGAGGCGATCTCGTGCTCGACGTTGCGCATCTCGCGCGCCACCAGCGATTCCGGCAACTCGACCGGATTGCGCTCGACGATCAGTTCGAGCAGGCCCTGGCGCGCGCGCGCGTTGGCCTCAGAGTGGGCCCGCGCCTCCAGGCTCTCGCGCACCTTGGCGCGCAGCGCGTCGAGATCGTCGAAGCCCTCGTCTTTGGCGAATTCGGGGTCGAGTTCCGGCACCACGTGGGTGTAGATCTCTTTGGCCGTCGCGCGCCATTCGACCTCTTTGCCGGCAATCTCCTTCTCGCTGTAATCGGCGGGATAGCTGCGCGACTTGCGCACCTCGGCGCCCGCTTCGGCGCCGACCAGCACTTCGTCGAGGCCGTGCGCGAGCGTGTCTTTGGTGACTTTGAGCAGGCGATCCTCGATCTTGGTGCCGTTGATCGCCTTGCCATCCTCGAAGCCTTCAAAGGCCGCGACGACGAAATCGTTTTCCGCGACGGTGGTGCGTCCCTCGACCTTTTTGAGCACGCCGCGGCGCTCGCGCATCCGCGTTAGTTCGGCGTCGACCTCTTCCTCGTTCACCGCGATCGTCGGCGCCTGAACCTTCAACTCCTGGTAGTCCTTGACCACCAACTCAGGCTTCAAGTCGAATACGGCGCTGAATTTGAGCGCCTGCTTAAGGTCGGTCTCCTCGGTCACGATCTCGGGTTCGACCACCGGGGTGAGCGAATTCTCCTCGAGCGCCTTGCCGGTGTATTCCTTGACCAGCTTTTGAATCACGTCGCCGCGCACCTGGTCGCCGAAGAAGCGCTCGAGCAGGTTGCGCGGTGCATGCCCGGGACGGAAACCCTTGAGCACGACGGAGCGCTTGAGTTCGTTGTAGGCGCGGTCGAGTTCGCGATTGATTTCGGCGGGCTCGACCTCGATCGTCATCTTGCGCCGCAGTGCGGAGCTATTCTCGATATTTACATTCATGGGCGTCTATCCAGATAAACATAACGATGCTGGGACGATCAACACGCGCGCCCGGCGTATTGTGCAGCGGCGGCGTGCCGAACGCCGCACGTTTCGCCGGTCGGCGATTAGCGCTAATCGAGGCCCGCGCCAGTCTGGACATCATTCCCGGGAAAACTTACACTGCGCCAGATAACCGGCGTCCGTATGCGAGTCCGTCAGCATTAAAATCGCGATGGTGAGCTGGATGTCGCCAATCGCATTCCCATTTTCAGGAGACTGAAGTTCGATGAGCGAAGCAAAAATCGTTCTTCCAGCCTTGACCAGTTCGCAGCTAGGCATCCTCTGGATGGTCCTCGCTTCGGCGTTGGTCTCGCTGGCTTACGGCGGATGGCTGGTCCGCGTGGTGCTCAAGGCCGACCCCGGGCCCAAATCGATGACCGACGTGGCCGACGCGGTCTATGAAGGCTCGATGGCGTATCTCAAGCGGCAGATCAAGACGATGATCTTCTTCGTCATCATCATTGCGATCGCGCTCTTCCTGATGTACCGCCGCGTCTTTCCCGATAACCCGAGTCTGTCCTTCGGCATCGCCTTCGCCTTCATCCTTGGCGTCAGCGCGTCATATGGCGCCGGCTTCGTCGGCATGTGGCTGGCGGTCAAGGCCAATGTGCGCAGTGCGAATGCGGCGCTGACCAGCTTCAAGGACGCGATGGAACTCGCCTTTAAGGCGGGCGGCGTCTCCGGGATGTTCACGGTCGGCCTGGGCCTGCTCGGCGCGACGGTGATTTTTCTCATCTATCAGCAGAACGCGATGAAGGTGCTGGTGGGCTTTGGCTTCGGCGGATCGCTGGCGGCGCTTTTCATGCGCGTCGGCGGCGGTATCTTCACCAAGGCGGCCGACGTTGGCGGCGACCTGGTGGGCAAGATCGAGGCGGGCATCCCGGAGGACGATCCGCGCAACGCGGCGACGATCGCGGACAACGTCGGCGACAACGTCGGCGATTGCGCCGGCATGGCGGCGGACGTCTTCGAGTCTTACGAGGTTACGCTGGTCGCCGCGATCATCCTGGCGGCCTATGCGCTCGAGGATCCCGCTTTCGTCCGGGCCTACGGCGGCACTACGCTGGCCGCCGCGTTCGCGATGAAGCTGATCGTCTTTGCGTTGATCCTGCGCGCGGTCGGCGTGTTCTCGTCGATCCTCGGCATCATGGCGGTCAAGGTGCCGGCGGGCAGCGCGATGCGCGATCCGATGAAGCCGATCAACGCGGGCTACATGACCTCGTCGCTCACCTCGGTGGTCGGCTTTTTCATCGTCAACTATTTCTACATGACCGACCCGCGCACCGGCGCGCCGGACTGGCGCTTCGGGATCACGGCGACGCTCGGCATCGTGCTGTCGATCACGACGCTGTGGCTGACCAACTATTTCACCCATCCGGAGGGCGGTCCGGTGACCGAGACGGCCAACGCGGCGCGCACCGGCCCGGCCACGCTAATCCTGTCGGGATTGGGCGAGGGGCTCGAGTCGTCGGTGTGGGCGCTGATGATGATCGTTCTGGCGATCATCGGCGCGGTGGTAATTTTCCGCGAGTCGACCGCGCTGCAGTTCTACGGCATCGCGCTGACCGGGCTCGGCTTGCTGACCACCACCGGCTTCATCCTGGCGATGGATACCTACGGCCCGATCACCGATAACGCGCACGGGATTTTCGAGATGGGCGGCATCCATCAGGAGGAGGCGTCGCGCACGCTTTCCTGGATGGACGCGATCGGCAACACCACCAAGGCGCTGACCAAGGGACTCGCGATTGCGACGGCGGTCATCGCGGCGGTCTCGCTGTTCCGCTCGTTTATCGACGAGGCGCATTTGAGCGGGATCGGCGTTCAGGTCAACACTCCGATAGTCTTCGTCGGCCTGCTGATCGGCGGCGCAGTGCCGTTCCTGTTCAGCTCCTTCGCGATCAAGGCGGTCGGCCGCGCGGCCTACCAGGTCGTGTTCGAGGTCCGGCGCCAGTTCCGCGAACATCCGGGGATTATGGAAGGGACCGAACTGCCCGACTACAGCCGCTGCGTCGATATCGTTACGGCGTCGGCGCAAAAGGAGCTGCTCAGCCCCGCGATCCTCGCGGTGTTCGCGCCCCTGATGGTCGGCTTTGGACTCGGTGCGGGCGCGCTCGGCGGATTTCTGTGCGGCACGATCCTGACCGGCCAGTTGCTCGCGGTCTTCATGTCCAATGCGGGCGCGAACTGGGACAACGCCAAGAAAAAGGTCGAGGACGGCTTCCTCGGCGGCAAAGGCACCGACGTGCATAAGGCGACGGTGGTCGGCGACACGGTCGGCGATCCGTTCAAGGACACCGCTGGTCCGGCGCTCAATCCGATGATCAAGGTGATGAACCTCGTCGGCATTTTGGCGGCGCCATTTACCACCGTCGAGGTCGGCGCAATCTCGGCCACGAGTCTGCTGATCACTGCGGTCGCGGTCGTAATGCTCGCAATTGCGGTGATCCTCTCCAAGCGCGGATCGATCGCGGAGGAGCAGCCCGGCGCAGGTCAGGCCAAGGTGGCCGCCTGAGCGGCGTTCGCCAAGCAGCGTTCGTGAGCTAGTCCAGGCCGGGCGTCCGCGAGGGCGTCCGGCCTTTCTTATTCGCCCCTCGCGATCGGCGCGGCGGCGGCCACTGGACGCGTGATCTCTGCGCACCTGGCGATGATTTTCGCCGGCGTTTGGTTGGCGTTGCACCCGAGACTGGCGCACAATCACGTTTCGGCGCAGCCGCTAGCGCAGCACGTTCGCCGCCGGCCCGCGGCCACGTGCGAACGGCTAATACGCGCACGGTCGACCCGATTCGGGAGGTCGAATCATGGATATCAGCGGGCTTGGCGTCTTCGCGTTTCTCGATCAGCTTGACGGCACTCAGAGCGTCGAATTCGCCCGCACGGTCGAGCGGATGGGTTACAGCGCACTGTGGATCGTCGAGACTTCGGGGCGCAATTCGCTGACCCACGCGGCGTGGATTCTGGCTCGCACCGAGCGGCTGATCGTTGGCACGGGAGTCGCCAGCGTATGGGCACGGGCGGCCAGTGCGATGGCCGCCGGGGCGCGCACCGTCGCCGAGCTTTCAGGCGGGCGCTTCATTCTCGGCATCGGCACCAACAATCAGGTCGCGGCGGCGATGCGCGGGCTGACCTACGATCGTCCGGTCAGCTACATGCGCGAATATCTGCGCGCGATGAAGTCCGCCGCCTACAACGCGCCCGCGCCGCCCGACGAGATTCCCGTCCTGCTCGCCGCCAATAATCCCAAGATGCTCACCCTGGCCGGCACCGACGCCCACGGCTCGCTGACCTACTTCAATCCGCCTGAGCATACCGCGCATGCCCGCGAACTGATCGGATCGGCCAAGTGGCTATGCGTCGAGCAGGCCGTGATGCTCGAGACCGACGCGGCCAAGGCACGCGCCGCCTGCCGCTCATATATGAAGGTTTACTTGAAGATTCCCGCCTACCTGAGAAAGTTCCTCGCGCTCGGCTTCAGCCCGGCCGACTTCGCCGGCGGCGGCAGCGATCGGCTGGTCGATGCGATTGTCGCCTGGGGTGACGAGACCGTCATGCGCGACCGCATCGAGGCCCATTATGAGGCCGGCGCGACCCACGTCTGCGTCCTGCCGCTCAGCGCCGCCGGCGGTCTGAACCCCGACCTGCGCGTGCTCGAGCTGCTCGCCCGGCGCTAATCGATGCGGCCATTTCGGTCGTTCGCGAGATGCGTGAACGCCGCTGAGTGGCTATTGTCTTGGCCATGGGATCGCATCGCACCGGAAGCCAGAGGCTGACCCTGGCCACCAGGACCAAATCGACCTCGGTCGATGGCAGCGAGCGCTACTTCACCGATTTCTATCATCACCTGCTGACTTCGTCGTGGCCGTTTCTGCTCTTCCAGATCGTTGGCGCGCTGGCCTTCGCCAACCTGCTTTTCGCGCTGGGCTATTTCTTCGGCGGTGGCGTCGAAAACGCGCGCCCGGGCCATTTTGACGATCTGTTCTTTTTCAGCGTCGAGACCATGGCGACTATCGGCTATGGCAAACTCTCGCCGGTCGGCCTGTTTGCCAACGTCCTGATGAGCATCGAGGCGCTGTTCGGGATGATCAGCCTGGCGCTGATGACCGGCCTGATTTTCTCGAAATTCTCGCGTCCGACGGCGCGCGTGCGCTTCAGCCGAATCGCCGTGGTCACGCCCCGCGACGGCGTGCCCAGCCTGATGTTCCGGATGGCCAATGTGCGTGCCAACCAGATTGTCGAGGCGCATATCCATGTGGTGCTCGCGCGCCAGGAAGTGACCGCCGAGGGCGAAGACATCCGCCGCTTTCACGATCTGACGCTGGCCCGCTACCGCAACGCGATCTTCGCCTATTCCTGGACGGCCATCCATCCGATTCAGCCGGGCAGTCCGTTCTATGGGGCCGATCTGGAGGCGCTGACGGCGTCGCGGGCGGAGGTGATCGTGTCGCTCACTGGGACCGATGAGACCTTTGCCCAGACCATCTACGCGCGCCATTCGTACGACGCCGCGGACATCGTATGGGGCGCAAGGTTCGTCGATATCCTGACCCGCACGCCGACCGGCGAGGTGGTCTTCGACTACTCGCATTTCGATGAAGTGGAGCTTGTCGCGCCGGCCGCATCGACCGTCGCGAGTGCCTGACAATCGCGCGGCCGCGCGCCTGCGACGGCCACGCATGAGGTAACGCTATGGAAATCGCCTGGATTGGCACTGGAATCATGGGCGCGCCGATGGCCCGTCGGCTGCTGCGCGCCGGCCATCGCGTGCGCGTATGGAACCGTTCGCCGGATAAGGCCAATGCGCTGGCCGCCGATGGCGCCACGATCGCGGCCGACGCCGCCGCGGCGGCGCGTGGCGCCCAGGCGATTTTTATCATGGTGCCCGACACCCCCGACGTTGAAGCGGTAGTCGCGCAAATCGAGCCGTCACTGGCCCGCGGCCAGACCGTGATCGACATGAGCACGATCGCGCCCGCCGCCGATCGCGCGATCGCCGCACGCCTGGCCGGCCACGGCGTCGCCTATCTCGACGCGCCGGTGTCGGGCGGCGAGACCGGCGCGATCGAAGGCACGCTGACCATCATGGCCGGCGGTGAAGAGACGGCCTTCGCATTCGCGCGTCCGCTGTTTGAGCATCTGGGCAAGCGCGCCACCTGGATGGGCCCGTCGGGCGCGGGTCAGACCACCAAGCTGGCCAATCAGATCGCTGTCGCGGTGGCGCTCGAAGCCGCCGCCGAAGCGATCAAGTTTGCCCGCGCGGGCGGCATCGATCCGGCCCGCGCGCTCGAGGCCTTAAGCGGCGGCGCGGCGGCGTCGTGGCAGTTGAGCAACCTGGGGCCGAAGATCATCGCGCGCGACTACCGTCCCGGTTTTTTCGTGAAACTGATGCGCAAGGATCTGCGGCTGGTCACCGAGGCCGCCGAACACGCGGGCCTGAAGCTGCCGGGGTTGGCCCTGATGGTCACGATGTTCGAGGCGGCGCGCGCGCTCGGCCACGACGCGGACGGCACGCAGGCCGTCGCCGCCGCCCTCGACAGTGTCGCCGGGCTCAAGTAGTACGAAGTTCAACGTATGTCCGTGGAGGCTACCCCGATGTCCACTACCCATCCCGAATTGATCGCCGAGCGCCGTGACGGCGTGCTCTATCTGACCATGAACCGCCCCGACAAGCTCAACGCGCTCAACGAGGGGATGCTCGCCGGACTGCTCGAGGAGCTCAACCGCGCGGCCTACGATCGCGAGGTCGGCGCGATCGTGCTGACCGGCGCGGGCCGCGGCTTTTGCGCCGGCGGCGATATCGGCCGGATGCGCGAGCGCAACGAAGCCGGCGGCGCGGGGGCGGCCGGCGGCGTGGAGGCCGGCGAGCAGAGCGTCCAGACGCGTATCACCTCGCTGCGCCGCTCGGAGGAGGTCAGCGCGCTGCTCCACGAGATGCCGAAAGTGACGATCGGCGCGATCAACGGACCGGCGGCCGGCGCGGGGCTGAGCATCGCGCTGGCCTGCGACCTGCGCATCGCGGCCGACACCGCGCGCTTCGGCACGGCGTTCGCCCGGGTCGGCTTCTCCGGCGATTTCGGCGGCACTTATTTTCTCACCCAACTGGTCGGCCCGGCCAAGGCGCGCGAGCTTTACTTCACCGCCGAAGTGCTCGGTGCGGAAGAGGCGCTCAAGCTCGGCATGGTCAATCGCGTGGTGCCGGCCGCGGCGCTGACGGCGGAAGTCAGCGCCTTCGCGGCGCGCCTCGCGGCGGGACCAACGGTCGCATATTCCTACATGAAGGCGCATCTGAACCTCGCGCTCAAATCCGACCTGCGCACGATTCTCGACCGCGAGTCCTACGGACAGACGCTGACCAGCCTGACCGAGGATCACAAGTCGGCGGTCAAGGCATTTCTCGAAAAGCGCGAGCCAAAATTCTCGGGACGCTGATCGCGCGGGCTGGGGGAGAGAGCGTTTATGCTCAAGACCAAAATCTGCGATTTGCTCGGAATCGAGTACCCGATAATTGCGGCCGGGATGGGTGCTGTGGCGACCGGTGCTCTGGCCGCCGCGGTCTCGGAGGCGGGCGGCCTGGGAACCATCGGACTGGTCGGCCTCAGCCCAGCCGCCATCCACGACGAAGTTGCCGCCGCGCGCCGGATTACGCGCAAGCCGCTCGCCGTCAACTTCCTGATTCCGTTCCTGCGGCCGGGCCTCGTCGAGGCCGCGCTGGCCGAACCGATCCAGGCGGTGACCTTTTTCTGGGGCGTGCCGGCCGAGCATGCCGATGCGATCGCGCGGCTCAAGGCGGCCGGCATCAAGGTGATCTGGCAATGCGGCGCGGCGGACGAGGCCCGTGCGGCCGCCGCCGCCGGCGTCGACGCCGTGATGGCGCAGGGTTTTGAGGCGGGCGGCCATGTGCGCGGTACGACGACGACGATGGCGCTGATTCCCGCGGTGCGCGATGCGATCGGCGACCTGCCGATGGCCGCGGCGGGCGGTATCGCCGACGGCCGCGGACTGGCCGCGGCGATCGCGCTCGGCGCCGACGGCGCGGTCTTCGGCACCCGCTTCGTCGCCTCGGCCGAATCCACCGCGCATCGCGATTACAAGGCGCGCCTGCTCGCCGCGCGGGCCGAGGACACGATCCACACCACGCTCTACGACATCGGATGGCCCGACGCGCCGCATCGCGTGATGCGCACCGCGGTGGTCGACGAGTGGGAGCGCGCCGGACGCCCGCCGCCGGGCAGCCGTCCGGGCGAGGGCGAAGCGGCCGGTACGCTGCGCCGGACGGGAATCGGCATACCGCTGGTGCGCTACTCCGTGATGCCGCCGACCGACTATATCGACGGCGATTTCGGCGGATTGGCCTTCTACGCGGGGCAATCGGTGAACCTGGTGCGCGAGATTCTGCCCGCCGCCGAGATCGTCCGGCGGATCGCCGCGGAGGCGCGCGCGACGATCGCGAAGCGGCTCGCGCCGCTCGTTGGTTAACGCGCGCCATTCGGCGATTGGCGCACGTATGCTCTCGCGGCGCCGCACGCGGGTCGCCTATCGCTGCCGCGGCCTATCTGAAATAATTTCCGCCAGTGGCAAAAGATATCTCGCTCGATGAAGTTATCGCCGCGCTCGCGCGGGTCACCTATCCCGGCTACCAAAGCGATATCGTCGCGCTCGGCATCGTCGACAGCGCCGCGCCGGTCGCCGGCAGTGGATGGGTGGTGACGATTCGCGACGCCAGCGGCCGCGAGGAGTTACTGCGCGATCTCGCCGCGCGCATCCACCAGGTACTAACCCACGAACTCGGCGCGCCCAAGGTCGAGATTAAGGTCCGCAAGATTGCGCCGGAACTTGGCGAGAGCACCGGGCGCGTGCGGCTCGACGGCACCCGCCATATTGTCGCGGTGGCCAGCGGCAAGGGCGGCGTGGGCAAATCGACGGTCGCCGCGAACCTCGCCGTCGCGCTGAGCCGGCTGGGCCACAAGGTCGGCCTGCTCGACGCGGATATCTACGGACCGTCGGTGCCGATGATGTTCGGGACCGGCGACGAGCGTCCGCGAGGGGCTGGCGGCCAGTCGTTTTATCCGATCGAAAAATACGGCCTCAAGCTGATTTCGATCGGTTTTTTCGTCGACGACAAGGCGCCGGTGATCTGGCGCGGTCCGATGGTCATGAGCGCGGTGCGCCAGTTTCTCAAGGACACGCTGTGGGGCACCCAGGATTTTCTCATCGTCGATCTGCCGCCCGGCACCGGCGACGCGCAGTTGACGCTCGCCCAGGAGGTCGCGATCGACGGCGCGGTGATCGTCACGACGCCGCAGGACGTCGCCGTGGCCGACGCGTCGCGCGCCGTGCGGATGTTCCGGCAGGTCCATTGCCCGCTGCTCGGCGTGGTCGAGAACATGAGCTATTACGTCTGCCCCGAATGCGGCGAGCGCGACGAGATCTTTGGCGCGGGCGGCGGCGAGCGGATGGCGCAGGCCGAGCGGATGGAGTTGCTGGCGCGCCTGCCGATCTATGAAGAGGTGCGCGCCGCCGGCGATCGCGGGATGCCGATCGTGCTGGCCCAGCCCGACCATCCGGCGAGCCACGCCTTTATGGATTTGGCGCGGCGGGTCGCCGCGCTGGCGCCGGAGAATTGAGCGCAGAGATCGCGGGCTGACATGGCGACGCTGATTACCGAGGAATGCATCAACTGCGGCGCCTGCGAACCGCGCTGCCCCAACCGCGCAATCTACCGGGGCGAGGCGCCGTGGGAGCTCGACGGGGTCGAGCATCCCGCGCTCGCGCCGGACATCTACTACATCGCGGCAGAAAAATGTACCGAATGCGTCGGCTTCTTCGATCATGAGGAATGCGCCGCCGCCTGCCCGGTCGATTGCTGCATCCCCGATCCGGAGATCCCGGAAGACGAGTCGATGCTGCTCGAGCGCGCCCGCCGGCTCCATCCCGAGGTTACGATCGGCGAGCGCTTCCCCTCGCGCTTTCGCCAGACCTGATCGGCGCGCACGCGGCGTTCCGCGCCGCGCGTAAATAACTCAGAACGGATAGTTGATGCCCGAGAAGATTGCGCTGCCTTCGCCGCCGTAGCCGACGTCGACGTAACCGACCACGAACGGCTGCACCACCGCGCGAAAGCCGATACCGCCCACCGGATGCAGATCGCTGGCGGGATTTTCCGACATCCCGTGCCACACGCGGCCGGCCTCGAAGAACGGTGCGAGTTCCAGGATGCCGTCGTTGCCGAAGAGATTGGCCTCGTACACGCGGGTGCGCACTTCCAGGTTAAACACGGCCAGGTTGTTGTCGATAAAGCGGCCCGAACCGTAGCCGCGCAGCGGCTGCTGGTCGTAAAGCAGGCTCTCGTCGCCGCCCAGCCGGCCCATCGCCCAGAACGGAGCCTCGGCGCCGGCCGGCATATATTGAATGTAGGCGTGCCCGGCGAGCGTCACGCGCTTGCCGATCGAATAGTAGCGATGCAGGTCGCCACCAAAGCGGTTGTATGAGACCGAGCTCATGAAGCGCCGGTCCGCGAGCCCGTAGTACATCACCGCGAGGCCGCCCGAGCGCGGTATATCGACCGAATCGCGCGTGTCGTAGGTCAGCCGCATCTCGTTATAGATCTCGGTGCCGCCATTGATCCCCTTGACGTTTGGGAACAGCGTGCCGATCTGCGGAAGAGTATTAAACGCGCCCCTCAGAATGCGCACGTAGCGCGGACGGATCAGCGCGGCGAGTTGCAGGTTACTCGTGATATTCCAGCCGAACAGGGCGCGTACATAAACCTGCTCGGTGGTGTAATTGGTCTGGTTGCCCTCGCTCGAACTGTTGCCGAGGCCGAAAAAGCGCTCGGTGGGATCACGCTCGAAAAAGATCCGGCCCTCGAACGACCACCAGTTTTCATGGGTGCGGCCGGTGGTGTAGCTCAAGTCCACGTTGCGCGCGATATTTTCCTGCGCGCCGGCCGTCGCATACCATTGCGTGTCTTCCGACGGATAGGAAAAGAAGCGCGCATTGGCGCCTGGACCAAGGTCGGTGTTGCTGTTGATGTCGGGCGCGAAGATGTAGCGAATATCGCCGTTCTGGCCCTTGAACAGCGTGGCAAAGAGCACCCCATAGGTGACGCCGCCATTCGGGTCGGTCGCCACTTCCGGCACCGGAATCAGCGTAAAGGGCCAGTTATGCGGATCGAAGACCGACGGCCAGGTTTGCGGCGACAGCAGGCTGAAGGCGTACGCCGGAATCGCGATGAAGCTCCACGCGGTGATCAGCAATATGGCGGCGAGCAGCCGTCTCATAATGCGGGGTCGATAACCATGCGCGGTGTCGCACGCACGGGCGTCCTCTGCTCTCGCTGACGGTATCTTTCGTTAGCCAAGGCTCACAGATTTACAGGCTTTCACAGCACGATCAACGTCGCCGCCAAAAAATCTGCATCGGAAAATCGCGCCGCTAAGCCGGTTCGATCCGGCTCGCTGCGCCGGCCCACTGGGTCGTCCGGCGGCGATCCTCGCGCCGGTTTTCGATCGCGGCTGAAATGTGCAAGGATTCTTCCCGAACTAGCTAAATTTGCCCGCCTGGGCCAGGCCCGCTCGCCCCGCATTTGTGCGCGGCGCCAGTCACGGCCCGGCGTGCGGCCGGGTCTCTCGGGAATCGAAGGAGGATCTGCTGATGGCCAAAGTGGACGGCGGCGAACTGGTCGCGCGCATCATTCAGGAAAACAAGGCGCGCTATTGTTTTGCGATCAATGGCGGTCACTTGTTTCCAATTCTCGCTCAGTTGCGCAGCCATGAGATCAGATTGATCCACATGCGCCACGAGCAGGCCACCGCCTATGCGGCGGACGCCTATGCCCGGATGACCGGCGAGGCCGGCGTATGCATGGTGACGGCGGGTTGCGGTCTGACCAACGCGGTCACCGGTCTGGCTCTGGCCGCGATGACCAACAGCGCGGTGGTCTGTATCTCCGGCCAGCATCCCAACACCGAGGACCATCAGGGCTCGTTCCAGGAGGCCTATGGTTCGGACGTGGTGCGGAGCTTCGCGAAGTACACCAAGCGGGTGACTGATTTCAGCACCATCGAATTCGACATGCGCCTGGCCTTCCGCGAAGCGCTGACCCCGCCGCAGGGCGTCGCGCTGATCGAGATTCCGCAGAACATCCTTTACACCCAGGGCGAAGATTCCAAGCAGCGCGCCGGTGGCCAGCGCTTCACACCCAACGACGTTCGTTCGGCGGGCGATCCCGCCAAGATCGATCGCGCGATCGAGCTGCTCCACGCGGCCGAGCGTCCGCTGATTGCCGGCGGTGACGGACTGTTCTGGTCGCAGGCGGCGCCCGAGCTCCAGGAGTTCGTCGAGCTGACGTCGATCCCGGTTTATGCGCGGCGCGCCGGCCAGGGATCGGTCTCCGAGGAGCATCCGCTGGCGATTCGCGGCGCCTTCAAGAAGCCGTTTACCGGCCGCGCCGACGTCGTGCTCACGTTGGGCTTCCGCTTCTGGAGCGGCGAGCATTTCGGCCGGATGCCGACCTGGAACGACAAGGCCAAGTACATCCAGTGCGATCCGACGCCCTCGCGCATCGGCTGGCAGGTGCCCGCCGAGATCCCGATGGTCGGCGATCCCAAGCTGGTGCTGCGCCAGATGATCAACCGGATCAAGGAACTCAAGCTCGATTTCTCCAGGAACCGCACGTCCACCTGGGTTAAGGAACTGGCCGAGGTTCGCGCCAACTTCGAGAAGCAGGTCGGCGAGAGCGAGAAGAAGGTTCACGCCAATCGCCCGATTCATCCCGCGCGCCTGACCAAGGATCTGGTCTCGGTGCTCGACAAGAACTGCACGATCGTCATCGACAGCTTCACGCTCTCGGGCTGGATGAGCCAAGGCTTTACCTGCCGGTTCCCCGGCCAGGTGATCGACGCCGGTCCGCTGGCCCCCGTCGGCCACGGCTTCGGCATGGGTATCGGCGTGCAGATCGCGCGGCCGGGCAAGCAGGTCGTGCTGGTGATGGGCGATGGCGGACTCGGTATCGGCGGCTTCGACATGGAGACCGCGGCGCGCTACAACCTGCCGATCACCTGCCTGCTCTACAACAACAGCTCGTGGGGGCCTGGTTTCGAGTCGATGCCGATGCTCAAGGATCGCACCGAGCCGTTCAACATGCTTCAGGACATCCGCTACGACAAGGTCTTCGCCGAGATGGGCTGCCATGGCGAACACGTCGAGCAGCCCGACCAGATCATCCCGGCGCTCGAGCGGGCGTTCAAGTCGGGCAAGCCGTCGATGATCAACGTGATCGGCGACAAGACCGTCGGCCATCCGACGCTGGGCGGCAATCTGCTCGGCTCGACTGGTTCGAACTGAACGAATGGACGACACGGCGCGGGAAGCGAAATCGCGTCCGTGACGGGAAAATCGACGGCGGGCGGACGGCGCGGCAAGCGTCGTCCGCCCGTTCGCGATCGGAGCGCGATGTCGTTCCCGCGCCGTGTCGAGGGACCGTTCGGGTCGGTTCGATGCGCCATCAGGCCGATCGTCTGAAGATGTGGCCGCGGCTTGGCCTGATCGCCGGATGCGCCCTAATCGTCGCGGCGCTGTCGGGATGCGACCGCAATTCGTCGAGCGCGATCCCCGCATGTCCGCCGGGCGCCACCCTGATGGGCGCGCCGCCGCCGCGCGGCGAAGAACAATGGTGCCAGAAGCTGGTCGGCGGCAAGCCGGTCAAGGACGGCGTGTTCATCGTTTACGGCAACGCGGGCGACCGCATGATCGAGGGTTATTATCACGACGGCGCGCAGGTCGGCGAATGGACGCTGTGGTACGAAAACGGCCAGCGCGCATCCGTCGATCATTACGTCAACGGCGTCCGCAACGGACCGCATACGAGCTGGTACGCCAACGGCGTCAAGGCGCTCGAAGGAAGCTATCGCGACGGCAAGCGCGACGGCACGTGGACGCGATGGGATCCGCTCGGCATCACCAGCAAGCGCGAAATATACCGCGCCGGCGATCGCGATCGCTGAGCCGCCGATTCAGTCGGAATCGGCCGCGCCGATCGCCGACAGCGTAATCGTGTCGAGCGCGATCGCCGGTACGATGTAGGTCTCGGCCGAACCCCATACCAGCGCCGGCTCGGGACGCCGGCCGATTCCGATCGGTCGGGCGAAGACCTGCTCGATATTCGCGTTGAGGCGAAAATGATTCGGCGCGAGCGGCGCCGCCAGCCGCCCGTCGCGAATCACGTAGGAATCGCCGCTGACCGAGCA